>Ga0181523_10003735_pt1 | contig 13689 bp, 9 predicted proteins | sample PEATcosm2014_Bin_43_FD_119752 | JGI IMG/M metagenome (GOLD analysis project Ga0181523, IMG submission 119752) | Peatland microbial communities from MTU Mesocosm Facility, Houghton, MI, USA - PEATcosm2014_Bin05_30_metaG | ecosystem: Environmental > Terrestrial > Soil > Wetlands > Peat | place... | reverse complement strand
CGGCTGTAGCGTAGCTCTTGCTCCTGTAGGCAAAAAGGAAATCATCGGGCCGCGCAGGCTTGCGCGACCTTTCGGTAGCGGATGAGCTGTTCGGAGGATCTGCCCCTCTATGCCAACCGCATCAGCGGCCGCCCCATACGGATCGGCGCGCCTTCGCGAACGTTGTCGCAAAGCGTGAAGCCGTCCGGCGCAAAAACGATAATCGTCGATCCGTGCTGGAACCAGCCGAGTTCGTCGCCCTTGTGAACCTGGCTGTCGCAGGCGATGACATTTCGGCCGCGGTAATTCCGGTCCAACGGATCTTTGCAACAGTGCAGACGAATGCTGGCAACGAGAATTGCGGCAATCGCCACCAATGTGACGGCTTGGCCGTCGGGCGCGAGCGTCAGCCGCAGCACCGCGCGCTCGTTCTTGCAGAATAACCGCTCGATCCGCTTGAGCGCGATCGGATTGACGTTCCAGGTGTCGCCGGACACGTAGGTCACCTGACCGATATGGCCGTCGTGCGGCGCGTGGAAACGATGATACATGCTCGATTTCAAGCGCAGCGTCACGTAGCGACCGTCGCGATGCGCTGCGACCAGTTCCGGATCGCACAACAAATCCTGCAATGTGTAGGGAAAGCCCTTGGCCTGGTAGAGCTCGGTTCCCGCAATCGCTCCGCAGGCGCCGATGATGGCGTCGCACGGGCTGACCAAAATATCGGCCGTGTCGTCGAGCGGGCGCGCGCCCTCCTTGAGTTCGCGGACGAAGCAGTCGTGCAGGCTGCGAAATTCCGATTTTTTTGCCTCGCTGAGATCGAGATCCGAAAACAACCGCCAGCCCGCCATCGATAGGTCGCGAACGAGCGGCTGCTCGATTTGGCTGAACCAGCCCATGAACTGCGTCGCCAGCCGCCGCGGGATACGGTTGGTCAGCAGGAAATTAATGTCTTCCTGATCGAATATCCGAAGGATTTGCGTCCTGACCGTCATGGGACTGTAAGAACTCCGCGCTAAACCGCGATTCGATGAAATGGGGCTCTACGAGTCTCGCCTTCTATGGGCTGGGTGCCGCGGCGGTTGCCACCTCCGTCGCGACCTTGAAGAAGCGGCTCGAACTGTCGCAGGCCAAGCACAGATCGCTCGCCGGGCATTCCCGGATCGCGCGCCGGCTCGCCGGCTTTCTGCCGTTCTACGACTATGACGACGATCGCTTCTTCGCTTCGGACGATGCGCCGGAGGAGGTCGTAACGCGGCGTCGCGACGGCTTTGCCCGGCTGTCGGCGCTTTACAAAGGTCGGTTTGCCGAAACGATCCGCCGCACCGCCGAAGCGAGCGAGGCTATCTCCGACCTGCAATTCACCGACGCCTATCGGGTGCCGTTTCAATATCGCCGCCTGGTGCGAGCGCATTTGCCGTCCGCGGCCTTCGTTCAATCCTCGAGCGGCGTGACGATCACCGACCTCGACGGCAACTGCAGCTACGACCTGACCGGCTCCTACGGTGTCAATGTATTCGGCTACGACTTTTACAAAGGCGCGATCGAGCGGGGCGGTGCGCGCGTGCGCGAGCTCGGCCCGGTGCTCGGTCCCTATCACCCGGTGATCATCGAGAACGTAAAACTTCTCAAAGAACTTTCCGGGCTCGACGAAGTCTCCTTCCATATGTCCGGCACCGAAGCCGTCATGCAGGCGGTGCGATTGGCGCGCTACCACACCAAGCGCTCGCATCTGGTGCGCTTCTGCGGCGCCTATCACGGCTGGTGGGGCGACGTGCAGCCCGGTGTCGGCAATCCCGTGCCGGCGCATGAAACCTACACGCTCACCGACATGTCCGAGGATGCGTTGCGCGTGTTGCGGACGCGGCGAAATATCGCCTGCGTGCTGGTCAATCCGTTGCAGGCCTTGCATCCCAATGCGTCGGCGCCGAGCGATTCTTCCTTGCTCGACAGCACGCGATCGGCGCATTTCGACAAGGTCCGCTATGCCGAATGGCTCAAGCGGCTGCGCGAAGTCTGCACCGAGCGCGACATCGTTCTCATCTTCGACGAGGTGTTCGTCGGATTTCGCCTCGCCCAAGGCGGCGCGCAGGATTATTTCGGCGTGCGCGCCGATCTCGTCACCTATGGCAAGACGTTGGGCGGCGGACTGCCCATCGGCGTAGTCTGCGGAAAAAACGAGCTTATGAAACGCTTCCGCGAGGATCGGCCGGCGGATATTTGCTTTGCCCGCGGCACCTTCAACTCGCACCCTTACGTCATGGCGGCGATGAATGAGTTTCTGCGGCAGTTGCAAACGTCGGAGGCGGACGCGCTGTACCGCGACCTCGATCGCATTTGGGACGAACGGGCGAACTCTCTCAATCGCCGGCTGGCCGTGGAATCGCTGCCGGTCGAAGTGGCTAACATGTCGTCCATCTGGACCGTCTGCTACACGCGGCCATCGCGCTACAATTGGATGCTGCAATATTATTTGCGCGCCGAAGGTCTGGCGCTGAGCTGGATCGGCACCGGCCGCCTGATCTTCAGCCTCAATTACACCGACGCCGATTTCGCCGCGGTGGCCGACCGTTTCGTGGCCGCGGCAAAGGCGATGCAGGCGGACGGCTGGTGGTGGAGCAACCCCGCGATCACCAACAAGACGATCAAGCGGACCGTCTTGAAGGAAATGATCATGCACCGGTTGTTTTCTCCGCGCGGGCGCCGGAAGCATTAGCCGAGCCGGCCCGGCCGCGATTTGCGATCAACTGGTCCGCGGCAGTTCCGGCAGCTCTTCGTCTTCGTCCCAGTGATGCAGGCCAATCTCGGGATCGATCCATTCCCCGCGGAGCAGCGCGAGCGGCGCCTTGTGATAGATTTTAATATCGTGGAACGGATCGGTCAGGATTTTGGTGGCCCAAACCAATCCGGTCTGGACGTCTTTGATCACGAACAACTGGATCGTGCGGAAAAGCACGCCGCCGATGCCGAGCGCGAGCCAGATGATCGCGACATGCCGCACGAATTCCGTTTTGTTGGCCGCCGGCGTAAACAGGCCGAAAAAGCTCGGGTTGAAGAAAAGCGGCAGCGGCGAAAGCGCCCAGATCGTCAACAGCACGACCTTGCGCCGAAGATTGTAGCCGACCTTAATCTCTTCTTTGTATTCGTGCGTTGCCTTGTTAACGACGTCGTAATCCTTCGGCTCGAAGAAAAAGTGCCCGGTTTGCCGCGTCGTCATCGCCACCAGCCAGCCGGCCAGTGCTGAGATTGCGGGATCCTTGAAAAGCATCACGTAGGAAAACAGAAAGCTTACGGCGCTGACGAAATGAAGCGACTGATTGATCCGGCTATGGTGATAGTAGCGATGATCGTCCCAGCGCTGGGTCCGCAAGGTGTCGAAAAAATTTTCCATTTGCTGTGTTTCTCCGTCATGCAGCCGTCCGGCCTGGATATGGCGATTCGGTGAATCCCTCGTGACAGGGAATCCGACTGCGTTAAATCCGAGTGTGACGGTCGCGTGACCGCCAGCGACAAGATCGCTGATGAGGTGTTCAGCCCGCGGCGCGGACCGGCTCGGTTTCGTAATCGCGTTCCGCGCCGCCGTCCTTGCCGAAGCGGATCAGACAGAAATGCCCGAGAGGCGGCATGGGGCGGCGCTCGATGAGTCGCATGCCGGGTGCCTGACCAGCCCACCGCGAGTAACGCTCGAAGGAAAATTCGGTGCGCCAACCGAGCTTGCGCGCCGCCGGCTGGAACCAATGCTCGAGCGAGCGCCGCAATCCGGCCTCGGCGCCGACCCGACTGACCAGAATGATTTCCCCGCCGGGCTTCAGCACGCGGGCAAACTCGTCGAGCGTGGCCTCCGGATTTGGCGCTGTCGTAATCACGTACTGCGCGACGACGACGTCAAACGAGTTGTCGGGAAACGACATATGCTCGGCGTCCATGACCCACAGGCCTTCGACGTTGGTCAGGCCCAATTCGGCGACGCGCTCCTGCGCCTTGAGCAACATCGGCGCGGAGATATCGACCCCGCATAACCGGCAGTTCTTCGAGTAATTTGGCAGTGAAATTCCCGTGCCGACGCCGACCTCGAGAATGCGCCCGCCGAGACGCTCGGCGGCGGCGATTGCGGCCTGCCGCCCTCGCTCGAAGACCGCACCGAACACCAGGTCATAGACCGGCGCCCACCGCGCATAGGCTTTGGTGACCGTCTGATTGTCCAAATCCGTCTCAGACAGAGTGTTCATGCGTGACCCTCGTGTTGCAACCCGGCACCAGCGCTTGCGCTGCTGAGCCAGGCGTGGTTTCGGCGATGGGGACCGCCGTCTCGGTTTCGGATGTGACGCCTAGGGCAATTTTGCGCGCGTGACCGATAAACTGCCGCGCACTGTTCTCCCAGGAATAATGCAGCGCGAATTCCCGGCAGGATTCGCGAGAAATCCACAGCGCCTGCATGCAGGCGATGCGAAGATCCTCGTTCAATACGCCGATGGGGTTGTTGCCGATGACGTCCTTCGGGCCGGTGACCGGGAAGGCGGCGATCGGAACGCCGCTGGCGAGCGCTTCAAGTTGCACTACGCCGAACGTGTCGGTGCGGCTCGGAAACACGAAGACGTCGGCCGCAGCAAGATGCGCGGCAAGAATTCCATTATCCAATTGGCCGAGGAATTTCACGGCGGGGAAACGCCGTTTCAATTCCCCCTCCTGCGGCCCGGCGCCGATAACGACTTTGCTGCCGGGCAGGTCGAGGGACAGGAACGCCGGCAGATTCTTTTCGACGGCAACCCGGCCCACCGTCATGAAGATCGGCCGCGGAAAATCCAGATCGATGGCGCGATCGGGCCGAAACAAATCGACGTCCACGCCGCGCGTCCACATTCCGAGATTGCCAAAGCCGCGTCCCGACAGTTCGGTCATAAGCGACGGCGTTGCCACCATCGTAACCGCCGCGGCGGCATGGAAACGCCGCAGCACGTTGTAGATCCACTGCTGCGGGATCGGCGAGCGCGCCGAAATATATTCGGGAAACCGCGTCGTATAGCTCGTCGTAAACGAGCGGCCGTTTTTGATGCAATAAGCTCGCACCGCATGGCCGATCGGACCTTCGGTCGCGACGTGAATTGCGTCGGGCTTCGCCGCCTCGATACGTTCGGCGACGCGTTTGCGGCGCGGGAAGGCGAGCCGCAGCCCGGGATAGGTCGGCACCGGAAAGGTCCAAAACCCGTCCGGCGACAAAAAATCGATCTCGACGCCGAGCTTCGCGGCGGCGCGCGCCAACGAGCCGAGAGTCCGCACCACGCCGTTGACCTGCGGACGCCACGCGTCCGTCGCGACCAGGACCTTCATCGCGGTGCTTTCGGCCAACAGCGCGCGGCCATCGAATTTTCGAATCGCATGCGGTGAGGATTGCGATTTCATATCTCATTCGTGTGACGGTCACGAAAATCCGCCGGCGCTCGCAATATCGATCGTAACAATGTTGTTACAAACCAGTGGGAACGTGCCGCCACGATTCGTCTGACGGAGTTGATTTGGCCCTGCCAGCATCGCTTCCCCTCGCGCAGACGATCGTCCGTGGCGTCGGCCGGAACAGGATCAGCTTCGCGATCAGTTTCGTGATCGTCCTCGTTGCCACCGCTACGCTCTATCATTTGCTGCGCGGCATCGATGTCGGCAAAGTCATCGCCGCGCTCAAGGCGCAGTCGGGATTCCGTATTCTAATCGCCGGAGCGCTGGTCGTTGCCGGCTACGCCAACCTCATCTGTTACGATCTGTTCGCGCTCCATACGATCGGCAAGCATAAAATTCCGCTGCGGGTCGTCGCCTTCGCGAGCTTCACGAGCTACACGATCGGCCACTCGCTCGGCGCCGCGACATTGACCTGCGGCCTAGTGCGGTTTCGCGTCTATTCGTTCTGGAACCTGAACGTCGTCGACATCGCCAAGATCGCATTCGTGACCGGAATGACTTTTTGGCTTGGCAACGTCTTCGTGCTCGGCGGCGCCGTTCTTTATGCGCCCGCCGCGCTCAGCGTCGTCGATCACCTGCCGCCATGGATCAACCGGCTGATCGGACTGTCGGGCCTGTACGCGATCGGCTGTTATCTGATCTGGCTTATCCCGCAACCGCGGATCGTCGGTCGGGCGGATTGGCGGATCGCGTTGCCCAATCTGCGGCGCACGTTTCTGCAAATCGGCATCGGCACGCTCGACCGTTGCCTGGCGTCGCTGTCGATCTTCATGCTGTTGCCGAACAGCCCCAGCGTCGGCTTTGCGACGATCGTCGTGATCTTCGTCCTCGCCACGCTGCTCGGAGCGATTAGTCACGCGCCGGGAAGCCTCGGCGTGGTCGAAGCCGCAATGCTCATCGGCCTTCCGCAATACCAGCGCGAGGACCTGTTGGCGACATTGCTGACGTTTCGCGTACTGGATTTCTTTCTTCCGCTCATTCTCGCCACGCTCATGTTCGGTCTGCGCGAATTGCGGCTGCTGGCGCGGCGCGCCCAAGCACGGCGCCCCGACACGGCGCTAACCTTGTAAGGCAAAAGCCCTCACGTTAAGGTCGCCGCCGGTCGCATTGGGGCTCACGGTGACGAGTAGAATTATGGCTCCAAGGGTACGGCGAAGTCCGCCGTGGGGAAGGATCAGCCGCGCGCTCGCGGCGGCAGTTCCAGTCGGTATCGCACTCATCGCAGCAGCGCCGCGTGAGGCCTCCGCAGAGACGATCGAAGCGGCGCTTGCCCGAGCTTACGAAGACAACCCTCAACTCAATGCGCAGCGCGCCATTGTCCGCCAGACCGACGAGGGCGTGCCGCAAGCGCTCTCCGGATATCGCCCGACGATCACCGCCAACGCCACGGTCGGGCGGGAGTATACGGATACAAAGAACATCATCCCGCCGACCCCGGGCCTTGTGCCGAATGGCGCGGCATTCGCGGATCGAGGCCTGACGACACCGTATTCGGTTGGCGCTACCGCCTCGGAGACATTCTACAACGGCGAACAAAACGCCAACAAAGTCCGGGCGGCGGAGAGCAAGGTGTCCGCGGCGCGCGAGACGCTGCGCGTCATGGAACAATCGGTGTTGCTGGCGGCGGCGACCATCTACATGGACGTGTCGCGCGACGGCGCAAACCTCGAAGTCCAGCAGAACAATGTTCGCGTCTTGGAGCGCACGCTCCAGGATACCCGCAACAGGTTTGCGGCGGGCCAGGTGACCACAACCGACGTTGCGCAGTCGGAAGCGCAATTGGCGGCGGCCGAATCCACCATGCACGCCGCCGAATCGACGCTGATGACGACGCGGGCCAATTACCGGCGCATCATCGGCGTCGAACCGGCCAACCTCGCGCCGGCCACGGCGGTCGATCGGCTCGCGCCCTCGACGCTGAACGCCGCGATCGCGGTCGGCACGGCGCAGAATCCGAACGTCGTGGCGGCCGTGTACGGCGTCGACGTTGCGGCATTACAGGTCAAAATTGCGGAAGGCGCGCTATGGCCGACGCTGACCGGACAGTACAACGTCCAGCAGCAAATCTTTCCGGCGATCGCAAATCCCAAGCTGTACACCGACTCGGTGATGCTGAATCTTTCGGTCCCGCTGTATCAAGGGGGCGCGGAATATTCGAACATCCGCTCGAACAAGGAAAATCTCGACCAGCAACGACTCGACGTCGATCAAGTGCGCGACCAGACCCGCGCCGACGTCGTCCAAGCCTGGGGCCAGTTACAGGCGGCGAAGGCGCAAATCGAGGCCGCCGAACGCCAGAATGACGCCGCGGCTCGAGCTTTGACCGGCGTTCGCAACGAGGCGCTCGCCGGCCAGCGCACGACGCAGGATGTGCTTAATGCCGAGCAGGCTCTGGTCAATGCGCGGCAAAATCTGATCGTTGCGCAGCACGATCGGGTGGTCGCCTCGTACAGTCTGCTCGCCGCGGTTGGCCGGCTTTCGGCTTCGGAATTGGGCTTGCCGGTTCCGGTCTATGATCCAATGGTGCACTACCAGCAGGTTCGCGACTCCTGGATCGGCGTGCGCACGCCGAGCGGACAGTAGGTCGCGCCGGCCGCGCCAAGTTGCAAACACGCCCGTGGCAACGCCGATGCCGGGTGGAAATGCTTAACGCGTTTTCCCGTGTGGTTTCTGCCACATATTGACGCTCGATCCCAACCATGCAGAATTGCCGGTGGGGAACCGATTGGTTTGGGGCATGGGGCTCAGGTCGCTGTCGGTCGTTGCGTTGCTTGCCAGTCTCGTGGGCGCGTGTGCGCTCGTCGATCCGGTCGACACCCGCTACGATACTATCAGCCGGAGCCTGGCGCAGTCGCGAAACGAGGCGATTTTTCTCAATCTCGTCCGCGCCAGCCACGACTATCCGCTGAGCTTCACCACAATTTCTCAGGTCACTCCGTCGATGACGAATACGTCGTCGCTGGCGTTGCCGTCGTTCCTGGAGGGTCCTGGCGGCGTCGTGCGCACTACAGCTACTGCATCAGCTAGTACTGTAGTCTCGACTTTTCCATCTTCATCCCCATTCCGTGACGTCGTTTTCGGCAATACGACCGCCAGCAACTCGACTGCCGTCAGCAGCAACTTCAACGTGGCGACGCAGGAAACGAGCGCGTTCTATGAAGGATTTCTGCGGCCGATCGATTTGCAAGTTCTGGATTATTTCATCCGGCAGGGCTATTCGCGCGAACTACTATACTGGCTGTTCGCGGATACGGTGGAACTCAAGATTGGCGGCCGCATCATCGGCATGCGCTACGATCCGCCGAAGGATTATGGCTGCGACCGAAGCGATCCCCGCCATCTGTGCTTTCCCGACTTCATCCGCATCGCGACCGCGGCCGGCCTGACCGTCGAGGAACAGACGTTGGAATCCGGAGGCGGGGGCGGCGCGAGCAAAGGCGGCAGCAGCAGCGGCGGCGCCAGCAAGGGTGGGACAACCATCTTTGCCCGCTTCTGTTTCGACCCCGTTTTGGCCCGGCGCTCGCAAAACGAAATGGGAGACAACTGGCTGCAGATAAAGAAAGCCTTCGATGTTTCGCTGGCAAATCCGAAATGCGGCAGTCATTGGGATCCGGTCCAGGACGCCAAAAAGCCGCAGGCGGACACGCTGAACTTCAGCGTCGGCCCGTACCAGTTCAAGGTTACGCCGCGTTCGGCCTACGGCGTTTTTGAATTCTTGGGAGCGCTGATGAAAATCCAGCGCGAACAGATTACGCAATCGCCCAAGGCATACATACCGCCCGGCCGGCTCGATGTCCTACAGCCGCCGATGCTGACCACGGCGGAGGAGGATCCGAATGTGATTACCGTCGCCGCGAGCGGAACGCCGCAATGCTTCGTCCACACCTGGTTCTATGACGGCGATTACTGCGTGCCGGAGAGTGCCACCACCACAAAGCGCATATTCAGCTTACTGGCGCAGCTCATCGCAATCCAAACCTCGGCCGCCGACCTTTCGATCACGCCGATCGTCCGCGTTATTCAATAGCATTCCACCGCGGCACCGAATTGCCGCGCGATTTCACCCAGGTTTTGCCGGCGACGATGCCGGCACCGGCGCGGGCGAATTTCCGACCAGACCGAGGATCGACTTCAACACGCAGCTATTTCGCCGCAGGATGACATCGGTTAACTGCGCATTCTCATTTTGCTGACTGGTATCGTTCGTTTGGTCTTGCGAGGTCGGCACGTTTGATGTTTGCCGCTTCTCGCCGGGACAGTCGTCGGGCTCTCCCAGCATCCAGGACACTACGGCGAAACTCGTTTTCGATATCTTCCAGCCCAAGGACAGGCCGTAGGTCTGGTCTTGGATTTCGACCATTTGCAGCGGCGCGTCGCGCCCGCCGGCATGGTCGATGCAAGTCTCATTGACCTCCATGCCGCGACTGTTGACCTTCTTGATCGGTTTTGGCGCGGCCGTAGCGCCTGCGCCGCTGGCGGCGTCATTATAAATGTAGCTGCACGCACGTGCGACGGCGTCATTGCCCAAATCCGACCGCACCTTCATGAGTGCGTCGATTGGCGCGATCGTGTCGCGGAATACCGTTCCATTGATCTCTTTGCCGCTGAGATCCGGTTGCGGATTGGAGCTGGTAATCAAGATGATTCGAAGGTCGACGCTCTGCGGAGCGACGTCTTTGACAGCGCGGTAAATATCGAGCGCTGTCGTCGCGCCGGAATTGTCGGCGTAGGCGCCGTCGACGAAATTCCACCGCTTGTCCTGCATCACCGCTGAAAACGGCGGCATGATCAGCGGGAACCGCGCACTGACCGCGGCCGCTTCCATCAGCGTCTTGTTGCTTTCATTCGGCATAGAGGGGTCGGAGAATGAATATAGGGATTCATCGGTCTCGTTCAGATGAAACGGAGCGAATGCCACCCGGAATCCGGTCTCGACCCAAGTGGAATTCAAAACCAGCGCCGGAGCGGGCCCGACCGTCGACCAATGTTGCGAAAACGGCGCGCAAAGCTCACGGCCGGCGACTCCATCCTGTACCGCGGCCGAATATTCGAAGCTCGCCACCAGCGCATCGGAACGGCTCAACGGCGCGCCGAAGATCTCGGGGAAAATCGAGCCGACGACCGGAGAAAAATGGTCGTCCTCCATGACGTTCGCTGCTTCCTCGGTCAGCGATCGGCCGGGCCGCCCGCGATCGGCTGGCGGGGGTTGTGCGCAATTTGGATTGTCGCTTCCCGCCAATGCGCCGGTCGTCGCCGGCTGATCGGCATGGGCCGCATGGTCGAGCGCCTGAAAGATCGCCGCACCGATCGAGCCGCCGGAGACTCCGCTGATCGCAAATACATGCGCGTCAAACTGCGGCGCGACCTGCTCCAATCTTGCGAGGAATATCGACGCAGCGCTGGCCGCATATATTCCGCCGCCCTCGGCGGCGATAATGAAAACCGGATATTTTTGCGGCGTCGCGCCGGCCTCGGGCGGCGGCGCAACCGCTTTTTGTTGACCTGGACATGCGATCGGTTGCTGGCCGCTCGTCAGCGGCGCCGCCGCGATCCCTCTTTGCTCAAGCCAGCAAGTAAATTCTACTTTGACGGATAACGAATCGGCGCCCGCGGACGCGGCAGGATTTTGATCGACCACCACCGCGGTACGCAATTCATGCCAGTTGGCAAATCCGAGAACCGGCAGCAACAGCACGATCGCGGCGACGGCGAAGCGGCCGGACAGTAAAGCCATGGCGGCGAAAACCAGGCAGACCACACCCAGCCCCAGAACGGCCCAGCCGGCGTAACTGGGAAATATGACGGCGATGACGACTGCCAATATGACCAAAGTCAGCGCCGGAAAGCCGGACCGCTGCGACAGTGCGGCAAGCAGCGCAAAAGTCGAAATAAGAAAAAGCAATTCCAGCGACACCGTTCCAAGCGGGCCGACAAACCGGTATATGGAAACCATATCGCTGACGCTGCCGAACCACGATACGCCTTCAACGGCTGCGGCAAGCGCGGCGACCAGAAAACAAATGGTCCATCGGCGCCATTTGCTGTTTGAAAATCGCCCCAGCAGGTGACCGACCAAAAGCCCGATCGAAATCGTGCAGCACATCGCCACTGGAAACACCGCCCAGTGGCCGGGCTGCGGCAGGGCCGCGGCGGCGACCGGGCAGACCGACCAATTGTCCGATAACTGCGCCGCAGGCATTACGTATTGGACGCCGGCGAAATAGGCCGCGAGAAACAACCACGGCAGAAACGCCCAGCCGGCGAGAAGCCGCCGCCGACGTTTACGCAAGCTGATGCCGGTGCTCGACTCCGCGCGGACAAAAATAAAGCCGCCGCGGCGCCGATAAAGCCACTGATAGATCATGAAATAGCAGACCGTTGCCGCGGCGATGACCAGGCAAGCAGCCGTCGACTGCCACGTCCATTGCCCGGTATTGAGCCAATCGGTGAACAGAAGAAACAGCAACGCCGCCAACGGCGGCGCCAGACATGCAACGGCGCGTTGCGCGATGCGATTATGATCGCCGACGGCGCAGAAGTACGCCGCGGCGATACCCAGGACAATCACGGCCGCGGCGATTGTCACGCCTCCGGCGAGCGGCAGATATTGCATCTGATGCAGATCGGCCGGCGGAATATCGGCGACGTTGAGCAGCTGGCAATATCGGTTCGCCACGAAATTTCGCGCGCCGAACAAACCAACCGTCAGCCCGAACCAAGGCAGAAAGGCCAAAACAAACGCGGCAGCGCGTTGCAGGCTGCGCAGCCGCGAATTGGCGTCGGGATTGGAGTAGGTGGAATAGACGACATTGATCCGCATCGTGCTGAGCGCGTAGTGCGCTTCATAGAGGACGGCGCTGATCAAGGCGATTGCCGAGAACGCCGCCACGATGGCTGCGACCCATGCGATCATATTGCCTTGCGGACCTTCGAGGTAAGAAATGTAGATTTCGCGGAATTGGCCGTCGGTGGCCAAGAAAACGAAAAGTATGGCCACGGCCGCGAGCGGCAGCACGTGGAAAATGTCCATCATATTGCTGAGCGGCTTCCAGAATCGTCGCTGCAGGAAAAGACCGGCCTCGCCCCACTTTGAAGCCCACACCTCCGAATTCGCCATCTAGGTGTTCTCCAACCGCGCGAGCACTCCTTTTTCGCAATAACTTTCAAGAACTTTGTCGCAAGCGCTCTTGTCCCGCAGTCGAAACGCCAGGAAATAAATCTCCTTCAGGGTTGGATTGGGCGTCGTGCGATAGTAGTCGACCGCCGCCGGGATGACCTCTTGCGCCACGACTTCGAGCGGCACACCACCTTCGCCCGAACCCATCATCGGAAAAAGAATGCTGCCGAGATTGTTCTTCCATAGCAGCCGCCAAAATCCGTTGTTCTCTCGTTCCACTCTGCTCAGAACGTTCTCGACGCACATTTTCAGGTCATTCGGATCGGCCTTGACGCCCATGCCGAGGCCGCCTTCGACGGTCGCCACATGAAATACCCGTTGCACCCGATGACTGCTGCGCAGCATGCCCGATTCAGTCACCAACACGGTGCCGATCTTGACATGCGCACGCTCGCCGATGATGCCGCGCAAGCTTTCCTGGATCGTGTCGTCGATGATGTTGCCGTCGTCGTCCTTATTGGCGCCGAGCGAGCGGATTTTCGCCGAAATACTTCGGCCGATAAATCGGTCCATCATCATGTCGGTATTTTCGGAATTGACCCAGATGCTCACGCCTTTGACGTGATCGATCGAGCCGGTTTTGTAGCCGACGATCAGGCCCGGCTTGCCTTTGACCTCATAGCGCACCGTGGCGGGCTCAAGCGATTCGACGCGAGCCATATTGCCCTGCAGCCAGTAGGCCGCGATGGCGAGCTTCGGATCGTCGATCTGGCCTTTCGCCAGCCGATCGAACAATTCATTGACGCTGATTTGCACGACTCTGACGTCCTCGTCGGCTAGCCCGCCGCCCTGGCTTGGCTTTGCCGCTTCGCTGACCTGAGCGAAATAGAGAAAAATGCGCTCCGACGTGCCGCCGGGGGACGACAAAAATTTGCAGATCAATTCGGGGTCTTTGATCTGGTAACCCGTCTCCTCCAGTGTTTCGCGAATGACCGCCTCCTCGGCGGTCTCGCTCGGACCGATCATCCCGGCCATCACTTCGGTGATCCAGCCGTTCGTGATTGCCGGATCGTCGCGGCGGCGACCGATCAAGGTCGGCACCTTGAATTGTTCGACCAGCACGACCGATCGGGTATCGATAT
>Ga0181523_10003734_pt1 | contig 13689 bp, 8 predicted proteins | sample PEATcosm2014_Bin_43_FD_119752 | JGI IMG/M metagenome (GOLD analysis project Ga0181523, IMG submission 119752) | Peatland microbial communities from MTU Mesocosm Facility, Houghton, MI, USA - PEATcosm2014_Bin05_30_metaG | ecosystem: Environmental > Terrestrial > Soil > Wetlands > Peat | place... | reverse complement strand
AGCGCGTCCCGCACTGAACGCGACCCGCGTGCCATCCGGCGACCAGCGCGCGGCTCCGCCATCCTCGCTGCTTAGACGGGTGACCGTGGCGCGTGACATATCCATCAGAAGAACATCGGCCGCACCGAACTCGCCCCGCGTACACGCGAGCTGGAGGGTGCGGCCGTCAGGCGAGAGCTCTGCCGCTCTCGCATCGAGTAACGGTTCGCCAATGGTTGCGCCCGGCTTCCCGGAATGATCGAGCCAGGTTACCTGTCGCCGCGTGGTTGTATCAGGACGGTAGGCGATGAGCCCTGTGTCCGAGGCTGTGGCCCGGTTGAAGTTGGTCCAATCTTCTGAAACCCCTGAGGCGACCGGGAACGGCTCTCCGGCTAGCTCCATCTTCACCGGATCGAAGCGCTGTGCATACAGCACGCGTTCCCGCACCAGCAGAATATGGTTGGGCGGCGAGAATGTCGCCGGCCCGTCGGCCACACAGAGCCGATGGTGTTCCTTGCTTTCCAGCGATCCAACATACACGCCCTTCACCTCCGGCGGACCGGCCACCCAGAACAAGAAGTGGTGCCCATCGGGAAGAAACTGAGGGAAGCGGTGGCTGGCTTCGTGAGGTTGCTGCTCCGTCGCCTGCTCGGGCCGTCCACCACCTGCCGGAATTCGATATAAGGGCCCGTTGCCGGAGGGAGCAAACAGAATTGTGCCATCGCGATTCCACGCTCCGCCGCGGGGCGTGGGTGAATCGGCGAGAGTTTGCACGGCGCCGGTTTCGAGGTCGATTCGCTTGAGGGTCTGGTGGGAAAAAAATCCAATCGACTTGCTGTCGGCGGACCAGAAACCAAAGAAGTTGGAGTCCGTTCCGGCGAGCGGCCTCGCCACTTCGGAATCGAGCGGGCGGAGCCAGAGCTGATTGCCACTGCCGTGTTCGGCGGGCGCAGCGAACAGCAACTGACGTCCATCCGGCGAGAGCGCCACTACGCCGTTTTCCCCCGGTACCACAATTTGCAGGCGCGCCTCGGGCGGCCGAATCGCGTTCGCGCTTCCGCGCCTGAAGAACAACGTGACGGCGACGACGACCGCCAGCGCCGCAATCGCCCACGGCAGCGCCGAAATACGCGGCTGGCGGGTCGGCGCAGCTAGGTTTCCGGACGATGCGGTCGCGCCGGAATCCGCAACACCGCTGATCAATTGGCCGCTGATCAGTTGGCCGTTAATCAATTGATCCAGCACCCTGCGCGCTTCGCCAATATCGCGCAGACGCTGTTTCGGATCGCGCGCCAGACAGTCGCGCAGAAGCGTGCGCAGCCGCGGAGGTGTATCGGCGGGCAGAGCTGTCCAGTCGACCTCGCGCGTCAGCACCGCTGCCAGCGTGTCGGAAACGTCCTCCGCGTGGTAGCCGCGCTTGCCGGTGAGCATCTCGTAGAGCACCACCCCGAACGCCCAGATGTCGGCGCGGCGATCGACCGCTTTGCCCTTGGCCTGTTCCGGCGCCATGTAAGCGGCGGTGCCCAGAATCACGCCGATCTGCGTGGCCCGGGCGGTGAGTGTCGGCGAATTCATGGCGTCCGACGATCCGCTCGCCGAGTCTGCCGAGAGCGCCTTGGCCAGACCGAAATCCAGCACCTTGACGGTTCCGTCTGCACGCAGCTTGATGTTCGCCGGCTTCAGGTCGCGATGGATGACGCCACGCTCGTGCGCGAACTCCATGGCTTCGGCGATCTGGCGCGCAATCGGCAGCGCCTCCTCGATTGGAATCGGCCCCTGCGCCAGCCGCTCGGCCAGGGTGGGACCTTCAACCAGTTCAAGGACGAGTGCGTGGTCTTCTACTCCGTAAATTGCAGCGATGTTGGGATGGTTCAGCGAGGCCAGCACCTGAGCTTCGCGCGTGAAGCGTGCGAGCCGGTCGGCGTCGCCAGCCAGAGAGTCGGGAAGAACCTTGATGGCCACATCGCGTCCCAGCTTGGTGTCAGTAGCGCGGTAAACGGCGCCCATGCCGCCCTCGCCGAGCTTGGTAGAGATTTTGTAGTGAGCGATGCTGGAGGGTGCGGTCATCAAACGGGCAATCGAGTGGGCAGAGGAATCGTATCACCTTTCGGCCCGACTGAAGGAACCTGCCCCCACTCCCGGAGTTCAGGCTACGGTGACCTGCCATGCCACGGCGGAGGCAAGACTTCTCTTCCTTATGTTTTTTCCGCCGTGGCGTGGCAATACGCAGCCCCGCTAGTTTTCGGTTGGCTTCTCGACATGATCGATGACGAGAACCTGCATGGGGGAGGTTTGCGGTATCAGCTTCAGGCCAAGCTGATCCTCAAGCGCAGTGAACAGCGTAGGCCCGGAAGAGGCCGACGATGCGCCCTCGGTGGCAGGAGCGCTTCCCGTCAACTTCATCATGCCAGCTTCGCTTTCTCCAGGTGTCCAGCGCAGGGAAAAGTCGTAGTTGCCCTTGAGCCCGGTTTTATCGAGAACCGTGTGGCCCAGTTGCCATGACAACTGTTCCACCAACGGCGCTAAGGTGGTTCCGTGATCCGTCAGCTCCCCCGGCCCCATCCTCATCATGCCCTTTGGAGGAAGAGGGCCCTCGGGACCGTTGATTCCGTTCGGGTTCAGGAATGCAGGTTTTGTTTCTTTCAGTTTAGAACCGCCCTCGGCGACGACGAGTTCGTATACCTGAAGATCTTTGGTCTCCCGGTGCTGCGTGAGCTTGAAACGGTCCGCCAGGAATGATTGCAGGGTTAGTTGAAGGCGCTGAGCCCCAATCCCACCCGCCGGTTTCGCCGTATCTGAGGCTGGCGGGTCCAGCTTGAGGTTGATGTCATATTTTTCAGTGCCGACCCAATCCGGCGCTCCTGAAATCAGATCGGCCTGGACTCCGTATGCCATTCCAATGACAGACTGCAGAGTGGTGCCTGTTGCCTTGACTCCGTCGGGACCGAACATGATGTCGAAGGGTTCGTTCACGCCGTTCACAGATTTATGCGGTTGGATCGAAGCGGATTTGTAGGCCGGCGCACTTGCGCCTGTGCCTTCCGCCTGCTCTTGAGCCCGGACGGGCGGCGCGTTCACCACGCCAAACACGATTGGCAAGGTGAAGGCCAGCACCGCAGCCGTGCTGAGCAAAAGTTTTCTCCCGAAATCCAGTTTCCGTGCAATTCGTTCGGTCATGATGTACACCATCCTTTTTTTAAGATCGGACCCAGTAACCCCAGATACACAAGCCAGCGGAGATCCCAGACAGAATTCACACACCTTCAGAATGCTTTCGGCATAGAGATGGCGCTCGCTGCCCATGGCCACGACGGCTTCGTCGCAGGCGCGTTCGCGTTCGTCCACCAGCCGCGCCCCCAGCCACCAAACCAGCGGATGGAACCAGAACAAAGCTTCGACCACCATGTGGATGGCGGCGGCCAGGTTGTCGCGACGGCGAACATGCCACAGTTCGTGCGCGAGAATCGCGTCCAGGTGGGCATCGTCCAAATGTGCGGAGATGCCTTCCGGCCACACCAAGACCGGCCGCGCGATGCCGAAGATTCCCGGTTCCAGGGAAGCCCGCGACAGTTTGATCGCAATTGAAGTCCGAATGCCGGCAGGGCCTTCGTTCCGGCGCAGGGCTTCGATTTCGCGTCCTTCCCGCAAAGGCGCCGCTGCCCGCACGGCTGAGGAAACCCGCCGCCAGCGCGCCCACCACACCAGGAGAACGACCGCGAATCCGCTCAGCCACGCCGCGACAAGAATTGGCGGAAGCAGATGAAGCAGAGTCGCGAACATCGTGGACGTAGAGCTCTGAGAAACCACTGGCGCCATCACCGGTTGGATGAAAGGTTGCGTGAAGGGCTGGCCGATCTGTTCCACGGCAAAGTACAATCCAGCCTTGGTTCCCTCAGAAGCGCGCGACCATGCCAGAAGGTTGCCGAGGTTGACCAGCAACGAGAATGGAATGAGGAATTTCACCGACGCGGCGAGCCATAGCCAGTGGCGAACCCGCGCGTGCTGTTTTCGCATGATCAAAGTCAGCAGTCCGGCGGCCCCGGCAAAGAGCGTCGATTGCCACAAGTGATTGCCCAGGCTGGGCGCGCTGGCGTTCCACATCGCAGATAAGTGTGCCGGTGTCATTTCGCTCGGTCCTTTCTCTCCAGTTTGCGCAGAGTCTTCTCGGCTTCCTTCACATCCTCGAGCGTGAGTTGGCCGGATTCGATCAGGTGTGCCATGACGGGTTGCGTACGCCCGCCGAACAGCGCCAGCAGATCGTCGATCAGTTTGCTCTGCGCGGCATCGCGCGAGACTGCGGCCTCAAAAATGTGAAAGTTCCCGACCTTCTTGACGCGGCGCACCGCCTTTTTGCCTTCCAGGCGATACACCGTGGTCTGGATGGTGGTATAGGCGGGCCTGCCTTCTTCCGGAAAAACTTCCTGGATTTCGCGGATGGAAGCCTGGCCACGAGTCCATAAGGTTTCCATGATCTGCAGTTCGAGCTTGGCTAATTTGGGTCCGGCCATGGCATCTCCTATTGGTGTATGCAGTACTACTACATGTGTAGTTTTCGTGTCAAGTCTTTTTTGGGTCTCGGCTCAGAAATCCACAGGCCGTTGTGACATCCGTCACCGATTTTCTGGTTGCCGCTGGTTTAGGCTGAACTGTTTCCCCGGTAGCCTCCGAGCAGACGTCCATTCTTGAGGTCTCCCCATGTATGGGAGAAGTTGCAGGTGTCTGTTCGCAGTTTCGGTTTTGATTCCGGCGCCGGCTGTCGTACCGGCTGTCGTGCGCGCGCAGTCCGAGCGCGTCGAATCTGCGCCCGATCTTGCGGTATCGCTTCGCCCTGACCTGGCTCAACCGCCAGCTGGTGACCAGCTCCGGCCACACTTGCCCATCATCCCACCAGGTCGGCCGCCGGGTGCGCCACCGGTCGCACCGCCATGGACGATCGGCTTCCCCGTGATCGCCCGCGCTGCGGGGACTATTTTTTCGGGTACCGTCACCGCGATTGCGCGCCGGCCTGCAAGTCCGAGCCAGGCGGTCGAAACCGTCGCCATCACCTTCCACATTGAGAACGCGATTCGCGGAGCTACTCCCGGCGAGGACTTGACCATCTCGCAATGGATTGGTCTGTGGTCGAGCGGCCAGCGTTACCGGGTCGGCGAACGCGTTCTTCTTTTTCTTTATCCTCCGAGCAAGCTGGGACTGACCAGCTGCGTTGCGGGAGCGATGGGGCGTTTCGCGATTGATCCGCGGGGCCGCGTCTTGCTTTCAGCACAGCATCTTTCAGCCTTTCGAGCGGATCCCGTTCTGGGCGGGAAGTCGCGCGTAAGTTTTAGCGACTTCGCTTCGGCGGTGCGGCGGGCCAGTGAGGATGAGGAGGAATGAGTGCAACCGGACGTGACCATGACTACGACGTGACCATGAAAACCAGCATGGCATTTACTGCTCGCTCATTTCTCCTCAGGCTGGCTGCGGCTGCGGCGATGATCTTCTTTGTCGCCTTGCTTTCCCGCGCTGGGGGCCCCAAGTGTGTCGCCGGGACCAGCTATTTCGACCCGACCACCGTGGGGCAGCCACTGGTCTGGCCGCAGGGGCTGGTTACCTATTACACGGATCAGGGCAATCTGAGCCCGATCCTGCCCAACGCGTTCGCCAACAGCTTTGTGGCCAGTGCGTTCAGCATATGGACCTCCGTCCCAACCGCGGCGATCGCTGCCACCAGCGGCGGCCATCTGGCCGAAGATGTGAATGGGACCAATGTCATCCGGAATGCGGACGGCACCATCACCATGCCCGCCGATATTCAGCCCACGGCGACCGGCACGCCCGTTGGCATTGTTTACGACTACGACGGTTCGGTGACCGACGCCCTGATCGGCAGCGGCGCGGGCGACCCCAGCCAGTGCTTTTTCAATGCCGTCTTCGGAGGGGACGACACCTACGGTGAACTCGCAACCTACCAGCATGCGTTGATTGTGATCAATGGCCAGTGCGCGCTGCAGTCGTCGCAACTGACTGACGTGGAATACCGGCTGGTGCGCGTGATTGGCGGAGTGCTGGGTGTGGGCTGGTCGCAGGTAAATGCCAACGTGCTCAGCGGCACGCCGCCGCCTACATCCAGCGATTACGCGGGGTTTCCAGTGATGCACGAGACCGATCCCCTGGTTTGCGTGCCCATCACGATTTGTTACGCCAATCCTTACCAGCTCGCGCTCGACGACATTGCCTCCGTTTCCCGGCTTTATCCGGTCACGGCCGCGAATCAGTCGAGCTTCCCCGGGTCGCAGGTGTTTTCAGCGGTCACGGCGCGCATCCACGGATCGGTGTGGTTTACCGACACGCACGGAAATCCGACGCAGGCCATGCAGGGGGTCAACGTGGTGGCGCGCTGGATCGATCCTTCGACCGGGCTGCCGTCGCGCCAGTATGCGGCTGCGGCAGTATCCGGTTTTCTGTACACCGGCGATGCAGGCAATCTCATCACCGGCTTCGACGACGCGCTGGGAGATCCGCTGGCGGATTGGGGATCGAGCAGCCAATCCCTGGAAGGCTTCTACGACCTGGCTGGGCTCGAACCGCCGAGCAGCAGCGCGCGGTATGAGTTGAGCGTCGAACCACTCGATCCAACCTGGTCGGCAGAGGTTGGCCCGTACTCTCCAGGTCCGGTTGCGCCTTCGGGATTGGCCCAGCCGATCGTCGTGACGGTGGCGCCGGGAAACGACGTCGAGCAGGACATTCTGATGAACGGCAGTGCACAGCCGTTGCCCCAGACGGTTTCCACCTGGACTGCACCAGCCGCGGTGCCCGCGGCGGGAGATTGGATGGCATCGCTGAGCGCTTACGGCGACATGGCGTATCTGCTCCTGCCGGCGCGAGCCAATCGCACGCTATCGATCGCCGTGACGGCGTTGGATGAATCCGGCAATGCCACTGTGGTGAAGGCCCAGCCCGTAGTCGGCATGTGGGCCGCCTCCGATGCGCCAGGCAGCCCGCCTGAGGCGTTCACGTCTTCATCGTTCAACCAGCCCATCTATGGATTGACCCGGCTGGACGCCCAAGTCACCACTTCAACCAACTTGTTGATCGGGATTTCGGATGTGCGCGGCGATGGCCGCCCCGACTATCTTTATCACGCCTACGTGCTGTATGCGGATTCCGTTTCTCCAGCGCGCATCGGCGTCAGTGGCGGCGCGGTCGCAGTGCGGGGAACCGGCTTCTATCCGGGAATTACAGCCGCCCTCGGCAGCACTGCTGTGACTCCACTCGCGGTCAGTGCAGGGCAAATGATCCTGGCCGCTCCTCCGCACACCGACGGCACCCAGAACATCACCATCAGTGATCCAACCAGCGGCGGATCGTCGACCATGACCAAGGCGCTCACCTATGGAGCCGCGGCCAGCGACACGATTGTTCTACTGAGCGGGCTCAACCCTTCCACCGCGGTAGGCACGCGGGCGCCAAACCCGATGAGCGTGCGGGTGCTAGCATCCGATGGCGTTACGCCCGTCGGCGGGGCAACCATCGGATGGAGCTCCAGCAACGGCGTGCAACTTTCAACCTGCGGCGGCGGATCGTCGTGCTCGGTTACGAGCGATCAAAATGGAGATGCTGCCACCTGGCTCACGCCCACGGCGGTTGGCCAGGCAACCATCACGGCAACGCTGGCCCCGGGAGTTTATAGCCCATCGCAATCGGTGGGCGCGCAGCTCAACGCGACGGAGACGGCCTCCGACATTGGAGTGTTCACTCCGTATCTTTATATCGCCCAGGGCGCTACCGTGAGCGTCCCGCTCACCGCGCGCGTTTTGAGCAACGGCGCGCCGCAGAGCAATCTGAATGTAAACTTCAGCATGATCACAGGCTCCGGAGTGCTCAGCGCCGCCATTGCGCTAACCAGTTCCAGCGGCTACGCCACGACCACGTTGACGGTCACGCAAATAGAGTCGCTGGTGCAGGTGACTGTCTGCGTCGCTCCCGCAAACGCCCCTTGCCAGACCTTTTATGTGAATCCGGTACCGCTTCCGCAGCAGAACTTGCAGCCCGTGGCCGGAAGCGGCCAGGTGTCGACGGGTCAGGCATTTCAACCGGTGGTAGTGCGGGTTACGGATTCCTCGTCGCCGCCCAATCCCGTGATCGCCGCCGGCGTAGTGTTTCAGACGACCGTGCTGCGGCCCGCGGGAACATCCTTCTCCGGCGGCGCAACGAACCCCATCAACCCCGTCATGCCGGTGATCCTAGAGGTGAGTCAGAGCAGTGCTATTTCCGACTTGAACGGTTTAGCAAGTCTTGTGCCCTCGTCCGGTGGGTTCAGCGCCCCGGTGGAAGTTGACGTGACGGTCACGGCCGGGACGAGCGCGTGGCTCGACTATCCGCTCGAGGTGCTGCCCGCGCTGGCCCAATAGAGTGCCGCGATGAGCCGCGGCAGTAGAAGTACGTCGCCGTTTTCACGAGCCGTTGCCATTGCTCTGGAATGCATGTATTTGCGATACTCGGGACGCCATGAAAGGTAATCCTAAAGTTATTGCCGAGCTGAACAAAGCACTGCGCGAAGAGCTGACCGCGATCAACCAGTATTTTCTGCACGCGGAGATGTGCGAGAACTGGGGATATCACAAGCTCTCCGAATTCATCAAGAAACAATCCATCGGCGAAATGAAACACGCCGAAGTGCTGATTGAGAGGATTCTGTTTCTGGATGGGAGCCCGTCGATGCAACCGCTGGATCTGACGGTTGGCAGCACGGTCAAAGAGATGATTGAAAGCGATCTGAAGCTGGAGGTCGGGGCGGTGAAGCAGTATAACGACGCCGTCAAGATAGCCACAACCGAAGGCGACAATGGATCGCGCGATCTGTTCGTGACCCTGCTCAAGGACGAAGAAGGGCACGTCGACTTTCTCGAAGCCCAGGTGCACTTGATCAAAGAGTTGGGCTATGAACGGTACCTGACGCAGCAGATGGGTGAGCACGAGGAAGAATAAGGCTGGAATTCAAAAGCCCCACTTCTCGCAAAAGACGCGAGAAATGGGGCACCCGGTCGTGCCCGCAGGGGCTAAAGCCCTTCATCTAAATGAGCAGCTAACGGCACGGCTAAAGCCGTGCCCTTCCACAAATCAAAACCAAGGACGCCCGAATCAAAACCAAAGCTCCTCAAATCAAACCAAAGCCCGAGTCAAAACCGGCCAATCCCCTCACAGACCTATTTCACCGTGACGGTGAGCAACTGCGCGCCGCTAACTACATAGTCCAGAGGCGGGGTTGCGGTTTCGTCGACGCTGGATTCGCCGCTGACGATCATTTCCTGGTTGCCGCGCATGCCGTCCATGATGTTCATGACGGAGATAGGCAGCGTGGGCATGACTTTGTCGGCTACGCGGGCCTCCGGGTCGGCTTCCAGCAGCGACACGTAGAGGCGATTGTTGGCGTGCTCTTTGTTGAGCAGGGCAATGGTCGAGGCCAAGTCGAGCTTGCGGCCGAAGGCCTGGTTGGTGCGGCCCACGCGGTCAAGCGTGTCGCCGTCGCTCACTAAAATGCGCAAGGGGCCTTTGCCGGCTGAGGTGGGAATCTTGACGGGAATCTGGCGTACCACACGTTCTCCGCGATAGGGAGCGAGCACGGTTTCGACCATGATCTCGTCGCCCGGCCGCACTTCGGTGACGTCGGTGCGGGCGCTTTCCAGGCGCGCCCAGCGGCGCTCGCGGACCAGGTCAAAGTCGAGCTTCACGCTCTTCACGGCGGGTGCGTTGTAAGGGTTGTCGTAGATGCGTCCAAAGCGTTCGCCGAGCGAGAGGGCAGCGGCCATGGCGGCGGGCTGACCGTTGTCCGCGGGAACGAACATATTCTTCAACGCGACTTCGGGAAAGCCCTTGACGTTGATGCTGCCGTTCAGGCGGTAAGTTATTTCTTCGCCGTATTCGTTCACGCCATGCAGGGCATTGAAAACCGTTGCCATAATTGCCACCGGACTCAGGCGCGGGTTGTTGAGCACCTCGAAGTGGAAATCTTTTTGGGGCGCACCGCTGGCGGTGTGGATGGTCAGCGTCACCGGAATCATCTCCGGCTGTTTGTTAAACACGCCCAGGATGCCGGTATGGCGATCCTGTACAAACACTCCCGCCTGCTCGGTGGTGTTGACGATCTTGAAAGCATTGAGCGGCGAGGCCAGCGTGGCCAGCACCTGCGCCTTATTCATGGGCAGATCGACGGAGCCGAACTGCAGCAGAGGATGTCCGCAGGCCAGCAGGCGCTGAGGATCGATGTAAGTCACGGTGCAGGTGGCGGCGATGTCCATATCGCCGCGAACCAGAATCGCGCTGACGGCGGACCCGGCTTCGAGCGGCTCGGGTTGCTTATCTTCGCTGACCGAGCCCGCGCCCATTACCGGGATAACCCCGGCAGACGCGAACTGGCCAGCGAAGCGGCGCACCGTGTCTTCGGAGAATCCGTTGAAGACCAGGGGCGCCTCGATGGGTTGGAGATAGTTTGCGAAATCCTGCGTCGAGGCCGGGAGCGAAGAGCTATCGCCGGGAGCCGCAGTTTTTCCCGCGGCAGCGGTCACGGTCGGCTTGGTGGCAGCGGCCTCCTCTGCCGGCGACTTGTCGAGGGCGTTGATCTCGAGCATATCGGCGATCGGGGTGACGCCGGCGATTGGCTCTTTGGAGAATTCGCCGATGCGGAAGGCGAGCGCCCCGGCGAGTTTTCCATCGAGATACACGGGGCTGCCGCTCATGCCGGCGACGACGCCGGTGTATTCCACCTTGGCTCCATGCAGGCGGACCAGGATCATGTCGCCTTTCGGTCCGTTTACATTGTGCAGAACGCCGAGGACTTCCACGTCCATGGATTCCGGCTTCACGCCCTCAAATACGGTGAGGGCGTAGCCGCGCATGCCGGCGTGAATCTGGTCGACCGGAATGGTCGGCTGCGAGGTTTGGGCGGCCAGCTTTGTAGACGCCAGAATTGTTGACAAAGATAGAAAGGAGACGAGAAGCGCGAGAACTACTTTTCTCATGTGAATCCCAGAGAGGACCCGCCAACGGATCCCACCACAGATTAGACTCGGCCAACTGTGATTCGTTGCCAGAACGGGCCAGGGCGGGGAGAGATCTCGGACCGGGCAAAACATCCCAATTGCGAATCCTTGCGTCTATACTAGCACAGAGACTTTCTCGGGGTTCCCCATGTTTAATCGTGAAAAAGACCATGCAAAGCTCAGAGTTGGGAAGAGTGCGGGAGCGGCGTTAGGGCTGGCAATCTCGGTCGCGTTGCTCGCCGCTTTGCCGCTTGCGGGCCAGGACCAGTCGGGCCAGACACCTCCGTCGCAAACTCCTTCGCAGACGCCGGCTACCCAAACACCGGACAACGGCAAGCCCAAGCAGGACGTGCCCGACGAAGCTGGAGGTCCCACCGACAGCGTGGGTCCGTATGCGATCCCAAAGAAAAAGACCGATGACGCTCCGCCGCCACCGCCGCCGGTCACTCCCAAGAAGGTCGAGGATATTCCCGACTATTCGCTGAAGGTGAACGTGCCGCTGGTCAACGTGGATGTGCTGGTCACGTCCAAAGACGGGCAGTTCATTCCTGGGTTGAAGCAGGAGAATTTCCGCGTCATGGAAGATGGTGTCCCGCAGCAGGTGACGCATTTCGGTGTGTCGCAGGCTCCCATTACGGCAGTGCTGCTGGTGGAGTTCGCCTCGACCAGCTACAGCTTTCTGAGAGACGCTCTGCAGGCGTCTTACGCGTTCGCGAATACGCTGAAGAAAGACGACTGGATCGCGGTGTCGTATTACGACATGCAGCCCCACATTTTGGTGGACTTCACGCAGGACAAGCGGGCTGTGATTGGGGCGCTAAATCAGTTGCGCATCCCGGGCTTCGCCGAAACCAATGTTTTCGACGCCCTCTATGACACTCTCGATCGCCTCGACCGGGTGGAAGGGAAGAAGTACGTCATTCTGGTGACGACGGGCGTCGACACGTTCAGCCGGCTGACGCTGGACAAGATCATGAAGAAAGTGAAAGACACCAAGGATGTGACCATCTTCCCCATGAGCGTCGGGTGGATGTTGCGGAACTACTGCGAAACCAACCCGCGTTCGTATCAATGCCGCAACGCGCACGGCATGGGTATTCCGGTGGGGCACATGGACTATCTGCAGGCCGACAACGAGATGAGAACCTTCGCGGCCATGACCGGGGGGCGCGCCTATTTCCCGCGCTTTCAGGCGGAGTATGGCGAGGACTTTCAGGACATTTCCAATGACATTCGCAACGAGTACACGATCTCCTACGCGCCCACCAATTCGAAGCTGGATGGAACCTACCGCAAGCTGAAAGTCCAGTTGGTGGCGCCGGATGGCGGTCCGCTGAAAATAAGGGACCAGAAGGGTAAGGACGTGAAAGTCGAAGTGGTCGCGCGCGACGGTTACACGGCGAAGCACACGGTGGACTAGATAGGCATTGCCGTCGTTCAGCGACGATCCAGATCTCTCCCGATTGTCATCCCGAGCGGAGCATTGCGATTGCCGTTCAATCGCAATGCGCAGTCGAGGGACCTGCTTTTTACTGCCTGAAGGAAAAAAGCAGGTTCCTCGACTACGACGACCGTCCGCTTCGCGGACGATCTTCTCCGCTCGGAATGACATTGTTCGCTACGTAAGCTCAGAACCCGTGGAAAAGGTGATCGAGCAGCAAGAAGACGCCTGCGCCCACGAAGACCAGCAGAGCCATTTTCATCGCAGGCTCTTTGTTGACCTCGGGGATCAGGTCGGACGCCGCAACGTAAATCGTGACTCCCGCCGCCAGCGGCAGCCCCGCGCCCACATGATGGCGGAACACTGCCATGGTCAGAACGCCGGCCAGGGTCGAACCTCCCAACACTACCGATGCGCCCCAAGCCGTGCTGCGGCTGCGTCCGCTGGCCAGCATCACCGAACTCACGGTGAAGCCTTCGGGAATCTTGTGCAAAAAAATCGCGAAAAAAATAAGCCAGCCCAGCCAGTTCGATACCAGAAAACCGGAAGCGATGGCGATGCCGTCGAAAAACGTGTGGATGATGAGGCCGAAGAGCACGGAATATCCCTTGTGCGAATGCATGAACTCGTCGCGATGCGTCTCTTCGCCGAAGTGGAAGTGCGGCGTGACCGTGTGCTCGAAGAAGTGGATGATCAGGTAGCCGAGCAACACAAGAAATGCGGCAGACCGTCCGCGCAGCTCAAGACTTTCGGGAACCATTTCGACCAGCGCGGTGGCCAGCATGAATCCCGCGCCCAGCGCGACAAAATAGCGGAGATAGCGGCGCTCCCAATGCCGCTGCACGATGATCGCCCCGCCAAAAACGTTGGCGGCGGCAGCGGTCAATCCGAGAAGCACGCTGGTGGCAATGGCGCCCATATTGTGACGGTTCGGGGTACTGACTACTGCTTATTCGCAGCCGCTGTTTGTTTCTGCAATTCAGAAAGGAACGCCTGTTCCCGGTCCGCTACATAGTTCTTATAGCCCTCGGAATCAATGTAGGGGTTCGGCCCGCCATCGTTCAACCGGGCGTACTTCGCTTCCATTCCGTAGTAACTGCCGTGCGCGCCCAGGAAAACGTCGCAGGGCAGCGACTTGAGTACACGAAAGCCGCGCGCGTAATCGTCGGCAATTTCGGGATAGCGCACATTGTTCACCAGTTTGTATCCGGGATTGACGTTTGGGCTGCCCACAATCACTACGTCGTAAGT
>Ga0181523_10003733_pt1 | contig 13693 bp, 12 predicted proteins | sample PEATcosm2014_Bin_43_FD_119752 | JGI IMG/M metagenome (GOLD analysis project Ga0181523, IMG submission 119752) | Peatland microbial communities from MTU Mesocosm Facility, Houghton, MI, USA - PEATcosm2014_Bin05_30_metaG | ecosystem: Environmental > Terrestrial > Soil > Wetlands > Peat | place... | reverse complement strand
GAATCCCAACTCCGACTGATGGATCCGACCGCGAGAGGAGCTTTCACCGCCCCCGGATCAATGCCGAGCGAGCCTCGTGGGGAGCACTCCCCAGGATTGCCCCTACTTCAGCAGCCTCCTAGGGTGGGGTCGTCGCCGAGTCCCCGGGGAGGTACCTGTGAAGGCAGCGGTCTACTACGAGACAGGCGGACCTGACGTGTTCCGCTACGAGGACGTCCCCGACCCGGAGCCCGGCGTCGGCGAGATACTGGTACGCGTCGAGGCGGTCAGCATCGAAGGGGGCGACACCCTCAACCGCCTGAGGGGAGAGTTGTCGCACACGCCGCACATCGTCGGCTACCAGTGCGCGGGCACCGTGGTGTCCGTCGGCGAGGGCACCACCGAGTTCGCCGTGGGCGATCGAGTGGTCACCGTCGGCGTGGACGGATCCCATGCCGAGCTGCGGGCCGTGGGCCAGTCCTTCTGTTGGTCCGTCCCGCCGGGGTTGACCGTCGAGGAGGCGGCGTGCGTCCCGGTGCCGTTCGGGACAGCTGATGACTGCCTGTTCGAATTCGGGCGACTCCAGCCCGGGGAGACCGCGCTCATCCAAGCCGGCGCCAGCGGGGTCGGTATCGCCGCCATCCAACTGGCCAAACGGGCGGGCGCCCGGGTGCTGGCCACCGCGTCCAGCCCTTCCCGGCTCGAGCGGTTGGGCGAGTTCGGCCTCGACGACGGCATCGACTATACGTCGACCGACTTCGTCGACGAGGTGCATCGGTTGACCGACGGCAAGGGAGCGGACGTGATCGTGGACTCCATCGGCGGGTCGACCCTGCAGAAGAGCCTCCTCTGCCTGGCCTATCGCGGTCGTTGTGTCACCTTCGGCGATGCCGGACGTGAATTCGCCGCGAAGCTGGACATCTCGTCGATGCGGCCCGGGAATCAGACCCTGGTGGGCTACTTCCTCGGAGCGGAGCTCTTCTTGAGCCCACGACCCCACGCCCTGATCGCCAGGCACCTCACCGACATCGCCTCCGGCGAGCTGCGGGTGGTCATCGACCGACGGTTCCCCCTCGCCGAGGCCGGCGAAGCGCATACCTACATCGAGAGCAGGCAGGCATTCGGCCGTGTGCTCCTCATCCCGTGAGGCGGTCACCGGGTCCGCCGGCCCGGTTCGGACGCTCCGCCGACCCACCCGGCGCCCTGGACAGCCTTCCCCTCCTAGCCTGAACCGATGATCCGCCGGGCTGCCATCGATGACGTGGACGACCTCGTGGAGCTGATCCACGACCTGGCCGACTACGAGCGCTCGCCGGCCTCGGTGGAGATCGACCGCGACCTGCTGGCTGCCGCCCTCTTCGGTGAGTCACCGGCCGTCTTCGCCCATGTGGCCGAAGACCAGGGTCGCATCGTGGGCATGGCCATCTGGTTCCTCAACTTCTCGACTTGGACGGGCCACCACGGCATCTACCTGGAGGACCTCTATGTCCGTGCGGAGGCGCGCGGCCTCGGGATCGGCCGGGCACTCCTCGCTGCCCTGGCCACCGTTGCCCACCGCTCCGACTACGCCCGCATCGACTGGTCGGTGCTCGATTGGAACGAGCCGGCGCTGCGCTTCTACCGGTCGCTGGGGGCCGAGCCCATGGACGAATGGTCCGGCTACCGGCTCTCGGGCCCGGAGCTGGCCGCCCTGGCCGGCGACGAACCCGGCCCGTGACCGGTCGGGCCCGGCCCGGGCACGATCCGGTGCGCGGGCCCTGGCGGAGCGGGGCCGGGTCGGCCCGGTGCCGACCGCCGCCGGGCAGCCAGGGTCCGTGCAGTCCGATTCAGATGGTGAAGGCCAGATTGGCCACCAGCTGCTCACCCAGTTCCCGGTCGCCGGTGTAACGGATGCCCTCGTCGGGAAGGGCCCCATCGTCGTGGCGCCCCCCGGTCAGCCGCAGGAAGAGCATGGCCGGCATCTCGAGACCCACGGACGGAGGACCGTCGAACGAAGCGACGACGTTGGCCCGTCCCTCGACCGCGACCAGGTAGGTGGCGGGCACCGGGCCGGTCAGGTCGATGCGCACCCGGGACCCGTCGGGCATCCGCGCCCTACGTCCCACGATGTACCCCAGGCCGGTGGCGACTTCGTCCAGTGCGGAGGAGATGTCCTCGACGTCCGGGCGCGGCGCGATTCCCAGTGCCGCACGGATGTCGTGCTCGTGGAGGTAGCAGTCATAGTGCCGGATCCGCATGAACCGCCCGTAGGTCTCGTCGTTGCCGACCGGGGTCCACGACGGGGCATCGAACTCCTCCTGGGTCATGGCGTCGAGCGCAGCCAGCCGCCCCGTCGTGATCCCCTCGAACCGGGCGCACAACTCCGCCCCGCCCAGGGTGCGCATCGACTCGACCCAGACCTCGTTGGCCTCGGCGATTGGGTTCTGCATATGGGTGAGATGAGAGATGTCGACGACCGGCGGCTGGATGCCGGACAGCATGGACTCGGTGCCGATCACATGGCTCACCACGTCCCGCACCGTCCAACCGGGGAGGCAGGTCGCGGTGTCCCACTGCTCGTCGGAACACGTCGCACACAACTCGGCGATGGCGGCGTACTCGTATCGGAGCAGGTCGACGGTCTTCTGCTTGTCGAGGATGGTCGCCATCGAAAGGACACCGTAGCGTGCGCACCGCTCGCCGGCCGGAGGTGCCCACCGGGACAGGGCTCACCTGGTGGTCGATTGCGGCTCAATCGGGCGCGAGTTGGGGCCGATAGGGAGGCAGGGAGCAGTACGGAGTGGCCGAATGAACCTGAAGTCGAACGCGTGGAAGTACGTGCTGGCCGGCGGCATGGCCGCCGTCGCGGGGTACTTCGCGCTCCCAAGTGCCGCCTGGCAGGACGCCCTCTACTCGACCATCGGAACCGCCTCGGTGGTGTGCATCCTGATCGGCGTCACAGTGCACCGCCCCAGCGACCGACTGGCCTGGTACCTCCTGGCACTCGGCGGGCTGTGTTTCACCCTGGGTGACGACGTCAACAACTACTACCTGCTCGCCCTCCACGAGACCGTGCCGTTCCCATCGGTCTGCGACGCTCTCTACCTGGCCGGATACCCCTTCCTCTTCGCAGGTGTGCTGAGGCTCACCCGCAGCCCCAACCGCTCGTACCGGCGAGAGGACTACGCCGATTCCGCCATCGTCGCATTGGGCGCCCTGGCCCTGTCCTGGCACTTCCTGATGAACTCGTACGTCCACGACACGACGCTCACCACCTTCGGCAAGCTGGTCATCCTGGCCTATCCGTTCATGGACGTCGCGTTGATCTTCATCGTGTGCCGTTCCCTGCTGTTCGGAGTGTCGAGGGCTCCGTTCCACAAGCTCATCGCGGCCGCCCTCATCACGGAGTTCATCGCCGACTTCAGTTTCGACCTCCTCGTCCTGCACAACAGCTACGCCACCGGCAATCCGGTGGACGGCCTCTTCCTCGCCGAATACGTGCTGATCGGAGTGGCCGCACTTCATCCTTCCGTCGCCGGGGGAGCCCCGGAGGTCGCGGATGCCGATGCCGTCAGCGCCCACCGGGACGCGGCCAGCCGACGCCGGATGCCCATCGTGGCACTGGCCGGGTTCATCCCACCGGCGATCCTGGTCATCACCAGCTGCCTCGGCGTCTCGGTCAATGTCCCGATGATCGCGGGCCTCTGCGTTGCCGTCTTCGCGCTGGTCTGTCTCCGGATGACGTGGCTCGTCGAGCGGATCAGCCGCCAGAGTCTCGAGATCGAGGAGCACGTCGATGCCCTCGTGGCATCGCACCTCCAACGGGACGATCTCGAGGCCGAGCTGCGGTACCTGGCCTTCCACGACGGGCTGACCGGCTTGGCCAATCGTGCCCTGCTCCACGACCGCGTGGAGCACGCCCTGGTCTCCATGACCCGGTCCGGCAGATCGGTGGCGCTGTGCTTCGGTGACCTCGACGGGTTCAAGACGGTGAACGACACCCTCGGCCACCACGTCGGTGACTCCGTGCTGGTGAAGACCGGCGCGCTCTTGGAGTCGATCGTCCGGCCCGGTGACACCGTGGCCCGGTTCGGGGGCGACGAGTTCGCCGTGCTGATGGTCGATGTCGAGAGCCCGGAAGTGGCAGTGACCTTCGCACACCGGATCGTCTCGGTTCTCCATGAGGCCCTCGAATTCGAGGGCAACCAGGCAGGCGTCTCAATCAGCGTCGGGGTGGCCATCGCCGACTCCACCACACCGGCCGATCGGCTGATCAGCGAAGCCGACGCAGCCATGTACGAGGCGAAGGCAAACGGGAAGAACCGTGTCGAAGTGTTCGAATCGTCGATGCGCTCGCGGCTGCTCGAGCGCCTCGAGCTGACCAGCGGGTTTCGGTGGTCACTCGAGCGGTCCGAGTTCTTCCTCGACTACCAGCCGATCTTCTCCCTCGGTGACAGGCGTCTGCGGGGCTTCGAGGCACTCGTGCGGTGGCAACATCCCGCCAGGGGTCTGGTCGCCCCTCTCGATTTCATCTCTGTCGCCGAGGAGACGGGCTTCATCGTCCCGCTGGGCCGATGGGTGTTGGTCGAGGCCTGCGAGCGGCTGGCCGAGTGGACCTCGCTCACCGCCGATCACCTCACCATGGCCGTCAATCTCTCGAGGCGCCAGTTGGTCTCCCCCCATCTGGTCGACGATGTCCGCACCGCTCTGGCCTTCTCCGGCATCGCCCCGGAGCACATCGTCCTCGAGATCACCGAGAGCATCCTGATGGACAACCCGGAACAGGCCACTGCCGCGCTCTCCGAGCTCAGGGCCATGGGCATACAGATCGCGGTGGACGATTTCGGTACCGGATACTCCTCACTCAGCCATCTGCAGCGCTTTCCGGTCGACGTGCTCAAGATCGACAAGACGTTCATCGATGCCCTCGACGTGCCGGAGTCCGGCAGTTCGGCGCTGGTGACCGCGATCATCGGATTGGCGCGAAGCCTGCATCTGGGCGTCGTGGCCGAGGGGATAGAGCACGAGCACCAGCTCGAGCAGTTGATCAGGCTCGGCTGCGACTACGCCCAGGGCAATCTGCTGGCCCGTCCCCTCGACGGCCACGCAGCGAGGCTGCTCATCGAAGAGTACGAGGGCACGACGGCGCCCATCTGAGGAACTGCCGTGCCGGAGCCACCTACACTCGGTGGCACCGGCTCCAGCTGGTGCGACGGGGGGAGGCTCCCATGACCGCCGTGCAGACAAAGTTCACCGAGGCCGAGCTGCTGGCAAGCCATGACATCGTCGAACCGCTGATCGCCGACGGTGTCCGCTGCCATGGCGGCTTCGATGACCAGGGCGAGTACGTATCCCCCCGGACCAAGTACCGCTGGCCGGCCATCCACGCCTGGGAGGAGCAACGGGTCGCCCAATTCGGCACGCCGATCCTCGACGTTCCGCTCGACACCTGGCCCGAGAATTTTCCCAACGTCGAACAGTCGAAGCTCCTGGTCCGCCGAGGGGCTCCCGAGCCCATCATCAGCTCCCTCACCCGCTTCGGCACGGTCGAGGGGTTCGGGGGCATGCTCCGGTTGCTGCCGGTGCCCGACTTCACCCTCTCCTTCGACGAGGACATCGACGGCACGGCGATCGCCCACATCGACCACGGCCTGTTCGAGGCCCATGCCCGCGACGAGGCCGGGTACGGGGAGGTGGCCGGTCACGACCGCATGTGGTTCGTCGCCCGCGACATCGCCTTCGACCATCCGGTCACCGCCGATCAGACCGTTCGCATTCTGACCCGGATGGGCCTCAACACCACGCCCCGGTCGGCCTCGGAGGTCACCCGGCTCCGCCAGGGCGCCCTCTCCCACCGGGTCCTGCCCGACGACATCGATTTCACGTTGGAGACCGTGGTCGGCCGCATGATCGGCCTCCTGCTCATCGAGATCTCGGCGTTCCACACCTTCCGGTGGGCCGAGGCGGTGCTCGGGGACTCCGACCTGGTGGCCGGCGAGGGTTCGGCGGGTGACCTGGTCTCCTTCATCCGCTCCGACGAGACCCCACACGTGGCATGGCTGCGCACGGCCCTCTCCGAGATGGGAGACCGGACGTGGCTCGGCAACGGTGGTCGCAGGCACGCCGGAGCGGACATGATCAGCCTGTTGTGGGACCGCGCCGTGGCCGATTCCGTCCTGCTGCGGCGATCGGAGAACATCAACTCCGCCATGGGAGAGGTCGAGCACGCCCTCTCGGGGCGGTCGGACGCCGTCGACATCATCGACGAGATGCTCTCGCTGGGATCCGTGGTCCGCCTGGACGACGGGACCGTTGCCGATGCCTACGGGCCTGCGCCGCTGGGCTGAGACACGAGTCAGATCGGAGCAGATCGTGAAGTTCGGAGTCTTCTACGAGCACCAGCTGCCCCGTCCCTGGAATGACACCAGCGAACAGGAGCTGATCTCCGATGCCCTCGACCAGATCGAGCTGGCCGACCGGTTGGGCGTGCAGTACCTGTGGGAGGTGGAGCACCACTTCCTCGAGGAGTACTCCCACTCCAGCGCGCCCGAGGTGTTCCTCGCCGCAGCCAGCCAGCGGACCCGGCGGATGCGCATCGGGCACGGGGTGGTCCAGACCGCCCCGGCCTACAACCATCCGGCGCGCATCGCCGAGCGCATCGCCATGCTCGACCTGGTGTCCGACGGGCGGGTGGAGTTCGGCTCGGGTGAGTCGTCCTCGGAGGCCGAACTGGCCGGCTTCGGGATCGACCGGGACACCAAGCGCGACGCGTGGCTCGAAGGTCTCGAGGTTGCCATCCGCTGCATGACCGAGACCCCGTTCGGCGGGGTGGACGGCCGGTTCGTGAGCATGCCCCCCCGCAATGTGGTGCCCAAACCGGTACAGAAGCCCCATCCCCCGCTGTGGGTCGCCTGCAGCCGCCGCGACACCATCCTGCTCGCCGCCCGGAAGGGGATCGGTGCACTGAGCTTCGCCTTCGTCGAGCCCGAGGACGCCGGGCAGTGGGTCGTGGACTACGAGCGGGTCCTGCGCGAGCAGTGTGTCCCGGTCGGCCTGTCGGTCAACCCGCAGGTTGCGTGCGTCACCCCCATGATGTGCGCGCCACGGGAGGAGGACGCATTGGACCGCGGCCTGGAAGGGGCCAACTTCTTCGGCTACTCCCTCGCCCACTTCTACGTCTTCGGCGACCACGTGCCGGCCACCACCGACGTGTGGGGCGAGTTCCTCCACCGGAGGGGCAAGATGGGCTACTCCCCCGAGGCCGCCCTGGCCGGGCGCCACGAGACCTTGGGGGCCAAGGTGGCAGCCGGCGACACGACGGGACTGCGCGGCGCCATCGGCACCCCCGCGCAGTTGCGCGAGTTCCTCCGCCGGTACGAGGAGGCCGGGGTGGACCAACTCATCTTCGTCATGCAGGCCGGAAAGAACCGGCACGAGCACATCATGGAGTCGCTCGAGCTCTTCGGCACACAGGTCCTCCCCGAGTTCGTCGAGCGGGACGAGGCGGCCACCGAGACCAAGGCGGCCAAGTGGGCCCCGCTCATCGAAGCAGCCCTGGCCCGGCGGGACCGGACCGACCCGGTGATGCCACCCGACTACGTCATGCGCGCCATCCCCAGGCAGATGGTCGACGCCATGGCCAACGAGCCGGCCCAGCAGTGGCTCGAGGCACTGGCCGACAAACAGGCAGCCGGTGTCCTCGACGAGGAGTTCCAGCGCCTGGTCGACGGCTGAGCCGGACGGTTCCCCATCAGGGGCGGCCCACCGCTGCACACCCGTGCCGACGGGTGCCGGCCACTCCCGACGGTCGCCGGCGACTGCCGGCAGCCACCGTCCGCCCGCCACGTCGTGGCCGGCGTCACACCGCCTGACCAGCGGGAAGAACTCAGTCTCCGGCCCAACATCCGAGGATGACGTCGGCCACGGTCACGGCCACGTCGCCCGAGCTGGTGGGCGGGACACCGAACTGCTGGGGGAGTCCTGCGACGTCGACGACGAGCACTTTCCAGTCCTTGCGTACCACCACCGAGCCGTTGGTGGTCTGGAAGGCCCCTTGGCCGAGCGCTTCGAGATCCCGCGTCTTGCCCATCGAACCGGCCAGTGTGCCGAAGTACGCGTCCGTCTCTCCCCAGCTCGACAGCTCCTTCACCGACAGCGCCATCGACCCGGTCGGGTAGGTGTAGTCACAGGAGTACAGATGATCGACCCAGGTGGGGGTGGATACCACTGCGTTCTCCCCGAGTGCCGAGGCGATATCCGTCTGTGCCTCCCGCTGGCATACCTGCTTCGCGATCGGAGACGGAAGGACGCCGGCCGGCAGAGGGGCCTTGGTTGTCGGAGTGCTCGAGGTGGCAGCACCACCCGAACACCCGGTGGCCAGCAGCGTAATCGAGGCAATGACAGCGAGTAGCCGGCCGCGCACGGGCCGAGGGTACCAGTCCCGATACGAACGTCCAGTTCAGGACGGTCACCACCCCGTGACCGGCAGGCCGGTCCGCCAGGTCCGCCAGGGAGCGGGTCGTCGGGATCGGTCGGCGGGGGCCGCCGCCGGGCGCCCGCCTCAACTCCTTCCGGGCGGCTCGAGAGTCCCTACCAACTCGACGTGCTCGGTCATCGGGAACACGTCGAAGGCCCGGAGCGAACGCAGGGTCCAGCCGGCGTCGAGCATGACCCGGAGGTCCCGGGCGAACGGAGCGGGCTCGCAGGAGACGTAGGCGATCCCTCGAGGAAACGGGCGCACTGCGGCCAGCGCACCCATCACCGCGAGGCCCACACCGGCGCGGGCAGGGTCGAGCACCACCAGATCGGGAGAGCCGAGCCGATCCGCCACCAACCCAGGCGTCACGTCGGCCTGTTCGATCCCCACCTGGTGCAGGTCGGCCGCGTTGTGCATCAGATTGACGCAGGCCCGCCCCTGTCGCTCCACCGCCAACACCGATCCGCTCGGTCCCACCTCGTGGGCCAGGGCCACCGTGAACAGGCCGGCCCCGGCGTAGAGGTCGACCACACGCTCCCCCGCCATCGGTCCCAGCGCCTCGAGGACGGTGCGGGTCAGCACAGCGGGCGCACCGGGGTGGACCTGCCAGAACACCCCGGCACCGACCTCGAATCGACGCCCGAGGACTTCGAAGAACACCTGGTCCGGCCGGCGCTGGGTTCGGCCGTTGACCACCAGCCCGGCGTCGATGCCCGGCCGGCCGACCAAGCGGTTGTGGCCGGTCTCGACCGCCACCACGGGCTTCCCCCCGTTCGGCGAGGCCATGACCTCGACGTTCCGAGCCCCCCGCCAGAGCACCGAACCCACCCCGACCTGGTTCACCCGATCCGAGGCGATCGGGCACTGCTCGACCGGTTCGACGTCATGGGAGCGGTGCTTGCGCAGGCCGGTCCGTCCGGAACGGTCCACGGCGAAGTTCACCCGCGTCCTCCACCCCAGTCCGTCCGGGGCGCCCTCGACCTCTTCCACCTCCACCTGCCGGTCCACGCCGGCCAATCGGCGGAGCTGTTCCGCGATCAACGCCGACTTGAGGGCCCGCTGGGCGGGCAGCGACACGTGCTGCCAGTCACAACCCCCACACCGGCCAGGTCCGGCATGCGGGCACGGCGGCTCGACCCGGTCAGCCGACGGTTCGAGGATGTCGATGGCGTCGGCGCGGAGGAAGGAGGAGGTCTCGGCTGTCACCTGGGCCAGTACCCGCTCACCCGGAAGGGTATGGCGGACGAACACCACCCGACCATCGTCGGCCCGCGCCACACAGCCACCGCCGGCAGCGATCGGCCCCGCAACCAGTTCGATCACCGTGCGCTCGTCAGCGTGGTGGGCGTCGTCAGCGTCGTGGTCGCCTGGACGGTCAATGGCCGCATGAAGGCGACTCCGCGATGAGGCATGGCACTGGTCTTACCATCTCCGACCGCCGTACCCCGCGTGTCGGCATATCGGCAGCCCTCGAACCGCCCGGTCGGACCCAGCCGGCGATACGGTTGTGCGGGCCGGCGGCCCGACTGCCCGTGCCGACTGACCCCAGGGGGAGCAATCCATGGACATCGAAGAAGCGCTCTACACGACCAGGGCCATGCGGAGGGTACGGCCCGACCCCGTGCCACTGGACGTCCAGGCCAAGATCCTGGATGCCGCCATCCGGGCGCCCTCGGGGGGCAACACCCAGAACTGGCGGTTCCTGTTGGTGGACGACCGCGACGTCATCGCCAAGGTCGGGCCGCTCTACCGACACTCCATCGGCCAGCTCTGGCAGACCATCTACGCCGACCGTCTTGCGGCCGCCGCCGAGCACCCCGAGGACGAAGAGAACATCCAGATGGTCAAAGTCCAACGTTCGGCTCAGTGGCTTGCGGACCACTTCGAAGAGGTGCCTCTGTTCCTCTTTGCCTTCGTGCAGGCCGACCCCTCCGGCGGGTCCATCTTCCCGGCCGTGTGGAGCGCCCAGCTCGCGGCACGGGCCCACGGGGTGGGGAGTTCACTGACCGCGGTACTCGGCTTCTTCCATCCTGACGAGGTCTTCGAGATCCTCGGCGTGCCCCGGGACGAGCACTGGGTGATGGCCTGCTGCGTGAGTTTCGGCTACCCGACGGGACGGTGGGGAATCGCCACCCGAAGGCCGGTGCACGAGGTCTCGTACCGGAACCGGTGGGGATCGCCGGTCGGCTTCATCGTCGACCAACCGCTCTGGTCGCCGCAGGCCGCAGAGCCCGGCCCCTGAAGGCTCGGTGGCACAGGCTCGGACCGAATGGCCGGCGGTTCGAGGCCTGCCAAACGCTGATCTGGTGGTTCCGATGAACCAGGGCGGCCCGGGTAGCCTGTATCTTCTCTGCGATGGAGGCCACGCCCGTGGCCACCACCACCTGCGGCTGTAGCTCAATGGTAGAGCCTCAGTTTTCCAAACTGATGACGAGGGTTCGATCCCCTTCAGCCGCTCTCGTGCGAATGCCCCATTCACCAGGTATTTGCTGGTAGCGATCCACTGCTGCGCACTGGCAGAGTCGTCAGATCCGCCATTTGGCGAGCATTTGGCAAGCACGTCCAGCGGCACTTCGCTGGCCAGCGTGTCCAGTGCCGCTGCTACCCACCGGTCTCTGTTGACACTGGCGTGCTGATAAATGAGTGCGGCCCTGTCAGTTGAACAGCATGGGGAGGATACGCCCGTCAGTGACGAATCCGCCCTCGATGGCCTTACGTCGTGGTGAGATGCTGGCCGTCAGGTGTCGATTTTTTGCTCGAACGGCTGCGGACACCACGGTGACGTATTGGCGTGCAGCCACGGCATGTGCCGTTCTTTGCCCCGGTGGACCTCATGACCGCAGTTGGCGCACCGAGAGAAGACGGAGTCCCAACCACGGACCTTCTTCCCGCTCGACTTGGCCACCGGCCTAGCTGCACTCAGTTGTCCCTTGCGTCCAGCCACACTGACTTCGTCGGCTCGCAGAGCATCTGCCTTGAGGGTTCGACCGAGCGAACAGGAGGATCGAAGGCCGTGCCTTCAGCGGCCACGAAGCGATGCCGATGCACTACCTGATGAGGAACCGACCCGGAGAGCGTGCTCGGCACGAAGTTCGACGTGCCTGGCGACATACCGTGCGGAAGAACGTCACTCCCGGGGTGTGCCTCATCCTGTTCGCAATCATCTTCTGCGAGGCCATTTCGCTGCTGCCGTTGCCGACTTCGTGGCGGGCGTTCCTATTTGGATTCGTAGCGGCGTCGGTTCTCGCCTGCCTGGCCTGGATCATCCATATCCTGTCTGGTTCCCATGGTTGGACTCTCGGGAAGCTCGGAGAGGAAGCGACGGCGGAAGCAGTAACGAACAGGAGGCAGCGGCACAAGGGCTGGCGGCTCATCAACGGCCTGTACCTCGCCCGGCACGGCGACATCGATCACATCCTGGTAGGTCCTGGGGGCGTGTTCGTCATCGAGTCGAAGTGGACCGCCAGTCCCTGTCGAATCGTGCGGGGGAGCATAGTGGGCCTTCTCGGGCGTGAGCCTGTTGCTCAAGCACGAGATGGTGCGCAGAAGGTGGAGAGGATGCTCCGACATGGGCATCAGCAGTTCGATGTGACTGTGCAGCCCGTGGTGGTGCTTTGGGGGCCGGGCGGTCTGCGTCTCGATCAGGGGTGGATGACCGTTGACGGCGTTCTAGTGTGCGAAGGTCGACGTCAGAAGTCGTGGCTCCGCCGCCTCGACTGTACCGTGCTCGACCAACCCATGGTGGAGCAGGTCACAGGTGCGCTTGTAGATCAGATCACTCGTCAGGTCGATCAGCCGGTACCGTAATCGGCTACCAGGTCCTGGAATCCCCCCACTCAGCAACAGCCGAAGCTCGAATCTGTTTGAGCGACATCCCCGAAGACCTCAGTGCCTCAGCCGCTGCATGGGCCGGACCTGAGACTTGCACGGGTGATTCCCATGCTCGTGCACCGTTCGCGGTGATGAGGTGGAGGGTTTCGCCCCGGCCGACACGAAGTGTGACTCCGCCGAATCGCACGTTCACGTTGCGATCCACCAGCATGCGGCAGATGACGCCACCAAGTTCCACCGGCAGTTCAGGTGCATGGCGACTGAAGAGTTCGATGCCATCGTTAACAAGGCCAACGGGCCGTAGGGTCCGCTGGGGCGGGTGCAGCACAGCTACTGCGGCACGGTCGAGTCGCTCTACATGCTCATTTGGTTCGAGTGCCGACGAAACTCCGAGGGCAAGCTGTGCGACCCGGCGAGCGATCCGGTCGGTCTCGTCGGCCCCCTCTTCAGCCGCATCTGTCTCGACATCGATCCTGGCCATGAGATCGGAGGTCTGATCAGGGTCCCGGAAGAGGATGTCAACCCTATCCGCCAAGTCGTATACATCACGAAGGTACTTCTCCAGTCGATCCAGCAGCTTGGTCAGGCCGGGGGCAGGGACAGGACCATCCTCGGCTTCGAAGCGCAAGTCCTCGATCTCGACTGCGAGGCCCTTGCTCAGGAGCCAAGCCCTGGCCGCTCGAAGTACCGCCGCCCTCGCCCTTGCCCTTGCCTCTTGAGGCATCGCCCGCCTCCTCTCCCGTCATGCCGTTGACCACACTGTCGCGCCTCGGGACTCGACTCCGCATCGAGTATAAGTTGCTGGATGATTATCTCCGAGGTGCAGTCCGGCCCCTCGAACAACCCTGCTCCCCCGCCACTCCCCTACCTCCCCGGACATTCTTGGCGAGCATTTGGCGAGCGGATCCAGCCGTACCCCCTTGATTCGGAATGTGTCTGGATACCCGCTGAGCTGGGCTTTCGTACTTTGGTCATGCTCAGAAAGGTGGTCCTTCAGTTCTCCAAACTGATGACGAGGGTTCGATCCCCTTCAGCCGCTCCACGGACATACTCCAGTTGACCAGGGGCTGACCGACAAACTGCCATTCCCCACTTTGTCAGAAGCATCTTGCTCGGCGTTTGGCGCGCGGTTCCAGCGGCAACGCAGCGGCCAGACCGTCCAATGCTTCGGCAATGGCACGGATATTCCCTGCCCCCTATCGAAACCACTTCGGTGATACCCGTGGCAAGGGGTGAAGGGTGTGTTACAGGGACAGTCCACGCCGACAAACTCCCTCCTCCAAGATCCGCTGAAACACCAGATCTTCTAGGAGGCTGCTGAAGTAGGGGCAATCCTGGGGAGTGCTCCCCACGAGGCTCGCTCGGCATTGATCCGGGGGCGGTGAAAGCTCCTCTCGCGGTCGGATCCATCAGTCGGAGTTGGGATTC
>Ga0181523_10003731_pt1 | contig 13703 bp, 11 predicted proteins | sample PEATcosm2014_Bin_43_FD_119752 | JGI IMG/M metagenome (GOLD analysis project Ga0181523, IMG submission 119752) | Peatland microbial communities from MTU Mesocosm Facility, Houghton, MI, USA - PEATcosm2014_Bin05_30_metaG | ecosystem: Environmental > Terrestrial > Soil > Wetlands > Peat | place... | reverse complement strand
TTATCAGCGGTTCACTTGTGTTCGTCTCTTTGACAACCTCATGTCGCACCTACGTAAAGTCTTCCGTGTGCGGCTACAACTCATTACACGCTACTGATAATTATCGATTTTTAGCAGTGCCAGGGATTTGGTGATTTTACAAGAAAACATGAGAAGATACCCGATTCAACAGATGAATCTTGCCACACCACCTATGTCTTCCGAAACTGGCCAGGTATAAAAATTCTTAAGGTAAGAGAAGGCTGCTATCTGCCCGTTACTGAGAAGTTTCTCAGAAAGATTAATGTAATCGATGAAGTCATTGTTAGCATCGAGCACTAGCATTACTTCATAGATTATTCTGTGCAAGTCCAGCGAAAAGTAATCCGGGCCTATAATCGCACGCGCCTCGTCAAACCTTGTATTGTCAAAAATAATCGAGGCTAAGAGTGTCTGTTCTGCGATGATTTTGCACTTCATTACTATCATCCTTCCTCACGTATGAACTTTAACTTATATTACTATAGAAACCGGCACCGACAACAACACTGAAAAAAAATTGGAATCGTTATATTTATTGTGCCGAAAAGAATTACCAATGGAGCTTACGGTTCAAAACAGCGTCAATTACCGATGTCACCTTAATAGTAGCAATGTTTACGGAGAGTGAGTGTTACTGTGATTATGTGCAGTTGCCCAAATACACACTTTAGGCAGATATCTCCTGGTGTTTATCGCTTGACGTATACACTATTGCTTGATACTTTAAAAAATAAACGACAAATTAGACTGAGGCCGAGATATGCGGAAAGTACCTCATTTTTATTGGCGGTAAGCATAGTATTCTTTTTATGAATACGAAGAAGAAAAAAATACTTTTTATCCTTGGCTGCTGCGCAATAGCCCTTGTTCTTGCAGTAGTCGTTTTCGCTATCACCTTCGATATAAATTCATACAGGGCCCGCATCGAAACCGCTGCTTCCAGTGCGACCGCCTTGGAAATCAGGATTAATGGAAAGATGGAGCTCTCTTTCTTCCCCCTTGCTTTATCGGCTAAAGATATCCGCGTCGCCAACAAGGGAGCCGAAATCATTTCAGTCGAAAGCCTCAAGCTGAGGACGGAGTTGATGCCTCTGCTGAAGAATCAACTCAAAGTTACCGGTTGTGAACTTGTCAAGCCTGTCGTCACCATAGTAAAGGATGCCGATGGCACATATAATTTTGAAAGCAGTGAAAAAAAATCAACTGAAGGAAGACCAGGAGAAACCTTCAGTTTTAATGAGTTGAAGCTGTCCAAGGGAATACTAGTGTACCTTGACGGGAAAACTGGTGAAAAGACCGAGTTAAAAGAATTTAATCTGGCTATCAACGATCTTTCGCTAGGCAATACTCCAGGGGACATCGTAGAGAACATTTCATTTAAGGGAACCCTAGACTGCAAGGAGATACTGCAAAGGGACTACAGAATCGAGAATCTTCGGGCCACTGTGAAGTCAACCAAAGGGATATTCAATTTCCAACCTCTTACCATCGGAGATCTCGTCTATATTGACGACAAAACGGGCGATAAGACCGAGTTGAAAGAAATCAATCTGGCTATCAACGATCTTTCGCTAGGCAATACTCCAGGGGACATCATAGAGAACATCACATTTAAGGGTACCCTCGGCTGCAAGAAGATACTGCAAAGGAACTACAGAATCGAGAACCTTCAGGCCACTGCGAAGTCCATCAAGGGGATATTCAATTTGCAGCCTCTTACCATTGGGGATTTCGTCTACATCGACAGCAAAACTGGTGAACAGAGCGAGTTGAAAGAAATCAATCTGGCTATCAACAATCTTTCGCTGGGCAATACTAGAGGGGACATCATAAAGAACATCGCGTTTACGGGAACCCTGGGCTGCAAGGAGATACGGAAGAAGGCCCTGAATATCGGAGGAATAATGAGTCCTGTAAGCATGGCGAAAGGAGTAATCTTCCTCAACCCTCTTAGCATGAATATCTTCGGATCCAAGTGTGAAGGAGACGTCACGATAGACGAGTCAGGAGTCGATGCTGTGTATAAAATCAACTTGAAGGTATCTAAGCTGGACTTCGTAAAGCTTGAGGAATCCTTCGGCACAAAAAAAATCATCGACGGCAAGGGTGATCTTATTGCTTCACTGACGATAAAAGAAAAACAGAATCGCAATCTGATTAGCAGTATGGATGGTATTTTTTCCATCAGAGGTGATAGCCTTGTTATTTATGCAATGGATCTCGACAAGGTCCTCTCCGCATATGAAACGAGCCAGCAGTTCAATCTTGTTGACCTCGGTGCCTTTTTCGTCGCCGGCCCTCTCAGTACATTCGCGCTCAAAGGGTACCGTTATGGGGACGTTTACAACCAGACCCGAGGAGGACAGAGCACCATAACACAGTTCATCTCCCACTGGAAAATAAAGGACGGGGTTGCATACGCTAAGGACTGCGCCCTTGCAACACGACACAATCGGATCGCCCTTAAAGGCAGGCTCAATCTTGTCAGCGAACGATATGATAATGTAATAGTAGCGCTGCTTGATGACAAGGGATGCGCAAAGGTGAAACAAAGCATTAGCGGTCCATTCGGCAATCCGCAGGTCGGTGCGGTGAGCGTGGGCGAGTCACTGGCCGCCCCAATCCTCAACCTCTACAAAAAGGCGAAAAGCTTGATCCAAGGTGGCAAATGCGAGGTCTTTTATAACGGCTCTGTCCGGCAACCTCCCCAATAATCCTCTTTTGGTGAAGCTTTGTTTTTGCTGCTCCTTCTTTATGATTCAGGAGAGAATTATCGAATTTGTGATAGTGGCATCAGTCAAGTTTTCTTGGTGGAATATCACATGTCTTATTAGTCAGATCAACACGCGAGACAAGAGACACTCGAAGCAGTGGCCACGATCGATTTTTTCGGTAATTTTCGATTCCGCTTTAGGCGGGTATTCAAGATTATTAGTAGTTACTCAGGTATTCAGAACAAGTCATCCAAATCGGGTATCCTGAATACACTGATGGTCTTTACTTAAATAGTTCCTCGCCGGCATGTGCGGTAGTTGAGCGCAATTTTAGTGATTCTTGAATCCGCTGCGACATCGCCACTGGCGACGAGACACTTGCACGACTCGAATAGAGCCTTTCACCCGTTCACCATATTCATTTGTTGCCAATGTTGCCAAGAAAGGAATACTCGCCATATCGATATCTATCAAGGTTGCTGTCATGCCTTCTATCAATTAATTATTAATTGTCCACTTCATAAGGGGAATGCATTCGATGCTCTTTATCATTTCCCCGCCCCGTGATATACTTTTTGAGTGCGAGTAAAAAATAAACTCTGAAGCGAGGGAGCATGAAAGGCATTGTTAAGATGATCAATCCTAAGAGCTGCATGGTCGCCGTTGAATTGGAGACCAACGATTTCGCCATCATTGAAACTAGAAACGTGGTCTTCAATGTGGATATCGGTGATATTATCATCGGCAATTTCAATTGTTTAAGTGAAGAATCCGTTCAAAATATTTCAAAAGATGAAAGCATGAATGTCTTAATCAAGGACATCCATTGCAATAGCGAAGAGGCTCGGAAGTTCATGAAATAGAGTTCCCCGACGTTCACTATCTCTCCACCCCTGTGCGCTCCATCCTCGCTGCGGACAACAACTGGAAAGTCTGACCGTAAACGCAATGACATCCTTCTTCATATCCTTGCCGCTACCAGGTGTAGCATTAACGTCGATGAGCTCCGTAAGTCCGATATACTGAGGCGTTATCTAACAAAAAACTCCAGGTCCGAAATATCGAGGAAGGCACTTCACGTGAGTGGGTACCAAAAAGAATGACTCATCGTCAACAGTAAAGAGGCTATGTTTGCATCAGAAAACGCCATATTTAGCATACCGACGGCTTTCTCGATTATCAGTAGGGCAGATCCGCAGAAGTAAGTATCGCGGGGGAATATTCTGAATATGCATAACTCACAAATATTGATATATTTATATGCATAATCTAACTGAATCGAAGGAGCGATGCGGTCTCGCCAGTTCCTATGGCATCGCCTTCAGTGAGACACCGTTGTCCATGCATTTCCGCGGCCGGAAGACCTTGCAGAGATTTCCTCCGAGGATTTCAGAAGACTCGGATTCAGCGGAAACAGAGGCAGCGCAATCACAGAATCTTCTAAAGAGGTGCTCAAAATAAACCTGCAGAATGAGAGTCTTGAAGAGATGACTGACATAGAGACTGTTGAGTATCTCTTGAAGATCTGCGGAGTCGGCAGATGGTCGACGGAGTACGTCCTACTGAGATGCCCGAGCAGGTCAAATATGTTTCCTGGCGACGACGGCGGCGCGGGGAGAAACCTCCAACAATATATGGGGTTTGAGGAAAAGCCTGACGACGAGATAATTAAAAGATCACCTTGCGGTGGCAACCTTATGCCGGCTTTGTTTATTTTCATTTCCTCCTCGACAAACTGAGGACGAGGGCGCGTCTCCCATGATAAAACGGATAAGTGAACAAAAAACCGTTGTATTCACGATCGGTCATTCGACAAGAACGATCGCGGAATTTATAGAAATCATTAAGGCCTATGGAATACAGCAAGTAGTCGATATTCGCACAATCCCGAGGTCGCGGTATACCCCGCAGTTCAATGAGGACACAATCAAGGAAAGCTTACGGGCTGTCAAAATAGGGTATCTCCACATGAAGGGGCTCGGGGGGCTGCGCCACGCGCTCAAAGACTCGCTGAACAGGGGTTGGAAAAACGCGTCGTTCAGAGGCTTCGCTGATTACATGCAAACCAGGGATTTCGACGAGAGTCTCGAAAAACTTATAGAGACAGCGGCGAAACGGGCAACAGTCATCATGTGTGCCGAAGCGGTCCCCTGGAGATGCCACAGATCGTTGGTAGGAGATGCTCTGCTTGTCCACAGTGTCCAGGTAAGGGATATAATAAGCGTCAACTCCAGCAGGGACCACTCTCTCACACCTTGGGCAAAGGTGGAGGGGGGAAAAATAATCTATCCAGCCGAACTCGGGGCACAGGACACGGCAAAGCCGATCAAGGCAAAGTCAGGAATAATGCTTCCTGTTCGGCGTATTTCGCAATAATTATGCTATGAGACGGGAGTTCCTCTCGATTGCAACAATGTGCAGTCTGGATGTTTGACAAAGGGACGTGAACCCAAGCATGCACTCGTTTATTATAAAAGTGCGAAGGAGATGGCTATTGCAGGATGCCGACTACAGAGGTTTTCAAAGTTGGAGATCACGTTGAGTGGACCTCTGAAGGCGGACGAGTCCGAGGAACTATCAAGAAAAAAATCACCTCCGCCATCAAGTTTAAAACGTACACGGTTCGCGCCTCAAAGGAAGAACCGCAGTATATGATCAAAAGCGACAAGACTGACCACATGGCCATGCACAAAGGTTCGGCACTAAAAAAAGTAAAATAAAAGTTCATCCAAAGAAATGCCGTAGTAAAGCAGGGCTTAACCGAGAAGGAGAAATTGCGATGAAAAAGAACTCTTCGCTCAAGACGCAACCCTTGAGAGAACAGATATCTACAAGATCTATGCGGAAGGCTGCCGTAGCGAGACCCACCTGCGCCGTGTCATGGAGAGGCACATGCGATCATCAGCGGCGCCTTTAAGTCGGCACACTAATAATACGCCATGACTCAAATCTTGGCACTGGATAGTGAAGGTCTAATGTTACGACAGAAGAACTGGGAAACATAACCGGGATGTCTTTCCGGGACAAATTGGAGGAGAAAGACCATGAGCGAACCAAACAAAGTGAGTAGTCCGATCTACGCTTTATTGCCCACCGACATCGAGGGATTCGATTCCTTGGCTGATTTAGCGCTGGATATGCACTGGTATTGGAATCATTCTGCCGACGAAGTATGGAAACAGCTTGATCCCGCGCTCTGGGAACTCACTTATAACGCCTGGGTAGTATTGCAGACTGTCTCGCGTGATCGACTCCGTAGTGCATTAGCTGATCCCATCTTCCGCAAAAAGGTGAATGACCTCTTGCAAACCGCTCGTCAAGCTGCAGAGTCACCTGCATGGTTTCAGCAAAACCATTCTGACGGGCCACTGACCTCCGTCGCATATTTCAGTATGGAGTTCATGTTGAGCGAAGCCCTCCCCATCTATTCAGGCGGGCTTGGCAATGTGGCCGGAGACCAACTCAAAACCTCAAGCGATCTGGGCGTGCCAGTTGTCGGCGTGGGACTGCTCTACCAACAAGGCTATTTTCGCCAGGTGATAGACAAAGATGGAGCACAGCAGGCCCTCTTTCCATACAACGATCCCGGCCAACTACCTATAACACCGGTACGCGAACCAAACGGTGAGTGGCTGAGGCTGGAACTTGCGCTGCCGGGTTACTCTGTCTGGCTGCGGGCGTGGCAGGTCCAGGTCGGCCGGGTAAAGTTGTACCTACTCGACAGCAATGACCCGGCTAATTTCCCGGCTCGCCGGGGGATCACTAGTGAGTTGTACGGAGGCACACCGGAGCTACGTCTCAATCAGGAGCTGGTTCTGGGGATCGGAGGGTGGCGTCTGCTCAGAGCCCTCGGCATTAAGCCCGAAGTCTGCCATCTGAATGAAGGGCACGCTGCGTTTGCTGTACTAGAGCGCGCCCATACCTTTATGGAGGAGACAGGACAACCCTTCGAAGTAGCGCTGACAGCCACGCGAGCAGGCAACCTCTTTACCACGCATACGGCAGTGGCCGCAGGTTTTGACCGCTTCTCTCCTGCTCTCATCGAACAATACCTCGGTTCCTATACTCAGAAGAAGCTTGGGATCTCGCTGAACGATTTCTTGGCCTTGGGCCGCCAGAACCCAGAAAATCCTTATGAACCCTTCAATATGGCGTACCTGGCAGTACGAGGGAGCGGGTCGGTCAATGGAGTTAGCCGCTTGCACGGGCAGGTAAGTCAGAATCTTTTTCAACCTCTTTATCCGCATTGGCCACAAATCGAAGTGCCGGTCGGATACGTTACGAACGGGGTCCACATGTCAAGCTGGGATTCGGAAGAGGCCGACGCTCTATGGACAGGAACGTGCGGAAAGAGCCGCTGGCATGGAACGCTGGAAACCCTGGAAGCGGACATGCGCATGCTTCCCGACTTCAGGCTCTGGGAGTGTCGTGCTTCTGCTCGGGAGTCTCTGATTAACTATGTGCGCGAGCGGCTTTCCCGACAACTGGAAGCCGCAGGCGGATCACCCGAGGAGGTTGAAGCTGCAAAGCATATTTTTGACGCTAATGCATTGACGCTTGGCTTCGCACGACGCTTTGCTGCCTATAAGAGACCAAACCTGCTGCTGCACGATCCAGAGCGGCTTCTTCATATCCTCACTAATCCTCAGCGTCCCGTGCAACTCATCATTGCCGGCAAGGCACATCCGGCGGATCAGCCGGGGCTGGCCCTGATTCAGGAATGGACGCATTTCATCCGGCGAACCGACGCGCGCAACCATGTGATCTTTCTGAGCGATTACGACATGCTTCTGACAGGACAACTGGTGCAGGGGATGGACGTCTGGCTCAATACACCGCGACGGCCATGGGAAGCCTGCGGCACGAGCGGAATGAAAGTGCTCGTCAACGGAGGCATCAATCTTTCGGAGCTGGATGGTTGGTGGGCTGAAGCCTATACACCTGAAGTGGGGTGGGCATTGGGGGATGGGAAAGAACATGGTGATGATCCGGTCTGGGATGCTGTTGAAGCCGAGGCGCTCTACGGGCTGCTCGAAAGAGAGGTAATCCCTGAGTTTTATAACCGTGACCAAAAAGGCATTCCGGTGGCTTGGGTCGCACGAATCCGTGAGAGCATGGCACAATTAACGCCGCGCTTTTCTGCCAACCGCACTGTTCGGGAATACACAGAGAAGTACTATATTCCTGCTGCGACTGCCTACGCAGAGCGCGCCGCTGGTAAGGGGGCTGTGAGCCTGGAGATGGTGAATTGGCGGCGTGCCATAAAGGAGAACTGGTCGGGGTTACGCTTCGGGGAAGTGAAAGCTGACAGTGAAGCTGGAAAGTACCTCTTTGAGGTTCAGGTTTATTTCAACAATCTTAACCCTGACTCCGTGCGCATAGAACTTTATGCAGAAGGCGTGAACGGTGGTGACCCTGTACGACATGGGATGTCTCGTGGTCAGCAACTCGTCGGCGCAGAGAACGGTTATATCTATAATGCAGAGATAGCTTCGACTCGTCCAGTCACGGACTATACCGCCTGGATTATACCGCACTTTCTGGGAGTTGCGATTCCCCTTGAAGCCGCGCAAATATTATGGCAACGATAATTCGCCAGGGTAAGGACAATGCTAAAGCATCGGTGGACAGAAAAACACCCCTGTAACCTATTGATTACAGGGGCTTTTGATCAGGCGATCCGATTTGAACGGATTTCCATCCTACTTATTTATTATTATTTATCGATGCGTTATATCGTCATAAAGCGCTAAAATTGATAGAGTGACGGTAGAGTGGAAAGGTACCTGGCTGTTGCGGTATTATCGCTTTTCCCAGCAGTAGAATGCCCATAAATGCAAGAACAGCGTTTAGGCAGGACAATCCTTCTTCGGTGGTGGCATGCACAGTGGCGAGACTCCGTACTGCTGATGCGGCTTTATGCATTATACATGATGCATTTTATATTGACATCTCAAATAGCATTGTATATAGTACATATATGCTCTTCGAGATTGGTGAAAACATACGACTGACCAGGAAAAGCCGCAAGATCACTCAGGCTGAAATGGCAAAGGCCCTCGGCATGAGCCGTACAACCATCGGACAAATCGAAAATGGCACTGTGCAAGAGATCGGTGTGCGAAAGCTGATCAGGGTGCTTGAATTCCTCGGTTTGGAGCTTAAGGTGCGCCCTGCCGGCAGACCGCCCACGCTGGAAGAACTCCGTGAAGAGGAGTCCCGCTGATGTCGGAAGTATCGTCCCTTGCTGTATGGGTCGCCGGGAAAAACGCTGGCCTGCTTGCTAGCGAAAAACGCAATGAGTATGTCTTCGCCTATGCCCCTGATGTGTCAACCGATGCACAGGTTTCTCTAACCATGCCAGTGCGGCTGGAAAGCTGGGTTAGCCGCGACTTGCATCCGATCTTCCAGATGAATCTGCCTGAGGGAGCATTGCTTGAAACGATCCGGCGGGCAATTGCTAAAGTAATAGGAGAGGATGACCTGTCGATCCTGCGAGTCACTGGTGGAAACCAGGTTGGTAGAAACCGCTTCTCACTGCCAGGCGACGAGATACCCCACCTACCTGAAACCCGCGAAAGCCTCGATGAACTGTTGACATATCCCGACACTCTGGAACTTTTCAATGAATTGGTCGCGCGTCATGCGTTAAGGTCAGGCATTTCGGGTATCCAACCAAAGGTGTTGCTGGAGGCCACGGAGAGGGCGACCATGGCATCGACGGGCTTCATTGTGAAGTCGTGGGGCAACGATTACCCTCATCTGGCAGCGAATGAGTACTTCTGCATGACTGCCGCAAAACGCGCAGGGCTGCGGACTCCCGAGTTTTTCTTGTCAGATAACGGGGGGCTGTTCATCATGCGGCGCTTCGACATCGCTCCGGACGGATTTCCGATCGGCTTCGAGGACATGTGCAGCCTTCAGGCACTCGGGACCGCGCAGAAGTATACCGGCAGCTATGAGCGGGTAGCCAGGAGTATCAGGGACTTTGTGTCCGGTGACAAACTGATGGAGTCGAGGGAGCAATTTTTTGCAACGCTCGTGCTATCCATGATGGTACGAAATGGGGATGCCCATCTTAAGAACTTCGGCGTTCTGTATTCCTCACCGCTCGATGCCGTTTCAATAGCCCCGGTTTACGATGTAGTGACAACTACGGCATACATCAAAAAGGACGTGCCTGCGTTATCCTTGGCAGGAACCAAGAAATGGTGGCCACGGAAGGTGTTGGATCGATTTGCAATAGTTCATCTTTCATTGCAGCCAAGTAATGTTGCTGACATATTTAGCAGGATGTCAGCAGCGGTTATGGAAACTCGTGAAATTATACCGGATTATATAGCAGATCACCCTGAGTTCCGGGAGGTGGGAAAGTTGATGATGGCCGCTTGGGAAGAAGGGGTTATTGGCCTTAATGGGTAAAGGCATTTCTGCATGGTTGCGACTTGTCCACCCCAGTACAGTTCACCATAGATTTTTAAATCCTTCGCCCCAGGTCCTGCAACAAAAATCTAATGCGCGGAGCCTTAGGTTTCAGGCATTGCGTTTTTGAGGTCTTCGTCGCTTTCAGAAATTCATATAATCGACAATCGACCTCAGGCTATGTATCTCTACAATTATTTCCATGCAATGTAATATACTAACCACAGGATGTTCCAAGAATATGGCAGTCTTCCAAGACTAACCTTGCAAGTTGAACAAATTGACTCAATGAATAAAATGATTTGAGATATGGAATACGAGGAAATTAAATACATATTAGAATCGAACAAGACGGTTTCCTTATTGAGGGCTGACAATGCTGCCTTGATCATAAGCTTCATAAATTTCCATTTCAAGAAAAACAATCAAATAACAATACCTAATTCCGAACTGGTTTCCAGCCTTTCGGATTATCTTTATGCTCTTAGAGAGCGGCACGGAGACAATATATATCCCGATTCTCCGCAGGACTATCTTGACCGGTGGGCAAGCCAGGGTTTTTTGAGAAAGTACTATCCTCCCAACAGCGATGACCCCATTTTTGAGTTGACACCTGCAGCCGAACGCACGTTAGACTGGATACGCGATCTCAACAAAAAAGAATTCATAGGGACCGAGTCCCGCTTGCTGCTGATATTCGAGGGTCTGAGGCAGTTGGCTTATCGTAGTTCTGATGACCCTCAAATAAGGCTTGCCGAACTCAAAAAGCAGAAGGAGCAGATCGAAAACGATATCAGGGATATAATTGATGGAAGAGTACAAACCCTTACCCGCACCCAGATTAGGGAAAGATTTGCAACCTTAGTAGAAATGGCCCACAAACTGCTTTCCGACTTCAGGCAGATCGAGGAGAATTTCAGAGAACTGGACCGCTCTGTAAGAAAACAGCAGGCCAGTACCACCTTAAGAAAAGGCGATATCCTTGAGAATGTTTTCAAGGCGCAGGACCATATCTGGGATACTGATCAGGGCCGAAGCTTCAGAGCGTTTTGGGAACTTGTCATGTCACAGCAAAAGCAAGATGAGCTTGTAGATTTAATAGAAACTGTCTGCACCCTGCCATGCCTGATGAATCAAACTGAAGACGAGTTTTTAAGGAGACTCCGCTTTGCTCTTGCCGAGGAGGCCGGCAAGGTCAACAGGACTAACCACGTGCTGGTGGAACAGCTCAGGAAATTCGTGGACGACCAGCTCCTTATGGAGAACAAACGGATAATCGAGCTAACCAGACAAATCAAAGCCCTCGCCATTCAGTTGAGGGACTCTCCACCGACTGAGAAGGACTTTTTTGAGATCGAGACAAGGCCGTCAGTAGACCTTATAATGGACCGCCCTCTTTGGGATATCCCAAGAAACTTGAAGGTTTCACTGGACAAGTTTGAAGAGGGAGATGAAAGTATCGTAGGCAGCCGCTGCCTGGAAGACCTCTATAACCAACATTATGTTGATCCTGAAGAATTGCTAACGAGGATACGGACCCTGTTGATGACCCATTCTCAGGTTACACTCAAGCAGATCAGTGATGCGTTTCCCATAGAAAAAGGGCTTTCTGAAATTCTCGCCTACCTCGATCTGGCAAGTAAAGATGATAGAGCCTGTATAAACGAAACTGCGGTTGAAATATTAAGCATCACCAACAAGGAAACAGGAAAACGATTTACCGTGGAAACACCACAGGTAATTTATACAACATGACAGAGACAAAGAATATGCTGCCATACGCCCCGGTGATCATTCGTCTTCTTAAGGGAGTCGTTTACAGCGATGACACGGCTACCTGGAACCAGGTCATCAATTATCATGTCGATATAAAAAGATACCTTGAGGTAATAGGGCTTGAGCTGCTTATCTACCAGTCAGAAGGATTTGCCTTTGTCAGACAGAAAGATATCGGCGATGACATAAAAATGAAAATACCGTCCTTAGTGGAAAAAAGACAACTCAGTTATCCTGTTACGCTCTTGTGTGCGCTCCTGGTAGAGAGGCTCTACGAGTTTGATGCTCAGAGCGGGGATTCGACGAGGCTTATTATTAGCAGAAATGAAATCAAAGAAATGGTCAGGATATTTCTCCCTGACAGCACAAATGAGACCAGGATAATCAACAGCATAGATGCCAACATCAACAAGCTGGCCCTTGATTATGGCTTTCTCCGTCCCATCGATCAAACGAATGACCTTTTTGAAGTCAGGCGCATCTTGAAAGCCAAAATCTCGGCTGATATTCTCTCCAAAATGAAGGAAAAGCTCCAGGAATATGTCAGAACAATCTCTTGAGTTCATATCAGACGACAACACTGCCGGCTTCAGACTGTGGCGGCTTGAGGTTCTGAACTGGGGTACGTTTACCCAGCGCATCTGGAAACTTGACTCTGGTGGGGCTAACACTCTTCTGACAGGTAATATCGGTTCCGGCAAATCTACTATTGCCGATGCCATAATTACTCTCTTGGTTCCTCCCAGAAAGATCGTCTATAACAAGGCTGCGGGAGCGGAACTCAGAGAACGAACTGCTGCATCTTACGTACTGGGTGGATACAAGAGTATTAAAAATGAACTGACGAATAAGTCTGAACCGATATTTCTCCGAGAGCCCGGTAATTACTCTGTGATACTCGGTCATTTTTACAATGCCGGATATCTTCAACACGTAACGCTCGCACAGGTATTTCAGTCGATCGACCAGAAGGAAGTGAAACGATTCTTTGTCGTTTCAACGTCGGATCTCAACATCAAAGAGCACTTCACTGATTTTGGCAATGACTTATCCAAGCTTAAGAAGCGTCTGAAGTCACTGCCTGATACGAATGTTATCGAGCAGTATCATGAATATAGTTCCAGGTTCAGGCGACTTTTTGGGATAAAATCCGAGAAGGCACTTGAGCTTTTCAACCAGACCGTTTCGATGAAATCCGTAGGCAGCCTTAATGATTTTGTTCGCAACCACATGATCGAAAGATCCGATGCCGCCTCACAAGTGGAGGAACTTAAGAAGAACTTTGACAACCTCATAAAATCGTACGAAGCGGTCCAGAGGGTTAAAGCGCAAATGTCTCAGCTTCAGCCAATTGTAAAGGACGCAGACGATTATGAGATAGTTAATTCAGAGATTCGGGAACTCAGGCTCTGCAAAGAGATCTTGCCCGTCTTTATCGCTAAACGTCAAGTTGAGCTCCTTAAAATATCTTTACAGAATAGTATGACTTTGACCGACAAGACAGAACAGGAACTTGATGAATTCAACAGAAAGTTAGAGCAACTGCGGGAGCAGATCCAAAAAGCCGGCATCGATATAGACAATAATAAAGAAGGTCGTCAACTCAAACTGATAGAGGATGAGATAAAGAAGCTGGATACACAGAAAAAAACGAAACAAAAGACGGCAGGTGATTTCCATGATAAGGCGCAAAAGGTGGGACTTCCGAAAGCGGAAGATGAAGAAACATTCGCCAAGGTTATAGCCGAAGCCCAATTGATTCGAGACAAC
>Ga0181523_10003724_pt1 | contig 13709 bp, 12 predicted proteins | sample PEATcosm2014_Bin_43_FD_119752 | JGI IMG/M metagenome (GOLD analysis project Ga0181523, IMG submission 119752) | Peatland microbial communities from MTU Mesocosm Facility, Houghton, MI, USA - PEATcosm2014_Bin05_30_metaG | ecosystem: Environmental > Terrestrial > Soil > Wetlands > Peat | place... | reverse complement strand
GCGAAGCAGTTGCAGTCGGATCCGCAGAAAGCCGGGCTGCTCGAGAAAATCACCAAGCAGACGTTCCGCGCCTCGGAGATCGTCAATAATCTGCTGAACTTCTCCCGCACCACGGGCACGGAATTGACGGAAGTCAGTCTGAACAAGGTGATCGCGGATACGCTGGCGTTGCTCGAGCACCAGTTCAAAGTGGCGCACATCCAGGTGCACCCTGAGTTCCACGAGAACCTTCCTTTGATTCAGGGCAACGCCGGACGGCTGCAGCAAGTGTTTCTGAATTTGTTCCTGAATGCCAAGGACGCGATGAGCGGCGGCGGAGTCTTGAACGTGGCGACGCTGAACGGCGAATTCGTCAGCGTGCGCGTCTCTGATACCGGCTCGGGCATTGCGCAGGAACACATCCAACGCATCTACGATCCGTTTTTCACTACCAAGACGTCGCCCGCCGAGGGCCAGAATCGCGGCACCGGCCTTGGGCTCTCAGTCACCTACGGCATCATCCAGGAGCACGCGGGGAATATCCGCGTGGAGAGCCGCCCGGGGGAAGGCACCACCTTCACCCTGGATTTTCCATTGATATCGACGAGGAAGGCAGTCCATGTCTGAACTAGCAGTTTCTGAAGTCACAGTCGTCCCGCGCCGGGGCACCCCGGACCGCGCGCAGCCGGAAAGCGCGGGCAGAATCCTCATCATTGACGACGAAGCGGAAATCCGGGAGTCGCTGGAAACTCTTCTTCAACTCGAGGGTTACACGGTCGTGGTTGCGGGAAGCGGACTGGAAGGTCTGGAGCAGATCGGACAACGTGTTTTTGATGTGGTTTTGCTTGACCTGGCGCTGCCCGACAAGAACGGGATGGACGTGCTGGCCGAGATTCGGGTGCTGCATCCGGAGCAGCCGGTCATCATGATTACCGCCTATGGGACGGTGGAAAATGCAGTCCGCGCCATGCAGTCCGGGGCCACCAACTTCATTCAGAAACCGTGGGATAACGAGAAACTGCTGGCCGACGTGCGTGCCGCCGTTGCCCGGCAGAGGGCGGAAGAAGAAAACATTCAACTGAAGCGCGCGCTCAAGCAACGCTACAACTTTGAAAACATCGTGGGCAAGAGCGAGCCCATGCTGAAGATTTTCGACCTGGTCGCGCAGGTGGCGCCCAGCCGGTCAACGGTGCTGCTGCAAGGCGAAAGCGGGACGGGCAAGGAGCTGATCGCCAAAGCGATTCATCTGAATTCCACGCGCCGCGACCGGCCGTTCGTACCCGTCAACTCGGGCTCGACGCCGCCCGACCTGCTCGAATCCACGCTCTTCGGGCACGTCAAAGGCGCGTTTACCAGCGCGATTGCGTCGAAGAAGGGATTGTTCGAAGTTGCCGACCGGGGCACGCTCTTTCTCGACGAAATCGGCACCATGAGCATGGACACGCAAAGCAAAATTCTGCGCGTGTTGCAGGACCGCAAGTTCATGCATTTGGGCGGCGTGCAGGAAATCCAGGTGGACGTGCGCATCATCGCCGCCACCAACGTGGATCTCCGCCAAATGGTGCGCGAAGGCAAGTTCCGCGAAGACTTGTTCTACCGTCTCAACGTAATCAGCATCGATCTGCCGCCGCTGCGCCAGCGCCGCGAAGACATTCCTTTGCTGGTGCAGCACTTCCTGCAGAAGTATTCCGAAGAAAATGAACGGCCGCGGTGCCGCATTACCACCGAGGCGCTGCGCCCGCTGGTGAGCTACTCCTGGCCGGGAAATGTACGCGAACTGGAGAATACGATCGAACGCGCCGTGGTGCTGTCTTCCGACACCAGCATTGGAGTCGACCTGCTGCCCGACCACATCGTGGGCCGGGGCAGCTCGGTTCCGGCGCTGGATGCCAATTCCGGGGCCACGCTGTTCGGCATCATGGAAGACTGCGAACGGCGGATCATCATTGACATGCTGGAGAAGTGTAGCTGGAACCAGACGGAGGCGGCGGAACGATTCCACGTCCCGCTCTCCACGCTCAATCAGAAAATCAAACGGCTGGCGATAGAGATCAAAAAGAAGAACCGGGAGTAGATCGCGTAGGGACAGCCGCCCTCGGCTGTCCAGCGGGGCAAAGCCCCGCTACTAATCGGGACTGACTATGACAGAGTAGCGAAACCCCGGCGAGCTGCGCTCGCCTGGACAGCCGAGGGCGGCTGTTCCTACGTGGTCTGCTATAGTTTCCTGACCGGCCATGGCGTTCGAACTCGAACTGATTTCGCCCATTGCAGTCGCCAAAGACGTAGCGCTGGCAGTTCAGGATTACACCCTGTTGTCGGCGCAATCCCTGGCGAACTTCTTCCGCCGTCCCCTGTACACGGGCGACATGCTGCAGCAGGCCGACCTGATCGGTGTCGGCTCCCTGCCCATCGTGGTGCTCACGGGGCTCTCCGTGGGTGCGCTGTTGGCGCTGAACGCAGCCAGCACGTTGCAACGATTCGGCGGAGTCACGCTGATCGGTGAGCTGGTTTCGCTCGGCATGGTCACCGAACTTGGGCCGCTCATCACCGGGCTGATGGTCGCCGGGCGCAATGCTTCCGGAATGGCGAGCGAACTCGGTTCCATGGTCGTCACCGAACAGATCGACGCCATGCGCGCCCTCGGCACCGACCCTACTAAAAAGCTGATCACTCCGCGCATTGCCGCCACCGCCTTTATGCTGTTTTTCCTGACCATCATCGCCGACCTGCTCGGATTGATCGGCGGCTATGGAGTGGCGCACCTGCTGTTTGGAGTGGACACAAACCAATATTGGACCACGGTTTGGCAGACGCTCGTCTTCCGCGATGTCTTCACCGGCCTGATCAAGCCCGTGCTCTTTGGCTTCATCATCTCCACTATCGGCTGCTATTACGGTATGTCCACGCGCGGCGGCACGCAGGGAGTGGGGCGCTCCACCACGCAAGCCGTGGTGGCTTCGTCGGTGCTCATTCTGGTCGTCGATTTCTTTGTGACCAAGTTAATCTTCGCGATTTTCGGTTACAGATAAGCCATGTCCGCACCCACTCTGCCCAGCGAAAACGCGATCGCTTCGGTGGTGAGCCCTTCCGGCTACGCCATTGAGTTCGACAATGTCTCGATCGCGTTCGACGAACACGTGGTGCTGGATGGCATCTCTTTCCGCCTGCAGCAAGGGGAAACCAAGGCGCTCTTCGGCGTCGCCGGGTCGGGCAAGAGCACGCTGCTCAAGCTTGCCATGGGGCTGCTGCGGCCCGACAGCGGCCGCATCTACGTGCTGGGCGAAGAAGTCACGTGCATGTCGGAGCAGCAATTGTTCGAACTTCGCCGCCGCGTAGGCATCGTGTTCCAGGAGAGCGCGCTCTTCGATTCGCTCAAGGTTTATGAGAACGTCGGTTTCCGCTTGACGGAAGAGGGGCTCCCCGCCGAGGAAATCGAGCGGCGCGTGCGCGAGGTACTGCGCTTCGTGGAGTTGGAACGAACCTACGATATGTTTCCGTCGGAACTCTCGGGTGGCATGCGCCGGCGCGTGGCCATCGCGCGCGCCATCATCACCGAGCCCGAGGTGCTGCTCTACGACTCGCCGACCGGCGGACTCGATCCGGTAACCTCGAACACGATCGTCGAACTCATCATGAAACAGCGCGACGTCTACAAGACCAGCGCGCTCCTGGTGACCCATCGGCTGCAGGACGCCTTCACCATGGCGACGCACGAGTTCGATAAGGCCACCAACCAGATGGTCGCTCTACCCAAAGGCCAGCTTTGCGAAGTGCCCATGAGCTTTCTCATCCTGCGCGACGCCAAGGTCATCTTCGATGGCGACGCTCACGAACTGGCCACCTCGCGCGACGAATACATTCGCGAATATATTTCGTAGAGCGGATTGCAAAGGTCAGAGGTCAGATTGCAGAGGTTGCTTGGCTCGGGGCTCGGATTCAACGCAAAGTTGTTTTTGACTAAGACATCCCGATGCGCCCATCAAATTTCGGGCTTTTTCTTTTCGTCCCTCCCCGGCAAGCCGACGGGGTTTTCATGCGTTCGCTCGCGGAATCCGCCCTTCATTCCTCTGGCGAGGCCGATGGCCGATTCGCCAAACTTGTCGCGCAGATGATCCGCAGCCGCCAGAGCCTTCTGCCAACGCTGTTGCTGCGAAGGCTCCAGCAGATCGAGTTGGGCTGAGCCGGACTCGAAATTCGACGCTTGCACGCCCAGCAATCGCACTGGCGCGCCCGGCTTCCAGTTGTCGAAAAACAAACGCCGCGCATGCTCGAAGATCTGATTATCCATTTGCGTCGGTTGCTCCAGCGAATGCGCCCGCGTGATGGTGGTGAAATCTTTGTAGCGCAACTTTAATTGCAGGGTACGCGCAAAATATCCGCCCTCGCGCAGGCGCCGTCCCACCATCTCGCTGAGACGCATCAGCGTGGACTGCAGGCGCTCGGCATCGCCCGTGTCCTCATTGAAGGTGTGTTCGTGGCTGATCGATTTCGGATCGACACTTTCGCCAACGTCATTGTCGAACCATCCACCCGCATCTTCGCCGCGCGACTTGCCGGCCAGCGCCAGGCCCCATTTTCCGAAGCCATGTTCGAGGTCGCGGTCCTCCAGGCGCGCGAGGTCACCCACTTTCTGAATGCCGATCGCGTGCAACTTCTGCTCGAACACCTTGCCGACGCCGGGAATGTCGCCGACGGCGAGCGGCGCGAGAAACTTTGCCTCCTCGCCCGGCAGCACCCAGAGCACTCCGTTCGGTTTGGCTTTGGCGGAGGAAACTTTCGCGATCAGCCGCGAGGTGCCAATCCCGATCGAGCAGTTCAACTGCGTCGCCGCCTTCATCGCGTTATGCAGCCGATGAGCGGAATGCAGCGGCCGGCCGTGCAGGCGCTCGGTTCCCGTCATGTCGAGATAAGCCTCATCCACCGAAGCCATCTCGACCAGTGGGGAAAAGTGGCCGAGCACCTCATGCACTTTGCCCGAATATTCGCGGTAACGCCCGGGATGTCCATCCACAAAGATCGCCTGCGGACAGAGTTTCGCCGCCGTCCGCAGCGGCATGGCCGAGTGCACGCCAAACTTGCGCGCCGCGTAGGATGCGGCCGAGACCACTCCGCGCTCGTCGCGCTGCCCGCCTACTACGACAGGCTTGCCCTTCAGCGACGGGTCAAACAATTCCTCGACGGAGACGAAGAAAGCGTCCATATCAACGTGAAAGATGGTGCGAGGCGAGGAGGTGCTCATCGGAGTTCGGAATGCCTTGCAGAAGTGTACCGCGAGAAAGCTAGACAGTAGTTTTCGAGTAGCCGACAATCCGGGAACTATCTCGAGCGGTGGCTCGAATCGCGAGGCCAAAATGAGTGACTTCTAGGGATAGCGCGTTTATCGTGACTATAAACCGGCCAGGGCCAAGCCTTCGAGTCGCCGGCTTTACTTTCACTTTTTGGGGGTCTCTTCCAGGTCTTTGTAGGTGACATGCCCCGCGTGAGCGCACTTTCTCTGTTCTTCTAGCGAGAGAGGTGTCACTTTTTCGTTTGGCAGCACCGAGTCGCACCGCATGTAATTTTCAAACCCTGGGGCTGAAAACACGAACACAACGCTGACGGTCTCGGTGCCGGCGTTCTTTACGCTTACCAAGGTATACGCCGGAATGAACGCCGTTCCTCCCGCGTGCAGATCGCGTTCCTGGTCTCCCAGATGAACGTGAACGGTTCCTTTTTCGATATACAGAATTTCATCCTGTCCGAGGTGCTTATGCGTTGGAAATTCGTCTCCAGGAGCCATGTCCTCGGTTCCCATAACAAGGTACTGAGAACCGTTGTTTTTTGGGCTGACCTTCAGCATGAAGTCCCCAGGAGGAGGTTCTCGCCAAATCCGCCGCTCACCCTCATTTTTCTCCAGCAGGAGAGGTTTTGGAGAGGATTGGGACGTGGTTGCGGAACTGGATTGTGCCGATCGAGTTTGAAAGACGAAAACCGCAACGAGCATCACAGCTATTGTCGCAAATGTTGTCCTAACTGAATTTGAGGTCATCGCACATCTCCTTTCGTGGGTGGCGGGACCTGATAATATCACTCCGATAGTTCGCATTCGCATTGAGGGTCACACCATGGGCGGGCGGCTAACTCCTGGTAAGTCGAGTACTCGTCGAAGTGACCCGCAACTGCCGCTGTACCGATACGTCGTGGAATTGCACCCGAATCACGGGTAAACCTTTGCCGTAATCGGGTAAGGGAAGGGTTGCGGACCACACGCGCCCGAACCTTTCCGACTCCGTATGAGCGGCACAAGAAGAACAACGCAGCTACAAGGCAATGAAAGGCACGGCAACCGAAGAATTGCTAGGTCCAAGCGCTAGCAGTGTCCGCCGCGCTTATACTGCCGAGCGAGCCCCGGCTTCCTTGACGATTCGCTCCATGATCCGCATCCGTGCGGAAGGCAGCGGCACGTACTTGGCGTCGCCACCGGTGCCGGCGGAACACCTTAGACCGTCCCCGATGGCGTCCAAGGCAGACACAGAGCGTCCCAAGACGGTCAGAAGATACTTTTCCGCGATGGGCCGGTCCGCGGGGTGGATGAGGTCCCACCAGCGGCAGATCGACTCCTGTATTTCCGCTTCTGTCTTCTCACCGGCTACCAGGGCATCGATCAAGCGGTAGACCTTGCTCTTGATCGCTAAATACGAGACTGAGATTTCTTGTGGCATGGGGGGCGCCTGACTGCCTGGGTGCAATCCGAGAGCCAAACCGTGAATGCGTGGAACAACGGCACTTAGCCATTCTTTAAAGTTCTGTGAACTGGAAAAACGGGATTCCGGATATGAAATATGGAATGCCGTGGAGAGCGGAGCCAAGATATGAAATATAGAAGATCGTGAGATCAGGTTCTGGCCGCAATGTGCACTAGCCCAGCACCGGCTCCTTTTTAAGGTCCGCAGCTGCGACCGCGTCGGCGCTAGCTCGCGCCTGTCGCGCGCGCTCGTAGATCTTGCCATACTCGCGCGCTGACGCGCCCCAGGAAAAATCGCGGCTCATGCCATTGCGCATCAGCGTCTGCCACGACGAGGGATCGCGGTAGGCGAGCAATGCTTGTTTGATGGTCGCAAGCAGTGCCTCGCCGGTGTAGTCGGAGAACTTGAAGCCCGTGCCCTTGCCGGTGCGCGCGTCCCAAGGCTCTATGGTGTCGTCCAGGCCGCCGGTTGCCCGCACGATTGGAACGGTTCCATACTTCAGGCTGTAAATCTGGTTCAGCCCGCAGGGCTCATACTTGGACGGCATCAGGAACATATCCGAGCCGGCTTCAATTTTGTGGGCGATGGCATTGTCGAACGCGACCTTGGCCGCTATCTTGTTGGGAAACTGCCGGTTGAGCCGCTGGAACATGTCTTCGTACAGCTTGTCCCCCGATCCCAATACGACCATGATCATCTCTTCGCGCGCCAGGCGATCCATGATCTGGGCAATCAGATCAAAGCCCTTCTGGGCGGCGAGGCGCGAAACCATGCCGATCACCGGCATTCTAGAATCGGCATTGGTGACACCGAAGGCGTGCAGTAAGTCGTGTTTGCATTGCAGCTTGCCGTCGAGATCCTGCGGCCAATATTTGGCGACGATGAATTTATCGGACTGCGGGCTCCACTCGTCGTAGTCCACGCCGTTCAGGATGCCGGTTACGGTCGCGGCGCGATTGCGCAGCACTCCCTCCAGCCCAAAACCATATTCGGTGGTCTGGATCTCCTGACTGTATTTCTTGCTGACCGTGGTCACGAAGTCGGAGAGCACGAGCGCGCCCTTCAGAAAATTCACTTGCCCGAAAAATTCCATCTTCGAGATGGTGAGCAAGTCCCAGGGCAGCGTTAGAAGCGGCAAAGTATCGGGCGGAAACAAGCCCTGGTATCCCATGTTGTGGATGGTGAAGACGGTGGCGACTTCGCGAAACGCGGGGTCCTCGGCATAGAGCGTGCGGAGCATGACAGGCACGAGCGCCGACTGCCAGTCGTGGCAATGAAACACATGTGGCACGCCCAGAATCTTCGAGGCTTCGAGCACTGCCCGCGAGAACAGAGCGAAGCGCTCGGCGTTGTCGGGATAGTCGCTGACCGAGGTTCCGTAGAGCGCCTCCCGGTCAAAGTACGGCGGATAATCCACAAAATAAAATCGAATCCCGGCTGGTGTATTCGTGTCCGCCGTCACTACCGAGCAGAAGCGATACTTGTCGTCGAAAGGGACGGTGATGCTGCGCACTACAGTCTGCGGATCCGTCAATTTGGTTTGGCGATAGCGCGGAAGATAAACGCTGACCTGATGTCCCAAAGCGGCTAATGCGCGCGGCAAGGCGCCGACCACGTCGGCCAGCCCGCCAGTCTTGGAAAAGGGAACACACTCGGATGCCGCGAAAGCGATATGCATGGCGCAGAAGCCTCCTGGGCGGAACTCGATAAGCCTCGCTCACGTTATGATTAAGTTTCTGTAGAGACGCGGCTTGCCGCGTCTCCGCTGCGCGTTCATGAACAGGGTGCACACAGAGACGCGGCAAGCCGCGTCTCTACAGGGAAAGAACTCAGCCAGTCTAAAGCGGGAAAGAAAGAGGGTCAACGTGCCCAAGGGCGCAACTGTACAAGCAAGTTCACGCAAACCCAAACTGGGGCAGCATTTTTTGACGAGCGAAGCGGCGGCTCTGCGCATTGTCGAGGCCCTGGGCGATGTTTCCGAGGCGACCGTGCTTGAGATCGGCCCCGGCCGCGGCGCTATCACCGATCTACTGGCACGAAAGGCGCGGCGGCTGATCGCGGTGGAATTGGACCGCGTCCTTTCGGCCCAGCTGCGAATGAAATTCAACATGCATAGCAACGTTGAAATCATCGAAGGCGACATCCTGACCATCGAACTGGACACAGTCTTCGGCGCGAAGCCTGGCAGCCTGCGTACCGGACTGAACTTCGCGCCCGAGCCGGCCCGCGTTATCGGCAACCTGCCGTACTACATCACCTCCGATATTTTGCTGCGGCTGCTGGAATATCATCGTTATTTTTCGATCATTGTCATCATGGTTCAAAAAGAAGTTGCCGATCGCCTGGCGGCTTCGGCGGGAAGCCGCGACTATGGCCTGCTCTCGGCGACGGCGCAACTCTACGGCCGGGTCGAGCAGCTGTTCACGCTTCCGCCCGCGGCGTTTTCTCCGCCTCCCAAGGTTCATTCCAGCGTGGTTCGGATTACGATCAAGCCTCGGCTGGAATCGTTGCGGGTTCCCGAGGCAGAGTTCATCGCGTTCCTGAAGCTCTGCTTTGGGCAGAAACGCAAAACTCTCTGGAATAACCTGAAAACGGCGTACGATGAGGATGCACTGCGCGCGGCGCTGGCGAAAAGCGGCGTAAAACCCTCGATCCGAGCCGAAGCGCTGCCCCAGGAAAGAACCGCCGCTCTGTTCCGCGCGTTAAGCGACGGCAATTCGTAATCTCGCTTGCCGTGTTTTCGCGAGCTGACATTTCGCGGACAGGAATGTCCGCGGCCACACGAGCTTCTGATGACTACCGCTTTACGAACTCCCGCCGTCGCCGGCAGGTTTTATCCGGGCCGCGCCGAAGAATTGCTGCGTGACGTTCGGAAGTACACGTCTTCGGACAAGACTCTAGCCGGGACCCGCCGCATAACCGCCATCGGATGCGTTGCTCCTCATGCCGGATACATCTACTCGGGCGGCGTCGCCGGCGCTGTGTATTCGCGTCTGGAGATCCCCAAACGCTGCGTGATTCTCTGCCCCAATCACACCGGCAAGGGGCGAGCACTCGCCGTCATGGCCAATACGGCGTGGCAGACTCCGCTCGGCGCGGTAGCGGCAGACGCGGACCTGGGCGCTCGACTGCTCGATCGTTTCCCTGCGCTCGAAGAGGACAGCGCCGCGCACCGCGGCGAACATGCCATTGAAGTCCAGCTTCCATTCCTGCAGGCGCAGCAGCCGGAATTGCAGATCGTTCCAATCGCCATCGGCACCAGCAACTTCGATGTGCTCCGTGGATTGGGCGAAGCGCTGGCGGATGTGATTGCCACGCTTCAAGAAGATGATCACGAAGAAAATCGTGGGGAGAGGCGAGACGAGAAAGTCCTGATCATCGCCTCCAGCGACATGAACCACTACGAATCCTACGCCGTTACTCGCGTCAAGGACCAGAAGGCAATCGAACGAGTGCTGGCCATGGATGCGCGCGGACTCTGGGAGGTGGTGACGCACGAAGACATCAGCATGTGCGGGTTCGGGCCGACCACCGTCATGCTCACGGCGGCAAAACTTCTGGGAGCGACTTCCGCCAAGCTGGTCAAGTACGCGACTTCGGGCGATGTCTCCGGCGATTACGAGGCGGTAGTGGGTTACGCGGGAATTATTGTGGAGTAGCAGGAGGGCGGCACTTAGCGATTAGCAATTAGCACTTAGCAACCCACCCAACCGACTTCCCGTAGCACCGGGGCTAAATGCTAAGTGCTAACTGCTGTTTTCAATGCCCGCCTGCGCGTTCCAGCAACCGTTGGGCGCGGGCCCGGGTTACGTTGATCACGGACTGGTCGGCGATGATCTGGTCCAGGATGGGCTGAATGGCCGCGACTTCGGTCAGTTGATTGGCGCGGGCCATTTCCTCCATGCGCTTGAGCTCTTCGTCGAGGGCGAGCTTCTGGTAGTGGTGGTCGTACTGAAGGCGATGTCCGAATTCGAGCGTGGCCGAGAGATTCTGCATCAGGTCGGTCAGTTCCTGCACGGCGGAGTTGGGTGAGTAGTTGTAGCTGGACTCTCCGCTGCGCTGCCCGTCTTTGTAACTGAGCGTCTTCTTCCCGGTAAAGGCGAGGCCCTTGTGATGGGAGTCCAGGTCCTTTTGAAAGTAACCGGCCTTTGCCGCCAGTTCGAAGATTTTCTGTCGCGTTTCCGCGGCCAGCGCGAAGTCAAGATCGAAGCTGTCATTGTCTCGAGAATCCTTGTCCTGCGAATCCTTGTCATGAGGATCGCTGTCGCGGGAATCCGTCTGGTCGGAATCGGCGGACAGACGGCCGCTGGACTGGTAGTGGGCCAGACCGTCGGAGGGAACGCGAATCGAGTAGTGCTCCGGCTGGGAGGTGGGGAAATCCAGTGTGAAAGTGACGGCAGCCGGCGACTGAGCTTGCGGATAGGTAACCGCTGATAGAAAGAAGATCGAACCAGAAACGACGAGGCGGACAATCTGAAATGGACGAAGCATGGGGCCGCAGCTAATGATTGGGGAAGACGCGGAGAGTGTCAAGGGCATCCGTTCACTAAGAGTTCAATGGCAGAACGCGGTGTAGCCCAAGGTGTTAGTAGAGGTAAGGAAGATCTCGCCGGAGATCAGGCCGCGGTTGTTGATGCCACCAGCCATGGTGAATTTTGCGCCTGGATAGACGATGTCCTTGAAGACTCCACCTTCGTAAATGAAGCCGAAGTCGCGGTGGAACGCGAGATGATTGCCGACGATAACGCCCGCGTTGTTCACTCCCGTGAGAACGGTGCCGAATCTGGAGTTCGGGTAATTGATGGTGGTGAGCGTCCCGTCTTGCCACAGGAAGCCGTTGCTGACGCGGCCACGGCCATAGCTTCCGACCACATCGCCGTTGTCGTTGATGGCCAAGGCATAGGTTACCTGGGCATCGGGAAAGGCGATGGTCGTGTAGGCGCCGTTCACCAGCAGGAATCCCCTGACCAACGATGCGCTGGAGCTGAAGCTGCCCACCACCGCCCCCAACTGGTTGACGTCGAACAGCCAGGTGTTGGCGGCCTTGGGATAGTGAACCGCGGTGAACCTGCCGTCTTGCAATAGCAACCCATGAACCCGTTCGGGATTCACCTTGTCCTGGTAGTAGCCGGCGTCGACGTTGATTCCGCCGCGCCCATACAGCCAGGTGCTTGATGATTGCGGGGCGGCGTACTCGGTGATGACTCCGCTGGTCGAGCGTTTGAAGGCCAGGAATTGCAGGGTCCTGTTGTCGATCAACTGTCCGACCACGGTGCGGTCGTCGCTCACTCCCTGCACCTGGCTGAAGGTGTATCCCGGGGGCGCGGAGAAGGTATCGAAGGTGCAGGAAGCCTGGTCGGCGGCATGCATTCCACCTGCGTACAAGAGCAGCGTGGCGATAATGGCAGGAACGGAACGGGAAAGGTTCATGAAATCCTCGATACGCATTGCTTTTCGCGCTGCATTCTTCGTGCGGAAGGCAGCCGAGATTTCAGAATGCGCATAAGTTGAGAATCGGCCGGAGTCAGCGTAGGGCACACAAACGAGTGGCCCCTGGCACGCCGGTTTCAGGACGAGGACGGGGGTAACTTGACGGAACTCGCGGCGTACTCGGAGACGGGGCAAGCCCCGTCTCTACAGAGAGCGGGTTGCGGTCTGACGTCCGCTGTTCTGACGTTCGTGGGTTGCGGCCGTGTGCAGATGGCAGATGGCGATGGCGAGGGCATCGGCGGCGTCTGCGGGTTCGGGAATCTGATCGAGCCGCAGAAGACGCGTCACCATTTGCTGGACCTGATGTTTTTCGGCGCGGCCATATCCGACGACCGCGGACTTGATGGAGAGCGGCGAGTATTCGGCGACTTCCAGCCCGGCGGAAGCGGCGGCGAGCATGGCCACGCCACGCACCTGCCCGAGCTTCAGGGCAGACTTGACGTTGGCAGCATAGAAAACGTCTTCGATCGCGACCTTGTCGGGCCGGTGCTGGGAGATTAGCTCCTGCAGGCCGATGGAGATGCGCGAGAGGCGCGTGGGCATGGGATCGCGCGGCGAAACCTTGATGGCGCCGCAGATGATGCAGACGAGGCGGTCATCGTTGCGATCATCGTTCCGGGCGTTGCTGCGATCGTTATTCCGGCCATGGTTGCGAGCGTTGTTGCAATCGTCCGAGAGCAGTTCGACTATGCCGTAACCGGTGTATTCCGTGCCGCAGTCGATGCCGAGGACGCGCATGGGGGAAGTGTAGCAGGGTGGTGCTCAGCGGTCACCAGCGTGATAACCTGATAGTTTCCGGGCCGGTGAAACAGGCGGACGGATTTCGTCCGATCTCCGGTCTTCGATCTGCGGTCGTCGATCTCCGGTCATGGATCTCCGGTCATGAAGCGAGCTCATACTCGTACTAACAAATCATATGAGGAGCAGGCAATGAGAATTGGCATGTTGACGGGCGGGGGCGATTGTCCCGGCCTGAATGCGGTTATTCGGGCAGTAGTGCGCAAGGGCACCTTCCACTACGAAGACGAGTTCGTGGGATTCATGGAGGGGTGGCGGGGGGTGCTGGAAGACAAGACGATGGAGCTCGGGCTCTCGTCGGTGGGTGGCATCCTGCCGCGTGGGGGCACGATTCTGCGCACTTCTCGGACCAATCCGGCAAAGAATCCCGACGGCCTGAAGCGGTGCGCCGAGAACCTCAAGAAACACGACTGTGACGCACTGATCGCGATCGGCGGGGATGACACGCTCTCGGTGGCGCAGAAGCTTTTCGCCAACGGAGTGAAAGTGGTGGGCGTTCCGAAGACAATCGACAACGATCTCGCCGGCACCGACTTCACCTTCGGCTTCGACACGGCAGTGAATATCGCTACCGAAGCCATTGACCGCGTGCACACGACGGCCGAGGCGCACAATCGCGTGATCGTGGTGGAAGTGATGGGACGCGATTCGGGCTGGATCGCGACCTATAGCGGCATTGCCGGCGGGGCCGACGTCATACTGATCCCCGAAGTTCCT
>Ga0181523_10003723_pt1 | contig 13710 bp, 11 predicted proteins | sample PEATcosm2014_Bin_43_FD_119752 | JGI IMG/M metagenome (GOLD analysis project Ga0181523, IMG submission 119752) | Peatland microbial communities from MTU Mesocosm Facility, Houghton, MI, USA - PEATcosm2014_Bin05_30_metaG | ecosystem: Environmental > Terrestrial > Soil > Wetlands > Peat | place... | reverse complement strand
GAGCGGATTTGGTTGCGTGGATTAAGCACTACTCGCCGCGCTGGCAGACGGAGAAGGCCGGCACTCCCATTCAAATCCCTCCCGAGCCGGAAATCACGCCAGAGCGGGTCAAGGCCGGGCAAACAGTGTTCGCCAAGATGCAATGCTTCAAATGCCACGGCGTGCAAGGTATGGCCAATGGCCCCTCCGCCTCCACGCTTACCGACGATCTCACTCAGCCAATCTCGCCCTTTAACTTCACCGACGGTTCCAGACCGAAGTGCGGAAGCACCGACACCGATATATACCGGATCTTTATGACCGGATTGGACGGAACTCCGATGCCGTCATTCGCAGACAACATTAAACCCGAAGAAGCGTGGGACCTGGTGTTTTATCTGCGCTCGCTTCAGCCGCACAACGCCTTCAACGCCAAGGAGAAGCAGATTGCCAATCAACTGGGGTTGAAGCCTGTCGATCCAAATGCACCACCACAGTGACGGGAGGGTAACCCTTCCGAACTTAGGAGAGAAGCCATGAAGCATCACTATAACCGCCGCTACGCCGCAATCTTAGCCGTTCTGGTGTTGGTTGCCGTTGGAGCGTTCCGGATCAGCCAGAAGGCGAGTGCCGCCGGTGAAGGCAAAATTACCGGTACCGTCAAACTCGATGGCACGCCCCCGCACCAGCGAGGCATTGACATGTCAAAGGACCCTTACTGCACCAAGGCGCACGCGAACAGTCCGGCCACAACCGAGCTTGTCGTTGTCGGCAAGGACGGCGGCTTGGAGAATGTTGTCCTCTATATCTCCGAAGGGTTGAGCGCTGAAGCGGCCAACGCGAAGCCGTCTGCAGTTCCCGTATTCGACCAGAAAAACTGCCAGTACACGCCGCACGTACTGGCAATGGACGTGGGCCAGGATTTCAAAGTGGAGACCAGCGATCAAACGGCCCATAACATCCACCCGGAACCGAATCCTCTTACCGGCAATATCCCGTGGAATCAGTCACAACCGCCGGGGGCTCCGCCCGTCGTTAAGAGTTGGAAAACCCCGGAAATGATCCACGTCAAGTGCAACATCCATCCCTGGATGAGTGGCTATTTCGCTGTGGTAAAAGGTCCGTACGCAACCACCGACGAGAATGGATCCTACACCATCCAGAATGTACCTCCCGGGAGTTACACGGTGACTGCGTGGCAGGAAACCTACGGTACCCAGACCCAGAAGGTCACGGTTGCCGCGGGCAAGCCGGCAACGGCTGACTTTACTTTTAAGGGGAAGTGAGTAGTTCTCCGGTAAAGAACAAATCCGGAAGCTTCCCAATCCGCTTGTTTTCGACTCCGCAGCGAAGGTCGGGAGCCGGAGACGCGTGGAGCTTTAGCAATGGCATAGGAGGGCGCATGGAAACCGCAATCGGGGTATTCTCTTCGCGGGATAGTGCCAACGAAGGCGTAAAAGAACTGTTGCGACGTGGCGTACCGGAATCTTCCCTCGTGTTCTTGACGCGTTCCGAGAGCGAAGCCAAGACGGTTGGCAAGCAATTGGGAGCGTTCACGGGGGGCTTTGTGGGCGGGGCTGCCGGCATGTCGGCCGGTGTAGCAGCCGCCACTCTGCTCCTTCCGGGCATCGGAGCAGTATTTGCTCTGGGCTTTGGCGCTGCCGCCTTGCTCGGACTCGCGGGCGCGGGTGCCGGAGCAGCGACGGGAACCGCGGTCGTCAACGATCCTGAGGCTCCCCAACCCACCAGCGCTGAAAAGTCTTCCGAGGATGTCGCCTTTTTCCGCGAGGTTCTCAAAGAGGGGCGCTCCCTGGTCGTGGTTCGCACCGACTCGAAAGAGATTGCGACAACCGCCTGTGAGGTCCTCGATCGCCTTGCTCTTGGCATGCAAGGCGCCGCGCCGGTCAGGATGCAAACGGTTACTCGTCAGGTTGGAGCAGTAATGGTACTGGATGTCAGCGGAAGGATTACCCTCGGCGAAGGCAACGTCATGCTCCGTGAGATTGTTCGCGATCTGGCGGAGAAAGGAAACAAACATATTGTTCTGAATCTGGGTCAGGTCGTGTACATCGACAGCTCAGGCATTGGCGAACTGGTGAAGGCTCACACGACCATTCGCAACAAAGGGGGTCAGCTGAAGCTGGCAACCCTCAACCAGAGAGTCCACGACTTGCTTCAGATCACGCGGCTGGCCAGCGTCTTTGATATCGAAAAGGACGAGGCTAGCGCACTCAGGTCGTTCGGTGCCCAGGCGGCATGACCGTTATCCCGCAGATTGCAGACCGCCGTCGCGCAATTGGGCAGACAACTCGCTTGGAACGGTAGTTTATCAGGGGGAAAACGATTGAAGCGGAGTGGGGCCAAAGCTCGATTCCTTTCACCAGCATCCACGCACCTTTCGCCGAAGTGTAGTCATGATGAGCAGCTTCATGGTTCAGGGAAACGATTCGGGGCAAGATGAACAAGTCTTCATGAAGCGGTCAGATAACGTTCAGGTTGTTCAGTTACGATACGCAAGCCGCACTCGTTGGTAGGCGTCAAAACGACTGGTTTTGAGGAATGCGACGGGCCGGATCTGGAAGCCGGCGGGAAGCGAGGCACCATGGCGAAATTCTTTGCGATCACCCTCATCGTAATCGCGATCCTTTCCGCGATTCCCATCCTGCTCCATACCTGGGTGGCGCCCGAAGACATCTCGACGCATGGCGCACTGATTGATGAACAAATGTCGGAGACGATGGCCGAGGCTGGAATCTCCTTTCTCGCCGCACAGTTCGTTTTGGCGTTTTTCGTCTGGAAGTTTGCCAACCCCGCCCCCGATGCAAAAATCAGGAAATTCCCAGGCGGCGCCAAGGGTTTGGTGATTGCCGCCTTTCTCGTGGTAGGCATCGAAGTTTTGGCTCTTGGAATCTTCGGGGTGAAGGCATGGGCCAACGTCTACCTCACGCCGCCATCGCCCGGCGCCATGCCGATCCAGGTCCAAGCCGGGCAGTTCGCTTTCTATTTCCGCTATCCCGGTCCCGATGGAACGTTCGGCCCGCTGCACCCGGAACTCATTAACGAGAGCACCCAGAATTTCTTTGGCCTCGATCTCGATCACGATCAGGATTCCAAAGACGACATCGTGACCGCCGAGATGGCGATTCCGGTCAACAAGGAAATCCATCTGCTCATGCATTCCAAAGACCTCGGACACTCTTTCTATGTGCGGGAGTTGCGCGTGCAGCAGGATTTTGTTCCCGGCTTGGATGTTTCTGTGCACTTCACCGCCACCAAGGTCGGCAAGTACGAAATTGTCTGTACCCAGCTGTGTGGCTTGGGACACTACAACATGAAGGCCTACCTCGAAGTGATGTCTCAGCAGGATTTCGATGACTGGCTGAAGAAGGAAGCGGCACTGCAGTAGCTTTTCCCGTCCACGTTTCACGCGCGAGTGGGACGGCACGATTTTTTGAGGTGAGGATATGCACGACGTAGCAGCGCACGCAGCGCACCATGCTCCGACAAGCTTCATTCGGAAGCACGTCTTCAGTCTCGACCATAAGGTAATCGGCAAGCAGTATTACGGGCTAGCCCTGATCGCCGCCTACGTCGGAATGGCTCTGTCCTGGATGATGCGCATCCACCTGGCCTGGACCAATGCCGCCATCCCCGGCCTGCAATTGCTTTCGAAGAATGGTGCTCCCGGCGGAGTGATAACCCCCGAGTACTACCTGCAGTTGATGACCATGCATGGCACCATCATGGTCTTTTTCGTGCTCACGACCGCGCCTTTCGCGGCCTTCGGTAATTTCTTCCTGCCCATACAGGTCGGCGCCGAGGATATGCCCTTCCCCCGTTTCAACATGATGTCGTTCTGGGTCACGTTCTCAGCCTTCGTGGTCCTGATCGCGTCATTCTTCGTGACCGATGGACCAACCTTGGGAGGCTGGACCCAATACGCGCCGCTCAATGCGGTGGGTTCGATCTCGGGTCCCGGCCAAGGTACGGGTGTGGTCTTGTGGATGGCTTCCATTGGACTATTTTGCGTTGGCCAGTTATTGGGTTCCTTAAACTTCATCACCACCACGCTCGATCTGCGCGTCAAGGGTATGAGTCTCATGCGTCTGCCGCTCAGCGCCTGGGCGTGGTTCATCACCTCGTGCATGGGCCTGACAGCGTTTGCGGTGTTAATGCCCGCATGTATCCTCGCGATTCTCGACCACGTGGCCGGAACCAGCTTCTTCGTCCCGTCCGGTCTTGTCGTCAGCGACCAATTGGTGCCCCACTCGGGAGGTTCGACTCTCCTCTGGCAGCATCTGTTCTGGTTCTTCGGCCACCCAGAGGTCTACATCGCGATCGTGCCCGGCATCGGTATCGTTTCGCACATCCTGATCACGAACATGCGCCGGCCCATGCTTAGTCACCGAGTGCTCATCTATTCCATGGGCGCGCTCGCCGTTCTTAGCTACATGGTCTATGGGCACCACATGTTCGTCAGCGGGATGAATCCCTTTTCCTCGCTGGTGTTCTCTTTCCCGACGCTGGTTATAACCATCCCATCCACCATCGTGGTGCTGATGTGGACCTTCAGTCTCTATGGTTCCAAGTTGCGGATCAACTCGGCTTCGCTGTTTGCCCTGGGCTTCATTTCGATGTTCGTCAGCGGCGGCGTGAGCGGCTTCTTCCTGGCTCAACCGTCCATCGATATCATGCTCCATGCCACTTACTTCGTAGTGGGCCATTTCCACCTGGTGATGGGAGTCGCGGCCATGTTCGGCATCTTCGGCGGAACTTACTTCTGGTTCCCCAAGATGGTAGGGCGAATGATGAACGAGACTCTCGGAAAAGTTCATTTCTGGTTCAGTTTCGTGGGCGCCTATTGCATCTTCATGCCATTCCATTACCTGGGGATGGCCGGTAATGTGCGTCGTTACTCCAGCTTCGTCGATGACTACCTGCAGCCCCTGATCCCGGTGCACCAATTCATCACGGTAGCCGCCCTCGTCACCGGCGCGGCCCAGTTGGTTTTTCTCTACAACTTGATTCACAGCCGGTTCTATGGCGCGCCGGCACCGGATAACCCGTGGCAAGCCACTTCGCTGGAGTGGAGCACGGCGACGCCCCCGCCTTTCGACAATTTTGGTGGCAAGCATCCGGTGGTGTACCACGATCCCTATCAATACGGCGTACAGAGTTCGGTGGGTGACTATGTCATGCAGGCTTCTCCGGAGCAAGTCAAAACCGAAGATGAAGAGAAGTAACGCGCGAGACTAACTCGCGATTGGAGTGTGGTTCGTTATGGCAACCACGGTACATGAACCGCCGCAAATCGACCGGCGCCGTTCCCCCGACCAAAAACACTCGGGAAACGGCGGCTGGAGAAACTTGGTTCCGGCCGACGGCGAGCTGCGCGTGGCGCTGGATTACTCCCCCCCTCCCTCTTCGACTGGCATCTGGGTAGTGCTTTTTGCGATTACGATGATGTTTGCTGCGTTAACCAGCGCTCTCATCGTTCGCAAAGGGTCATCGCTCGACTGGCAGGGTTTCTCTTTGCCGTCGATCCTCTACTTCAATGCACTTATACTCATCGCCAGCAGCGTTACGCTGGAAGTCGCGCGTCGTCAGGTCGCAACTTTCATGGGCGGTCTGAAGAGTCAGGTTGAGAACCCGGCGCTCTGGCTGTACATAACCCTGTTTCTCGGTCTGCTTTTCGTGGCCGGTCAGTATGTCGCCTGGTTGCAGTTACGGGCCGAGGGACTCTACCTGGCCACCAATCCCAGTAGCTCCTTCTTCTACTTGCTGACCGCTGTACATGCGCTGCACGTGTTAGGCGGATTGGGCGGCCTGATTTATGTTATTCGCAAGTTGAATAAGTCGGTCCTGCGCCGGTACCAGTTGGTTGCCACCGCGCGCTACTGGCATTTCATGGGCATTCTTTGGCTGTACCTGCTTTTGCTGCTGTGGATGAAACTTTAACCGACGACAATTAGGAGGCGCTGTGAGCCAAGCGGATTTGACCATGGAAGGACACGCGGCCGGCCTTACTGTAGGACCAGCGTTTTCCATTCCTACAAAGAAGCTGGCGATGTGGCTGTTCATCATCGCCGACACCATGACCTTTGCGGCGTGCCTGGTGGCGTATGGATTCCTGCGCAATGGGACTCCCAATTGGCCCCGACCGTTCCACAGCATCACCAATGTAGCGCTGATGACCTTTATTCTTCTGACCAGCAGCCTGACCATGCTGATCGGACTGCGCTCCGCGCGGGCGGGTGACAAAGCCGGAGCTTTCCGCTGGATCATGATCACCGCGGCTCTCGGTATCGTTTTCGCCCTGTTGCACATTCATGAATGGATGGGACTCATCGACGAAGGCATGACGCTCTTTAAGAATCCCTGGGGAACCGGTCTGTTCGGGGCGTCATTTTTCAGCATCACAGGCTTGCACCTCACCCACGTTACGTGTGGCGTAATCGCGCTACTCGCTGTGGGTGTGCGCTACAAGGGCGGCCGCTACAATGCCGATGACATTGAGGTGTTGGGCCTTTACTGGCACTTTGTGGATCTGGTCTGGATGTTTGTCGTACCGTTGGTCTATCTCTTGAACCTCACCCACTAGATCAAGAAAGCTTGGGAGGCGAATACCTATGACAACAGCGGAAGAGCAGAAGAGCGGCGGAATCGGGAAAGATTTGCTTGTCTATGTTTGCCTGCTCGCGCTCGCAGGCGTGCAATTCATCATTGCCTATCAGAACATCGACGCTGCGCAAATGTTCACCCGCATGCTGGTGGTCGCATTCGTCGAGGCCGGGCTGGCAATGCTGTTTTTCATGCATCTTTGGTCAGAAAAGCGGGCCTTTCTGTGGTTTGTCGTGATCTTTACGGTCTCTGTTCTGCTGGGAATGCAATATGGCTGGACCGACAGTTTCCGGATGTTGGTTGGCTCCGCGCCATTTTCAAAATTTACTTAGAGAACGGCGCGCGGAGATAACGATGCTGGGTAGAGAGTTACGAAGCGAGTTACGAAAAAAGTTACTAAGAAAGCTAAGGGAAAAGATGCGGGTCCAGAAGCCGTTCTTGCTTGCCGGCATCGCTCTGGTTGCGCTCGTCATGCTCGCCGCCCCGCTCCCGGCTTTCTCCCAGAGTTGCGCCCTCTGCTATACCCAGGCCGCCTCCGCCGGTGCTCGAATGATTCAGGCCCTGCGCAGCGGGATTCTGATTCTCATCGTTCCTCCCACATTCATGTCGGTTTGCATGATTTTCATTGTCTATCGTAAACGCAATCAGTTCCGACAGGACGACGACGCCCCCGATGAGCGTAGTTGGTAGCTGAACCGTCGGGGCCACTCAACGACAGTTGCCAGGCGCAGTATAGCCGGCAAACCGTGCCTTGATCCAACTGATCTGGTCTGCCACCGACGCTCCCATCACGCCGCTCGCATCGAGACTCGGATACTTCAAAAAAAGAATTCGGTCCCCCTGCTTGCACATACGCGCCACAGTCTTTTCCGACATTTCCACCGGCACAGCAGGGTCCGCCTCGCCACTGATCACAAGCAGCGGACTGTGCGCCCGCCTTTCACCGGGAGTGTTTCTAGCAAAAAATTCCTTCACGAACTGATTGTTCTCCCAGCCCGGTTTGAGCATTTCGCTCGTGAATTCCGGCTCTGTTTCTCCTCCACACGTCTGCATGACGCGCTGATAAGCAGCAAGCGCCTTGTCTTGCAGCATGTCGCTCACTTGGAACGCGGGATAACGCGCTTTGACGCTGGACGCCAGGACTAACAGAAGGCGATTGGAAGAAGCACTCTGCGCGATGTGTTCATAGGCCTGCTGCGCATCCGCCACGCCCGAAGTAGCGACGCTGCCCAGATAGTTAGGATCGCGCACTTCGCTCTCCGCCACCGCAGCCGCGGCCACACCTCCCTGGAATGGTCCCACGGCGATCCACTTACCTCCCATCTGTGTCACCGCCGCTCGCGCCGCCGCAACCGAATAAATAATGTCGAGCGCATTCGACTCCATATCCAGCACCGCCTTGCCGGAATCGGCCCCCAATCCGGAATAGTCCGTCGCGACCACCGCATAGCCGAGATTGGCGTACATCGCGAGAATCGGCCCTGCCCCGAGATTTTTCATTAGTGACGGTGCGCACTGTCGCGCCGCTCCTCTGAACTCGTGCGCCCATGCAATCACTGGCCATCCGTTTGCCGGAGCCTTGCCATCCGGAACCAGCACCACAGCCGACACGGCTACGTCTTCTCCTCCCGCGGTCCGGGAGTGATAAAGGATCCGCACCGCAGACAACTCATACGGAAGGTTGTATTGGTCGAAAGGTTCCGAGCGTATCAGTTCTCCGGGTTTGCCCGGGGGCAGCGGACGCGGCGCGTCATAAAAGCTCGTCAGCGGAAGGGTAGGGAGCGGCCGGTATCCTTTGGTTGGCGTTCCCGTCTGGGCTTGGACAACCGCCGAATTTCGAAGCAGCCCGATCAAAATCAGAAAAGCCGCTGTGACCCTTGCCAAAAACACCAGCGCGGTGCGATTTGCGGTGCGACTTAACGACAGCGGCAAACCAGGCCTCGTCATGACATCAGTAGGGGATAGTACCAGAGCGGGATTTCATCCAGAAACGGGAATTGTGCCACACCTAACGACATCCACGCCGTAGGGACGTCCTTGATATCCACTGTAAATGATAAGATCTTTCCATGCCGACAGCATTAGTTCAGTCCTTAGTTAAACAACTTGAGCAGGAACGTGGGCGACTCGAGAATGAACTCCACCGCGTAACCGCAGCCCTAACTGCCTTCGGGAAAGTTTTCCTGCAGGGGCGCAAGGGTGGTTCAGCCTTCACTCGCAAGAAACGAACGATTTCGGCGGCAGGACGCAAAAGAATCGCCGCCGCGCAGAGAGCGCGATGGGCAAAGGTTAGGGCTCGCAAAAAGTGACTCCACCCGTAGTGGCAGGGCTTGCCCCGTCTCTGCGCGGATCGCCCCAATGCTGGGTTAAGTCCAAGACGAGGTAAGCCGCACCTCCGGGGAAATCGGATGGACGCTTCAGTTCTCCAGGTGACTCACCACGCCCCCCACAAATTTCGCAAACTCCCGGACGTCCTCTTCCGTGGTGTCGAACGAGCACATCCATCGCACCACTGACTCCTCCTCGCTCCACACATAGAAGAAGTACCGCTCCTGTATCTTCTGGATCGCCTCTCGGGGAACTTGCGCGAACACGCCGTTCGCCTCCACTGGATACACAATCTTGACTCGCGGAATCTTCTTCACTTCCTCTTCCAGCAGTCGCGCCATCCGGTTCGCGTGCTCCGCATTCCGTCGCCAGAGATCGTTCGTCAGCAGCGCTTCCATCTGCACCGCCATGTAGCGCATCTTCGATGCCAACTGCATTCCTTGCTTGCGCAGAAACAAGAAATCCTCGGCGAGGTCCGGACGAAAGAACACCACCGCCTCCACCCCCATCAAACCATTCTTGGTCCCGCCGAACGAAAGCACATCCACTCCCAAATCCCGTGTCGCCTGCCGCAGCGAGAGAAACGGTCGCTGCGCCGCTACAGCGTTTGAGATCCGCGCCCCATCCATGTGCAAGAACATTTTCCGCTCGTGGGCAAACCGCGCCAGCGCCTCGATTTCCGCCGGCTTGTACACCGTCCCCATCTCCGTCGCCTGCGTAATCGAAATCACCCGCGGTTGCACATGATGCTGATCCCCAATTCCGTGATACGCCTGCGTTACCATCTCCACCGTCAACTTCCCCCCAGGCGCCGCCAGGGGCACCAGTTTGCAGCCCGTAAACTTCTCCGGCGCGCCGCATTCATCCGTATATATATGAGACAACTCCGGACACAGCACCGCGTGAAACGGCCGCGTTAGCGCCTGCAAACTCAAGACGTTAGCCGCCGTCCCATTAAAAACAAAAAAAACCGACACCTCGGCTCCAAACTGTTCCCGGAATTTTCCGACCGCCGATTCCGTATACGGATCACTCCCATACCCCACCACATGCCCCTCGTTGGCACGTCGTATCGCCTCCAGTACTTCGGGATGCACCACCGCATTGTTGTCGCTCGCAAAGCTTCGGCTCGGTTTCATAACAAGACAATTTAACAGAACCAAAAATTCTTCGGACCTTCCCGCCACTAACATGAATCCATTAATTGTTGCTAATATTGCTGCGACCGGGTTACCGCACTTTAGCCCCTGAGGGCAGCCGCAGCGTCGCGCCCGATCGGGCGGAGGGTTCACCAAGAGCTAAGAGCAGAACTTAAGACCAACGATATGTCTCAATTCTTCACAAAAACGGCACCTGTCATACTGTCCGCCAGCCTTCTGGCCGCACTCCTTTTCACCACCGCCTGCAGCGGCAGCAAAGAAGCTAAGGCTGACGCCGCCCCACAAGCCATGCCGGTCAAAGTTCAAACCGCAAAGGCCCAAAAAGTCGATGACACCACCGACTATGTCGCTACCTTGAAATCCCGTGACTCCGCCGTGGTCATGCCGCAGGTCGAAGGCATCATTACGCAGATATTCGTTCACTCCGGCGAACGCGTCGCCGACGGCGCTCCCATGATGCAGATCGATCCCGCCAAGCAGCAGGCCACCGTCAAGAGCCAGGAGGACGCGCGCGCGGCCCAGGACGCGCAACTCAAATGGGCGCAGCAAAATTTCGACCGCGTCAGCGGTCTGGCCAATGCCGGCGTAGTCAGCAAGCAGGATCTCGACCAGGCGCGCGCATCTCTCGACGCTGCTCGGGCGCAACTCCACTCCCTCGACGCTCAGGTCAACGAGCAGCAGGTCCAGTTGCACTATTACCAGGTGGTCGCGCCGCGCGCCGGCATCGTCGGTGATGTTCCCGTCCGTGTTGGCGACCGCGTGGTCACCACCACTACGCTCACCACCGTCGACCGCCCCGGCAGCCTCGAAGCTTACATCTATGTGCCCATCGAGAAATCTGCCCAGCTAAAGCTCAATCTCCCTGTCCAGATCGTCGACGGTTCAGGGAACTCGCTCGCCGCCAGCCGCATCACGTTTATTTCCCCACAGGTCGACACGACGACTCAAACTGTGCTCGCCAAAGCGACAATCGCAAACGCCAACGACAGCCTGCGCAACGCCCAGTTCATTCGCGCCCGCGTAATCTGGGGCAGCCAGGAGAAGCCAGTGGTTCCGGTCATAGCGGTGTCGCGAATCGGCGGCGTCTATTTCGCTTTTGTCGCGGAGCCTGACCAGAAAGGTGGATACGCGGTCCACCAAAAGCCGCTCCAGATCGGCCAAATCGTAGGCAACGACTATGTAGTCCTCGACGGCTTAAAACCGGGAGATAAGGTAGTCGTCTCCGGCACCCAGTTTCTAATCGATGGCATACCCGTAGTCCCGCAAGAAAGCAGCAGTAGTTAAAAGCCCAGATCCAAAGAAACGTTCTAAAAACCAGCTCAGACAAATGCCCAGCAGCAAGTGCCCAAGACTGAGAACTGAGAACTGAGAACTTTTTTCAATGGTCGACTTTTTTATTCATCGCCCCGTATTCTCGACCGTCTGCGCCCTGCTGATTATTCTCGCCGGGGCCGTCTGCATTCCCACATTGCCCATCGCACAATTTCCCGACCTCGCTCCTCCCCAAGTCGGGGTCACTGCCGTTTACACCGGAGCCAGCGCCCAGACGGTCGAGTCCGCCGTCACCACCGTTCTCGAGCAGCAGATCAACGGCGCCGAGGGCATGAAGTACATCACCTCCTCCAGCGGCAACGACGGCGTCAGTACGGTTACCGCGACGTTCGATATCACTCGCGATCCCGATCTCGCCACGGTTGATATCGAGAACCGTGTCAACACCGCTTCTGGACGTCTCCCCGCCGCCGTCAAGCAGATCGGCATCACCGTCGCCAAGACCTCGCAGAACTTCGTCTTCGGCGGCGCCGTCTTCTCGCCCAACGGCAGTCTTTCCCCGCTCTTCATGAGCAATTATCTCGATGTTTACGTCCGCGACACTCTTAAACGCGTCCCCGGCGTCGCCGATGTCCTTATCTTTGGAGAGCGCAAGTATTCCATGCGCCTTTGGCTCGACCCCGTTCGTCTCGCTGGCCGCTCCCTCACCGCCGACGATGTCGTCAACGCCCTCTCCGAACAGAACATCGAAGTGGCCGCCGGCAGCGTGGGCTCGCAGCCCGCAGTGCCGGGGCAGAACTTCCAGATCAGCGTCCGCGTCGTTGGCCGTCTCTCGGAAGCCGATCAGTTCGATAACATCATCCTCAAAAGCAATCCCGACGGAACTCTGGTTCGGCTCAAAGACGTAGGCCGCGCCGAACTCGGCGCCGAAGACTATAGCTCCGACCTCGATTACAACGGCCGCGAGTCGGTCGGCATCGGCGTCACCCAGCTCTCCACCGCCAACGCCCTCGACGTCCATCAAAAGTGCGTTGCCGAACTTGATCGACTTTCCAAGCGCTTTCCGCCCGGCATGAAGTATGAAATCGCCTTCGACACCACCGACGCCGTAAGCGAATCCATACGCGACGTCGTTGTTACGGTGGGTTCTGCGATCCTACTGGTCATCCTGGTGATCTTCGTTTTCCTTGGCGACTGGAGGACCACGATCATTCACTTCATCGCCACTCCAGTTTCGCTCATCGGGACGTTTACTTTCATTAAGCTGCTTGGCTTTTCCATCAACACACTGACGCTCTTCGGCATTACGCTCGCCACCGGCCTGGTGGTCGACGACGTGATCGTCGTGATTGAAAACATCGAGCGCCACTTGCAAGAGGGCGAGTCCAGTGCGGCCAAAGCCGCCTCCGACGCCATGCGAGAAGTCACCGGCGCGGTCATCGCCACCTCGCTGGTGCTGGTGGCCGTCTTTGTGCCGGTTGCATTCTTCCCGGGCACAACGGGCATCCTGTTCCGGCAGTTTGCTTTGACGATTGCCTTTTCTATCTCGATTTCTGCCTTTAACGCTCTGACCCTGGCGCCTGCTCTCGCTGCGCTGCTGCTTGGCCGCCTACACGGAGAAAAGAACCGGTTCTCCAAGCTAGTCGATCGTGTGCTTAATGCCATAACCAACGGCTACGAACACTCTCTCCGCGCGTTTCTCCGCTTTGAAGCCGTCGCGCTCATTCTCTTCGTCCTCGGTCTCGGCCTCGCCTACTACACATTCCGCCACGTGCCGCAAGGCTTCGTGCCCACCGAAGATCAGGGTTACCTCATCGTTGCCATCCAGGCTCCGTCCGGAGCTTCGCTCGAATACACCCGCGATATCGGCTTACAGGTTTCGGCCATCACAAAAAACATCCCTGAAATTCAAGGCACTTTCTCGGTCGCCGGCTTCAGCTTCGGCGGCGCCACTCCCAACGCCGGCCTCGTCTTCCTGCCTCTTCGTCCTTACGGGAAGCGCAAGGGCGAAGAGCATACCGCCGCTGCAGTCTTGAACCGCCTCCGCGGCCCGCTCTTCGGAATCTCCGGCGCCATCGTGATCCCCTTCGAGCCGCCTGCCGTCCAGGGTCTCGGCCAGTTCGGCGGCTTCCAATACGAACTGCTCGATCAGGGCAATCACACCTTGCAGGACATCGACAAAACTACTCACGACCTGATTCGTGCCGCCGCCCAGCGTCCCGAAAAAGACCTGACAGGACTCTTCAGCACTTACACCGCGAACGATCCGCAATACGTCGTCACCATCGACCGCGAAAAGGCCAAGAGCCTGCACATCCCGCTCAGCCAGATCACCGACACCCTCAGCGTC
>Ga0181523_10003721_pt1 | contig 13718 bp, 11 predicted proteins | sample PEATcosm2014_Bin_43_FD_119752 | JGI IMG/M metagenome (GOLD analysis project Ga0181523, IMG submission 119752) | Peatland microbial communities from MTU Mesocosm Facility, Houghton, MI, USA - PEATcosm2014_Bin05_30_metaG | ecosystem: Environmental > Terrestrial > Soil > Wetlands > Peat | place... | reverse complement strand
TCGTGGCCCAGCAATTCCTGAATGGCGCGCAGGTCGGCGCCTTCCTCCAGCATGTGCGTGCCGAAGGCGTGACGTAGAGTATGAGGATGCACATCGGGCGAGAGCCCCTTGGCGACGGCAATCTTCTTAATGATGCGTCCGACGCTACGCGTGGTCAGCCGCCCGCCGCGGCGGTTGACCAGCAGCGCCGCCGGGGTCTTATCCCTGTGCGTTTCCGCCACCGTCTTTTGACGGGCTGGAAGATAAGCCGCCAGAGCGATCTTCACCGAATCGCCAAACGGAACGTAGCGTTCCTTCTTTCCTTTGCCGCGAATCAGAATCGCCTCCGCGCTCAAGCGAATGTCGTCGAGATTGATTCCGGTCAGCTCCGAATTACGAATGCCGCAGCCATACAGCAGTTCGAGCATTAGCCGGTCGCGCTCGGGAAACGCCGCCACCTCCGGCATTTGCCCATCGAGCACAGAATTCATCTCTTCGATGGTCGGCACGCGCGGCAGTTTCTTCGCAAGCCTCGGCGTCGCCACCAGCTTGGCAGGATTCTGCTCGACCACGCCTTCCCGCGCCAGCCAGCGATACAGCGACCGCACCGCCGCCAGCGACCGCGCGACGGAAGTCTTGCCCAGCCCCTTTTCGTAGAGTTGCGAAAGAAATCCGCGAATCGCGATGTGGTCAATCGATTTCCATCCCCGCGACCCGGCGTAGGCAGCAAAGTTCGCCAGATCGCCACTGTAGGCTTTGATCGTGTGCGGCGATGCGTTGCTCTCGCGCAGATGGCGGAGGAAGTCGGCCACGGCCTTGCTGACGACGGTTCGTTGGTGGCTCGGGCTTGCGACAGAAGTACTTGACTGAATGCCTCTCATGGAAATATCTCGATCCCGACCAAGGCATCCCCTTCGTCCAGATAGACGTGAACGGTTTCGTTACCGCTCGCGGTTCTATACTCGACGGTCTTCGCAGTTCGGTGTTGGGCAAACTTAATCCATCGAGATTCTGAGGCTCTCGTATCGGTCTGTCGTTCATCGTCCAAACGCGTGATGAGTTCGTCCAACGATAAGATCATGACCTCCAACTCCGTGACTTCGTAGCGAAACTCATCTCGCCTTCGCCCTCGGATGATGTTTCTGATACACGGTTCGCAGCCGATCGAGCGCCAGATGCGTGTACACCTGCGTGGTCGAAATATCCGAGTGCCCGAGAATCGTCTGTACCGTGCGCAGGTCGGCGCCGTTTTCCACCATGTGCGTCGCGCACGAGTGCCGCAGCATGTGCGGCGACGCATGCCGTCCCGAGGCCACCGACGATTCCCCCACCATCTGCCACACTCGCTGCCGCGTCAACCTGCGCCCGCCCCGCGCGATGAACAGAAACGGCGAGTTTCCTGCTGAGATCGCAACAGCGGCAGGGTGCCCCATCCTTCTCGCGTCTTTCGCGAGACGGTGGGGATTTTTGACTTTTCCCTCCGCCAGCACCGGCCGCCCCTGCGCCAGATATTCCGAGAGCGCGTCCTGCGCCGGCCTGCCCAGCGGCACAATGCGTTCCTTGTCCCCTTTGCCGCGCACCAGCATGTATCCCGATTCCAGCTTCAAATCTTCAAGAGTGGAGTTCACCAGTTCCGAAACCCGCAGGGCGCCCGCGTACAAAAGTTCCAGCATGGCCCGGTCACGAGCGGCTAACGCGGCAGCGTCGCTCGAATTACGATGTCCGCTGGCCAGCAGCGCAGCCGGAGACGCCAGCGTCGATTCCACTTCATCGCGGGCCAACGATTTCGGCAACACCTTCCATTGCCGCGGCGATTCAATATTCAGCGTCGGATCATGCTCGATTCTCTTATCGAGCAGCAGATACCGGTAGAGATGCCGCAACGCGGAAAGCTTGCGCCCCACGCTGCGCCCATCGACTTGATGCGAAAACAGCTGCTGCAGAAATTCCCGCACGTCGTTTCGCCGCGCAGTCAACAAAAGGCGTTTAGGCTTTTCGAGGAATTCGGAGAACTGGAGTATGTCGGTGGTGTAGGCATTGATTGAATTTGCCGCCAACCCTTTCTCAATGCGCAGGTAGTCGAGAAAGCCGGACAGCACGCACGAATTGGTCTCGGAAGCCATAACGGGAGAAAAGCATTAGTATGCGCGTTATCGGACGCAGCGAAAAGTGACGAAGCAGATGCGGCCTGGAAGACTCGGTTCGTAGAGACGTAGCTTGCTACGTCTCTCGCGCCCGATTACCACCCGCTGGTGAGCAACTGGTGCGCCGCGTGAAATCCACATTTCTGATACTTGTCGTACGCCCGCGCCGCGCGATCGCGAATCTGCTCGTTATTCTCTCGCGCAATCCAGCCGTCCAGCGCGCTCTTCAGCGTGTAGGCCTCGGGAGCCATCAGCCCCGTCGTCCACAGCAGTGGATAAGCACCGGAAGCTCGCAACGGCTCAGCGAAGAACTGTTTGCTCGCGCACGCTAGCACAACCGCATCGCGATGGGATTCGTTCTTCTTGAGCGGAAACTGCGGAAGCTGAAAATCCATCAACCCGTCGTGGCCAACGTACGCCACAAGATTCGCTCCGCCGCGGATTTGCAGTTTAACAGTTCCGGATGCGCCCGGCGTGCTCAGTGTTTCCGCTCCGTCTCCGGCGGCAGAATCCAAGAAATCCAGAATCGCCTGCCGGATCTCTCGCCCGCGGTACGCATCAGCCACGAGATACACATTCGCCACGCGATGCTTGAATACGCAACGTTCGAGAACCTCGGCCTTGGGCTTTTCACCGCAACTGATTCGGACCCAGTCTGCGCTGCGAGCGAAAAATGTCTTCACGCCATACGCCGACCCCCAGTAGAGGTTGCGCTCCGGATCCTCCCCATTCCCGAGCTTCGCAGGCACGGGAACGATGCCCTGGCTCTGATTGTCGGCGAGCGCCACAAAAACGTGCACCGTGCGAAGTTTTGCTTCCTGAGTCGAGGCAGCGGTTGCTACGAAGTAAATCGCAACAAAAATCAGAACGGCGGACCGGATGCTGCGCCGAAATCTCATCGCCCGGCACTCACTTCGCGCAGCAATTCCACCGCGTACAGTGCGCCTTCCGGCGTCTCTTCATGCTTGAAATAAGCAAACACATCGCGCCCCGCGGCGACATGATGCTCAATGCGGTCGATCATCGACCAGCGTTCCTCGCCCGTGTAGCTTGGCTTGCGGAAGCGATAGTAGACAAAGCCGGCCGTCGCGACTTCCGGTGTGGTCATCGTCTCGGTCTCGGCCACGCACAACGCCACACTGCTCGACTTCAGCAGTTCCCAGGTCGAATCGGCGAACCAGGAAGCATGCCGAAATTCAAACGCCGCCGGCAGCGTGCGCGGTAGGATCGCCAGAAAATCCTTGAGCAGCGCCGCATCCGCCTTCAGATTTGGCGGAAGCTGGAACAGCACCGGGCCCAACTTCCCCACTGCCGCCAGTGGCTCGATGGTCGCCAGAAATCGCGGCATAAAGTCCTCTGTCCCCTTCAGCCGCTTGATATGCGTGATGACCTGATGCGCCTTGATGCCGAAACGAAAATGCGCGGGCGTGTCGTGCAGCCAGTTCTGAATGGTCGTTTCTTTCACCAGCTGGCGAAATGTGAAATTCACTTCGACGGTATTGAGTTGCGTGGCGTAGTGGCCGAGGAATTTCTTCTGCGCCAGCTTCGCCGGATAAAAATCCGGTTTCCATGTCGGATAGGCCCATCCCGAGGTTCCAGCGAAGAATTGCGGCATGCTTTAACTCTCAATCCAGAACTCTCAACCGAAACGGGTGCCCCATTTCTCGCGTTCTTTGCGAGAAGTAGGGATTTTGAGCCGACAGAAATCAGAGTCATCCAGAGGCCGGAATTATACCTTGCGCGACTTCCGGCCCGAGTTCTTCGTACTCGACTTCTTCTCAGCGGCCTGCTTCCGCGGCGGAGGATTATCTTCCTCCGCCTGCGCCGCTATCTCGATGCGCTCCGGCGGCTTCGCAGCGCCTTTCAGATCGGGCAGCCGCTGCTTTAATTCGAGCACCGGCTCAAACAAATCGCCCAGCTTCTCCACCCGCGCCACGACCTGCGGCGCCTCAAACACCAGCAGACTCGCATCCTTCTTCTTGAACGCCCGCTCGACTTCCTCCCACGTCACCGGAGTCGAAACGGTGGGATGCTCGCGCGCGCGCAGCGAATACACCGCAATTGTCGTCTTGTGCTCGTCATTCTGACTCCAGTCGACAAAAACTTTGCCAGTGCGCGCCTGCTTGCTCATCTCCGACAAAACCAGATCGCGATGATCGTGTTCCAGCAGTTGCGCCAGCGCGTGCGAAAACATTTTTGTGACGTCGTAGGTCACTGGCGTGTTCAGCGAAACGTAAATCTGCAGTCCCTTCGACCCCGACGTTTTCGGAAAACTCTGCAACCCGAAGTGCTCAAAAATCTCGCGCAGCCACAGTCCAACCTGGCAGCATTGCACAATATTGGCCGGCGGCCCGGGATCGAGGTCGAAGACCATTTCCGTCGGACACGTAATGTCCTTGGCCAGCGCCAGCGAGGGATGCAGTTCGAGCGCTGCCAGATTCGCCAGCCAAACCAGCGTGGGCAAATCGTCGGCCAGCACGTAATGAATGGTGCGCCGGTTGCGCCCGCTCCAGATCGGCGCCGTCTTCACCCACTCCGGCTTGTGCATGGGCGCATTCTTCTCGAAAAACGGCTCGCCGTCCACGCCGTCGGGATAGCGCTTGCGCGTTAGCGCCCGCCCCGCCAGATGCGGAATCATCACCGGCGCGATGCGGGCATAGTAGTCGATCACCTGCTGTTTGGTGAATCCCGTAGCGGGATAGAGCACCTTCTCCAGGTTCGACAGCTTGAGATGCCTGCCCTGAATGTCGACGGCCGAGTCGGTCACAAGATCTCCGCCTGACATTGTGCCTGAAAGCTCATCGCGCGCAAAATTCCGTGTTGTTCCACGGCAAGCAAAACCGTGAACCACAAAGGGCACGAAGTAACACGAAGGACTTCATGGGCGTTTCCTTCGTGAACCTTCGTGTCCCTAGTGGTAAAGGCCTTGGAATAGAACCCCACCAGCGTCCCGTCGTTTGACAATCGCCCTTCCCTCCACGTACTTTCAAACTTCTGCCCTGCTGGTCCGTCCAACACATGTCTGTCCATGAAGATGCCCGTCACGCTCGCCCCACCGCCGGAGGTCCGATGAAAAGTCCGATGAAACACCGCACTTTGAAAAACGTCATTCTCTTCCTTCTTGTCTCGACTTTCGCACTGGCCCAGGACGTCGCGTCCTTCGAAAAGCGCATCACAGTGAAGAAGCTTCCGAACGGCCTCACGCTCATGATCTGTGAACGCCCGGAAGCTCCCGTCTTCTCCTTCTTTACTCTGGTCGATGCCGGCTCGGCCCAGGACCCCATGCGCGCCACCGGGCTCGCCCACATGTTCGAGCACATGGCCTTCAAGGGGACCGACAAGATCGGGACCACCGACTACGCCGCCGAAAAGCCGGCGCTCGAAAAAGTCGAGATCGCCTACGCCGCTTACATCGCCGAGCGCGACAAGTCCGTGGGCCGCGACGAAGCGAAGCTGAAGGAACTGGAAAAAGCCTGGCAAGACGACATTAAAGCCGCTGACAAATTCGTCGTCAGCAACGCCTTCGGCAAGCTCGTCGAACAGAACGGCGGCGAAGATATGAACGCCTTCACTGCCTACGACGAGACCGGATACCACTACTCGCTCCCGGAAAACCGCCTCGAACTCTGGGCCTATCTCGAGTCGGAGCGGTTTCTGCATCCCGTGCTGCGCGAGTTTTATAAAGAACGCAACGTGGTCATTGAAGAGCGCCGCATGCGCACCGACAGCACTCCGTTCGGCCGCCTGCTCGAGCAGTTCACCGAAGAGGCGTTCGCCGCCCATCCTTATCATCGCCCCACCGTCGGATGGATGTCGGACCTGAACTCCTTCTCCGCCAGCGATGCCCAGAAGTTTTTCGACAAATACTACGTGCCCTCGAACATGGTGGTGGCCGTCGCCGGTGACGTAAAAGCTGCCCAGGCCATGCCGATGCTCGAGAAATATTTCGGCCGCCTGCCCACCCGTCCGCATCCAGACGAAACTACCACCACCGAACCTCCACAGAATTCCGAACGCAAAGTCACGCTCAAAGACCGTTCCCAGCCGATTTACATTGAGGGCTACCACCGCCCCGACTACCACGACAAAGACGACGCCGTGTTCGACGCCATCTCTGACCTCATGTCAGAGGGCCGCACCTCGCGCCTTTACCGCGCCCTGGTTCGCGACAAGAAAATCGCTTCGTTCTCCGAGGGACTCACCGGGTATCCCGGCATCAAATATCCCCACCTGTTCGCGTTTCTCGCCGTCCCGCTGCCCGGGCACAGCCCGCAGGAAATGGCCGACGCCATCCACGTGGAAATCGACAAGCTGAAGAAGGAAGACATCAGCGACGACGAGCTGAAGATGATCAAGACTCGATCCAAAGCCAATCTGATTCGCGGTCTCGCGGACAATGAGGGCCTGGCCACGCAGCTCGCCACTTACCAGACGCGCTACGGCGATTGGCGCGAATTATTTAAATCGGTCGACCGCATCGACCAGGTCACCAAGGCCGACATTCGCCGCGTGGCCAACGAGGTCTTCGTCGACACGAATCGTACCGTCGGAGTGATCGAAAACTCAGGTGGAGGCGGCGCTCCTGGCGGAGGCGAGTCATCTTCCCGGGATTCATTCTCCGGCGAGTCATCTTCATCCTCGGCCGATCAGCGTTCCAGTGGATCCGACGCTCAGGGAGGTGCACAGTGAAGCGGACTCTTCTTCTGACGATGATTTTTGCCGCGGCAACTTTCACCACGATTCCACAAGCCGCGGCCCAGGCTACAAGCTGGCAGCAGGTTCCAATTCCTCCACTGCCCGCATTCAAACCGCAGCAGCCTAAGCGCATCGAACTCGCAAACGGCATGGTCATCTTTCTGCAAGAGGATCACGAACTGCCGCTGATCGACGGAACGGCCCGCATCCGCGGCGGCTCGGTCAACGAACCTGCCGGCAAAACCGGACTCGTCGACATCTACAGCGAAGTCTGGCGCACTGGCGGCACCAAGTCCCAGACCGGCGACCAGCTCGACGACTTTCTCGAAGTTCGCGCCGCCAAGGTTGAAACCGGCGGAGGCCCCGACTCGACCACCATCAACTTCTCTTGCCTGAAGGCGGATCTCGACGATGTTTTTAAAGCTTTCGTCGACGTGCTGGAGAATCCTGAATTCCGCGCCGACAAAATCGATATCTCGCAGAAAGCAGAAGGCGACGGCATTTCCCGCCGCAACGACGACGTCGGCGAAATCGCCCAGCGCGAATCCGTCAAACTCGCTTACGGCTCCAACAATCCCTACGCCCGCGTTCCCGAATACTCAACTGTTGCCGCCATCACGCGTCAGGACTTGATCGACTGGCACGCCCGCTACGTTCATCCCAACAACATTATTCTCGGCATCAGCGGTGACTTCGATTCCACCGCCATGGAAGCCCGGCTGCGCGCCGCGTTCGACGCCTCGCCCAAAGGTCCGGCGCTTCCGAAAGATGAAATCCAATACACGCCCGCCAAGCCCGGCTACTACCTCGTCCCCAAAGACGATGTGAACCAGAGCACCATCCACATGGTCGGCCTCGGCACCACGCGCGACAATCCCGACTATTACGCGATCAATGTGTTCAATGAGGCCTTCGGCGGCGGCTTCTCCTCGCGCCTGGTCAACGATATCCGTACGAAGCGCGGGCTGGCCTATGGCGTCAGCGGCTCGATTGGCTCGAATTTCGGACATCCCGGCATTCTGCAGATTTCGATCGGCACCAAGAGCGGCACCACCATCGAAGCCATTCACGCCGCGGATGAAAACATTGACAACCTGGCCAAGCAACCCTTCACCGACGACGAAATCCAGCACGCCAAAGACGCCATCCTCAACGCTTTTATTTTCCGCCTCGACTCGCCCGACAAAATTCTCGGCGAGCGCATGACCTACGAGTACTACGGATATCCTCCCGACTGGCTCGACAAGTACCAGGCGGAAATCAAGAAGGTCACGGCTGCCGACGTAAACCGAGTGGCCGCCAAGTATCTGCACAAAGATCAACTGGCCGTGCTGGTCGTCGGCAACACAAAAGACTTCGACAAGCCGCTGTCATCGCTCGGGACCGTGAAAGAAATCGACATCACGATTCCGCCACCGCCGGCCGAAAAGTCTGAAAATAATGACGCGGCCAAGCCCGCAGCTTCCAATCCCGAAGGCAAAGCCCTGGCCGCGAAAGTGGCCGCTGCCATGGGAGGTCTGCCCAAGCTGCAGTCCATCAAGGCCCTGCACGTCAGCATCGCCGAAAGCGATAACGGCGCCCCGCCCAGCCCCATCGATGTGACCCTTGCCTTCCCCGACCGGATGCACATTGACGTGCAAACGCAGCAGGGCGCGCTGACCATCGTCACCACGCCTGATGCCGCGTTCATGAGCATGGCGGGCATGGGAACGCGCAGCATGCCGCCCGAGCAGAAGAACGAAATGCTCTCGCAGCTTCACCATGATCTGGTCTACATCGCGCAGCACGCCGACGATCCCGCCTTCACCTTCACCGCGGCGGGCACGGAAAAAATCGGCGACGTTGACGCCGCCATCCTCGACATCGGAGGCGCCATCCCCTGGGTCCGCTGGTACGTCGATCCCAAGACCGGTTACATTCTCCGCGAAAAATACAAAGCCACGGGACAAATGGGGCAGTTCGACGGCGAAACCAATCTGGCCGACTGGCGCACCGCCGACGGCCTGACCATGCCCTACAAACATCAGCACAAACAGAACGGCCAGGAAACCAGCAACTCTGAACTCAAGAAGATTGAACTCAATCCCACACTCGACCCCAAGCTGTTTGCCAAGCCCGCGGAGGGCGCGTCCGAAAAACAGTAGGATAAGCGGAGTTTGCCATGAAGCCGCTCACCATTTGTGGTGCTGTGATTTCGTTCACCGTTGCCGCGATCCCCGCGCTCGCGCAAGTCACAACCTCGCAGTACGACAACATGCGCACCGGCGCGACGCTCCACGAGAAAGCGCTGAATCCCCAGAACGTCAACGCCAAACAATTTGGCAAGCTGGGCGCCTTTAAGGTCGACGGCGCAGTCTACGCACAGCCATTGTTTCTTCCCTCCGTTGAAGTTCCCGGCAAGGGCACGCACGATGTCATCTTCGTCGCTACCGAACATGACAGCGTCTATGCCTTCGACGCCAGTCGGCCCGGCGACTCTCCTCTGTGGCATGTCAGCTTTCTTGACAACGCGCGCGGCACGATTCCTCTCTCAGAAGACATGGTGCGGTGTCCGTTTATTCGGCCGGAAGTTGGCATCACCTCCACGCCCGTTATCGATATCAAGAGCGGCACACTCTATGTGTTGGCTCGCACCGCCATCCGTCACGCGGTCGGCGACAACGAATACTTCCAGCATCTGCATGCGCTGGCCATCACTACGGGCGTCGAAAAATTCGGCGGCCCGAAACTCATCACCGCATCGGTGCCAGGCCGGGGCGCGGGCAGATCCGACCGCCAGGTAGCCTTCGATCCTCTGCACGAAAACCCGCGCGCCGCGCTCACTCTAGCCAACAACAACGTCTATCTGGCCTGGGCTTCGTCCTGCGATGTCGATCCCTACCACGGCTGGGTGATGGCCTACGATCCGCAAACGCTCGCGCAAAAAGCCGTGCTCAACGTCAATCCCGACGGCAGCGAAGCCGGAATCTGGCTCAGTGACACCGGCCCCGCTGTCGATTCCGAAGGCAATCTTTACGTGCCCACCGGCAATGGCACCTTCGACGCCACCAGCGGAGGCCGCGACTACGGCGATTCCGTTCTCAAGCTCGACGGCTCATCCCTCGCCGTCCGCGACTACTTCACCCCGTTCGATCAAGCCGACATCCTCGCAGGTGATTCCGATGTCGGCTCTAGCGGCCCCACGCTGCTCCCCGATCAACCCGGACCGCATCGTCATCTTCTGCTCCAACCCACCAAGCACTCCATGCTCTATGTGATTGATCGCGACCAAATGGGAAAATTTCACGCCGAGGGCGATGCCATCCCCCAGCGGATTCGCATGGCTGGTGGTGGATACGGCGCAATGTCGTACTGGAACGGCCACGTATTTTTCGCGGCGAGTGACGACTACCTGCGCGATTACGCCGTCAAGAATGGCCAGCTTGTGCTCAATGCATCTTCCGCCATGAAATTTGCCAACCCCGGAGCCACGCCGAGCGTCTCAGCCGACGGCAACAAGAACGCCATCGTATGGGCAATCGCAACCAAGGTCTGGAACGGTCCCGACGACAAACCAGCCGTCCTCTATGCATTCGACGCCACCAAACTCGGCCAGCCCATCTATACCTCGGAGCAGAACAGCGCGCGCGATCGCGCCGGCATGGCCACGCGTTTCGTGATCCCGGTCGTCATCAACGGACGCGTCTATTTCGGCACCAGAGGCGAAGTCGAGGTCTACGGCCTGTTGAAATAGCCGCGAAGCGGCGAAAGAATTCAGCCCACAGCCTGCTCTGAGCCTGCCGAAGGGGCGCAATCCGTGGGTAACGGAACTGAAAAACGGAGCAAGCCCCGGAGGGGCGCAAGAAGCAACGACACAAACTCCGGAAGGACCCAACTTTCGTTTCGGCGCGCTTGCTGCACGCCGGGATGGAATAATTGAAGATGCAATGATCAAGATGCAACAATCGGGCTAGACTGCACCATGATCCAAACAAGCACAAGCGACCGCGATCTCCCCGCACTCCCTCTCGCCAGTTGGAAGGACACTCTCGCCACCGTGCACATGTGGACGCAAATTGTGGGCAAAGTGCGTCTCAAGTTGTGCCCGCTAGTGAATCACTGGTGGAATGTCACGTTCTACCTGACCGCGCGCGGACTGACCACGTCCCCCATGCCGTACACCCAGGCAACAGTCAGCCAAACAGTCGAAGTGCAGTTTGATTTCATCGACCACAAACTGCTGATCGAAACCAGCCAAGGCCGCGTCGTCACCATCGCGCTGCAACCGCAGAGTGTGGCTCAGTTCTATGGAAAGGTCATGGCTGCCCTGGCCGAACTCGGCATCCCTTGCGCGATATGGACGAAGCCATGCGAGATCCCCGATCCCATCCCCTTCGAGCAGGATCACGTCCACGCCTCCTACGATGCCGACGCCATGAATAAATTCTGGCGCATCCTGGTGTGGTCCGATCAAGTGTTCAAAGAATTCCGAAGTAGCTTTCTGGGAAAGGTCAGCCCCACACACTTCTTCTGGGGAGCGTTCGATCTCGCGGTTACCCGCTTCTCCGGCCGAAGAGCGCCCGAAAGGCCTGGAGCTGACTCCATTACTCGCGAAGGCTACTCGCATGAAGTCAGCAGCGCCGGAATCTGGCCCGGCGGCGGCGATATCGCGGGCCCGGCCTTCTATTCTTACGCCGCGCCTGAGCCGCCCGGCTTCGCAGAGCGGAAGGTTCGCCCGCAGGCTGCTTTCTATCATCCGCAACTGAAAGAGTTCTTGCTGATGTATGACGACGTGCGCGCCGCCGATTCTCCGAAAACAGCGCTGATGGAATTCCTGCAAAGCACCTACGACGCAGCGGCCGACCTGGCAAAGTGGGACCGCAAGAACCTGGAACGGTAGACTTGTACTTTGCCCGTAAGTTTGTATCAAGGGAGCAACAATGCAAAAACGCAAACTTGGAAAAAGCAATCTGGAAGTCTCGGCTCTCGGTCTCGGCTGCATGGGAATGAGCTTTTCCTACGGCCCGCCCAAAGATAAAAAGGAGATGACCACTCTTCTCCACGCCGCCGTGGAACGCGGCATCACATTTTTTGACACCGCCGAAGTCTACGGCCCGTTCACCAACGAAGAACTTGTGGGAGAAGCGCTCGCTCCGTTTCGTGGCAAGGTGGTGATCGCCACCAAGTTTGGATTCGACCTGGGTGGCGGCGATAAACGGCCGGGGGCGGCCGGCGTGAACAGCCAGCCTGCTCACCTCAAACAGGCTGTCGAAGGTTCGCTCAAACGGCTCAAGCTCGAAACCATCGACCTGCTCTATCAACATCGCGTCGACCCGAATGTGCCGATCGAAGACGTGGCTGGCGCCGTGAAGGAACTGATTCAAGCCGGGAAGGTCAAACACTTCGGACTTTCCGAGGCGGGCGCAAAGACGATTCGTCGAGCGCACGCAGTTCAGCCCCTGACCGCGCTGCAGAGCGAATATTCGCTGTGGTGGAGAAAGCCCGAAGCTGAAATCATCCCTACCCTTGAAGAACTCGGAATCGGATTCGTGCCTTATAGTCCGCTGGGGAAGGGCTTCCTGACCGGCGCCATCAAAGAGAGCAGGATCTTCGCCAACACTGACTTCCGCAGCACTCTGCCACGCTTTACGCCCGACGCTCTCAAGGCGAACCAGACTCTGATTGACCTGCTCGGCAGCATCGCGAAACGAAAGAAGGCGACACCCGCACAGATCGCACTCGCCTGGCTGCTCGCTCAAAAACCCTGGATCGCTCCCATCCCGGGCACCACGAAACTCAACCGCCTGGAAGAAAACATCGGCGCGCTGGCAGTCGAACTGACAGCTGACGATCTCCACAACATCGACACTGCCGCCTCGAACATCAAGGTGGAAGGCGATCGTTACCCCGAGCGCCTGGAAAAAATGACCGGCCTTTGAAAAGAAAATCAACGTGGAAACCAACCAGCAAGACAAGTGAAGGAACTAAGTATGGACATAAAAAGAATTGGCACGCAGCCTTCTGCCAAAGGTCCGGCAGATTGGTTCACTGGTACGGTACGCATTGATCCGCTCTTTCAGGCTCCCGATCCCGCGCTGGTCTCCGGCGCGGCCGTAACCTTCGAACCGGGCGCGCGGACTGCATGGCACACCCATCCCCTCGGTCAGACTCTCATCGTCACGTCTGGCTGCGGCTGGGCGCAGCGCGAAGGCGGTCCGATCGAAGAGATTCGCCCCGGCGATGTGGTCTGGTTCTCTCCTGGCGAGAAGCATTGGCATGGGGCTACACCGACTACGGCCATGACGCACATCGCCATTCAGGAAAAAAAAGACGGCAAGGTGGTCGACTGGCTGGAGCACGTCAGCGACGAACAATACCGCAAGTAAGCTTCCTGCTACCCGTTATGGATAGGAGTTGACATGCCCACACGAAACGATGCTCTAAAAAAGAGCCTTTCCCAATCGAGCGAACTTACCATCACTGTGATCGGAAGACGATCAGGACGGAGGATCTCAATCCCGATCTGGTTCTTTCTGGAGAGCGACAATCTCTACCTCTTGCCGGTCAAGGGTTCCGAGACGCAGTGGTACAAGAACGTGCTCAAGAATCCGGCGATTCGGATCGACGCGGGCGGCGCAGAGGCGGAACTTCAGGCTGTCCCCATCACTGATCCGTCACAGGTATCCTCTGTGGTCGAAAAATTCCGCGGCAAGTACGGGCGCAATGACGTGAAGAAGTACTACTCCACGCTCGACGTCGCAGTTCTCGCGCAGACGCAGTGATGACGGGTTTGACCCCAAATAAAGCTAATCGCCGTCGGCACAAACGATGCCCGACAGCCTTCCCTGGAATCCTTGCCCGTTGTCAACAATAGATCCCGAGATGAAGAAGACACTATTTCCCGGATTCGCGAACACACCC
>Ga0181523_10003720_pt1 | contig 13718 bp, 10 predicted proteins | sample PEATcosm2014_Bin_43_FD_119752 | JGI IMG/M metagenome (GOLD analysis project Ga0181523, IMG submission 119752) | Peatland microbial communities from MTU Mesocosm Facility, Houghton, MI, USA - PEATcosm2014_Bin05_30_metaG | ecosystem: Environmental > Terrestrial > Soil > Wetlands > Peat | place... | reverse complement strand
CCGTGACCGTGGTCGACCTCATTCCAAGTGTGCCAAAGTTGTTTGCTTACTATCATCCCGATGCCCACCAGGTTCTCGCTTCGCCGTTCGCTCACGTCGTGATTGACGACGGGCGTCGATATCTCGAACGCTCGCTGGACAGGTATGATGTAATCATAATTGATCCTCCGCCGCCGGTGCCGGCTGCAGGCTCCAGTCTCCTTTATTCGCAAGAGTTCTATGACCTGATCAAGCAACATCTCGAGCCTGGAGGGATCCTTGCCCAATGGCTACCCTACGGAGATGCTGAGGACCAGTCATCGGTGGCAGGCGCGCTGCAGGATTCGTTTGCTAACGTGCGGATTTTTAGGTCGGTCGAGCATTCGGGTTGGCACTTTCTGGGAAGCACTCGACCCATCCCTGAACGCACAGCGGTTGAACTCCTGGCGCGAATTCCCCTGGGCGCAGTCACCGATATGATGGAGTGGGGCCCGAGCGCAACACCCAACCAAGAGCTTGATTCGATGCTCTCCCAAGAGCTGAATATCGGCCAGTTGATATCGCTATCACCATTCACACCTGCACTCAGCGACGACCGGCCAATCAACGAGTATTACCTTCTCCGCAGCCCATGTCGCTGGTGCCCTGTCTGCATCGACCATCTTCGAAACGTCGTCTATTCCGAGCTTCTGCGGCTCTCGAACAGTAGCAGGCATATGAGTCCTTAGAAGTTGGCCTTTGCCAAGCACTCAATATGATTAGCCGTTTTGGCTGAAAGGGTCTGACGGACCCTCAGTGGAACGCGGATCCGCGGAAACTGCCTAGGTGCTGCGCGGTTTCTCAGACGCTACTTCTTCCTTCATCTCTTGTGGATCGATTTCCCTTTGCAACAGTTCCGGCTATCGAGCGCTTGTCGGCAAGGTCTCGATACGCCGCAGGGATGCCCCGAACTCGGCTGGTCAAGTGCCTTTCGGCCAGCAGCAGCCAGTCGTAGCCTGGTTCTCCCGCCCCTAGCCCAAAAAATTCTCCGCATTATTCAGTGCCGGGCACTTAATAGCCAATGTCCAGATTGCGGCCCCGCGTACTAAAGCGGCGCGAGCGTGCGAAACTCCATTTTTGTAGTGCGAACTGCACAGTGGTGGCCATTACGACCATGCCGTAGCTGACGCTCCTCCAAAAATTGATCGACGAAGCATCCTCAAAATACTTTGTGGGACACGAGACTTCGCCGATGCGAAAACCGAAGTAGACGCATTGGGCAAGCATCTGATTGTCAAAGACAAAGTCATCGGAATTCCCAAGCAATCGCAGCTCGGTCAGCACCTTGCGACTGAAGGCGCGATAGCCGGTATGGTACCCGGAAAGCTTCACGCGCAGGAACAGGTTTTCAAAGGCAGTAAGAAAGCGGTTGGCAACATACTTGTAAAGGGGCATGCTGCCGCGGAGTGCCATTCCGCCAATGATGCGTGAGCCCAACACCGCGTCTATACATCGTAGACAACCATGCTGGACATGGCCGTCACCAGCCGTGGGGCATATTGATAGTCAGGATGGACCATCACCACTACATCGGCACCCGAGGCTAGCGCTCCTCGATAACAGGTCAGTCGGTTGCGACCGTAGCCGTAGTTTTTATCGTGTACGAAGACATGCAGGCTCAGTTGTTTGGCGACCTCGACCGTGTGATCCGAACTGTGGTCATCGACCAGAATGCGAATGTCCACGAGATTCGAAAGTTCCTGGATCGTGGATTCCGGGGTCTTTTCCGCATTGTACGCAGGCAGCACGACCACAATGCTTTTGCCATTGATCATTTGCGTTAGCTCGGACCCACCAGTGTGAGGTTTGCTCGCTGGCTTCCTCTCTTTTTTCCCTCGTGATTCAGATTGACCGACAGCTATTTCAAGATACTAGATGCGATGAGAAATCGTTTCACAATGTCGCGAGCAGTCAAGATAGACGTATAATAGAGCACCTTCTGAGGTCAAAAAGGGAAATCTCTAGTAATTCTTGAGTCGAAAATGAATCTGCTGAAAGACTATTCCCTTGTTTGGGCTGAATTGGGAGTACTCCTCCTTGCTTTTATCTCGGTATTGCTCGCTCCCAGCCTGCTGGCCTCCACCTTGCGACCACTTTGGAGAATCGGAATTCGCATCAGCCACTGCGGTAAAGTTGCATGGGCCGTCGCGTTTGCACTCCCGCTGGTGCTGCGGTTGTTCGCGTGGCCGATAGCGAAGTTTCCTGAGCCTTCTGTGCATGACGAATTCAGCTTCCTCCTGATGGCAGACACTTTCGCTTCCGGACGAATCACTAATCCGACGCACCCGATGTGGATTCACTTTGAGACCATGCACGTCCTTCAGCGTCCGACCTACGCCTCAATGTATCCCGTGGTGCAAGGACTCTTTCTGGCGTTGGGTCAAGTGGTCGCGCACGCTCCGTGGCTCGGAGTTTGGTTAAGCGTGGTCCTAATGTGCGGAACGTTCTATTGGGCGTTGCGAGCATGGATGCCACCTGTGTGGTCCCTTGCCGGAACGGCCCTGGCCGCGGTTCGAATCGGCATGTTCAGTTATTGGATGAATAGCTACTGGGGCGGCGCGCCAGCAGCGATTGGGGGCGCCCTCGTGCTAGGTGCGCTGCCGAGAGTGTTCCGATTTCAACGGATTAGGGACCCGTTACTGCTCGCAACCGGAATGGTCATTCTGGCCAACAGCAGACCCTATGAAGGCTTCTTTTACTGTCTGCCCGTAGCTTTTCTGCTTTTCGCCTGGATCTTCGGCGCAAATGGTTTCTGCCGCTGGTTTGGAGTCAACCCAAAACCTGAAACCGATTTCCGCACTATTTTCAAACGGGTGATTGCGCCGATGATGCTCGTGCTAGTGTTGGCGGGCTTTGCAATGATGTACTACTTCTGGCGCGTTACCGGGAATCCGCTGAAGATGCCCTATGTAGCTTCGGCGGAGCAGTATAGCATTACTCCACTTTTTATCTGGCAGAAACTCAGACCAGCTCCCCACTACAATAACGAAACCCTTCAGTACTTCTACACTGACTGGAACATTAGGCAACCTAGTGAACATGGGAGATTCGCCCGCTATTGGTTTTTTTACTTTGGGCCGGCTCTAACCCCACCTTTCGCTATGGCCTGGATCGCTTGGCGCGACCGAAAGATGAGGTTATTTCTTGTGCTCTGCGCTTTCGTAGTATTGGCGCTGGCCATCGAATGGTGGGGGTTCCCGCATTATGCTGCGCCCATGACCGCCGCATTGTACGCCGTGATGCTTCAGGGTCTGAGACACCTGCGAGCGGCCATCGGCCGGCATGAGGAAGGCTCGCGTTGGCAGGGGTTGGTCCCCCTCGTTCCGGCAGTGATTGTTGTGATGATCGTTGTGCGCTTTGCCATGCCATTACTCTCAATCGCGCCGACGCCGGTCTTGCCCTCCGTCTGGGCGGCAGGAGGCAACGGGTCTTCGGGCCGTCTCAAAGTAGAGAGCTTTCTTAGAAATAGACCTGGTAAACATCTGGTCCTGGTTTTCTATCTTGATCACCATAATGAACAATCCGTCGGCGACGAATGGGTTTATAACACCGCCAACATCGATGATTCCCGGATCGTCTGGGCTCGTGCGCTGGATGAGGAACACAATCGCAAATTGATGGACTATTTCAAAGATCGAGAGATCTGGCTCTGCAGTTCGAAAGACGGCAAGCTCGTACTTCTAAGGTAGTTTCAAGAGTCCGCTCATTGCGTCAAAAGTTGAAATTGCCGCCAGGCCACGCGCAAAGATCATGGCGCACTCTTGGTGGTTTTCGCTTAAATCTAGACCAATTACCCAGACCGTCCGCGAAACAGCCGTAGACCGATTACCTGATTCGCAGCTCTTCCTAATCGAAGGGCCTGTAAACGACAAACTCGTCGACTGGCCGAGGACTTAGTCCAGGAGAAACGATAGTTCGAGGAGCCCGCGCAATACAATTTGTTGTTGAGAGCGGGTCTTTATTTTATCGTTGATTGGCTGGCGGCGGCATAGGCGGGGCGCGATTAATATCTAGCTCGCTTGATGAAGATCCCATGCGCACCATCCAAGTGCCTTTGGATGGAAAATACCCAATCGTCTTGCACTCATCAGCAGTCATGCAGGGATAGAATTGCATAGCAAGGTTTTTGTCCGAAATGAGAAATATGTATATTTTCGATCACCATACTCGCACAGTTGCAAGAGTGGACACCGGGGGTCATAGTTCATGATCGAAGGGAAAATCGGTGTCTGTATTCTGACTTTCAATTCGCGAGAATGCGTGGTCCGCTGCCTTCGGCGAGCTACAGAAGCGCTCGAAGGCACATCCGGTACGATCGTGGTGGTCGATAACGGGTCGGCGGACGGCACAGTCGACCTAGTATTGAAGGGGTTTCCTGAGGTCGATGTTATCGAGAACAGGCAGAACCTGGGCTATTCGGCCGGAAACAACATAGGCGCCAGGCACCTTGCATCGCTAGGGTGTGAATTCCTGGCGTTTGTGAATCCTGACGTGGAGTTAGAGAAAACTACTCTCGAGGAATTGCGGTCGGCACTGGCAGCCGATCCACAGGCTGGAGACGCCGGGGGCGTAGTTCGCGAGGGAGCACTTGCGCGCCTATCCTTCCGGCGTGAGTTTACGTTGAGCGCAGCCTTGACTATTTACAGCAATCTACGTTATCTGCCGGTTATCAGGAACCTTCTCAGCGGTCTGATTGAACGCGAATCCGCAAAACATTATATCGACACCGAGTGTTTGAAGCGTGGAGACGAGGTAGTCGCGGTGTCTGGAGGTTGTGTCGTTTTCAAAACGGGTGCCTTCTTGAACGCCGGGGCATTCGATGAGCGCAGCTTTCTGTACTTTGAGGAGTACATGATTGCCCACCGCCTCCGAGAGGCTGGCCTGAAAGTAATTGCCGTGCCGGAGGCAGTCTACGTCCACAAAGGCGGTGCATCGTCCGCAAACATCGGCAGCGACTTTCTGTGGCGGCACTATTGCGCGAGCGAACAGGTTTACACGCGCGCGTATCTCGGATGGAGATGGAAGGCGAAGCTGCTGCGGTTCTCGCGAGCCGCGGATCATCTACTCGCGGAATTCGTCGCAGCGACCAAGAAACTGATGGAGCGTCGATGAAGGTCGAATTCACCACTTCACGTCTTCGCTGGTTCAGGCGTTTCGGGCATTTAATGAACGCCTCTGTAGTCTGTTTTGGCCGACTTGACAGGCGCAATCCTAGCGAATCTCCTTTCAGACTTCTTAAGCGGCTATCCACGGCGCAGTCCTCTCGTCGCCGACTTGATATTGTCGCTGCTAATTCTGCGAGGCTTCGCCTCAGACCGAGAGGCCCTACTAAAATCTTCCGCGATATTCGGCCTGAGCGAACCAACTCGCGCCTACTTGCGGCCCAATCAGTCGCAACAATTCAATTGCGTTCACACTCTGGCTCCCACCTGGGACCAGGCCCCTAAGGGAAATCCGCAGCCCTTGTGCCGCCAGTTCAGTTTTCGCCGAATCCGAGTCTACTCACGGCATAGCTTCCAGGTGATGCTGCGGGATATTTTTGTCTTAAAAGGCAAACTCGACTTCTTTACGGGGAATCCCAAATATATCTTCGTAATTGATGACGCCCCACGCATATAAAGCCTTACCCCTAGAGGTTCGTATGTCATCTAAACAAAGAGCAATTGCTGCACATCGTTGCTATTCACGAACCGGGAGAACCTTTCCAGTTGGATAGCCTTATGGAGATGTGGGGATGGCTGTGCGAAGGGGGGCGACGCCCTACCACGGATTCGTCCGTAAGGGAGTGCTGGCCCATCCGATGGCCAGCCGGGTTCCACGAATGGAATGAACTGTGATCTGTTTGGCAGTCTCGTCTACCGCACGGCTGACATCCTTGAATTCTCCATAATCATGCCAGACAATTACGCCACCACGCCGTAAATTTCTAAGGGCGTTCTCAGTATCTTTCTTGACGTACTCGTAATAATGGCACCCATCGATGAAAATCAAATCGAAGGGAGGATTGAGTATCTTCCAGTCGATCCCGGCGGAGTCACCAAGCACTTGTCTGATACGGGGTTCATAAGCGGTCTGTCGGTATTGAATACCGATTGCTTTTCGATCCGTGACATTCTGGAGACTCGGAGGCACCTCGTAGACGAAACGACCGTCCCAGTCCGCAGGCAAATCAATGGTCGTCACGCATCCCCCGCCGGATAAATTCGCGGCCAGATTCAGAGCCGTATTCCCATCATAAGTTCCGATTTCCAATACATTGTTTGCGCCGATAAACCGCTCAATCGCGCAGAGGATCATCAGTTCCCCGGCGTCAATCGAGGTGCCAAGAGTTCTTTTATATATATTTACCAGCGTAATACCCACGCTCTCAATCTCGGGTAGAATTCGTGGAAGATGGACGCGCGGGAGGCGCCCGTGACTCCAGCGGCTAATTCGGTAAGCTTCCAGATCTCTAAAGCGGATTCCGAACGGAATGACACGACGGAGAAAGAAGGTGATCGCTTGCCGAGGAGAGGCCACGGCACGGCTCCAGTTAGTCTTTAACTTTTGACTGCTAAGCACTTTGTTTGACGCTTTCAGGCGGATTCGAATCCCTCCCTCTCCGCCATTACCTTAACCGGAATCTCCTTTTTGACCCCACAAACGGCTGAAATTATCCCCCCAATCCCTGTTCGCGTCAATGTGACGTATCGCGCCGTCTAGAATGTAAGCGAGGGAGACAACGTCGCGTTTTTGAGGAGGTCAGGTTGGGTAATAGAGGGCGATGGGAGTATCTGCAGGCGATTTACGAGAGTTACCGGAAGGCGGGTCGAAAAGAGAAGCGGGTGATTCTGAACGAATTTTGTGCCAACAGCGGCTATAACCGGAAATATAACATCCGTTTGCTGAACGGATCGCGGCCGGAAAGGCACAGGAGCGAGCGGCGACGGGGCGAGGGGTGAGTTACAGCCAGGAAGTGGTAGCCCTTTTGATGGCGATCCGGGAGGTGGCTGGCTATCCCTGGTCAGTACGGTTGAAGGCGCTGCTGCCGTTGTGGATGCCCTGGATTCGCAAACGCTATCGGATGCAGCCAGAGATGGAAAGGCACCTCTTGCAGATGAGCGCGCGGCAGATGGACCGGCGGCTGGAGAGATACAAGACGAAGTTGCGTCGGCGGATCTACGGGCGGACCAAGCCCGGGTATCTGCTGAAGCGCCACATTCCGGTGAAGACGGATCGCTGGGACGTAACGACACCGGGGTTCACGGAAGTGGACCCGTCCGAGAAACGGCCCCTCGAACTGATCAAGAAGATGAATCAATTCAATTTGAATGGGCTGCGGATCAGCCAAGGTGAATGGCAGAAGTATTTAGAAGATCGAAATACGGTACTTGCAGTTGTTTCCTATACCGATAAATTCGGTCCGTTGGGAAATCGGTCGCGGGGCAAGGCCAATCGCGATGACTCTGGCTGTGGTTCTATTCGTCCACATCCAGGTGGAATACGCCGTCGTGATGTACGTATACTCTTTACACTAGGGAGTTGCCGAAGATTTCCAGCCATGAATCTGACCCACACATCCGCCAATACCGATCGGCAAGTTAGTGCGCCAGCGCTGATTCAGTCGGCCCGCTTCATAAGCGATCACTGGCTGACATTCTTGGGTGTTTCCAGCCTTGTGCTCGCCCCCTGCTTCTGGCATCGCCGGATCGTTGCCGGTGACCTGGGGAGCCACTTGTACAATGCTTGGCTTGTGCAATTGATTGAACGCGGGCAGGTGCCCGGCCTGTGGATTGCCCATCAATGGAACAATGTCCTTTTTGATTTTCTGCTGAGTGACTTGGGCAAAGTCTTTGATATGCGTGTGGCCGAAAAGATTGCCGTTTCATTCTCCGTGTTGGTTTTCTTCTGGGGAATGGTCGCTCTGGTCTGCGCCGCTAGCCAGCGTGTACCGTGGTTCCTCCTGCCTTGCTTTGCAATGTTCGCATATGGTTTTACCTTTCATATGGGATTCTTTAACTATTACCTAGCTGTTGGATTTTCTTGTTTTGCCCTGGCAATATTCTGGAGGGGCAAAGGATGGGAACGCCTTGTCGCAGTAATGTTCGCGCCACTGATCTTGCTGGCGCATCCACTGGGTTTCCTCTGGTTCGTCGGAGCTGCCACATACATCGGGATGGCCCAGATTGTTCCGCGCCGCTACCAGCCCCTATTGCCACTGCTGGCGGTCGCCTCGCTTTTCATTGCGCGTTATTACTTGTGGCACCACTATATCGCGAAAGCGCCGAAGCATGCGATTTACATGTATAACGGAGCGGACCAATTGGTTCTTTTCGGAGCGCAGTACGAAATTCCGGCGGTTATGGTGTCCTTATTCGTCATTGCGGCTCTCGCGATAGATGTAATCCGTCGGCGGCGTGAAGTGGGTCTCTGGACGCATTACAGTATTCCACTGCAACTCTACGTAATCGTTGGTTTGGGAATCGTTATGCTCCCGGATGAAATTCGCCTCCCCCAATACTGCCATGAGGTGGCGGTTTTGACCCAGCGAACCACCACGCTTTCCGCTGTCCTGATCTGCTGTCTCCTCGGTGTGATGCGGCCACGCAAATGGCACCTGCTTGGTTTCACTGCGATCGCGATTGTGTTCTTTTCGCTCCTCTACCTTAGTTCGGCGACATTGAACAATATGGAAGAACAGGTCGAGCAACTGGTCAGGAAACTGCCCCCGGGCCAGCGCGTGCTGATGGCTACAATCGAGCGGCCTTCCACCTCACGCATCGTAATTGAGCATATAGTGGATCGCGCTTGTATCGGCCACTGCTTCAGCTACGGGAATTATGAACCGGGGTCAGAAGGGTTCCGAGTTCGAGCACTTCCGGGTAATGCGTATGTAATGACTACCGACTGCGGTAACGCCTCGATGGAACATAGGATCCATGAGGTTCAGGGGAAGAGCCTCCCCGCGTATCAGGTTTATCAGTGCACCCTTGGACGGCCGAATTTATGCATTCGCCCCGTCGAAGTTGGTGAAGCGAGTGATCAAATCAGAGTTCGTATTCCTCAGTGATTCTCTCGCACGACAAATGGCAACGTACCAGCGGAAACGTCTGGCTCCTAGAAGGGGTAGGGACAAAAGCTCTCCGGTGCGAACGTCCGCATTTAATCTGACAAGCTGCTCGGTATGCTAAATTATCTCTTTATGTCAAATATATGATGAATGAACTTTAATTGAAATCTTGGCAATAAATCAGGCTTGATTCAGCAAACTCCGGATCGTTCAAACACTTCAAAATCGGTTTACACCATATCGGGGTACCGTACACTTTGTCATTCAAAAGCTACATCAGTTGCATAAGCTACGAGTGGGAACATCTCGAATGACGCTCTATCAGACAGGCCTCGTTGTCTAGTAAGCTATAGGACGCACATTCAGGACCATATAAAATCCCATTCCGGGCGGGTTCTTGTGGACACGTGTCAGGACATTACGGGACAGTATGCTGACTATGGTTCTCTTAATACCGATCTATAGGCAAGATTCCGGCAAGGTTTCAACGCAAGCTTAACAAAAGAGTCGTAGCATCGAACGGCTATGCAGGTCATAAGTTCACGAAGCAAACAGTTAAACTCGTTTTCTTGGACTGGTCTCTAAACAAGTGACTGAACACGTCAAACCGGAACCGGCCGTCCGTATCCGGCCTGCGGTGTTTGCGGACGCGGAGGCTATCAGGCAACTCCACGAGCGAAATGGTATGGGCCGATTGGACACGGTTGCATGGCGCTTTTGCTGGGAGTCTTATCCGTTCGCGCAGGAATTCTTCGATATCCCGATCGGTTGGGTATTGGAGACCGACACTGGCACAGTGGTAGGCACAATCGGTAATGTCCATATGGTTTATGAAATGAATGGCTTAAGATTTAAGGCGGCTATTACCACGGGGTGGGCCGTGGATGCCCTTTATCGCGGCAAGGCATTGCATCTGATCACCACTTTTCTCAAACAAAAGGGCGTAGACCTATGCCTAAATGGAAGCGCCAGCGACACTGCCTCGCGGGTGTTGACTGGATTGCGGATCCCGCGTATTCCAATACCAAAGTACAATTTCCCTTGCTTTTGGGCGGTGAAACCGCAGGTTTTCGCCAAAGCGGTGCTGAACCGGAGAGGCACGCCCGCTGCGTCCGTCGTGGCGTATCCCACAGGCTTGGTATTGCTCGCACGTGATATTCTCCGTCGCAGCGGGCGGGGGACGATTTCAAGCACAGTACGCCGCTTGCAAGGGTTCGACGAACGCTTTGATTATTTGTGGCAACGCATCAGAGGTGGTCCTCCGCGCCTGCGCGCCGTGCGGACCCGGGCTGTACTGGACTGGCGGTTCCGCGGTGACCTTCAGGCTGGTCGCGCAGCCATTCTCGTGGCTGAGTCCGCCGGAAAACCAGCGGGTTATATTGTCTTGGTGCGCCGCGATGGTCCTGGCCTCGGAATGGAGCTGTGTGATGTGGCCGACATGCAAGCGGAGGGAGATGATCCGGTGATATTCACCGATCTTCTGCTTGGCGCCATACGACTCGCTCGCAAGGAAGGCGTGGACGCCGTCAAGTTGTTGACCGGCACGCCGGCAAAGCGCGGTCCGGCCGATGCGTTGCGGCCCCACACTTACCAGGTTCCTTTCTGGCCGCTATATTACAAGGCGACACCTGAACTGGCTGCCGCTCTCTCTTCTGCCGAAGCTTGGGATTTTTCATTCTTCGATACTTACTGAACCCAATTTTCTCGGGAATACCCAACCAGCCAATTCTATCGAATCTACTGATCGCAGCTTCACCTGGCAGGACGGATAGCACAACGGGGCGGGGAACCGGAACTGAACCGAACCCACCGCGACCTCACGACCAGGCAAATATATCCCGCCATGGCTGACGCCAACCCGACCTGGAAAGCACAATGTGGTTCCGATAATTGGTCTGCCGCGCGTACTCCTCGTCAATGTGTAGCGGACTCCAGTCGCTGGATAGCTTCGCGAAGGCGGCTGCATCCTCTATGGTGACCTCCCACTCGAATTGTGTCTGGAGTCCGGTTCGCAGATCCGCAGCAATGAACAAATGCGGTTCACGCTTGACGCGCCTTATTCTCCAAGTGATCGACAATCAGCTGGTAAGAAACTAATTCTTCAAAATCTTCCAGTTCGAACGTTTGCCCAAACTCTTCTGCTATCGCCGACAGCAAAGTGACGTGGGCGACGGAATCCCAAGCGGCTAGCGACGACGTGCTTGCGCGCTGAATTTCCTCTTCGCGAAGATTTGGGAACACGTTCGCAAAACAACGGATGACTCGTTTTTGAATATCATTCACCTTATTAGATCCTGCGTACGATGTGGTAGGACTTCGTCTTTCGCAAAAAAAGTAGCGCGCGAGAGCCGGTATATTCCCTCGGGGTCCCGCTCGATGCCGATAGCCTGAAAAAATTCTTGCAATGGCTGATTCTTGTCGGTTGCCCGAAAAGCAAACTGTATCTCTTCCACGTCCGCGTGGCGAAACAGACTGTGAAGGGTATGATGTTCAAGCCGCCGAGAGAACGCCCGGCAGCTCGTCACCCAGTGTGACACCTTCAGCATACCCTTGGTCTTCGTCCCCAGCACAACGGCGACCTTTCCCAACGGACCGAATTTATCGGTATAGGAAACAACTGCAAGTACCGTATTTCGATCTTCTAAATGCTTCTGCCATTCACCTTGGCTGATCCGCAGCCCATTCAAATTGAATTGATTCGTCTTGTTGATCAGTTCGAGGGGCCGTTTCTCGGACGGGTCAAGGCGCCAATCCAGTGTCACGATGCCGTTCAAACTGCGGAGAAACTCATGGGAATTAGCCGACCCACCCATCTCATGAATCTGCGTGGAAGCACGAATACTGGCTTGCCGAAGCCGATCCTCTTCCATGAGCAGCGGCTTGCCAAATAGATCCCTAAGTTCGCATAGAAGATGCCAGACCTTACCTGCATCCCTTCCTGGGAACTGCAAGCAGGTGATGCCCGGGAAGGCCCGCTTTACCTCATCCAGTTCCATAAGGCTGTCATCGACGAAAACAACAGCATCTTCCCCAATATTCCACGTACGCAGAATTCGTGCTACCGACTGTGATTTCGGCTCCCAATTGGCGCATACCGGGAAAATCGAATCCCCTTTGAAAAACAGGTCTTTCCGCGCCAGTGCCGTTTCAACGGTGGAAAGCTCGTTTTTCGAACAAACGGCCAGTAGAACGCCGCAGCTCGCTAAATGCCCGAGCATCTGCTGATACAAACCATGAGTCTGGGTATGGTGTTCCTGATGCCAGGAGACCTGTTCTACACCCACCTCACCCACGATTCCCGACCAGAGCGTCTCATCGAGATCCGTAATAAGGCCCTTCTTGGCCACCGGTTGATACAAGACGTCTGCCAGGGAACCTGCCAACACATCCGCAAACGACACGGTGTAAGGAAAGCCGACAAGCAGTTCCATCTTGACGTCTAGACGTTCCAAGACTGGAATCCGGTCCATCCGCGATCGTTGCAAAATCCGCACGCCGCTAAGCTTTGAAATCCGGATTAGCATCGCCGCAAGTTGCTGTTCAAGTTCCAGTTCCATGATGCTGGCCTGAGCCTGGACCGTGCTACCGATCGGAAGCAGAGGCAGACTCGGTGGAACAACGACGGCCGGCATGCGGCTTACAAGTTTCCTGAGCGCAGTCTCAACATAGGCATAACACTGTTGAGCAGAGAAAAGGATATCGGGCTTAATATCTTCCGACCAGCCGCCGCTGCTACGCAAGCCAAGCCGCGGATCAATGTCGCTCCATTCCAGCACCACCGCAGCCCCGATGGCCGGCGATTCCGCGGCGATTGCTAGGTTACCCGGGAGATCTCCGTAAACTCCGTTGTGAACTTCGACATCGCCCGCAGGCAGTCGCTCAAACAGATGCGCCCGAAAGAAGGTCTTTAGATGCAGAGGTTCAAAGCCGCAGACCAGATAATGCAACTTCTTTTCTCCACCCCCATCTTTTCGGGAGTTAATGATCGCGAGAGCCTGGTTAAGAGTCACCGAAACCTGCCTCATTTCTCAGATATGTTGAAAATCGTCTGGCGGCGTTCGATTTAGCAATGTCCCAGTCGCTCGCACCGCAAGATTGGAAATGGCTTTTACGCATCTGATCGAATCTACTGCAAAGATCTAACGGATGGAAAGGCCACGTCGGTAATACACCCCAACTCCCACCGCTCCATGTCTCGCAATATCCAGTATTCGCAAGTGTGCCCTTAATGGTTTATGCGATCAGTCTGCCATACACCATTACCACACGTCATCCAGAGTGAAGCTCTGTTACACAGTCTTGGGACGCATGTAGAGTGAGAGGCCTGAAGACCGTTGCGCGTGCTTAAGCGTCCCCAGCTTTGGCCGACGATTCGGCGGCCCGAACGCGCTCCACTAACTCGATGTACTCTTCTCGAGGAAGCTCAAAGAATCGCTCTGCGTATCGGCATTCGCCAGCACCCAGCATTCGCGAATGGTACATATTCAATCCCCTAGTACTGTGCACATAGTCAAGCGCTCCATTCGCAAAGGCAAAGCAGGACAACATCTGCATTTTTTCTTCAATTACGTCGTCGATCACCACCAGGATGTTCGGGACACACAATCCCCAAACTTCATAGCCAAAAACCCGCACATTCCACGAGACGCCT
>Ga0181523_10003718_pt1 | contig 13720 bp, 11 predicted proteins | sample PEATcosm2014_Bin_43_FD_119752 | JGI IMG/M metagenome (GOLD analysis project Ga0181523, IMG submission 119752) | Peatland microbial communities from MTU Mesocosm Facility, Houghton, MI, USA - PEATcosm2014_Bin05_30_metaG | ecosystem: Environmental > Terrestrial > Soil > Wetlands > Peat | place... | reverse complement strand
CGATCACGTGCTGTTAGAGGCCGGTCTGGCTGAACCTTTCGAAGAGCCGGGACCTTTCCAAGAGCCGGGCGTAATCCCCTCCTTCCTTGAGCACGGAACTTCTCCTGAGAGACGGGGACGGCTTATCGTCCTGGGCTCTCGCGAGGTGAAGGGCGCGGACAAGCTCCAAGGGATCCATCCCAGTTGGATGGCGAGGCTGAGTCGGGATTGGGCCTACGTGCTTGTGGAAGCAGACGGCGCCAAGGGCCGGTCCATCAAAGCCCCCGGAGATCATGAACCCGTCGTGCCGCCGTCGACAGGAGCCGTGATCGGCGTTGTCGGCTTGGATTGCCTGGGGCGCCCCATGGACGGGGCTACCGTCCACCGCCCGGAGCGCTTCCAGGCGGTGACCGGTTGTCCCATGGGAGCACCGATCCGACCAGCCCATATCGTCGCCTTGGCTCGCGCTCCCGAAGGCCTTTTCAAGAGCGCGCCCCCGGGGTCGCGCACGATCCTCCTGCTCAACAAGGCGGATCGCTGCGTCCTGTCACCTGCCGAGGTGCTCCAGGAAATCCTGGCCGCCGGACCCCTGGAGACAGATCTGACCGCTGTCTGCTCGCACGAGGGATCAAATATTCCGGGACACGTCCTGATGCTCGCATTCGCTTCCGGCTTTGGGACAGGAGATTCGGCCGTGGGGCCAGGCATCGCCGAAGAGCCGCCCGGATCCATGCTGAGGTTCGGGGCCTGCCGATGATCTACCTTGACAACGCGGCGACCAGCCATCCCAAGGCTCCGGGCGTGGCAGAGGCCATGGTGCGCTTCATGACCGACACCGGAGCGAGCCCCGGCAGGGGCACCCATCCCCAGGCCCAGGCGGCGGACCGCCTACTTTTCGCGGTGCGGGAGCGCTGCGCCGCGTTCCTGGGGGTACCCGAACCCGAACGCCTCGTGTTCACCAAGAACGCCACGGAAGCCCTCAACCTGGTGCTCATGGGCCAGGTGCCTGCCGGAGGCTCGGTAATTCTGAGCTCGTTGGAGCACAACGCGGTCATGCGTCCTCTGCACTACCTGGAAGCCCACCGGGGCGTGCGGCTATCTCAGATCCCTTTCGACGCCTGTGGCCGCCCGGATCCCGAGTCCCTCCGCGTGGCGACGGCACGGCCGGCGGACCTCTTCGTCTTGACTGCCGCGAGCAACGTGACCGGCTGCATCACGCCCGTCGCAGAAGTCTCACGCCTCTGTAGACGGGCTGCGATCCCTCTTTGCGTCGACGCCAGCCAGGCTGTGGGCCATGTGACGCTGCCCATGGATGGAGTCAGCTTCCTGTGCTTCTCCGGCCACAAGGGGATGCTCGGGCCCGTTGGCACCGGAGGGCTGTACCTCGCGCCCGGATTTCATCCTGAGCCTCTCCTGCGCGGAGGGACGGGGAGCCAATCCGAAAGCGAAGAGCAGCCCGACTTCCTGCCCGATCGTTACGAGGCTGGAACTCTCAACCTCGTAGGACTGGCGGGTCTGCTTGCGGCCCTGGACTTCCTCGAGGCCCGAGGTCCCGCCAGTATCCGCGAGCGGGAGGCGTCTTTGTGCAAGCGACTGCTCGGCGGCATGCTGGATCTTCCCGGCGTCTCTTCGCCAGGGCCCGAGCCCGGCGCAGCTCGCGTGCCCGTCGTTTCACTGTCGGTTGATGGCCAAGATTTGGGGGAGATTGGCCTTGAATTCAACCGGCGGGACATAGCAGTGCGCGTGGGTCTGCATTGTGCGGCCGCCGCCCATCGCAGCATCGGCACCTTCGGGGCGGGCGGAACCCTGCGGTTCTCACCGGGCTTCGCTACCAGTGAGGAAGAGATCGACGCGGCCATCGAGACCTTGGAGGCGATCCTTAGATGAGCGATTCTCCGGCGTTGACGACCTACACTCGCTTCTCCGGCTGCGGCGCGAAGCTCGGCCCAGGGGTGCTCGACGAGGCGCTGTGCGGACTTGAACAGCCCGCCTACCCGCAGCTTCTGGCTGGGTTCTCCAGCTTCGAGGACGCGGGGCTTTTCCTTTTGGACGACGGTCTCGCACTGGTGCAGACCGTGGACTTCTTCCCACCCATTGTGGACGACCCGTACATGTTCGGGCGCATCGCCGCCGCCAATGCTCTCTCGGACGTGTACGCCATGGGTGCACGTCCCCTCACAGCCCTCTGCCTCGTCTGTTTTCCCCTCAAGAGTCTGGGCCTGGACAGCTTGAAAGCCATGATGGAAGGTGGCCTGGACGCTCTGACCGAGGCTGGTTGCGCCTTGCTAGGGGGGCACAGCGTCGAGGATGCGGAACCGAAACTGGGCTACGCCGTGACCGGGCTGGTCGATCCCGAAAGAGCCTGGCGCAACAACACGCTTCGACCCGGAGCTGCCTTGATCCTCACCAAGCCTCTCGGCACAGGACTCCTGAACATGGCGCTGAGAGCTGAGTGCGCGAGCGAGGAAGCTCTGAACCTCGCTCAGACGTCGATGGCCCTGCTCAACAAGCGAGCAGCGGAGATTCTGGCGGAGGGCGACGTCTGGGCATGCACAGATGTCACGGGCTTCGGCTTGGCCGGTCACGCCGCCGAGATGGTGGACGGCGCGCCTTGCGGGCTGAAGATCCGGTACGCCGATCTGCCGCTGATCCCCGGTGTGGAGGAATGGGCCGCCATGGGACTCGTCCCCGAGGGCACCTTCCGGAACAAGCAGGGCCGCATACGCTGCATCGAGAACGTCGATGCCCTCGATCCGGTCATGCTCGACATCCTCTTCGACCCCCAGACTTCCGGAGGCCTGCTGGCTGCTGTTCCCGTCGATCGGGCGACGCAGCTGCAGAAGGACTTGAGAGCCGAGGGAGTGTCCGCAGCCCTGATCGGCGAGACTGGTGGGTTGCCGGGCACCGTGGAGATCCTCGTCTGATGATGGTTTTGGCGACTTTCCTGTCCACACACGCGGCTCTTCGAGCTGAACAGGAACTGACGGGGGAGTTATCCGTGGAGCTGATCCCCGTGCCTCGCCAAATTCGCAGCGACTGTGGATTTGGTCTCCTTGTTGGCCCGCTGGACCCTCCCGGGGCTGGCCGCGCCGCGGAGATCCTCAAGGGTAAGGGCGCCACAGGCCTCTGGCGCGTCTTCGAACTGGATTCACCGACCTCGCGGCGCAAGGAGAAACGCTATGAGCTCATCCCGTAGGGTCCTAGATGCTCGGGACCTCGCTTGCCCGCAGCCCGTGATTCTGACCCGCAAGGCCCTTGCCGAGGGCGGTTTCAGTGAGCTGGAGGTGATCGTGAACACCATCTCCGCAAGAGAGAACGTCGCTCGCTTCGCCGGCCATGCGGGCTGCACCATCGGCGGCATCGAAGAGTCCGGCGAGGAGACGCGGATCGTGATCCAGCCGGCCGCGGCCAACTGGTCCGACTCGACCTCAACGGAATCCATCACCGACGCCACGGTGCCCCTCGTGGAACCCGGCATCCAGACCGTCTTCCTCTCCAGCCGGACCATCGGGAGAGGCGATGACGAACTAGGCGCCCTGCTCATGCGGGCCTTCCTCTACACCCTTAGCGAGTCCGAAACTGTCCCTCAACGGGTGCTGCTCATGAACAGCGGAGTAACGCTGGCGGCCGAAGCCTCAGAGCATCTCGAGAACTTGCGGCGTCTTGCCGATCTTGGTGTCGAGATCTACGCCTGTGGCGCCTGTCTCGAGTTCTACAAGCTCACGGATCAGCTGGCCGTGGGCCAAGTCTCGAACATGCAGGAGATCACTGAGTTTCTGCTCCAAGGCAAAGCCCTCTGTCTGTAGAGGCATAGACCTGAAGACGCGCCTCACCAATGAAGCGGCCAGGTCCCAGATCGTCTCGCGTGTCGTACGTGGGAAAGGCCCTTTCGACATGCTGCAGGTCTACGCGCCCGTAATGCCGGGAGCGCTGACTCCCAGGGGCACGGCGACCGAGGGTCCGAGAGTATTGGTTGGCACTCAGGACGTGCTTGAGACCTGAAGACGGCGAAGCCGCCGAGCGGATCGAAACACCTACTGTGCCCGCCAACTAGCGAACTGGGATTCGACTGGGTGTCGGATGGGCGAACGCGTACTCACCGATCTCGAGGGTCGCTTGTGCGAATCCCAGGCGTAACTCAGCGCGAGAACGAAGCGTCGACTTCAACGGGGTCGGTTCCAGCCGGCGACCCGCTCGAGCCGGACCCGGTTCGACGTAGCAGACTGGAGACCATGGCTATCACCGCGGTCGACCCCTCAACTGGAGCGGGGCGCACATCTGCGGCGTCAGTTCCGGACGGTGGGGAGAGCGCCCATCTGCCTTTGCTGAAGGTGCGGGGCCTTTCCATGGCCTACGGCGACCTCCGGGTCCTGAGCGACGTCGACTTCGAGGTGGCGACCGGCGCGCTGGTCGCGCTGGCGGGCGAGAACGGTGCCGGCAAATCGACCCTTGTTCGTTGTATAGCCGGGGACACCATCCCCGATGCCGGGGAGGTGGCCCTAGACGGGGTGCGGGTCCGCTCCAATGCCGCGGCCGCCTCCGCCGGACTGGCCGTAGTGTGGCAGGACGCTGCTCTGTGCGACAACCTGGACGTGGCCAGCAACCTGTTCCTGGGCCGCGAGCGGGGCCGGTGGTTCACCGCCGACGCCAAGAACACTCTCGCCACCAAGGCCATCCTCGCTTCGTACGGGATAAAGCTGGACAGCGGCCGCCGGGTTCGCTCGCTGTCCGCCGGCCAGCGCCAGTTGGTCGCCGTGGTCCGGGCCATCCAGGCGCGACCGCGGTTGCTGGTGCTGGACGAGCCCACGGCGTCGCTCGGCGTGCAGGAGGCGCGCCAGGTCGAAGAGCTCATAATGAAATTGAACGCCGAGGGCACCACCATCCTGTTGGTGTCCCATGATGTCGACCAGGTCTTTCACCTGGCTGACCGCATCCTCGTACTCCACGGGGGGCGCATTGTCGCGGACCTGTCCCCCTCGCAGACCCACCCCGAAGACGTCGTGGCCATCATGTCGGGTCACACCCCCGACGCCAGCGCCCGCCGCCAGTTCAACCGTCTGCAGACCCTGGTCGACCAGCTCGCCTCGGCTACGCCCAACTCGACCCTGCCGTTGGTCCTGTCGGCGCTGGCTTCGGTGCTCAGCATCGAACAGCTCTGCCTCCACCTCTCCGAGGAACGCAGCCTGCGCCTGGTGGCCAGCGCCGGCCTGCCACCCCCGCTCGTGCGGGCCTGGGCGTCCGTGCCGATGGGCGCAGAGGGTGGCCCGATGGGCATGGTCGCCGAGAACAAGCGGGTTGTGGTCGTGGAGGACATCGACAGGAGTGACTCCTGGGAGCGCTTCGCAGCTCTGGGGCGAGGCGCCGGCATTCGCAGCAGCTGGTCGGTGCCCCTGATTGGCGCGAGCGGACTTATCGGGGTGATAACCGGGTGCCAGCCGTTCGTGGGGCGGCCGCAGCGTGACCAGATGGACCTCGTGTCGCTGTACGCGGGCTACGCCGCCGGCGCCATCGAGCGTGACCGCCTGTTCGGCGAGGTGACGGCGCGCAACCGCGTGCTCGAGACCATCCGCGAGGTGCTAGAGACGCTGGCGGGTCCCGAACAAGTGTCCAAGGGCCTGGTCCTGGCCCTGCAATCTCTGCAGCGGGGGCTGCGCGCCACGGAGATCGAGCTGTGGTCGCGCGTTTCGGCCGGCCTTCCCCGCTGCACGGCCTGCGTCACTGCCGACAACCTGGGGTACTGGGAACCGCCGCGGCGCGACGCCGCCGACGCCATACGCGCCTTTTCCGGCCCGGCACCCGTCTACAGCCCCCGTATCCTGCGCCCCGGGGCGACGGGTCAGGTGGTGGCCACCGCCTTTGACGTCCCGGGCGGCCGGGCTGCGCTCATTGCCCGATGGGAGGCTCCATTGCCCGACGATGCCCTCGCCCTGCTGGCCGACGGCGCCCACTCGGTGCGGTTGGCCCTGGAACGGGACGAGGCCGAACAGGCTCACCAGCAGACGGCGGCCTTGCGCCGGTCGAACCGGCTGCAGCGCGATTTCCTTTCCCGTCTGAGCCACGAGCTGCGCACGCCGCTCACGGCCATCCGCGGCTACGCCAGCACCCTGCTGGCGCCGGACGTGACCTGGGACGACGAGTCCAAGCTGCGTTTTTTGAGCCGCATCGCGAGCGAGTCGGCCCGCCTAGGCAGGCTGGTGGGCGACCTGCTCGACTTTTCGGCCATAGAGGCCGGACTGCTGCGCCTGCAGCCGGACTGGTGCGACCTCCACTTGGTGCTCGAAGCTGCCGTCTCATGCCTACCGCCCGGCCCGTCCCAAGCCGTCACCATCGAGTGCCCACCGTCGATCGGCCCCGTCTGGGCTGACCATGACCGCCTCGAGCAGGTATTCGTAAACCTGCTGGACAATGCCGTGCGCCACAACGACAGCGACATCTGCATCAGGGTGACGGTATCCCCGGGCGGCAATGAGACGGTGGCGGTCCGGGTGGCCGACAACGGCCGCGGCCTGCCTCCGGAGCTGCGCGCCCGCCTGTTGGACTCTCAGGGGCACGGGGCCATCAGCGACGACGGCGCCGGGCTCGGCCTGTCGATCGCCCGCGGCATCGTGCGGGCGCACGGCGGTCACCTAGGCCTGGAGAGGTCGGAACAAGGGACATGTTTCCTCATCGTGCTCCCCGTCGAGGGCCCCGGAGGATACCTCGCATGAAGCCATGACTTCGACTACAAGACGCACCAAGGCTCTGCTGGTGGAGGACGACCCCAATATCGTCGATCTGATCCGTAGCAACCTCATCGTGCGTGGCTTCGACACCTGCGTCTCGCCCGATGGGTCGCGCGCCCTGCAGATGCTCGAGACCGAGGCGCCCGACATCGTCCTGCTCGACTTGATGCTGCCCGACGCTGACGGCTTCGAGCTGTGCCGGCAGATGCGCGAGCGTTCGGGTGTGGGCATCATCGTCGTGTCCGCCCGGGGCGGCCAGCACGACAAGGTGGCCGCCTTGAACTTTGGCGCCGACGACTACTTGACCAAGCCCTTCAGTATCGAGGAGCTGCTGGCCAGAATCACCGCCACCCTGCGGCGCACCCGTCCCGCCGAGCCGGTCGATGCGTCGCCGTTGTGCATCGAGGTCGGCGACCTCGTAGTCGACTTGGAGAAGCGCCTGGTTACACGGGGTGGCGAAGTCGTGCACTTGACCCCGACCGAATTCTCCCTGCTGCGTGAGCTCGCCGTCGATCGGGGCAAGCTGCTCAGTCACGCCGAGCTCTTGCGGCGGGTCTGGGGGCCGGGCTACGCCACCGAGACGGAGTACGTGCGCGTCTATGTGCGCCGCCTGCGGGCAAAACTGGAAAAAGGTGGTGGTCCTCCGGTGATCATCACCCAGCCCCGCGCCGGGTACCGGTTCGTGCCGGGATAACTCAGAATCGTTACGGATGTTCACGGTTTATTAATGCTCACTCCCTCACGTTCACGTTTCGTTAACAATTACCGGTCTATGTTCCCCTTGCCGGAGCGATTCGACATCACTCCGGCCAGTTCGCAGGGCGCACGCTGTCACAGACGTGCGGCGGCTCCTCTCGGTGCAAGTGTCGAGGGAACCCGACCTGGGCGGACGCGGACCAATTTGGCAACCAACTCCACAACTTCTGAAGGAAGCAAAAGGGAGAGAGCATGAAAATGTCACACAAGGGACGGGCGGTCGGCGCCGCGACGGTCACCCTGGCCGTGTTGCTCGGGGCCGCGGCCTTCGGCATCCAGCCCGCCTCGGCCCATGGTATGGGCGTCGCGTCCCAGAGCGCGGGCATCACGGCCACCAGCTTCAATCGCAACTTCAGCGCTATGTCGCTGCTCAAGGCCGTCGCGGCCAAGGGCACCGGTGGCGTCACGGCTATCCTTCCTGACACGGTCTCCTCGACCCGCTACGTCGAGTTCGACACGCCGTTCCTCATGGAAGCCATGGAGAAGGCCGGTTTGCCACCCACCGACACCTACGTCGAGGACGCCGATGGCAGCGACGCCACCGAGCTGTCGATGGACCAGGCGGCCGTCACCGCCGGTGACAAGGTCGTCATCATGGACCCGTTGGACTCAGGGGTCGGGGCCAAGATCGAGTCGTACAACGCCGCCCACGGTGTGGCGACCGTCGACTACGACCGCCTGACCCTTGGCGGCCAGCGCAAGTACTACGTCAGCTTCAACAACGAATACGTCGGCACGCTGCTCGGTGATGGCCTCGTCAGCTGCATCTCGACCTGGAAGGTCGCCAAGCCGACTGTTCTGGTCATGCACGGCGCGCCCACTGACAACAACGCCACGTTGTTCGCCGACGGTTACGACACCGTCCTCGCCCCGTACTTCAAGAGTGGCAAGTGGACCCTGGTTGGCAAGCTGGCCGCCATGGGAGGTCAGGGCGAAGTGCCCGCTGGCACCTGGACGCCGAGCGTTGCCCTCACCGAGTTCGAGGGTGAGTTCACCGCGAACCCAAGCATCAATGCCGTGCTCATGCCCAATGACGAGAACGGCGCCCCGATCATCCACTGGCTGATCACTGCCAAGGGTCTCAAGCCGCGCACCATTCCTTTCACCGGCCAGGACGCGACCTTGACGGGTCTCGGCAACGTGCTCAACGGGTACCAGTGCGGAACGGTGTACAAGCCGATCTACGAGGAGGCGCAAGCAGCAGTGGCCATCGCGCTGTACCTCCGTGCCGGCATGACCCCGCCGGCCGCCCTGGCCAACGGCAAGACGCTGGACTCCGTAGAGCACAAGCAAGTCGACTCTGTGCTCCTCACGCCCGAGTGGGTGACCAGCAAGAACATGAAGTCGACGGTCATCGCCGACCAGTTCGTGCCTCCGTCCAGCCTGTGCTCGTCGCCGTACTCGACCGTAGCGGCCTGCAAGGCAGCGGGCATCACGCCCTAGCCGGTAGCCGCTGAGTCATCGCAACAACGCCTGGGCTGTTATTACCTGCAGCCCAGGCGCTTGCGTTGTTTGCAATTTTCCAGCGACCGTTCTACTTTCCGGGCAAACGGTCCTCGTTGCGAGGAGCGGCTGTCTCGCTCCTGGGTCGCCGCTGGCCGAGACGGGCGGGCCTGTGGCGAGGCGAGGTGCCGCGAGGAGGACAGAAATCGGTATGGCTGTTTCGATGCAAGAGGCTGGCCTCGGGGCTGGGGCCGAAGGGCTGTTGCCGCGTGGGCGGCCCCTTCTGGAATTGCGGGGCGTCCAGAAGAGCTTCGGCCCTGTCCGGGCCCTGGCCGGAGTCGACATCGTGGTGCCCGCCGGAGAGGTCACCGCGCTGTGCGGAGACAACGGCGCCGGCAAGAGCGTGAGCATCAAGATCATTTCGGGCATCCACCCCGCCGATGGAGGGCAGATCCTTTGGCGCGGGCACCCGGTCTCCATCCGCACCCCCAAGGACTCCGCCGCTCTCGGCATCGCCACCGTGTACCAGGATCTCGCCTTATGCGACAACCTCGACATCGTCCAGAACATGTTCCTCGGTCGTGAGCCGACCAAGCTCGCTGTCCTGGATGAGGCGCCAATGGAATTAGCGGCCCGCAAGACTCTGGCCGACTTGCACGTGACGACGGTGCGTTCGATCCGCCAGCCCGTTTCGTCCCTGTCAGGGGGACAGCGCCAGTCCGTCGCGGTCGCCCGCGCTGTCCTGTGGAACTCGCAGCTCATGATCCTCGACGAACCGACCGCCGCCCTCGGGGTGGCTCAGACGGCGATGGTGCTCTCACTCGTGAAGCGCCTGGCCCAGCAGGGCTACGCCGTGATCATCGTGTCCCACAATCTGAACGACCTGTTCGAGGTCGCCGACAACATCGCCGTCCTGCGCCTGGGCCAGATGGTCGCTCAGGCCCCGGTTTCGCAGCTTGACCGCCAGAGCGTGGTCGAGCTGATGACCTCCGGCACGGTGGGAGGAAAGCCGTTCGTCGCAGCGCCGGCGGCGGGGCCTGGGGGGTCTCAGCCATAGCAACACGTCAACCGCCTGCAGGCGGACCTCCTGTTCCAGGCTCGGGGGACACTGTTCACAGCGGCCCCGCCGCTGCCGACGCCTCCAATGGCGATGACTTCGCCAGCTCACCGAGTGACCGTTCCGACCTATCGATCTCGCCCCCTGACGGCGCCCGCGCTCGCCTGGCGAACGCCGCCGCGGGTCCAATGACTCCTCCCGGCTCGGGCGCGCCCGAGTTCGAAATCGAGCTCGAAAGAGAGGAGGGGGAGGAGGAGGTGCCGACGGAATCGGTCATCGTCGCGGCGCCCGAGGTAGTCGCGACCACCCTCGGCGAGTACGTGAGTGCCTGGTGGCGCAAGGCCCGCTCCGGCGACAGCGGCGTCCTTCCGGTTGTCGTAGCGCTGGTCCTGATAGTCGTCGTCTTCCAGATCCTCCGGCACAAGTTCCTCTCCGCCGGCAATCTCGTCGACCTGTTCAACCAAATGGTCGTTTTCGCCCTCTTCGCCATGGCCGAGGTCTTTGTCCTGCTGCTCGGCGAGATCGACTTGTCGGTCGTCTACAACGCCGGCATCGGTGCCGGCCTCATGGCCGCTTTGGTGGCGCCGCCTTACAACCTGCCTTGGTGGCTGTGCATCGTGATCGGCGTGGGCACATGTACCTTGATCGGCCTCGTCCTGGGCACACTCATCACGCGGCTACGGCTACCGGCGTTCATCGTCACCCTCGCCGCCTTCTTGGGCCTTGAGGGCGTGATGCTGTGGATGTTCGACCGCTTCAGCGTCGCCGTCGGTGGAGTGATCGAGGTTTCGAACCCGACACTCACCAACCTCGTGGCTGGCAACATCTCCGTGCTCGTCAGCTGGGTGGTCATGGCCGTACTGGTGCTGGCTTTCGGCGTGTACAGCGTGGTCCGCGACACGCGCCGCCGCGCCTCCGGGCTGGTTACCCCACCCCTGGGCTTCACGCTGCTCAAGTCGGCTGCCGTGGCCGGAGCGGGCGTGGTCGTGGTAGTTGTTTGCAGCTTCAACCGGGGCACGACGACATTCGTAGCGCGAGGCGTCCCCTGGTCGATACCGATCCTGCTGGCCATCTTCGCAGGGGCCACCCTGCTGCTGTCGCGCACTCGCTTTGGCCGTTATCTATACGCCATCGGCGGCAACACCGAGGCTGCCCGGCGCGCCGGTATCAACGTCACCCGGATCCGGACCATCGCCTTCGGGTTGACGGGGATGATGGCCGGCTTCGCAGGGATGATGTACCTGTCGTTGCTGGGGTCGATCGCCACCGACATCGACCCGAGCTACATGTTGTTCGCCGTCGCCGCCGCCGTCATCGGGGGCACCAGCCTCTACGGCGGCCGAGGCAAAGCGCTGCACGGCATCCTTGGTGGACTAGTCATCGCCACGGTCTACAACGGCATCTTCCTCATGGGATTCGGGGCGGATGTGGAGTACATGATCGTTGCCGTAGTGCTCCTGGCCGCCATTGCGGTGGACTCTTTGACCTGCGGTGGGCAGAGGGCGCGCTAAGGCTCGAGGTCCCGAATCGAATGATTTCCGGACCATTTTCGCAGGGTCAGGTCAGTGACTTCGTCAAGCGGGGTTGGCGCGACGGCGCGGCGCCTACGTCTGCAGCAGGGAGTCGGGCTCATGTTCGTCACAAGAGGGGCAGTCGCTGTTGGCAACACGTTGGCCAGGTACTCATGAGAAGGGCTACGGAGCGCGCAATGGCAGATGGGCCAGCCCGGGAGTCGCGAGTCCCGCTATGGGTCGAGTGGCGGCGCGATCGGTAATCTCTTCGCCCCGCGGTGCACCGGTATTGGAAGCCACGACCGCCTCGGCGCCGCTTTATCGCAGGGCAGTAGGGATGAGATTGTCTCAAGCGAACCACAACACCTTCTGTACCCCAAGGGGTACAGCTGTTATCCGACACCGTCGAAGACGTCCGACTGCGGGACAGCGGTGATGCTGTTGCGGCGTTTGCGCCCTTACCGAGTTCGACAAGCAGCGGGGGAGCGCACTCAAGAGCGGCGGGCGCCGCTCATCCTTATGTGCTCCGGCACCGCTTGCCCGGGCCGTTAAGGCCCCGCCATCGAAGGGCTGACCGACAACTCGGTTTCAATGACTGCCGTTTACGAACCTGTGAACGCGGACAACTCGACGCTCACGTCCGCGAGACGCTGCGGGTCGACGACGTGGTCACATGTCACGAGTGCGGCGATCTGATCGCCGACATCCCAGACGTTCACGTTCATGCCGGCGATCACTCGGCCATGGTCGAGCCAGAAGACGATCAACTCGCGGCCCTCCAAGTTTCCTCGGTAGACGACTTGGTCCCAAGTTGGCGCGAAGCCCCTGTACTCGAGCCCGAGATCGTACTGATCGGAGAAGAAGTAAGGGATCTTCTCGTAGTTGAGGTTCCGGCCGAGCATGTTCTTTGCTGCCACCGGACCTTGGTTGAGTGCGGCCGACCAATGCTCGAGGCGGATACAGGTGTCGAGAACCGGGTGATAGGCGTTCGCGACATCTCCAGCAGCCCAGATCCCCGGCACGCTCGTGGCCAGGTGCTCGTCCACGAGGACGCCGTTGTCGAGGCGCAGCCCGTTTCCTTCGGCAAGCTCGGTCCTCGGACTTACGCCGACTCCCACCACGACGAGGTCAGCCGGAACGACGTTACCGTCTGCCAACACGACTTCCTCGACCGCGCTCGAACCTCGGAAGGCGGTAACGCCGACACCCATGTGCAGCTCGACGCCGTGGTCGGTGTGCAGGTCACGAAACATCGTCCCGACCTCCGTGCCAAGCACGCGTTCAAGGGGAACATGGGCGGCCTCTATCAGGGCCACCTCCTTACCGAGTTCGCGAACCGACGCGGCCACCTCGGAGCCGATCCAACCCGCACCCACCACTGCGACCCGCGTCACTTTTGTCAGCGCGTCGCGGAGCGCGTCACAGCTCGAAATGCTCCGCAGGTAGCAAATCCCCTCAAGATCCGATCCCGGAATCGTCACGTGCTTCGGAATGGCCCCAGTGGCTAAGAGGAGCTGGTCATAGCCGAGCCGTCCTCCGGGATCGAGTGCGACCTGCTTGGCCGCGGGATCTATCGAGGTTACCGTGGTGGAGGTAAGTAGCTCGATCTCGTTCTCTTCGTAGAATCCTTCCGGATGCACGGCCGCCTCCCCGAAACCGACCTCACCGCGTAAGTACGCTTTCGACAGCGGTGGACGTTCGTAGGGTCGAGCGGCTTCGTCGCCGACGAGCACCACTCGTCCTTCGAACCCCTCCGTGCGGAGCGATTCGGCGGTTTTGGATCCCGCCAGACTGGCTCCGGCGATCACGAACGTCTGTTGTTTGCTCATCTTTCGCCCCCCTCTTGTTGATTCCTGGTCCCGACTTCTAGCCATTCGCCGCGGTGCGCCTCAGGCGGCCACGGCCTTGGCAGGATCGCCCAGCTGTTGACACCTGGTGACGGGAGTGAAGAACTCGTCGCGCCTGGCCGCGAGAGACGTGCAGAAGCTGTCTCCTCCGGCCCAGCACCGGCGCCGTCAACCACTACTGACCTTAAGCCGCCCCGGGGGGGGAACCGAACGTGCGACCGGGCGGCAGGCAGATCACCCGGACCCGCGCGGGCGGTGCCGATGTCAGGATCTCAGGACAGGGCTCGCCGCCGCGGTCCGGTCAATGCCACCACGAATGCGACGATGACGAGCACGGCGCCGAACGCGATACCCGCGTAACCGCGATGCGTGTGCTTGCTTACCACGTGAGCCGCGTATCCGGGG
>Ga0181523_10003716_pt1 | contig 13722 bp, 11 predicted proteins | sample PEATcosm2014_Bin_43_FD_119752 | JGI IMG/M metagenome (GOLD analysis project Ga0181523, IMG submission 119752) | Peatland microbial communities from MTU Mesocosm Facility, Houghton, MI, USA - PEATcosm2014_Bin05_30_metaG | ecosystem: Environmental > Terrestrial > Soil > Wetlands > Peat | place... | reverse complement strand
TCGTCACATTAATACTCATCTGCCTGCAGAGATTTGGACGTGGGCGCGCGCGGATGTGCCCCTCACGTTCGATGCCCGACGGGATGCGCTCCTGCGCGAATACCAATACATTTTGTGCGATGGACAGTTCGATGTACACGCTATGCGTGAGGCAGCGGACCTTTTATACGGCGTACACGATTTTCACAATTTCAGCCTCGAGAAACGGCGGCCGACCGTCCGGACGGTCTTTTCTTCGAGCGTGCAAGTATCGGGCAACTTTATCGTTGTGGACATCGCCGCCAATAGTTTCGTGTGGAACATGATGAGAAAACTCGTTACCGGGCTGGCTCTTGTAGGAAACGGACACCGAAGCGTTGCGTGGTTTAGGAACATGTTGGAGCGAAGTCACGTCGAAGGGATCAGGTCAGCGCCCGCTTCGGGACTCATACTCACGCGGGTCGAATATGACGGCATTGACTTCGTCGAGGATACGTACGCGAAGAAGCGCGCACAGCAGCGCATAAAAGAAGCACTTGTGCACAACGGTGTGATGATGCAAATTCTGAAGCGATTTAACGAACGAATGGCGGGGACGCTTTAAAACGCGGGCTCAGTACTCATCGAGGTATTTTTGCTCGCGATGTGAGTCCGTTTTGAGTAGTTCCTCGTGATTGCCTGCACGTTGTTTACCGCCGCGCTTAACGGGCAATTCTGAAGGCGAATCACCCTGATTTTCAGATGGAGAGTGCGACGCGTCTAAACTAACCGGCATCTTGCGCTCTGAAATCGGTTGATGTATGGGCGTCTCCCCGCTGTTTAATCCTTGCGCTATTTGTAACGCGGTTTTTACCACTGGGCCATCCTTTTTGGCATCCATTAGAAACGCAAGTTCGTCGGCAGTGAGATGCAGTGCTGCCGTAATGCCTGCCGGGTTCCTCTCTGCAAGCTCTTTGTACAGTGGAATAGTATCTTGCCGCGCTTTGGTGACTGAGATGTGGTTTGCGGTGCCGATTTTAGTTGCCACCGCGTCCCTCAAAGCGCGTTTAGACCGGGTCTGCCCGAGGCGCATCCAGTGCGTCGGTGGGGAATACTTGGCCGCGGCATGGCGTTCTCCACGGTTTTGGCGGCTCACTACGTTCACTCCCGAGGTCATCAGTTCGGCGGCATATCTCCAAAGGCCGTAGTTTTGTCTCTTTCGCGTTCTTCCGAGGTAGATATCAGCTCTACGCAGTACCTGAAATGCACGAGCGAGGCTCCCATCTTTCAAATAACGTGGGAGGTTTTCGTCTACCCAGTGTATAAGGTCTTCAGGCGTCTGATCGACCCCGTACGAAATAGTGAGGGGCTTGATCATGTCGGTGTCGTTAAAAATGCTTCTCATTAGGTCGAATGCTGATTGGGCGCGATCGCGAGCTGCGGTTTCCACCTGAGCCCCTCCGACGTATGCTTGAAAGTCGGTTATCGCCGATCTCAGATCTCCTTTAGCGTTCTTCACGATCTTTTGAATTGAGACCATGTCGACAGCACTCAGCGACCGGCCAATGTCCGACAGTGTCTCGCGTAGCGTCTCTAGCTCGCGCACCGAATCCGTGAGAATCTCAAGATCAGCGCTGATCGCCTCCAGTGCTGCCGTATCTCGTGAAGCCCGTTCAGGCTCCTCGAGCCGGGCGATGAAGTCAGCAACGGCCTCGCGGGCGTGCGAAGCTTCTCTCCTCTCGTTGTGCCAGATATCTACCAGCGCTTTTTGCGCACTTTCCTCCCTGATTGCGACAAAAGCGATGAGTTTGCATCGTCCACGTAGTGTCGATGAGACACCGTGCAGGTCGTTGGCCGTCAGAATCACAGGCTCGCGCGTTTTTTTTGCGAGCTCTGTCACTGCTTTTGCCCCGCCGCGATCAGAATTGCCGTGCAGGTTGTCAATTTCGTCAAGCAGTATTAGCTTCTGAGCATTTTGGAGTGACGCGTTTCGTGACGCTGCTCCTACCGTCGCGTTAATAGTCCCTTGAGTACGCTTGTCACTGGCATTAAGCTCTAGCAACTGCCACCCCATGTCGTTTGCCAACGCGACTGCAGACGACGTTTTGCCGGTGCCGGGCTTGCCGTATAACAATGCTGCCGTTTTCTCTGCGGGCCAGTTCAGCGCCCATTTGCGGAGCTCTTCCACCGCTTTGTGATTGCCCCTCACTTCTGAGAGAGTCCGCGGACGGTATTTTTCAACTAGATCCATAGAATCAAGCGTAGAAATCAAGGGATAAGGGCAGTATACGGATATAAGAACCCCTTGTGCCTATTAATGTTTTGTGAACGACATGAAACTGGACGAATTGGCTCAGTCGCTTCGTGACTTTGAAGGCATCGCAAGGAAGCGCTCAATCGGTTCGCTTGTGAAGTGGTTTGACGAGGATCTCAGCACAGGAAACTTTGGGGAGGATGCTGCGGTAATCGAGCGAGGCGACGAGTCCCTGCTTATAGCCGCTGATGGCATCTGGTCAAAGCTTATGGATGCGGACCCTGAATGGGCCGGGTACTGCGCCGTTCTCGTGAATATTCACGACATTTTGGCTATGGGGGGGACCCCGCTTGCGATGGTCGACGTGTTCTCTGCCAACTCGCCCGACGTCTGCAACCGGGTTCTCGCAGGTATGAGCGAAGCGATAAAAAAATTTGGTGTGCCGGTCGTTGGTGGGCACGTCCATCCCGACACGGTTTATAATGCACTTGATGTCGCTATCATAGGCACCGCACAGACCGATTCGATCATTTATAGCTGCAAGGCGCGTGATGGGCAAGATGTTCTTGCTGCAATAGATTTGGACGGCAGGGTGCACCCCTCGTGCAGTCTCTGTTGGGACACAACCACAATGAAGCACCCAGAGGTGTTGCGCAAGCAGCTCGAGACGATGAAGCGCGTCGGGGAACAGCACTTGGCCGGGGCTGCGAAAGACATTAGCAATCCAGGGTTGCTCGGCACACTCGGAATGATGCTCGAAGTGTCGGAAGTTGGCGCTGTCATAGAACTGGAACAGATACCCATCCCTGAGGGCATGGATATGCACCTGTGGTTGCGCATGTATCCCGGGATGGGATTTTTGTTGACAGCCCAACCTGAGCACGTGCAAGAGGTGATACGCATCTTTGAAGAGGCCGGCATGCAAGCAGCGAAAATCGGCGAGATCACCGGAACGAAAAAGCTGGAGATCACGAACAATGCCGAAAGTGTGGTTGTATGGGATTTTGCTCGGGACACCATTATGGGTATCGGTCCCGTCACGTGCAGATAGGCCTCAGCGGTGCTAAGGCGTAAAAAAGTACGTCGGTAATAATAGGCAAAAAAAGAGGGGGGAGATAAGGCAAAAATGCCTTATCGACTCTATCTAGTAGTTGGTGTACGTTCTGGTTCTTCCGTTGGGCCCCACAAGTTCAAGTTTGACTGGCCAACGTCCGTCAATCGTGTGGGTTGCACACGAGAAGCACGGGTCATACGCACGGATGACCATTTCAAGCCGATTGAGTAATCCTTCCTGTGGTTCGCCGTCCTTTATCAGGAGTTTCGCAGCCTCGCGAACCCCTAAATCCATCGCTCCTTGGTTGTGACCGGTCGAAACGATCATGTTGGCCTTCGTTATGAAGCCCTCATCGTTTGTGGTGTACTCGTGGATGAGCGTCCCTCTCGGCGCTTCGAGAACACCAACGCCAGTCGCCGCTCGTACTTCGGGCTTTGCCCAAACGTCTGTGCTGGTTATGTCTGGATCGTTTAGGAGTTCAACAGCATGTTCGCTAGCGTACATCAGCTCAATAAGCCTTGCGTAGTGATAGAGTAACGTCTGCTGTGGCATCCTCCCAAAAGCAGCTCTGAAGTCCGTGAGCATGTCGTTGGCTAGCGGTGTTGAAATCTGGTCACACACGTTTATACGGGCCAAGGGCGCAACGCGATAGATGCCATCAGGCCAGCCCTTCTCCTTCCAATACGGAAATTTCAGGTACGACCATTCTTGGTAATTCTCCTGAATGTAGTCCGCGTACTTGGTGGGGTCAAACTCCTTAATGATAGAGCCGTCTGTATCCATCATGCGAAGCGTTCCGTCGTACATCTCGAGGTTTCCGTCCTTGACTAAGCCCATCATCGGGGTATTGACGACTCCGAGAATTTTTATGACATCCAGGTACTGGTCGAATAGCGGAGCAGCCACTTCTAAGCCAAGTTTTGTGAATTCAATCGAGTCCTGGGCGTCCTTGAGCATCTTCTGACGTTGGTCCTCGGTAATCCCCTTGGTGAGCCCGCCAGGCTTTGCGGTGATAGGTGCGGCTCTTCCACCAATAGCCCGTATCATCTCCTGGCCTCGTTTTCTGTTGAGGACTGCTTGTGTTGCAAGCTCAGGATTTGCTTCAATCACTCCAAAGACGTTCCGCTTCTTTGGATCGCCATCGGGCGTGAATATGAGGTCCGGCGCCGCAAGGTAGAAGAAATGGAGCGTGTGGCTGTGTATCATCTGTCCCATGTGCATAAGCTCCCGGAGTAGCGCGGCGGGACGTGGAATCTCAACGCCAAAGGTGTTGTCAGCTGCTTTCGCTGAGGCGAGGTGGTGGCTGACTGGACAGATGCCACAAATGGCCGTCACGATTCTCTGGGCGTCTTCTATAGGTCTCCCTTGTAGGAGTTTTTCAAAGCCACGCATCTCGACAACGTGTACGTGCGCATCGTCGACCTGTCCTGCATCGTTGAGGTTGACAGTAACTTTTGCGTGACCCTCAACTCTCGATACAGGTTCAACTGTGATCGTCTTCCCCATGTGTATTACCTCTTGTTTTCAGTGACCTTTGCCTTAATCATTGATACAGGCAGTGTGTAGCGATAGAAGGTGCCTATTGGATCATAGACGTCCTTTACCATCTCGTCTAAGTCGACTGAGGAGTCCTCATCTAAACCGTATGCTGATCCGACCACATTGAGCATCGCAGCACCTTGTTCATACGAAGCGTCTGTTGGGCCGTAGCAGCCTGTGCACGTCGCATTGACCTGCGGGCATTGCGCGCCGCACCCGCTACGCGTTGCGGGCCCCATACACATGAATCCTTGGTTAAGCAGACATTCATCGGGTTCCCCGTTTGCTTCAATTGGCCGCTTGATATCGGCTATCCTCTTCTCCTTCCTCTCTCGGGGACAGTCCTCACAAACGTTTTTATTGCTTAATTGAGGTTCTTCGCCCTTTAGAAGTGCGGTAAGAACCTCCGCGATTAGGAAAGCATCTGGCGGACATCCGGGGATGAAATAGTCAACTTTGATAACGTCTGAGACCGGTCTGAGCGTGTCAAAGAGTTTTGGCAATTCTTTTGAATTCGGGATCTCTTGATCAGGAGCTGTGGACGTCGACGTTTTAACTGCTTGTTTGATGTCTGACATCGCGTTGATGTTGTTCAAACCTGGTACGCCACCGAACGCCGCGCAACTGCCGAGCGCAACTATGATGTCTGAGGTCTCTCGGACTTTCTGTGCTACGTGCAAGTTGTCTTCATTGCGAATGCCACCAGTCAGTATGCCGACTGTAGTGTGTTGATCAAAGTCCTTAATGTCCATCAAAACTGGAATGCGAACGAACTCTATTGCTTGCAATACGTCTAGAAGCGCTTCGTGCAGATCTAGAACGGCTATCTCGCAACCAGAACAAACGGCTAGCCAGTCCTCTTGGACCTTTACCTTATCTCCCATTTATGAGTCACCTCGTGTCTGAATTCCGGAAAAGCAGTGAGAGTCAACGATGAGATCAAATACGCCATGACCTCTCAGAGATATGCAAAATTGCCTCACACTCTTGACCCATTTGTATTTCGGCTCCATCTATATAAAATATTTTGAGTGAACTTACTAATGAAGTTCAATTCAAAAATATTCCTTGCAGAGGCGCAGAAACCGCTGTCACTTTTAACTAGTAATTTATATGAAATTACTAATATATAAACTTGTTTTGCCCGATTTGAGGGACGCGACGCGATATCTTCTCTAGCAACTCCTCGAGTCCGACTATTCGTTGCGCTTCGTTTTCGTCCGTGCGCACGCGGTGCCGGCTTAGACCGCTCAGAAGCCCCTTGGCGCAATGTCTATTGACGCGGCGGATCTTTGCAGCAGCTTTATCATCTACGAGAGAGATATATATAATTATATATATTTTAAAGAATACTCTGAAGATATTATGCACAGAGAATTCGGTGAACGTTTTTGTTTTGGCATTCGCCCAAAAATGAGTTTGATTTGTTTTATTAAAGTAAATAATATATAATCATACTAAATAATATATGAATGCTGGTGCACGAAGAACGGCTGGCGCTGTTTTCGGCGCGCCAAACAAAGTGATGGGTAGGTTTGAAGAACAACCAGATGGCTTCGATATTTGAACTAAATAATAAGCCTTTTATATTAAATATCTCGAACCTACGTGCGAATAGCTGATTTTTTAGTAGACATGAAGCTGGTGAAATAAGTGACATTTGCGTTACATATAGAAAAAACTTGCACTGGCTGCAACAACTGCGTCGTGGCGTGTCCTGTTAACGCGCTTGAACTCGTCGTTGATGATCCTGCGACGGCGAAGAAGACGTACAAAGTGCAGGGCGGCAAATCGATAACCCTAGACGAGGATGTCTGCGAAGCGTGTGGCGTTTGCCTTCAGGCTTGTCCACGAGATTGCATCATCCTAACACAGGGATAAAAGGAGGGAATGAGCTTTGGCTTTGTTTCCGATATACTCTAAGAGAACCGAAGGACGAAAATCGATCATAGAACAAAAGACGCTGGTACAGGCCCTCAACCTCGCCCTTGATATGGAGCGATGTACTGGCTGCGGCATTTGCAAAGAGGTATGCCCAGAAGAGGCGATTGAGAAAGGTCCAGTCGGAGCCGTGGGATTTAAAGAGATGGAAGTCCCGGAGATGGTCTTCGACGAGAAAAAGTGTTCCTACTGTGGCGTATGCGTGGAGTTGTGTCCATTTACTGCGCTAAAGCTCACCGAAAATGGCGAGCCGAAGACCGATCTCATTGACCAGCAGGGCTTCCCACACTACGTGAAGGTAGCCGAAATAAACCCAGACACGTGCGTGAGATGCAAGGTATGTGAGGAGATGTGTCCACGCGAGAACGCGATAGAGCGAAACGTGCCAGAGGTCACTGAGCGGCAGCAAGCCATCACGTACACCGCCGAAATGCAACTCAACGAGGACCCGGGAAGTGAGAACAAGTGTACCTACTGCGGCCTTTGCGGTGAGATCTGTGATGCGCTGACGGTGGAGCACAAAGAGGCGACTCCCCTCAACATCGAAGCGAGTGGAGAAGTGAAGTTTGAATCTTCAAAGTGCGACGGGTGCAAGATTTGCGAGGAGATCTGCCCGACAGATTCAATCAAGGTCGATCGAACGATCACTGAGGCGAAGCTCCTAGGTGAGGTCACAATCAACAAAGATGAGTGCATGTACTGTACCTGGTGTGCAAAGACGTGCCCCATCGAGAACACGATTGACATCAAGAAGATCTTTGAAGGCTCGATCAATATAAAGACGGAAAACTGCCCGGCAGGATGTACAGCGTGTGTGGAGATCTGTCCGTGCAACGCACTCTATTTGCCGCCTCAAAAAGAGCCCGGAGAGATAGCAACAAAGCTTGAAGTGAACGATGATTTCTGCACGCTTTGCGGTGCCTGCGTGAACGTTTGTCCGGTTGCCAACACGATCGAGGTCAAGCGTGACGTGATACACATCGAAGGCACGGAGACGGAGCTTTACAAGAAGACGGCTGGCAAGATGATGGAGCTCAAGACTCCGACGATCGAAAAGATGGGGGCGTAAACGATGGCTAGCGAAGGTATGAGAGATCCAAAGCACTATCAGCTTGGAAAAACTCAATTTGACCCCGATCTCATTAAAGAGGTCGAAGCCCTCGGCGGCAAGAACGCACAAATGTGCTATCAGTGCGGAACGTGCACTGCAAGCTGTCCGATGGGCCAGAGAAGCGGGCTTCGGGTAAGAACTGTGATGAGAAAGGCCAATCTCGGCATGAGGGACGTCCTCGACGATCCAGACCTGTGGCTGTGCACGACGTGTTACACGTGCTCCGACCGCTGTCCGCGGAGAATAATGGCGACGGATGCCATCATCGCACTCCGCAATATCGCGACACGGGAGAAGAAAGTGCCGATGAGCATGATAAAGATCATGGGCGCGATCAGCAAGACCGGTCACGGAGTGCCGAACAATGAGGCCAATATGAAAAATCGCGTCAAGGTGGGACTGCCCGAGAACCCCCCGACGACACACACGTACCCGGAGTACATTAAAGACATTAATAAGATACTCGAGGTTACAGGACTGCTTAAAATCAGAGAGGAGATGGAGGCGGAAAGTCAATGAAGGAGTACAATTTCTTCTTAGGCTGCATCGCTCCTAACCGATATCCCGGCATTGAAGCATCAGCAGTGAAGACTTCAAGGAAGTTCGATATTGAACTACGCGATTTCAAGGGAGCGTCGTGCTGCCCCGCGCCCGGTGCATTTGGGTCAATGGACGTGAATGCGTGGCTTGCGCTCGGAGCACGAAACATTTGCTTATCCGAAAAGGAAGGCAAAGATATTGCCCTCATATGTAACGGCTGTTACAAGTCGCTTTTTGAGGCGAATCATCGGCTCAAAGCTGATCCGGCGATGAGAGAAAAGGTCAACTCGATTCTTGCAAACATTGACTACGAGTTTCAAGGGTCAGTAGAGGTACGACACCTTATCGACATCTTGTACAACGATGTCGGACCGGAGAAGGTGAAAGAGTCAGTTGAAGTGCCACTCACCGGACTGAACGTGGCCATTCACTATGGATGTCACTTGCTTAAGCCAAAGTTCGACAGAACGTTTGGCTCGAGTGAGCGACCGCGCTTCTTCGACGAGTTGGTTGAGGCGCTAGGGGCCACGTCAATCGATTACAAGGAAAAGATGATGTGCTGTGGGGCTGGAGGAGGAGTTCGATCCTACAAGATGGACCTCGCACTTGATATCGCAAACGAAAAGCTCTACAACATGACTCAAGCAGGCGCAGACGTCATAGTGGATGTCTGCCCGTTCTGTCACCTCCAGTTGGATCGTGGACAGGTTGAAATCAAGGAGAAGTTTGGAGACGTGTACAACCTCCCGGTTCTCCACTACAACCAGCTTCTCGGCATGGCACAGGGTATGAACCCTGAAGAGCTGGGCCTTGATGCCCACGAGATAAGTGTTGAGCCACTGCTCGCAAAGATACTGTGAGGAAGGAGGCACAAAAAATGGACGAAGAGAAGAGAATCGGCGTATTCATATGTCACTGTGGTACTAACATCGCGGGCGTCATAGATGTAAAGGAGCTGGCCGAGTACGCGAAGACCCTGCCGAACGTCGCACACGCCCAGGATTATACGTACATGTGTTCAACGCCCGGCCAAGCCATGATAAGGGACAGCATAAAGGAGCACAACCTCAACGGGACTGTCGTGGCGGCTTGTTCACCAAGGCTGCACGAACCTACGTTTAGGAAAGCGACCGAAGAGGGCGGGGTGAATTCATTCCTGTTTTCGATGGCGAACATCCGGGAGCAGGACACGTGGGTACACATGGAAGAGCCGGAAAAGGCAATGGAGAAGGCAAAAGATGTGGTCAGAATGGAGGTCGCGCGGGCATCAATGCTAGAGCCCCTCACTCCAAAGACTGTTCCGGTTGAAAAGGCTGCACTCGTTATCGGTGCAGGAATCGCCGGCATCCAAGCCTCACTGGAGCTTGCCGATGCGGGAATAAAGACGTATTTAGTGGAGAAGGAGCCGTCCATCGGCGGCAATATGTCCCGTCTTGACAAGACGTTCCCGACACTCGACTGCTCGCAGTGTATCCTTACACCCAAAATGGTCGACGTTGAGCGCAATCCAAATATTGAGCTGATGACCTATTCGGAGGTCGAAGACGTAAGCGGTTACATCGGAAACTTCGACGTTACCATTCGCCAGAAGTCGCGATATGTGTATGAAGACAAGTGTAACGGCTGTGGCAAATGCCAAGAGGTATGTCCTGTTTCACGGCCAAACGAGTTTGACCTGGGCTTAATGCCTCGAAAGGCGGCCTATGTGCCGTTCCCACAGGCAGTGCCGCTCAAGTTCACCATTGATATGGACAGCTGTATCAAGTGTGACCTCTGCAAAGGCGAGGAAGCGTGCGGTGATCTCGAGGCAATCGACTTCGACAAGCCCGATGAGCTCACGACGGTCAAGGTGGGCTCAATTATCGTCGCCACCGGGTTCGATATGTACGACGTTGAGCGCAAGGAAGAATGGGGTTACAAGGTCTTCGACAACGTTGTGACTGGGATTGAGATGGAACGGTTGATCAGCGCATCTGGTCCGACAGGTGGTAACATCATCAGACCGTCTGACGGACAGAAGCCTAAGAGTGTTGGCTTCGTGCTCTGCGCAGGCTCGCGTGATCAGGATGAAGAGGACGGTGCGAAGCCGTACTGCTCGCGTGTATGCTGCATGTACAGCTTGAAGCACGCTCACCAGTTGATAGAGAAGATCCCTGGCTGCGTGCCTTACCTGTTCTACATGGACATACGATCCTTTGGCAAGGCGTACGAGGAGTTCTACTACCGTATTCAGAATGAAGGCGGCAAGTTTATCCGAGGTCGCGTTGCGAGGATCACCGAAGATCCGATCACGAAGAACCTTACGGTCACTGCTGAGGACACGCTCCTTGGAACACCTGTCGAGATGGAGGTTGACCTGGTAGTGTTGGCAAACGCCGTAGTGCCCGCTGAGAGTACACAGAAGCTAAAGACGCTTCTGACGCTTTCAAACAGTCCCGACGGCTGGCTGCTTGAGGCGCACCCGAAGCTTAACCCCATGTCGACAACAACTGATGGGGTGTTCTTAGCTGGGATGTGCCAAGGACCTCGAGATATTCCTGACGTCGTTGCTCACGCAGCAGCAGCAGCAGCAGCAGCATCAATCCCGATACACAAGGGATCAGTCACCCTTGAACCGATCTACGCCATTGTAGACCAGGAACACTGCGGAGGCTGCGCTACGTGTATCGGCGTGTGCCCGTACGGCGCGACGGAGCTGAACGAAGTTGACAGCAAGCTTGTTGCGAGCGTCAATGAGGCGAAGTGCAAGGGCTGCGGAACGTGCGGCTCAGCGTGTCCGAGCGGCGCCATAAAGATGCAACACTTCACGAATGAGCAGATTATGAGCGAAATAGAAGCGTTTGCTCAGGGGTGGTGAGAGTCATGGCAGAGGAATTTGAACCAAACATCTTAGGCATACTTTGTAACTGGTGTACCTACGCGGGGGCTGACCTCGCCGGTACCTCGAGAACGCAGTACCCGCCGAACGTGCGAGTCATACGTATTATGTGTACGGGCAGACTCGATCCCGCATTCGTGCTGAAGGCCCTGAGCGTCGGAGCAGATGGCGTACTTGTGTCTGGTTGCCACGTCGGTGACTGTCACTACCTTGCAGGCAACTTCAAGTCGCGACGACGTGTTGCGCTGCTGAGAAAGCTTATCGAAGAGTACGGTTACGACCGTGAGCGCCTGCGCATGACATTTATATCCGCTTCAGAAGGCGCCATTTGGGCTGAAGTGGTTCAGGACATGGTCAACACCATCAAGAAACTTGGACCAAATCCTTTGAAGCAGGTAGGTGCAGCTGGTGCAGCTGGGCAGGTAGGTGTCGTGGCGGATGACGAGTTCTGACCCCGCCCTAACGGCTGGAAGGAGAGTGAGAGAACTTGAGTGAAATATTAGTCAAAAACGGATACGTCTACGATCCTAAAAATGGCGTGAACGGCGATGTCATGGACATTGCCATTCGCGACGACAAGATAGTGGACAAAGTTTCTCCTGAAGCCAAAGTCATCGATGCCAGCGGCAAAGTGGTGATGGCAGGCGGAATAGACGTACACGCCCACGTCGCCGGTCCCAAAATAAACGTTGGCCGTATAATGAGGCCCGAGGACAAGCTGTTTCACACGAAGAAGCTAACCAAAATGACGCGATCTGGTGGCGGGTTCTCGGTACCGTCGGTGTTTGAGACCGGCTACGTGTATTCCCGCATGGGCTACACCCAAGTGAACGAAGCGGCAATGCCACCGCTTATGGCTCGGCACACGCACGAAGAAATGTCAGACACGCCGCTGATCGATCAGTCGGCTTACACGCTACTCGGCAACAACTGGCTCGTGATGGAGTACATCAAACGAGGTGAGCAGGACAAACTCAACGCCTTCGTTGCCTGGATGCTCCAAGCGACGAAGGGATACTGTGTTAAGCTGGTGAATCCCGGTGGCTCAGAGGCGTGGGGATGGGGCATGAACTGTGTCAACGTCGCGGATCCCGTCCCGTATTTCGATGTGATGCCATCTGAGATCATCACAGGGCTTGCCAAAGCGAATGAGGCCTTGAACCTGCCGACGTCGATTCACCTCCACTGTAATAACCTAGGACATCCCGGCAACTACACGACCACTCTTGATACGATCAAACTCTTTGAGGGGGTCCTCCCAAGGAACGCAAAAACCCGGGACCAAGTGATCAACTTCGCCCATATGCAGTTCCATGCGTATGGAGGCACCACGTGGAAAGACTTTGAAACCGAGGCCGAAAAGGTCGCTGACCGCATAAACAAGAACAAGAATATGACGGTCGACGTGGGGTTCGTCACGCTTGACGAGACGACCACGATGACGGCTGACGGTCCGATGGAGTTCTACCTCCATAACACGAACCACCTCAAATGGTGTAACGACGACATCGAACTCGAAACCGCAGCGGGCGTTGTGCCCTACGTCTACAGCCCGAAGATTCACGTATGTGGCATCCAGTGGGCGATTGGGCTCGAGCTGGCGCTGCTGATCGACGACCCAATGCAGGCGTTCATTACGACCGATCATCCCAATGCCGGACCTTTCAGGCGGTATCCACGGATCATCAGCTGGCTTATGTCAAATCAAGCTCGGCTGGATCGACTTGAGACGTTGCATAAGTGGGTACCTGATCGGACAGCCATCGGCGGGATCTCTCGCGTATTTGACTTCTACGATATTGCCAAGATGACGCGCGCAGGTCCTGCGCGAGCGCTAGGACTTGGCGATATGAAGGGCCATCTGGGGGTCGGCGCTGACGCTGACGTCGCGATATACGATTACGACCCAAAGGCCATGGATCCCACAACTGACCCTGCAGGCATTGAAAAGGCGTTCAAAGACACAGCGTACACGATCAAAGGCGGCGACATCGTCGTGATCGACGGAGAAGTTGTGAGCAAGGGCAACAAGCGGACGATCTGGGTCGACGCCACTAACGGCACGACGGACCCAGTGGTGATGCACGACATCGACAAGAAGTTCCTGAGGTTCTACAGCGTCACGATGAAGAACTACCCGGTCCAGGATTCGTACGCGGTGAGCAATCTGGTCGTTAAACCGGAGGCGGCATAAGTCAAGAAGCCTCTTCGGCTTTATTTACTGGACCGACGAAAAAACGACTAGATGGCAAGCAGTGCGCCGTGAAGGCCTATCAAGGGGGTGCGGCCTGGAGGGAAACGGACGGTGTACTATGCAGGGCGTAAGACGCTCTGCGTCTTTCTTTTTTAAGCTTTTTAGGGGTCTGTGCCTCGCTACAGGCGTGCTGGCTCTCAACAACACTCGACTCTCGCCAATCGGTGATAAGCGGGCCGATTATAAAGAATAT
>Ga0181523_10003715_pt1 | contig 13724 bp, 12 predicted proteins | sample PEATcosm2014_Bin_43_FD_119752 | JGI IMG/M metagenome (GOLD analysis project Ga0181523, IMG submission 119752) | Peatland microbial communities from MTU Mesocosm Facility, Houghton, MI, USA - PEATcosm2014_Bin05_30_metaG | ecosystem: Environmental > Terrestrial > Soil > Wetlands > Peat | place... | reverse complement strand
GCAACCTAAAACCTGACATTATGAAAACCCAACTCACACCTCTTGGCGCCATCCTGCTGTCGGCCATCACCGTATGGTTCACCACCGCGCCAGCCCGGGCCCAGAACCCCCCTGGCGGCTTTTCATTCATCAGTTCAGCTAGAGTAACCAATGGTTTTCTGATGAATTGGCCAAATGCGGGTGCCGGGACCAATTACACGGTGCAGAGCCGGGATAGACTCGCCGACAGCATTTGGGTTACGCTGGCTGCCAACCAACCTTGGCCCACGGTTCAGACTCAATGGCTCGACTCCACAGCTTCCAATCAGCTCGCACGTTTTTACCGGGTCGTTGCGGTTCCATCCGCCACTCGCGGAAACATACTCGCTTCGAATCTGGTTTATTCCTATTCCATCGCCACGATCAACAGCTATTTTAACTATTACAATCTGGGTCTCGCCGCGACGTATGCGGTGAATTTCTACAAGATTGATTATGATACCATTGACCCACTGGGTGCACGCATCCAGGCCTCCGGCGCATTGTTTCTGCCGCAGAATGTCGGAAAGCCGCTTCCGCTGCTCAGCTATCAACATGGCACCACCACTTTGACCAATGACGTGCCCTCTGGCGGAACCTCGGATGATGATATTGTGGGCCTGATTTTTGGTTCTGCAGGTTATGCCGCCGCGCTGCCGGATTATTTGGGTCTGGGCGATGGCCCCGGGTTCCATCCCTATGTTCACGCTCGCACTGAAGCAACTGCGTGTGTTGACCTGCTGCGTGCCGCTCGCCGGTTTTGCGCCAGCAACAGCATCCCATTGACCAGCCAGTTGTTCCTGGCCGGCTATTCCCAAGGCGGTCACGCGACGATGGCCCTGCACCGTGAACTGGAGAATTATCATACCAACGAGTTCACCATTACCGCCAGCGCGCCCATGGCCGGGCCGTATGACATGTCCGGCGTGGAATTGAGTGACCTGCTGTCCGCCCGCTGTCCGCCCAACCCATATTATTACGCCTATGTCATCATTTCCTATCAGCGCGTGTATGCCCTGGCTTCAACCTGGTCTGACCTGTTCGCACCGCCTTACGCCACCACCATCCCACAGTTGTTCAACGGCAATATCGACGGCTCGACCATCAACTTGTCCCTGCCCGCCTGCAACATTTCGAACATCCTCAGTAGCGCATTGCTGACCAACCTCCAGAATGATCCCAACTGTCCATTCCGCCAGGCATTGCGAGACAACGATGTGGATCAATGGAAACCGGTTGCGCCCATGCACCTCTATCATTGTTTCGCTGATGACCAGGTGCCCTATGCCAATTCTCAGGTTGCCTATAGTAACTTCCTGGCACGTGGCGCTTCGCAGGTACAACTGATCGATCCCGATCCAGGCGCCAACCATAAAGATGGCTGGGTGCCTTGCCTGACAGCCGCAAAAACCTGGTTCGACACCCTGAAACAATAATTACGGAAACGACGGAAGAGCTCCTGAATTTTTGGACTGTCGCTATAACAGGTACGTGAGGGCATCGTGCCGAGCACCCCTAGTTGACTCCGGTTGGCAGGACTTCTACCTTCACATTGCATGTTCGAACTCGTGGCGCCCTTCAAACCCGCCGGTGACCAGCCGCAAGCGATTGCGAAGCTGACCGACGGCATCTTGTCCGGCGCGAAACACCAGACGCTCCTCGGCGTCACCGGTTCCGGCAAAACCTTCGCCATCGCCAACGTCATCAAAAATGTGGACAAGCCCACACTCGTCATTTCGCACAACAAAACGCTCGCGGCGCAGCTTTACGCCGAGTTCAAGGGATTTTTTCCCAACAACGCCGTCGAATACTTCGTCAGCTACTTCGATTATTATCAGCCGGAGGCCTACATCCCGCGCACCGACACGTTCATCGAAAAGGATTCGAGCCGGAACGAGGAAATCGAGCGGATGCGGCTTGCCACGATGAGCTCGCTTTTCGCGCGGCGCGACGTGGTGGTCGTCGCCAGCGTCTCGTGCATTTACGGCATCGGCAGCAAGGAGGATTACGAGGCGATGGTCATTCCCATCCGCGTCGGCAGCGAAATTTCGCGCGAACAATTCCTCACGCGCCTCGTGGATTTGCAATACGACCGGAACGACATCGCGTTTGAGCGCGGCCATTTCCGTGTGCGCGGCGACACGGTGGAAGTCCGTCCCGCCGGACGCGAAGACGGCCTGCGTGTGGAATTTTTCGGCGAGCAAATCGAGCGGCTCACGCGTTTTGAGCCGTTGACGGGAAATAAAATTGAATTGCCCGATGCAGTCACGATTTTCCCGGGAAAACAATTCGTCACGACCGGTGACAAGATGAAACGCGCCATCCTCACCATCCGCGAGGAGCTCGGCGAACGCATCGCGTGGTTCGAGCAGCGCGGCAAACTGCTCGAAGCCCAGCGCATCAAGCAGCGGACCGAATACGACCTCGAAATGATGGAGGAAATGGGCGTTTGCTCGGGTATCGAGAATTATTCGCGCCACATCGCCGGACGCCCGCCCGGCTCGCGCCCCGCGACGGTGATTGATTTTTTTCCAAAGGATTACCTGCTGGTGATTGACGAATCGCACGCCACCGTGCCGCAAATCGGCGGGATGTTCGAGGGCGACCGCTCGCGCAAAACGGTTTTGGTCGAGCACGGTTTCCGGCTGCCCAGCGCGCTCGACAATCGTCCGTTGAACTTTCCGGAATTCCAGGCAATGCAAGGCCAGACGATTTATGTCAGCGCCACCCCGGCGCAAAGGGAATTGGAATGGTCGCGACAAGCGGCTGTGGCGGCGGGCATCTTGCCTGCCAGTGAGCCGGGCGTCCTGCTCGGCGAAAGAACCGTTGGTGGTTTGAAGCGCGCCGAGAATTCGAACATCAGCCCGGGCGGCAAGATGCCGCCCTCACCGGCAGGCAGGATGCCCGCCGCTACACAGCCCGGCGTCGTGGAATTGGTTGTGCGCCCGACCGGGCTGATTGACCCGAAGGTCACGCTCAAACCGCTCAAAGGCCAGATTGACGATCTTATCGAGGAATGCCGCAAACGCGCCGACGCCAAGGAACGTACGCTCGTGACGACGCTCACCAAGCGCACCGCTGAGGAATTGACCGATTACCTCCGCGGCATCGGCGTCAACGTCCAGTATCTCCACAGCGAGATTGACGCCATCGAGCGTGTCGAAATTCTGCGCTCGCTCCGCAAGGGCGAATTCGACGTGCTCGTCGGCATCAATCTGCTCCGTGAAGGTCTGGATCTGCCGGAAGTTTCGCTCGTCGCAATTCTCGACGCCGACAAGGAAGGCTTTTTGCGCAGCGAGACGAGTCTGATTCAGACCGCCGGCCGCGCTGCGCGGCATCTCCACGGTGAGGTGATTCTCTACGCCGACGTGATGACCGACAGCATCAAACGATTTCTGGCCGTCACCGAATACCGCCGCAAAAAGCAAATCTCCTACAATCAGGAACACAACATCACCCCGCGCAGTGTCAGCCGCGCTGTCGAGGAAAGCCTGGCAACTTACGAATCAAATCGTGAAGAGGCCAATGCCGTCTTGCGCGACGCGAAACTAGACGTTGACCTGACCGAAACCATCGGCGACCTGGAAACGGAAATGCTTAAAGCCGCCGAGGAATTGCAATTTGAAAAGGCTGCGCTGCTCCGTGATCAGATCAGGGAGCTCAAACGCGTGATTGACGGCTCGCCGCCGGCGACGGAAGCAAAGGGTCAAAAAGTCAGTTACCGGAAGGGAAAGGCAAATAGACGGGTGTGAAATCGGAAGCCGGCATCCACCGGGCAATTTCACCGCTACATGGCGTCAAAAAAACCGTCATTTTTGTTTGAACAAGTCCGGCAACCGGCGTAATCAAGCGCAAACAGTTCCAGCACTTAAATGGCGACATTCAAAATGGAAAACGGCGTGAATCGGCCAAAGAACGAAGACGTTCATCTCCAAATACCGGCCACGGGAGAGGAAAGGAATTGGGTGGACCGATGGCGGGAGCCGAAGGGTTCGCGAGCCGTTCTCTTGAGCCTCCTCGTTCTTGCGCTAATCGCCGGGGTGGGCGTGTTGGTTCGCACGACCGGTGGAACCGGTTTTGCCTGGCTGCATCTGATGTACCTGCCTATCATCCTGGCCGCGGCGGGTTTCGGAATTTACGGGGGCGTTGCCGCCGCCCTGGTGGCCGGTTTTGTTCTCGGGCCATACATGCCGATGGATGCGGCCAAAGGATTGTCGCAGATCATGTCCAACTGGATGTTCCGCACAGTTTTTTTTCTTTTGGTGGGCGCGTTCAGCGGCTTGATCTCAAAGTACCTCAACGAGCAAATTGATCGTCTCAAGGAAACGCATCAACATCTGCTGCAGGCCCATGAAGAACTCAAGAGCGCCCAGATGCAACTCATCCAGACGGCGAAACTGGAATCCATCGGCCGCCTCGCTGCGGGCGTAGCGCACGAGGTGAAAAATCCGCTGGCGGTCATCCAGTTGGGCGTTGACTATTTGACCCGCACGACGAAAGACACCGGAGATCGCGATTCCATTGAAACGATCCAGGAAATGGCGGATGCCGTCCGGCGGGCGGACGTGGTCGTCAAGGGATTGCTGGATTTTTCCCGATCCGAACAGCTTGGTCTGGCCTTGATGGATTTGAATTCAGTGATTGAAGAGTCGCTGTTGCTGGTCAGACATGAACTCACCAAGAATCATATATCCCTGGAAAAACACCTCGCCGGGCAACTTCCCCAAGTCGAACTGGACCGGAATAAAATCAAACAGGTGCTCATCAATGTTTTCATGAACGCCATCCAGGCGATGGGCAATAATGGGACCTTGTCGGTGAAAACTTTCATCAGCCGGCCAACCGGCTCCGAGGCCGCGGGCCAAAGCCCGGCAGGCGAAAAGGTGGTGGTGCTGGTTGAAGACACCGGCACCGGCATACCGGAAGACAAACTCGACAAACTTTTTGATCCCTTCTTCACCACAAAACCCGTCGGCACGGGAACGGGCCTGGGGTTGTCGGTGTCCCGGAATATCATTGAACTGCACCGGGCGACCATTAAAATCGCCAATCGGAAGGGGGTTCGCGGTGCAGCCGTGAGCATCGCGTTTCCCATTCCAAACAGGGGTTGATTTATGACAAAAAAGAAAATCCTGGTGGTTGACGACGAAGTGGGAATGACCCGCATGCTCAAGCGAAACCTCGAGGCAACCGGCCGCTATGATGTGAGAACGGAAAATGAGGGAGCGGCTGCCATCACCGCCGCCCGCGAGTTTCAGCCCGACCTGGTGCTGCTGGACGTGATGATGCCGGAAATCAGCGGCGACGAGGTGGCCGTCCGGATTAAAGAGGACAAAAAGTTGAGCAACATCCCCATTGTATTTCTCTCCGCCATCGTCAAAAAGGAGGAAACACAACCCACCGGCGGCAATATCGGCGGATACACCTTTCTGGCCAAGCCTGTCAAACTCGATGATTTAATCACCTGCATCGAAAACCACCTGGGAAAATAAGCCCGGTTGGCGTCGGATAAGGGTTCCGGTCTGCCCGCCGCATCTTGTCGGTGAATCCAAACGCAATGTGGCCGCTTTGTCGCGCGCGACAATCGTTGACTATCACTTGACCTGCCCAAAGCGCGATGGGAGATTGCAACGACGCTTATGTTCGGAACCAGTGATCCATATCAGGTCGTCGCCGGGTTGGGCATCGCGCTTTTGTTTCTCGCCGGCTTGTGGGGACTGATTGTCTGGGTCCGCGAGGCGCCGGCCACGCCGGACCCGTGGGATGCCGAGGTTGAGCAAAAATTATCCGAACCGGAAGCCACGGAAGTTTGTCCCCATTGTTTGACCGAACAACCGCCCACCGCGTGGTTTTGCAAACATTGCGGTAAGGCCGTTGGTCCTTACAACAACCTGATGCCCTTCCTGAACGTGTTCTCCGAAGGCGAGGTGCTGAGGAACGGCACCACCGGCCAATTTCGAAACCGGCCGCTTATTTTGATCGGTTACATGCTCATTACCCTGGGCATCAACCCCTTCTTCGCGCCGATTTACTGGTTCTTTCTTCTGTCGAATTTGAAACGTCCGCCTGACCGGCAGGAACCCGTTGAAGAACAAAAAGCCCGGCAATAAATCATCTCACTTCGCCGGGTTCGCGCCTTTGACATTCATCCGAATCGAGTAAAGCGACGTGCTGGCGGTGATGAAAAGGGTTTTACGGTCTTTGCCGCCGAAGCAAACGTTTGCGGACCATTTTTCCGGCACGTCAATGTGGCCGATCTGTTTCCCCGTCGGGTCGAAAATCGTCACGCCGTTGCTCCTGCCTGTGGCACAAAGGTAAAGATTGCCTTCCGCGTCAATCGTCATGCCGTCCGAACCTTTCGGGCAAAACAACGTTTTGTTCGTGAGCAAGCCGTCGGGCAAAATATCATAGCGCCAGGTCTGATCCGCCTGAATGTCGGCGACAAAAAGCGTTTTTCCGTCGGGCGTTCCAGTGATGCCGTTGGGCTTGGTGAGGTCGTCCGTGACGCGTTCCAGACTTTTATGGTCGGGCGAAAGATAAAAAACCTCCTGATTGGGAAGCGCCATCGTGTCATGATCCCACCATTTGCGCTTGTAAAACGGGTCGGTGATATACATTGCGCCATTGGGCGCGACCCAGACGTCGTTCGGCCCGTTGAGATATTTGCTCTGATAATTCGTAACGAGCACCGTCACTTTTTTATCGGGAGCGATGGACCAAAGTTGGTTGTGCTCGTCGGCACAGGCGATCAAATTGCCATTCGCATCAAAATACATTCCATTGGCGTACCCGGACGGTTGCATGAACGTGGAAAGCTTTCCGTCCACGCTCCATTCCATGATGCGATTGTTCGGCTGGTCCACGAAAAACACATTGCCGGCCCGGTCGCAGGTCGGGCCTTCGGTGAACGCAAAATCGCCGGCAAGTTTTTGAAGTTTCGCGTCAGGCGCGATCACGCTCTGGGCTTTCATTCCCGGCACAGTGGCCAGGCCGATGAACATGGCGGAAAGAAAAATGGATGTTTTCATGGCAACGCAGACAAATTGGAACAACGGCCCGCCGGAATCCATTAAAAACGCTCCTTGTTTTCGCTTATGAACTGGCGCATTGTGGAGGACGCTGATTTGCGCGTGACCATGCAGCCCGGAACCAGACGATTTCTGCACTTTCTGCAAAGCTGGCTCATCAACACCATCGCGGTGTTGGTGGCGTACTACATTGTGCCAGGCATCCACTTCGGCCAGACCAGCAGTTTCCTCTCCCCGTTCATCGCGTCGCTCGTCCTCGGCATCCTCAATGCCTTCATCCGGCCGGTTCTGATGTTGCTGGCGTTGCCGCTGTTGATTTTCACGCTCGGCCTGTTCACGCTCGTCATCAACGCGCTGCTGCTTTATTTCGTCGGTATCCTGCTCGCGCCCCATTTTCGGGTGGACAGCTTCGGCGCGGCGTTTCTCGGCGCCATCATCATCAGTGTCGTGTCCATCGCGCTAAACATTTTGACCGGCGCCGGCAACACCCGCGTCACGTTTCAGCGCCGCCAGCGTCCGCCACCCCAAAAAACCGATGGTGACGATGGACCGGTGATTGACGTGTGACTCAATTGGCGATTGGCGATTGGCGATTGGCGAATCCAGCTTCAATCCATGCACCGCGTAAATCGTATATCGTAAATCGAAAATTTGAGCCAACTCACGTCGGCTGCTACGATTTTAACTGATACGCCGCAGACAAAGTCTTAATCCCTCGTTCGCGAAATTCTTTCTCAAAATCCGTCGGCAATTCCGCAAGTTCAACCGGCGTTTCAATTTCCTTAAAACTTTTGTCCGCGCTGAAAACGTCAGTCATCTGTTCGAAATAATCCCCGTCGTCCGTGCGCAAATAAATTTTGCCGCCCGGCGCGAGCGCAGCCCTGGCGATCCCGGGAAACGCTTCGCCAACGAGCCGGTGGCGGCGATGCTTTTTCTTCGGCCACGGGTCGGGAAAATAAACGTGCAGCGCGGAAACCGAGTGCCGTGGCAGCAGATATTCCAGAAAATACGACGACTCGATACGCACGCCTCGCAGGTTCGTCAGCCCGGCACGGTGGCCCTTGCGGTCCAATTTGCGGAGGCGGCCCAGCAACCGTTCGACCCCGATAAAATTGCGCTCCGGGTGCAGTTTCGCGTAATCCACGAGAAATGACGCGTCGCCGCAGCCCAGTTCCACTTCCACCGGCTGCGGTTCGGGAAAAATTTGTGTCAAGTCCAGCCGCGCGACGATGGAATGGATTTCGACAATGAGTTTGTTTTGATTTTCCATTCCGCAATCCGCAATCGAAAATCTGTCATTTGAAAAAGTGGTCGGGGCGGTGAGATTCGAACTCACGACCTCTTGTACCCGAAACAAGCGCGCTAGCCAGGCTACGCTACGCCCCGACTCTGAAGCAGTGGAGTTTGCCCGCTGCCAGCCCGAAAGGCAATGCTGTTTTTGCCAAGGGCTTCCCCGAAAATCAAAAAACGGGGCCAACCGAAGCCCGCCATCGTGAAAAGTGCCCGCCAAAACGGGTCACTCGTCATCCACGCCCGGCGAATATAACTGCGGCTCCGCCGGCACCGGCCAGCGCTCGCACGGCGAATAAGGGATTCCCTTATATGCCTAGTTCTTTGCCCCACACTGCAATCAGGTGGTGCACCAATTGTAACCAGCGCGCATTTCCCTTAATTTGCTGCCATGCAAACAATATATGCGAAGCCAAATACGGACAGCCCCCCTGACGCGGTTCATCTTCGGTCGAACTCTCTGGCCGCCCCGAACGGCAACGGCAATGGAAACGGCAACCGCGCGCTGGTGGACGCGCTGGTCGGTTCCCGGGTTTACCGGGAATACGAACGCGCCTTCAGCGACATGACCGGGCTGCCGGTGGCGCTGCAACCGGTGGAAACCTGGCAGTTGCCGCACCACGGCAAGCGGAATGAAAACCCGTTCTGCTTATTGGTATCGCAGAAGAGCCGCGCTTGCGCCACGTGTTTGCAGGTGCAGGAAAGGCTTTGCGCCAAAGCGGTGAGCGAACCGCAGACGGTTACCTGCGCCGCCGGACTTTGCGACACAGCCATACCGGTGCGGTTGAGCGACCGTTTGATTGGTTTCCTTCAGACCGGGCAACTGTTCCGGAAAAAACCGACCGAGGCCCAGTTTGACCGGACGGTTGACCTGACGGAAAAGTGGGGATTGGAAGTGAACCGCGAGACCCTGCGAAAAGCCTATTTTGCCGGCAAGGTCGTCTCCCCCAAACAACACGAATCGGCCATCAAATTGTTGACTATTTTTGCCCAGCACCTCGCCATATTGAGTAATCAGGTCTTCATCCAGCAGGAAAACGCCGAGCCGCCGGTCATCAAGCGCGCCCGAGAATTCATTCACGAGCATCAGGCCGAGGAACTTTCGCTGAACCAGGTGGCCAAGGCGGTCAACATGAGCACGTTTTACTTCTGCAAAATGTTCAAAAAGGTCGCGGGCATCAACTTCACCGATTATGTCGCGCGGGTGCGCATCGAAAAATCGAAAAACCTGCTGCTGAACCCCAATCTGCGCGTGAGCGAAATCGCGTTTGAAGTCGGCTTCCAGTCGCTGACGCACTTCAACCGCGTGTTCAAGAAACTCCTCGGCCAGTCCCCCACCGATTACCGGTCGCAACTGCTCACCCACTGAGGGAAAACGTGACAAGTGACAGGTGACAAGCGGCTCAACGCGCGCCGCTGGTTCCCCGCCACCCGCCACTCGCCCGCCGCGCCGTAGCCTCTGGGCGGAGGCAGGTCACTCGTTTGAGATTGGCAGCGGCGCGGGATTTCCCGATATTCCCTTCATCCTTGAAATGAAGGGTTACCGGAAAATGTCCCGAGCCGAACTGCTCGCTTGGATTGAGAAATTCAAATCCAACCACGCCACGCGCACGAGGGCGCAGCAGCAGCGGGCCGCGTCCGCGTTGCGCGACAGCGAGGAGCGGCTGCGCGCGATACTGGCAACCGCGGTCGAAGGCATTATCACGATTGACCAGCGCGGCACCATCGAGTCCTTCAATCGGGCGGCGGAACAGATTTTTGGTTACAAGGCGCGCGAAATCATCGGCAAAAACGTCAGCGTCCTGATGCCCTCGCCCCATCGCGAGCAACATGACGCTTACATCGGCAATTATCTCCGCACCGGTCACGCGAACATCATCGGCATCGGACGCGAAACGGTCGGGCGGCGCAAAGACGGCGCGATTTTTCCAATGGACCTTTCCGTGAGCGAAGTCCGGCTGGCGGACCGGCGGATTTTCGCCGGCTTCGTGCGTGACATCACCGAACGCAAACGGCTGGAACGGGAAATCCTCGAAATCAGCGACCGCGAACAGCGCCGCATCGGACATGATTTGCACGACGGCCTTTGCCAGCATCTGGCCGGCATTGAATTGATGAGCCAGGTGCTGGAACAAAAATTGACGCCGCAGTCCAAGGAGGCCGCGAAGCGCGCCGGTGACATCGCCAAAAACGTGCGCGAGGCCATCGGCCAGACGCGCTCGCTGGCGCGCGGCCTCTCGCCGGTCACGCTGGAATCGGAAGGACTCACCTCCGCGCTCCACGAACTGGCAGTGAACACGGAAGAATTGTTCAACGTGAAATGTCGTTTCGACGGCGACGCGCGGGAGTCGGTGCGCAATCGAGCCGTGGCCACGCACCTTTTCCGTTTGGCGCAGGAGGCCGTGTCCAACGCCATCAAACACGGCAAAGCCAGGCGGATTTCCATTCATCTCAAAGCCGATCCCGGACGCATCTATCTGGCGGTGACCGACAACGGCAAGGGTTTCCCGGCGAAAATGCCCAAAACCAAAGGCATGGGCCTGCGCATCATGCAATCCCGCACGGGAATGATCGGCGGCACTTTGACCATCGAACGGAATGCCGGCGGCGGCACAAGCATCATTTGCTCAGCCCCGAACAATTCAACGCAACCGTCAAATCACTCACTCTCGAAAAAATGACCGATAAAAACCCAACATTGCGCGGCGATCACTTTGGAGTGCGGCGACGCGTCGCCGCGTTTCAAAGCGCGGACATGTCCGCGCACTCCCAAAACACATCCAATCATGGCCGCAAAAGATAAAACCTCAAAAAAGCGCGTGCTCATCGTGGACGATCATCCGATGATGCGCACCGGACTGGCGCAATTGATTGACAACGAATCCGACCTGAAGGTCTGCGCCGAGGCGGACAATGCCGGCCAGGCGCTCGATGCCGTCGCCCGGCAACCCTTCGATTTGATCCTGCTCGACATTTCGCTGCCTGACAAAAACGGGCTGGAGCTCATCAAGGACATTCAGACGTTGAAACCGGGGCTTCCGATTCTGGTCGTCTCGATGCACGACGAACTGCTTTACGCCGAGCGGGTGCTGCGGGCGGGCGGGCGCGGCTACATCATGAAACAGGAGGGCGGCAAAAAGCTTTTGCAGGCCATCCGCCAGGTGTTGAACGGCCAGGTTTATGTGAGTGAAAAAATGTCCGCGCAAATCCTGGAGAACGTTTCCAGCCGGCACGCCGAGGCGTCGGCTTCACCCATTGAACGCCTGACCGACCGCGAGTTTGAGGTCTTCCAATTGATTGGCCAGGGCAAGGGCACGCGCGACATCGCCGAGCACCTGCGCCTGAGTGTGAAGACCGTCGAGGTGCACCGCGCGAACATCAAGGGAAAGCTGAAATTGAAAACCGCGACCGACCTCGTAAGCCGCGCCATTCGCTGGGTGGAGGCGGAACAGAAAGGCTGACGGATTTAACCGCGGACCTGTCCTCCGAAGCCAGGCGAAGGATGGATGAACGCGGATGGACACGGATTCCCATCGCGCTAAACTTGCGACGTGAACCGCTCCCGTCACATGCCACACGCCACTCGCCTGTCGCGCCGAAGCTCCCGCCTGTCCTCCGACCTGTCCATCGGAGCTTTAGCGAAGTTGGAAGCCAAGCGAAGGATGGAAGCGAAGGCTGGTCACTCGTCACGCGCCACGCGCGACCGCCTGTCGCGTGAGCGCCGTTTTGCTCCTCGCCCATCGGATTGTCCCTCGCCTGCGGGAGCGGGAGAGGGTGGTCGCAGACCGGGTGAGGGGCGTTGGGGCAAAATCACTCTGCTGCGGAGGGGCATTCAAGGTGAGGGTCGAGATCGCCTGTCGCGTGAGCGCCGTTCGTGGAACATGAGTCGAATCCGCGGCAAGAACACCACGCCGGAAAAAGTTGTCCGTTCCCTGCTCCACCGGTTGGGCTACCGCTTTCGCCTCCACCGCAAAATCCCAATCCCTCAACTCTCAACCAAAAACCCTCAACCATCGCAACGTCGTTTCATCACACCTGACATTGTCCTGGTCCGGCAACGCGTTGCGATTTTTGTGCACGGCTGTTTCTGGCATCGGCATCGGGGCTGTGAGAACTGCACCACGCCCACGCACCGGCGCGAATGGTGGCTGAAAAAACTCAACGGCAACGCCGCCCGCGACATGCTGCATCAACGCGCGCTGCGCAAACTCGGCTGGCGCCCGGTCGTGGTCTGGGAATGCGAGACGGAAAAACTGGAAAAGCTGGTGCGACTGCAAACCAGACTGGAACGAACCTTGCCAGCCGCAAAAGACCGCAAATGTTTTTAACCGCTTATCCCCGCTCATCAGTACTGATTAGCACAAATTCGCAGTTCACCCGGCGGCTTTGGCCTTATCATGTCACTTGTCACTCGCCACCCGCCACGTGTTTTGAGAATGTCAGACCGAAAAACCAAAAACCCTGGACCGTCTCAGCCGGAAGCTCTCGAAATCAGCAGGATAGAGCTTCACGCAGCCACCAGCACCCTGACTTCACGCTCCAGCCGCTTGGTAAACTGGTCTATGATCGGACCCAGGCCTTGGGTGGCAGAGACATTTTCCGGGGACTCCGCTTTTAACTCCACTCAGGAAATTGAGTGGTATTTAAATCCAACGTGGAAATAGAGGCCATGTCGGAATCTTCAAGGCTAAAATCAAAGATATTCAAGTTTTCCGCGATATGCGCTTTCTGGGAGGATCTGGGGATGGCAATAATTCCTCTTTGGTAATGCCATCTCAGGCTCACCTGCGCAATCGTCTTATTGTACTTCTTTCCGATGGTTGCAAGCGTGGCATTGGTGAAAAGCCCATGACGGCCTTCCGCAAAAGGTGCCCAGGCTTCCATTTGCACGCCATGTTGCTTTAAGTATTCCAGTGACTTGCCTTCCTGGAAAAACGCATGTGTTTCGATTTGATTTATTGCGGGTTTCACGTCGTTACTCGCAATCAAGTCCTCAAGTTGCGCGGGTTGGAAATTGCTCACGCCTATGGCCTTGATTCTGCCCTGATGATAGAGTTCCTCCATGGCCTTCCAGGAGCCTTTCACATCGCCAGCAGGCCGATGAATCAGGTAAAGGTCCAAATAATCCGTACCCAACTTATTGATAGAAGTTTGAAATCCTTGCTTTGCCTGTTCGTACCCCATGTCGGCCTTCCACAGTTTTGAGGTGATAAAGAGCTCTTCACGTTTGATTCCACTCTGTTTGATCCCGGCGCCTACTGCCGTCTCAGTGCCGTAGATCATGGCGGTATCAATAAGACGATAGCCCAGAGAGATGGCATCGGCCACGCACCTTTTTCCGACGTCGCCGTTGAGCGTCATAGTGCCCAATCCAAGACGTGGCATTTG
>Ga0181523_10003713_pt1 | contig 13726 bp, 10 predicted proteins | sample PEATcosm2014_Bin_43_FD_119752 | JGI IMG/M metagenome (GOLD analysis project Ga0181523, IMG submission 119752) | Peatland microbial communities from MTU Mesocosm Facility, Houghton, MI, USA - PEATcosm2014_Bin05_30_metaG | ecosystem: Environmental > Terrestrial > Soil > Wetlands > Peat | place... | reverse complement strand
GGACGGACAACCGGCCCTACACGGGGACGGGCAGGCGTGGCTCCACCGGGACGGACCGCCGGCCCTTCACCGGGACGAACAACCAGGCCTACACCGGGACGGACCGCCGGCCCTACACCGGGGCAAACAACCGGCCCTCCACCGGGACGGACAGCCGGGGCCACGTCCAGTCGGCTGGCGAGGCCGGCCCGCGGGCGATGGCGTCCGCTGCCGCGCCGCCGAACACGTACGCATTCCGCCGCGGCGCCGGTGCCCGCGCGAAGGTCAGTGCCCGCGCCGAAACTTTCCCCGTGCGGGCGCTGATCGGCGACGAACTGCGGATGCCGATCACGTGGTGCGAAATGGGCTCCTGCATCTCGTGGCACGCTGATCGCGAAGCGCTCGGCGAGGCTGATAACCGTGCCCGGGCGATCCGCGCGGGCTGGCGTATCGACGCGCTGGGCCGGATTGCGTGCCCCCGTTGCCAGCAGACCTCCACCAGCTTCCGGGCCACCCGCCCGGTCGTGCCGTGGGACCGGGCCACAGCTATCGTCAGGGCCGCCCGGGCGGCCGCCGGGCCGGGCTACCGCAACACTGGCTCCGTCCCCAGGCCAAACGGCCGCGGAACGCGCCGCCCGGCCACCGGTCAACGGTGAGTACCGGGGCCGGCCTGATGATCAGGGAGCAAGCGACAGGGGCGGCCGCTATCGCCGGCCTGGCCAGCGACAACTGGCGGCTGTCACCGGATACCGCCCCGAGGGGCTGGGCCTGCCTGCCCGAGATCACCATGTGCGCGCGTGGCATGGACGGCCGGCCGGTCCGCGTGGCACGCGAATTTACCGTCGCGACCTTGCGCCGGTGGGGACTGACCGGGCGCTGCGACGACATCACGATCGTCGTGTCCGAGATGCTGACCAATGCGCTCCGGCATGCGCGGCCGGGAAGCGGTGATGTCCGGGGGGGGCCGCCGATCCGGATGGGCCTCTATACCGGCCTCTACTCCAGCCTCTCCACCCCGGGGCCATGGGTGCTGTGCGCGGTCGCCGACCCCAGCCCGGCGGTTCCGGTGCCCCGGGCATCCACCTCTCTCGCCGAGACCGGCCGCGGACTGCACATCATCCGTGCCCTCAGCGATGACTGGGGATACACCGCGCCAGACCGCACGGGAAAGCCAGACCGCACGGGAAAGGTGGTCTGGGCGACGTTTACCCACTGTTGAAGAGCTTCCGCACGGCGACAGCACAGCGGTGACGGCGCCGTCGACGTAGCTGACCTGGCCGTTGACAAAGTCCGGACGCACGGGAGACCAGCCACACTGCGGGGCCGACCAGGTCGGCCGGGGTTCTCCCACCGGTCGACCGGGGTCCGGGCCCACACCCAGGTATCGAACTGCTCAGCGCTGCGCAGGCCGGCGTTCAGGTCGGTCTCGATATAGCCGGGCGCCAGACCACTGGCTGGATGCCGCCCGCGGCCCACTCCGCGCACATGCGCGGATACCTGGCGCAACGGGACGATCGCGGCGGCCTCCCCGTACGAGGTGGATCACCTCGTACGGTTCACCCGGGTCTGGATCGTGCGTTGGCTGAGCGGTCATACCGTCACGGTATGTCGCTGGTGATGATCCGGCACGCCGGCGCGGCGGTCTCACGGATGTTGCCCGGGGCGGGCAGAGTGGAAGTGCCCGGCGTTTTGGACAGCGGCTATCGCGGCGCGGCCGGGTCCAGCACGGACAATGTCAGAGCTTGGTCAGCTTGGCGCACGGGGTCAGGATCCGGACCTGGCGCGAACCGAAGTCGACGACCACGGCGGTGTCGTCCTCAACGACCACAACCCGGCCGAGACCGTACTTGTCGTGAGTCACCTGGTCCTCGGCAGCGAACCGCTCGGCAGGCGGATCGGCCGGTTTGGGCGCGAAGGGACTGGTGGACAGGTGGCGCCGGGAAGTGGCGCGGGCAGGCTTCATCATTACCAGTATGCGCCCATCGGCGCGTCCGGTCCTCATTTCCTGTCTGGACATGGGTCAGCGGCGGCGGCCGCGGAACCTTGCGGAGAGCGCCACCGCACCGTGGCCGGTGCCCTGCGCGGTCGTCACGGTCTGCACAGGTACGGCCGGCTGCGCGGACGGCGCGATCGGCTTGGCCGGCGCGCCAGCGATGGAGCGCAGCAGCGGGGAGCCGGGGGTCACGGCGGCGGCGAGCGGGACGACGCGTGCCCTTCGCATCAGGGCGCGCACCTCACCGGCCTGGGCCGGGGTCTGCAGGGTGATCACCATGCCGCCCGCGCCGGCCCGGGCGGTGCGGCCCGACCGGTGCAGGTAGGCCTTGTGCTCGGCCGGTGAGTCGGCGTGGATGACCAGGTCGATGCTGTCCACGTGGATGCCGCGGGCCGCGATGTCGGTGGCGACCATGACACGCACCGCACCGTCGGCGAACGATGCGAGGTTACGGCCGCGGGCGTGCTGCCCAAGATCTCCGTGCAGCTCGGCGGCGGGTATCCCGGCGGCCGTCAGCTGACGGGCCAGCTGGTGGGCGCGCTGCTTGGTGCGGGTGAAGACCAGTGACCGGTTGCTCCCGCTGGTGAGTGCGGCCACCACGCCTGCCCGGTCGGCCGGTGCGACGGTGAGCAGATGATGGATCATCGCGGCCGGTGCTTCGGCGGGGTCGACCGCGTGCTGGGCCGGCTGGTTCATGAACCGCCGCACCAGGACGTCGACGGCATGATCGAGTGTCGCGGAGAACAGCATCCGCTGGCCCTCGGCCGGGGTCATATCCAGCAGCCGCCGCACGATGGGCAGGAACCCGAGGTCGGCCATGTGGTCCGCTTCGTCCAGCACGCTGATTTCGACGTCACCGAGGTGGCAGTGGCCCTGCTCGATCAGGTCGGCCAGGCGGCCGGGACAGGCGACGATGATGTCCGCGCGGTTGCGCAGTGCGCTGACTTGCGGGTTCTGCGGCACCCCGCCGAAGATCGTCGCGACGCTGAGGCCGACCGCCTCGGCCAGCGGGGCCAGGACGGCCTGGACCTGGCTGGCCAGCTCACGGGTGGGGACGAGCACGAGGCCGCGGGGGCGGCACGCGCTGGTGTAGCCGTCGGCGAGCCGCGCGGCGAGCGGGATGGAGAAGCCCAGCGTCTTGCCGGATCCGGTCTGCCCGCGGCCAAGTATGTCGAGGCCCGCGAGGGCGTCCGGCAGGGTGGCGGCCTGAATGGGAAAGGGCGTGGTGATGCCGGCGTCGGCGAGGGCCGCCACGAGCGGCGCCGGGACGCCTGCGGAGGCGAAGGTGACCGTGCGCGCAGCGGCCCTGGGCGCAGCGGCCCTGGGCGCGCTCCGGCGGTTGCGCCGCGGGGCAGCACCACGCTGGGTGGGCAGAGCGGCTTCGGTGGGCAGAGCAGTCATATAGGGGTTTCCTCTGGATCTGGTGGCCGTATTGAGGGCCGCCACATCCGTGGAAACCAGCTCGCTCACGAGCAGCGTACGACCGGCGCGCTCTGATGGCTGCGCCTCACTGCGAAGCAGTGCGTGGGTAACTAACCGCGGCGTCCCCGGCCCGATGAGGGGCCGGGGACTCCACGGTGCCACCCGGCGCTCAGACCGGGTGGCGGTGATCACTGATCAAGCTCAGAGCAGGCGAACCCGCTCGGCCTGCGGGCCCTTGGGGCCCTGGGTGACGTCGAACTCCACCCGCTGGTTCTCGTCCAGGCTGCGGAAGCCGCTGGATTCGATCGCGGAAAAGTGGACGAACACGTCCTTGCTGCCGTCGTCGACGGTGATGAACCCGAACCCTTTGTCCGAGTTAAACCACTTCACAGTTCCCTGTGCCATGGTGACTCCTTTGGAGATGAGAGAATGTTCCCGCGTATACGGGAACCGGCCCTCGGGCACCGGTTACGCACCATCTCCGGTACTCACCATCTCGCGCGCCCGCCAGTAAATCCGCGACCGCGGCGGAAACCACGTACACAGAAAACTACGACCACCCCTATCTAACCATGCTCCGGGCACTTTCATGCCCGAAGCGCCGGCTCTCCCCGGGTACGATCCATGCACGCACGAAGAAACCAGCAATATTTTTCCTGTATTGGTGGTATGTTTCCCGTGTGGGGAACTGGACATTCTTGACCAACCATGCCCGGGTGCTGCTGTGCATCTCACGCGACCCCGGCGCCCGCCTGCGCGACATCTCGGCCGGCCTGGGCATCACCGAGCGCAGCGCCTACGCCATCGTGACCGACCTGATCGACGACGGCTATGTCATCAAGACGAAGGACGGCCGGCGTAACCGCTATCAGATCCGGGCCGACCTCCCGCTGCCCGAACCCGCCAGCCGGCCGCCCACCGTCGGCGAGATGCTCAATCTCCTCGCGGGTACTCATCCTGTGCAGCAGCCATAAACCAACGCCATAAACAACAGGGACCGAACTGACCGGCGACGACCCTAAGGAGCCTCCGACCGTGCCAGCCCCTCCCGCGTCCGGCGCTGAGCCGCGCCCGCATACCCCGCCCCTTCCCCCGCGTGGCAGTGAGTACGCCGAGTTGTCCCGTCAGGTCAGGCAAGCGGGCCTGCTGGACCGCCGGCTTGGGTACTACACCTGGAAGATCACCGGAACTGCGCTGGCCCTGGTGGCCGGGTGGACGGTGTTCGTGCTGGCCGGTGACACCTGGTGGCAGCTGGCCACCGCGGTGTTCCTGGCCGTGGTCTTCGCCCAGCTCGGCTTCCTCGGCCACGACGCCGGCCACCGGCAGGTCTTCGCCTCGGCACGATCGAACTACCTGCTGGGGATCGCCTGCGGCAACCTGGGCGTCGGCCTCAGCTACGGCTGGTGGGTGGCCAAGCACAACCGGCACCACGCCCACCCGAACACCGACGGCGAAGACCCCGACCTCGCCATCAGCGTGCTCGCCTTCACCGGCGGGCGGGCGCGGGCGAGCCGGGGCCTGCGGCGGCTGATCTTCCGGTACCAGGCCTGGCTGCTCATCCCGCTGCTGTTCCTGGAGGCCATCGGCCTGCACACCGCAAGCATCCGCGCGCTGGCCCAGCGATCCCGCCGCGGGGCCGGGGCCAGCCGGGCCAGCCGGCACCGGGCCGCCGAGGCGGTGCTGCTGACCGCGCATGCCGCCGGCTACCTGACCGTGGTGTTCCTGGTCCTGTCACCAGCCCGGGCGATCGCGTTCATCGCGGTCCAGCAGGGCCTGTTCGGGTTCTACCTGGGCTGCTCCTTCGCCCCCAACCACAAGGGCATGCCCATCCTGGACGCCAGCGGCCAGCCCGGCTTCCTGCACCGGCAGGTGCTGACCTCGCGCAACGTCCGCGGCGGCTGGCTGACGCACTTCGCCATCGGCGGCCTTAACTACCAGATCGAGCACCACCTGTTCCCCTCCATGCCCCGCCCCAGCCTGCCCCGCGCCCAGCCGCTGATCGCGGCCTACTGCACCAGCCACGGCCTGCCCTATACCGAAGCCACCCTGCTCGGCTCCTACACTCAAGCGCTCCGCCATCTGCACACCATCGGCCGGCTCACCCGCCCGGTCCCGGCCCCTTCCCGGTCCCCGGCGCGGATCCAGCCGTGACCGCCCCGGAAGATGGCGACCGCGAGCGACTGTCGCTTCAACGGTGCAACTCCTGACAAAGCAGGAGACACCAGTGACGGATGTGACGGATGTGACGGTGATCAGGGCCAGGACGGGCTGCCGTGGGCCTCGCGGGCCAGGAGCGGTTCGCCGGTCCTGGAGGTGGGGCGTGCGGCTACGGGTGGTGCGGGGCGCGGTGCATCATCTTGCGCAGCGGCATCGTGGCCCGGCGCAACCAGCTGTCAGCACCGCGGCGATGGGCATGCACGGGTGTCACCTCGGACGGCATGGGCGGGACAGCGCGCTCGGGCCGGGTGACGGGGGCCGGGTCTGTAGCTGGTGCGGCTGATTCGGGCATAGTGACTTCCTAAGGCTAGGGAGATGTGATGCCGGCGGCGGCGAGGATTTCCTGCGGCCGGCCGCTGGGGTGGGCGGCCGAGGCCAGTCTCAGCGCCTCCGCCGCGTGTGCCGGGCTGGCCTGTGGCGGGACCACGAGCAGGGTGAGGTTGTCGCGGAAGGCCATGGTCATGTTGATGGTGTCGGTGTTCATCGACCTGAACCAGGCGACGCGTATGGTGTGGCCGCCGGCGATGACCCGATCCGGAATGTTGCTGAACGCGTCCACCGGTACCGCGACCCGGCTGACCCTCCCGGCTCGGGCACTCAGTTCGCCGAGCATGGCCGGAAGCTCAGCGGCGGCGTCACGCGAGTACGGCCACCACGCTCCGTTGATGCCTCTCCGCCCCGCCAGCGCGGGGTCCAGGCTCAGCCGGACCTCGCCGGCTACGGCACGCTCAGCCAACGCGGGAGAGGGCGCGGGCGGGGTGGTCTTGATGTCTTGAATACCGACCGGTGCCATGTCGCAGCCCCATCCCCGCCCCGGGACCGGAGCGGTGTTGTCATGCGCCTAGGGCGGCGCCGACGCGGCCGCCGGCGTGCAGAAAGTCCTCGGTATACCGATTGTACTCCGTTAAGCCGCTCACACTCCGTTAAGCCGCGCGTGATCGGCCCGATGGAGGCGTGGGCGGCCTGCCCGATTACATGTAGTGTTCATGGCACACGTAGTGTTAATAGCAGATGATGGCGAATCAGCCGCTCGGCCGGGACCCCGCCTTGCTGCTCAAGCAGGAGGCGGCCCTATGTTCAACGCCGATCTGAGCACCCGCGAACACGACGGTCACATCATCGTCGCGCTGCACGGGGAACTCGACCAGGAAGACGCCGCGAGTGTCGCGGCCGCGCTCACGGCCGTCGCGGCCCGCACGCCGCAGATCATCATGGATCTGGCCGCGCTGACGTTCATCGACTCCAGCGGGGTGGCAGCGCTGGCGCATGGGCGCAGGGAGGCCCGGCGCGCCGGGGGGAACCTGGTGCTGGCCGCACCGCAGCAGCAGGTGCGGCGGGTTCTTGCCATCACCCGCCTGGCCGATGCCTTCTCCGTGCACGCCAGCGTGGACGAGGCGGCCAGCCAGGCCGCGGGCTTCCGGCCGGTGACCATGACGTTAACGACCTGACCGGGCGTGAGGTTGGCCCCGCACTCCAGCTCAAACGGGTTCCTTGGCCGCTTGCCGTGGCCGCCCGGATTTCCGGCGCTCCAGGCCAGTCCAGGTCAGGTGCGTACCGCCGGTGCTGGGGGTGGTGAGCTGGAGGGTGCCGCCGTTGCGTTCGGCGCGGTCGCGCATGTTGGTCAGGCCGCTGGAGCGGGCGGGTACGCCGAGACCGCGGCCATTGTCGGTGATGTCGAGGGTGATCAGCCCGCCCTCTTGGGCCAGGGAGATGCTGACGGCACTGGCGTGGGCGTGCCGAGCGCAGTTGGACAGCGCCTCACGGGTGACGGCGAGGATGTCCTGCGTCAGGGCCGCATCCGCCGTCCGTTCCAGTGGCCCGGCGAAGCGGATGCCGGCCGTGAAGCCCAGCTGAGGCGCGTGCTCTTCGACGATTTCCAGCAGCCGGGCGTGCAGGCCGCCGGGTATGGACCGGGACTGGCGAAGCCCGAAGATGCTGGTACGGATCTTCCTGATGATCTCGTCCAGGGAGCCGACGTATCCGTTGATCTGCTCCGCGGTGACCAGACCGCCGCGGCTGACGTGGCCCTGGAGTTTCATGCCGAGGGCGAACAGTTCCTGGATGACGTGATCGTGCAACTCGGTGGCGATGCGGTCGTGGTCCTCCACCTGGGCCAGTGTGATCTGGTCGGCGCGGGCCTCGGCCAGCTCCAGGGCCACGGCGGCGTGACTGGCGAAGGCGGCGGCCATGTCCAGGTCTGAGCCGGTCAACTCGGGCGCCGTGGCCAGCCGGCCTAGCCCCAGTGCGCCGCGGATCTTTCCGCCTGCATCCAGCGGCACGACGATCAGCGGGCCAATATCGGCGCCGAGCACCACGCCGGCGGCTTCGCGGCGGTCACCGCCCAGAAGCGCGGGCTGGCCGGTGAGGATCGCCTGCCCGGCCGGCGAGTCCGCCAGCGGCGCTGTCCGGTTCATCAGATTCGCCGCCAGCGCGCCGCTTACGCCGGTCACGACGGCCTGACCGGCCTCGAGGGAGTCCCACATGATGGCGAAGTCCGCCTCCGCGGCGACCGCCGCGTGCTGCGCGATGAACGCGGCCGGCTGGGACGCCGCACCGGACAGCAGAACCTCGGTCAGCTCACCCGAGGCGGTCAGCCATCGGCGGCGCTGCTCTGATTCGGCGAACCGCCGTGCGTTCGCGATCGCCGCGCCGGCGGCTGCGGCGAGCGCGAAGGCCAGACGGTCATCTTCGGCCGTGAGCTCGCCTCCCCCGGAGCGGTCGGTGAGATAGAGGTGGCCGAAAATCTGCTCACCGATGCGGATCGGGACACCGACGAAGCCGGTCATCGGCGGATGTCCCGGCGGGAACCCCGCCGACACGGGATGAGCGGCCAGATCATCATCCAGGCCAGCGGGCACGAACTGCTCCAGCCCTCCGTCACCGCCCAGCACACCGAGCGCCGCATACCGGGCACCGAGAAGATCCCGGGCCGCCGCCACGGTGCGGCGCAGCACCACCGGCAGCCTCAAGTCACCGGTCACCAGGACATTCGCGCGCAGCAGCCCACGCAGGCGGCCCTGCGTGGCCAGCAGATCGTCAGTGCGGCTGACCGGGAGGCCCGCATCAGGTGACCGCGGTGCCTGCGGAGCGGCCGGAACAGCGGGAGGGTCATGGTTCCGTGCGGTCATCTGTCTCCTGTCGGGAAAAGCGTCAGCCATCCTGCCCATCACCGGCCCGGACCGGGTCCAGGATCACCCATCGCCTCGGTGCGCGGGACCACACTGAGCGGGCGCCCGGTCGCTGCCGCGTGCATCGAGAGACGCGACCGGTGTGGCCCCCGCGGGCTCTGGCGGCATGGCGGGCCGCCGGTCAAGGCGGCCAGATCGCCGCCGGCCGCGGTAGCGGCCCGTGCGGGCATTGGCAGTAGGCACCCGGACATCGATTCGATCGTGCACGCTCTTCTGCCTCACTAGAAGCGGCGAAAAGCGCACAGTCCGGACTGATCGGCCGTGTCTCCAGTTAACGGCACTCGCGAACCCGGCACAAGCGCCCGGGCCCTGCTATTACCTGCATTACCTGATCGCGGCCGGCGTCCGGGGCCGCCGGCCGGTTTCGGGCGGCCATCACCACTGACCGTGGCCCGGTCACCATGGGGCCCGGCTGAGGTTGGCGTAGCGCATGGCCCGGACGTAGCCGGCGCGCTCGCTGCCGGCCTGGTCGGCCCCGTCCACGGCGAGCAGTCCGCGCAGTTCGCTGACTGACTTATATCCCTTACGGTCCATCCACTCGGACAGGCCGTCGAGCAGCACCGCCGCGTGCCCGGGGCCGTGCCGGAGCAGCGCCGATGCGGTCATCACCACGTCGGCGCCCGCCAGCAGGTACTTGATCACGTCAGACGGCTCGTCAACGCCGGTGGTCCCCGCGAGCGAGCCGCGGACGTGCGGGCGCAGGATCGAGATCCAGGTACGCGGCAGCCGCCCCTCCCTCGGGCTGGACAGGTCCACCGCAGGCACGACCGCCATGCTTTCCGGATCGATGTCGGGCTGCAGGAACCGGTTGAACAGCACCAGGCCGTCCGCGCCCGCCTCGTCCAGCCGCAGCGCCATCTCGCCGGTCGAGCTGAAGTGCGGGCTCAGCTTGACCGCCACCGGCACGGTCACCGCGTCTTTGACCCGGGACAGGATGTCAACATGGCGCTGCTCGACGTCCCGGCCCGGGATCCGCGGATCGCCTGGGATGTAGTAGATGTTCAGCTCGATCGCCGCGGCCCCGGCGTCCTGCATGGCCCGCGCGTAGCTGGTCCAGCCGCCGGGCGTCACCCCGTTGATGCTGCCGATGACCGGTATCTCCACCGCCGCCGCGGCGCGCTCGAGCAGGCTCAGGTAGCCGCGCGGGGTGGGTTCGTCCGCGGCGCCCTCCTGCGCCGCCTCCTCCTCGGCCTCGGCCGGGAAGTAGGACAGTGCCTCGGAAAAGATCTCGGTGCCCGCCTCGGCGAGCCGCGCGTCCTCCGCGGCCTCCCGGCGCACCTGCTCCTCGAACAGGGAATAGAGCACCACCGCGCCGACGCCAGCGTCGGCGAGACGCTGCACGCCGTCGACCGAGTTCGACAGCGGCGACGCGGAGGCCACGAGCGGGTTGGGCAGGGCCAGGCCGAGATAGCTGGTCGACAGGTCCATCAGCGTTCCTTCCGCGCGTCGGCCGGGAACCGCTGGGCGCCGCGGGTGGCCATCTCCTCGTAGGTGTCCCAGCGCTGATTGACAGCCTCCTGGGCCAGGGCCCCCAGCCGTTCGGCCTCGGCCGGGTCGGTACGGCTGAGCGAGCGGTACCGCAGCTCCCGCTGGGTGTAATCGGTCAGCGCGATGCGTGGCCGGGGCGAGTCGAGCATGAACGGGTTATCGCCGGTCATGCGCAGCATGGGATCGTAGCGGACCAGCGGCCAGTGCCCGCTGGCCACGGCCCGGTACTGCTGGGCGAGCCCGTCGCGCATCTCGATGCCTTGCGCGATGCACTGGCTGTAGGCGAGCACGAGCGACGGCCCGTCGTAGGCCTCCGCCTCGCGGAAGGCACGCAGGGTCTGCTGCGGGTCGGCGCCCATCGCGACCCGGGCCACGTACACGTAGCCGTAGGCGATCGCCTGCAGCGCGAGGTCTTTCTTCGGGATCGTCTTGCCGGCCGCCGCGAACTTGGCGACGGCACCGAGCGGGGTGGACTTGGATGACTGCCCGCCGGTGTTGGAATAGACCTCGGTGTCGAGGACCAGGACGTTCACGTCGCGGCCACTGGCCAGAACGTGGTCGAGGCCGCCGGAACCGATGTCATAGGCCCAGCCGTCGCCGCCGACGATCCAGATGCTCCGCCGCAGCAGATGATCCACCACGCTGCGCAGGTCGGCGACCGGGCCTTCCGCGCCGCCCAGTTCGTCGAGCCGCCGTTTCAGCTCGGTGATCCGGTCGTGCTGCGCGCCCAGCTCGGACTCCCGGAGCTGCGGCGCGGCGAGGATGTCATCGGCCAGCTCGGCGCCGACGACGTCCCGCAGCTGGGTGAGGCGGCTGCGGGCCAGCCCGGCATGCATGTCGGCGGTCAGCCGGAATCCGAGGCCGAACTCGGCGTTGTCCTCGAACAGGGAGTTCGACCAGGCCGGGCCGCGGCCCTCAGCATTGGTCGTCCACGGCGTGGTGGGCAGGTTCCCGCCGTAGATCGAGGAGCAGCCGGTCGCGTTGGCGACCATCAGCCGGTCGCCGAACAGCTGCGACAGCAGCTTGACGTACGGCGTCTCGCCGCAGCCCGCGCAGGCGCCGGAGAACTCGAACAGCGGCTCCAGGAACTGCGTGCCGCGCACCGTGCCGAAGTCCACCCGGGACCGGTCGGCGACCGGCAGGGTCTCGAAGAAGGTGACGTTCTCGCGTGCGGCGTCGATCAGCGGCACGCGGGGCGCGAGGTTGATCGCCTTGCGGTCCGGGTTATCGGGCGCCGCGACCGGGCAGGCCTGGACGCACAGCTCGCATCCGGTGCAGTCTTCCGCGTACACCTGCAGGGTGAAGCGGGTGTCCGGCAGCCCGCGCGCGTCCAGCGGAGCCGAACGGAACTCCGCTGGTGCCCCGGCGAGCAGCGACTCGTCGTAGTAGGTGGATCTGATCACGCCGTGCGGGCAGACGAAGCTGCAGTTGCCGCACTGGATGCACAGGTCCTGATCCCATTCGGCGACCAGCTCGGAGATGTTGCGCTTCTCGTAGGCGGCGGTGCCGCTCGGGTAGGTGCCGTCCACCGGCAGCGCGCTGACCGGCAGCTCGTCGCCGCGGCCGGCCATCATCTCCGCGGTGACGGTGCGGACGAACTCCGGCGCGCCCGCGGGCACCATCGCGGGCAGTTCCCGGCTGGATGTCGCCCGCCCGGGCACCTCGATCTGGTGCAGGCCTTCCAGGGCGCGGTCGACCCCGGCCTGGTTCTTCTCGACCACCTCCTGGCCGCGCCGGCCGTAGGTCTTGACGATCGCTGTCTTGATCCTGGCGATCGCCTCATCCCGGGGCAGCACGCCGGAGATGGCGAAGAAGCAGGTCTGCAGGATGGTATTGGTCCGCCCGGCCAGCCCGACGTCGCGGGCGATCCGGGCCGCGTTGATGGCGTAGACCTTGACGTGCTTGGCGACGATCTTCTCCTGGACCGGGCGGGGCAGCGCGTCCCAGACCTCATCGGGCGCCAGCGCGCAGTCCAGCAGCAGCGTCGCGCCCGGCGCCGCCCGGCCGAGCACGTCGACCCGGTCCAGCAGCCCGAAGTGATGGCAGCCGACGAAGCTGGCCTGCTCCACCAGGTAAGGCGCGCGGATCGGCCGCGGCCCGAAGCGCAGGTGCGAGACCGTCTGCGAGCCGGACTTCTTCGAGTCATAGACGAAGTAGCCCTGCGCGTTCAGCTTCTCCTCGGCACCGAGGATCTTGATCGTGTTCTTGTTCGCGCCGACCGTTCCGTCCGAGCCGAGGCCGAAGAACACCGCGCGCACCGAGTCGGCCGGCTCGATGTCCAGCGACGGGTCATACGGCAGGCTCAGGCCGGACACGTCGTCGGTGATGCCGACCGTGAACCGGCGCCGCGGCCGCTCGCGCGCCAGCTCGGCGAACACTCCGGCGATCATCGCCGGGGTGACTTCCTTCGACGACAGGCCGTACCGGCCGCCGGTCACCAGGGGCATCGCCTCGCGTTCGCCGTCGGTATGCGCCTCCGCCAGCGCGGCGACCACGTCCAGGAACAGCGGCTCGCCGTTGGAGCCCGGCTCCTTGGTGCGGTCGAGCACGGCGATCCGGCTCGCGCTCGCGGGCAGCGCGTCGAGCAGCGCCCGGACCGGGAACGGCCGGAACAGCCGGACCTGCAGCACGCCGACCCGCTCGCCGCGGCCGCATAGGTAGGCCACGGTCTCCTCGACGGTCTCGGCGGCGGAGCCCATCACGACGACGACCCGGTCGGCTTCCGGGTGACCGGTGTACTGCACCGTGTGGTAGCGGCGCCCGGTGCGGTCGGCGAGGGCGGCCATCGCGTCTTCGACCGCGGCCGGCACGGCGGCGTAGAACGGGTTGGCCGTCTCCCGCGCCTGAAAGTACACGTCGGGGTTCTGCGCGGTGCCCCGGATGAACGGGTGCTCCGGTGTCAGCGCCCGGCCACGGTGTGCGCGGATCAGTTCCTCGGGCACGAGCGCGCGCAGGTCGTCGTCGGACAGCAGCTCGATCGTGTTCAGCTCGTGCGAGGTGCGGAACCCGTCGAAGAAGTGCACGAACGGCACCCGCGTCGAAAGCGTCACGGCCTGCGCCACCAGCGCGAGGTCGTGCGCCTCCTGGACCGACGCGGAGGCCAGCAGCGCGAAACCGGTCTGCCGCACGGCCATCACGTCGGAGTGGTCCCCGAAGATCGACAGCCCCTGCGCGGCCAGCGACCGGGCCGCCACGTGCATCACACACGGGGTCAGCTCACCCGCGATCTTGTACATGTTCGGGATCATCAGCAGCAGGCCCTGCGAGGCGGTGAAGGTGGTGGACAGCGCGCCGCTCTGCAGCGCGCCGTGCAGGGCCCCGGCGGCGCCGCCCTCGCTCTGCATCTCCATCACGGCTGGCACGCCGCCCAGCAGGTTGGGGCGTTTCTTGCTGGACCACTCGTCCGCGAGCTCGGCCATCGGCGACGACGGCGTGATCG
>Ga0181523_10003711_pt1 | contig 13735 bp, 16 predicted proteins | sample PEATcosm2014_Bin_43_FD_119752 | JGI IMG/M metagenome (GOLD analysis project Ga0181523, IMG submission 119752) | Peatland microbial communities from MTU Mesocosm Facility, Houghton, MI, USA - PEATcosm2014_Bin05_30_metaG | ecosystem: Environmental > Terrestrial > Soil > Wetlands > Peat | place... | reverse complement strand
GCCAGGGCCTGATCATCGTCACCATCAACAAAAAAGTGTTACCCAATTATCCGCTAAAACGGGCCTATAATTAGGTTGGTAGCACACATAGACGAACATCAAAGCTCACGGCTTCGACGATTCATCAGGCCAACCCGTTTTCTGCGCGGGACTGGGTATTCCTCGGACTGCTGGTGGCGGCGGGCTTCGGGGGATCTTTCATTACGGCTACATCGGTCAGGATTTTCTCGTCCACCTTCGCCTCATTCTCGCGTTTCCGAGCCTACCTACGTGGACACTCTATGGCCTCTTTGATCATGGCACAGGCGAGGTGGCGGATTTTGTGAGTATTTCCAGCTCAGTCGGTAGTGCTGTAATACTAGCGCTTTACCATTGCAAGGGATCAGGCGGTCCGAGTCCAGGAAACCGTACCGGAGATGTTTACGAGGTTGTGGTCAAGTGGCCAATTGCGTGGTGCGGCTTCGAAGTAAGGAGCGGCTTATGCAGAAGCTCCACGAACGCGTTGTCTCAGGCTCGACATTCCTTCGTGGGTCAGAGGCTGAGGTGCAACGTCTCGTAGGCGGTGGAGACGCCAAGATTGAATTTGAGATCTGGCTCGTTCAGCTAGGATTTTCTGCGGGCAATATGGAAGAAAGGATCACAACCTTGTTATTGGCGGCGGATAGCTTTGTCTCTCGCGCTTGTGGCGGAACGATGAAGGTCCTGTGTTCAGCCTAAGTAAGGAGTGTCGGGCCGGCGCGACGCATTTCGTGGCTTCGAAAGGTTGATTACTAGCCGCGAGCAGGGACCACCAACTTAGTGCGTATATGCATGCCAACCTCGGCTAGGTCGTAATAGACGAAGTGTCCGATGCGGTGATGGGGAATACGGCGTAGCTTTGTCCATTCTCTTAGGGTGCGGATGGACGGCTCCCGGCCCTTTGGGAATATCCCTCCCAGGCGCAGTCTATTGATGTCCGTAGACTGGCTGGTAAGAGGCGTCAATGTTAGCGATAGCCTTCGCCTACGTGAATCGGCCTCTTGTCGCAGCAATTGTCTGTATTAAGCCAAGGCGTGTGTGTTTCTCGCCGCTGAGCGGACCAATGTAGACCGCCAGAAAAGGCGAGTGAATGTGTTTCGCTACAACTTCGTTAACACCGCAACAGATTGGCCAAGGTTGCCAAGTGTTCCCATCCTACTTCCATTGGCCCAACGGATCTCTTCAGGAATTGGAATGTGTCCCTTATCGCCATCGTATATTACTGGCTCAGAAAAACCGCTTTGTTTAGCCCAAATCCGAATAGCATCACGGTCCATGAATTGATTAAGATGCCGCCCCGGAACTGTATGCTGAACAGATGAAATGAATGTATCCCAATGACAAGGGATTCGGAACTCTAAGAAAGAAAACACCATTTGGCCCTGCTTCTTAAGTGAACGGCTCGCCTCAACAAAATACCGGTACGTATCTTCATGCAACAGATGAGTAAACACTGAGAAAAAAACAACATAATCAGCCGACTCATCGTCACAGGGAATGACCATTCCGTCCGTCGAAACGAAAACCCAATCGACACGATTCGTCAGCCTGCGCGCATGCTCTAGAAGCTCTGGAACGACGTCGACACCACAATATCGGATTCCCTTATATGGCGCCAATTGGCATGCTAGCCGCCCGCTACCGCAGCCAACGTCGACAATGAAATGGCCATCGGACAAGCCGAGCGAGCGGAGCAAATAATATTCGAGCTTCCCGACAGCTTCAAAATCTCCGCCGACCGCCTCGCCATAAGCGGCATCATTGCCTAAACGCCTTCGAAGCAAAGCTAGGTGTTCCGGAAACGATTTTTTTGAATAGGTGTCTGTCACTAGGAAATCCCCTTTCCCAAGCTCCAACATCGGCCATCTCTTTGCAGGGATAGCATGATTAGCGGCTTCCCCAGGGCACGCCAGTTATTTCGTAGAAAGTGGCAACAGACTTTCAACTAGGGTTTCGGTCGCTTCCACGCATACCAGCCGGCTACTACCTAAAATACGACCTGCGACAAGGCGCCTAATGAGCACGACATTCCAGGAGTACCAATACCAGCCCTGGCTTTCAGGCGGCTCCATACGCCGTGCTATAGACCCCGCAAGGCGCATCCGACCCTTCATCCATCGGAGCCAGATGCGCCCGGACGTTGGCTTGCCTTTCAACGCGGACAGACGAATTCTACTAGAAGCTATCCGAGAACCGATTCGAGAAGCAAGATCGAGCAACGAGATGAAGGAAGCCCTGGAACAGGCAGGCGGATTTTTCCCATCGGATGCACAGGCGGCGGAAGTTTTGCAACCAACTGATGGAGCGTTCGACGGTCCAGCGGCGTTTATGCCGACGGAGGGAGCGGCCGTCTTGAGTGGTTGTAGCTTTTCGGTTCGCACGATGGGGAGCGATCAACTCGATTCCCGTTTCGGCAAGCAGAGCGTCGAGCGGATCGCTGTCGTAGGCTTTGTCTCCGATCATGCGCTCGGGCAGATCCGTGCTGACCAGGAAATCGAACAAGCCTTGGACGGCGTAACTTTCGTGCGGGCCGGCCTCCATCGAGTACGCGGCGACGGGTAATCCCTCGGCGTCCACCAAGAGCATGATCTTCACTCCCTTGCCAATACGAGTGAGGCCGATGCCATCGCCGCCCTGTCGTGCCTTACTGAAGGTGGCGTCGACAAAGCACAAGTAGAGCTTGAATCCGCCTTTGCGCTCCACGCACCGGCCGGCTCTGCGCATGATGCGCTCGAAGGCTCCGGCGCGAACCCAACGATGAAACCAGTCGTGAACGGTGCTCTTCGGTCCGAATTCGGGCGGCAGGTCCTTCCACTTGGCTCCGTTGTCGAGCATCCCGAAGATTCCATGCACCATCTTGCGCTTGTCCGCTGGCGGACGGCCGCCCTTCGGACTGCGCTTCGACCCGGGAATCTGCTTACATATCCAATCGAGTTGTGCATTAGTAAATTCGAGCGTGCCTTTATACAGCAATCTACATGTCTATATCACACGGAGGTGTTCGGATAGCCTCTAATAGTAGTACCAAAGCTGCGTCACATAGATATTGTCATAACCCGCCCCATTGTCCAGTGACGTAGCATAAGCTGCCACTTCTGGATACCCACTTGGGATGTAGCCGTTCACGTCCTTTAATATACCAGGATTACTCTTATAATACATAGCGACGGACGAGCCAATAGTCCACACCTGGCTCCATGTCCCGTTACTTAACTGCGATGACGAAATCTTATATAAGTCTAACGTGCTGTTGCTCGGTGTCTCGGCATACGCCATATAATAGCAACCATCTGCAGGGTTATAGGCTACGCTCGGGCTGTTCCCTAGACTTCCGGCTATGTCTCCAAAATTGCTAAGCCCCGAAAGGCTGACAGCGGCTGGCGTTCCTGTCCAGGTCACGCCGTTGCTCGACGTTAGCGTATATAGGTTTCCAATACCGTTATTGTTTGTGTCGGTGAAGAACATCATGTAATTCGAGCTCGACAGGCAAATAACACCGGAAACGATGGTGCCCCAGGGATATCCGTTCCCATATGCCCCTGGGAACTGCGTTGTAACGACATTAATAGGCGTTATCCACGAGACACCGTCGTTGGAAAATGTCTCATCAATACTATTCGACGCGTTTCCGGGATTTGCAACATAGTACATGGCATACGTATATGTGCTGCCGGACTTTGTAAAGGATCCCTTAAGAACGGAGGGATTCGACATCAACGCGACACCAAAGGAATTATAATGTAAGACGGTCTGCGGCATGGTGCTACCGAGAGGTGCCGTTGCGTAACCGATGCAATCGCCTCCCCCAGGATATCCCGTGGTCCACCACATTTTCTGCAAATTGTTGTCCGATGTGTCGAGCATCCATGCCGGGCCATAGTTATACGAACTGCTATTTGCTTCTATCAATGACGGAAGCGCAACGGACGAGTTATTGACCCCTAGCGACGTAATGGCTGTGGCTTGATTCGAATTGACGTCGATGACTGTAGCTTTGAGGTAGAGGGTGCCCGTCTGCGTGAGTTGGATGCAACCTCCGCAGAAGTCGCCACTAGGATAGTAAGGGTTGTTGTTATTCGGACTAGTATCGTTGATGAATACTGTCCAATTCACGTCGTCCCACGAGTACCATATCTCTATCGAGCGCAGGTTAACGCCTCCGCCCTTAGTTGCCTGCGCTACCGGATAGATCACGCTATTTAGATTCGAGTTCAGGGGAACACCGGCGAGCCAGGTGATGCTCGGCCCGGCATTTAATGTCAGCGTGGTAACAAATAAGATACCCAATAAGGATGCTACCGAACGTAATTTGTTTGTAATATTCATTGTTGAGAGCCTTCGATGCGAATTGTGGTCGAATGCACACTTCACAGAGCTTGATATGGCTCGAAGTTTCAACGTTCCCGATTTGGGGAATTCCCTTAGTTGTCGCTACTGCCTACGATATAAGGGAATGCCATAAGCGATTCCCTCTAACTACGCTATGGATTCATGGCACCTATTAGTTAGCCCACTATCCCTGAGCGGGATTGTGGCGTTCAAACAACGTCTTGCTCTAAGGACAATCAAAGACGTGGATCGACATTGGGAAACTTTATCGTTGAATGTCACCTCGAGTACTGGTGCTTCGTTTTAGGCATTATCGTAGGGCACTATGAGGATAGTTATTGTTGAACGTGATTTCAGGGTGCGGGCTCAGGCGGTCCGAACGAGCAGCCCTTGGGGTGGGAGAATTGGGGGACAGCTACGGTTTGCCCCATCGGTCGATTCTCGGGAACGGCTGGGAGGTTTGGCGGCTGCCAGCCCTCGCGGTCGTAGTTGCTGCGGTTGCCGATTGCATGAAAGCTGGTGGCTATAATGGCGACAAGTATGGCCTGCTGTTCCAGCCGGCTCGCAACCGCACGCCGGCAGCCGAAGCGCAGTCAGCGCTCACGGGGGATCCGCGTTGGTCAATCGTGATGGGCTACAGGGAGGAGGTCGGCGTCGATCTGGGCAGGCTTCGCAATATTCTTGACTGAGGAAAATTCCTTGAGATTGGCCAACCAATTATCGTCCGAGCCCCTTTACGTGTCTAAGAACGCCGCCAGTTAGAAATCCAACGGTCAATTCACTAACGATTGTTGGCGGTTCGATGATTCCATTCCCTCTGTTTGGCCTTCCCCAATGAAAATCGCGATAGTCGAGGATCATGTCTTGACTCGCGATTTCGTGAAGAAGGCGTGTATGCGGCAGGCCGACGTTGAGATTGTCGCGGAGGCGGGAACAGGGTTTGAAGCGATCAATGAGATCGCCCGCACGAAGCCCGATGTAGTCGTATTGGACATAGGCCTGCCGGATATCGACGGTTTCGAGGTACTAGATCGGGTGCGGCAATTGCATCTGGAACCTAAAGTGCTGGTGATATCTTCTGGGAGCCCTTATCTGATCATTCGCATAGAACACGCAAGAGTTCATGGATTCTTGGACAAGTGGGATCAAACAGCAGATGCGCTAAATGATGCGTTAACCGCATTTAGAAATAATCGCACATTCTTCCCCAATGCCTATTTGGAAAAACGCGCGAGTATTCGTCGTGATCATTGTTCCTTCGACAAGTTATTGACTAATCAACAGATGTTAGTGCTGTCGATGGTCGCAAAATTTTACAGCGATGATTCAATTGCCGAGAAACTCAATGTCTCGATGCGCACGGTCGAAGCGCACCGGACCAGCATTATGCATAAGCTCGACGTTCATAATCGTACTGACTTAATTCACTTCGCAAGAGAGCGAGGATTCATATGAATAGTCATCCGGCGAACAATGCTTCTCTCCCTAACACCTCTAGTCTTTCACACTATGCCGAGGGAACGCGTTCTGATTGCGGTTAAGACATATCTAACGCTTTCCCGAAAATATGGGGAGACAGTATGTATCGCTGGCGTACGCGCTGACGGCTCATCGATACGAATTTATCCGGTGCCGTTTCGACGTTTAGAGGGAGCCGAGCAATACAGAAAAGTCGATTGGATTGAGGCAGATTTCGCCAAGAGCCGCACCGACTCACGGCCAGAGACCCATCATCCAAAGGACTGTGCTCGATTCCAAATTCTTTGGACTCCCAAGATCCAAGCAATATGCGGTCTGCATGCTCAGGGCTCAGGGCAATTCGATGATCGACGCAAATATCAAAGACAGCGACTTGGTAATTCTCGTTCAGCGGAAGCCAAACCCAGGAGAGATAATAGCTGCACTGGTTGACAAGAATACTACAGCACTAAAACGGTTAGTAACCAAGAACGGCAGGTACATTCAACGGGCTGCTAATCCTCAATTTTCTGACATAGTCACCGACAATTGGGAGTGCCAGGGCGTAGCGATAGGATGGATACGCAATTCTTTGCAATTTCGTTTTTGATTTGAGAATGAGCTTTTGAAGCTGATCGGAAGTCTCCCATCACGAGCGGCGCCGAGCTTATCCGGCCTTGTGCATGTCGTTTATAGTCCAATCCTCGATCTTTTTGAGACACTGCGGAAGTTCGTCACGAAGCACTTCATATTGGCTCAGACGGACTCTTCAAGCGGTTCGAAATTCCGGAATCACGTCAAATGGAATGGAGCCAAAACCTCTCCTTTCTCCAAGAATCATCGTCCTCCTTGCAGCATCTGGTCCTTCGCTGACATTGCACACTGCTCGTGCAAACAACGAAATCACGGTAATGGACCCTGTATTTGTTGAGGCTTCCCCCGTTTCCACAACGTCTTTAACGGGCTATCCGTGGAAGTATTTTATGGAGCCCGGATTCGAGGTAATATCGCACTGCCCCGATTCGTTCAATTCGGCTTACGCAATGGCCCTTCGGGAATCGACAGCGGCGCGGCTTGTTTTTCTGCCCAAGTGTTTTTGGGGAGATCTCCCGACTCCGATTAAGATTGTGCTTTACGACCGGCCGCCTGAGCGCATTGGGCTTTTCCTGGGGAGTCCCATCGACCTTTCTTGGATCGCCGAAGATCGTGCCATTCTGGGTTCGGATGATGTGGAGCCTTCCCATCCGTTGACACTGGGCGACGGCGACACCTTTATCAATTGCGGCAACTATTGGGACATCGTGCGCGAGAGCGACGGGATCAGCGTCGATGTGGACAGCTCCATCCGGATCGAATTCCGCGTGCCCCACTTCCCTGCATGGTTCATAGCCGGCGTACAAGGCCCGTGCGGCCTCTATGTGAACCACACGCTCCGCTCGACCCTGCGCGGGGAGGTGCTGGTCCTGCCGAATGCGCTGTGGATCTCGTCGGCCAAGACGCTTGCGATTCGCCGGCGGGCCCACCGTGCCCCCGGGGACAAAGAGGGATCGTTCAGGGAGAATCTCCTGCCGTTGGACGCCCTGTTCCGGGGATCGGAGCCGGACGAGCGACATGGGCTCTGGAACTCTGAGGCGGCCCTGTTTGTCCGCTGGGGCCTCTTCAAGAGCGGCAACCGGACGGGGTTTCTTGACTTTGTCGACGAGGCGACCCGCGAGCCGATCACGGAGCCGCTCTTCCGCAAGCACCTGGGCATGGGTTACGGGGAGGCTCTCAAGCTTCTGGGCGACTACCTACCGGACGCCGTCGGCGAGTCTCTCGAAGTGCCAATCCCCGAGGTCCCCGAAAGGCAGATGGATTTCCGGGACGCCTCTCAGGCTGAGATCGCCCGGATCATCGGGGACTGGGGGCGCCTCGAGGCTCGCTCGTCGTCGGGCACCTCCGCAGCCTACCGAAAGGATTGTCTGGAGCAGGCTGACCGGCTCTATGAGCGGATTTCCGCCCGAAAGGAGCGTGACCCACTCTTTCTTGCTGCGTTCGGCCTCTATGAGCTTCAGGCCGAGGACACCCTGCGCGCGAGAGAGGCTCTGAGAGCGGCCACCGACGCCGGTGTCATCCGCCCCCAGGCCTACGTGGAGCTAGCCCGTTTGCGACTCGAAGAATCCCTTCCAAGCGCCCAGGAGGGTATAGGGGACCTAAGCGAGGAGGAGTATGGCGAGATCACTGCCCTTCTGAGTACAGCCCGGATGCAGATGCCCTCCCTACGCACCAGCTATTCAGTGCTGTTGCGGGCTCTGGAGCACGCTCCGTCCCGGCCTTCCCTTGAGGACCTGGAATCGCTAGCTGAGGGAACACGAAGCTTCCCCCAAGATGAGAACTTGGCATACACCGTGGCTAAGCTTTATAAGAGGCTTGGCTATCGCGACGAGGCCATCGCTCTAGTGAGACGGGCCCTTGCTTTTGCCGAGTCGGACAGGGCCCGCCGCGTTCTTTCAGAGGAGTTGGATCGATACACAACTCAGCCCGGTGCCTATTTGTCGTCAGGGAAATAGTTCCTGTGCCTTTCGATAAGGGGTGTTCGAAAACCCACCTTTTCCCGAACACGCAACATTAGTTCGGCCAGCGCTCGCTCATTTCCACTGTTGTTTCCCTCTACCGACGGAATGCCCTATCCAAGAACATGAAAGTCGGAATCATCTGGGTCGCCATGAAAGCAGGGTCCTCGTGGCCGGCGCCAGGAATGATGGTGAGCACGGAGTTCGCACCTGCCTTAACCAACGCCTCGTGGAGCATTCTGGCGTTTGCGGCGCTGACATTCGAGTCGGCTTCGCCGTTCGCAATCAGGAACGGCGGCAGTACCTTTGCGGTCGGGATGTAGTGGACCATCCTGATTTCCGGGCTCAGGAAATCGGCGTCGACCGCGCCGTACCATACCACAACCGCCTGCACGGCGCTCGAGACCCGAGCGTTCGGGGAAGCCGGGTCGTCAAAGATCGTGGGCTGGTCGCCTGTGACACCAAGCATTGCCGCTATGTATCCTCCTGCGGAGTCGCCCCAAACGGCAAACTTCTGGGAATCGAGATTGTATCTGTCCGCATTCGCGCGGAGGAACCGCACGGCCGACTTGCCATCCTGAAAACCAGCAATCGCGGCCTTATAGATGTGTTCACCCTCCTTGTGGATCAACCTGTAGTTAAGGCTGACCACGGCATATCCCCTTGCGGTCAAAGCGGAGACGTCCGGAACCTGGATCTGAAACGGACCGCCCGGCCCGAGACGCTGGGGCGGGGGACCGAAGTCCCTACGGGGCATCGACTGCTTGTCGCCCGCCTTAAACCCACCGCCATGGATCCAAATGACCAATGGTGCTGGGCTATGCTGGCCTGACGGGAGGTACAGGTCTAGCTTCTCGAAGGGGGACTTTCCCGAGTACGGCAAGTCCGCGAATGCCGGCCTCATAACCCCTTGCCTTTCGTCGGCGGTGACAACGGAAGGCGAGCTGTTATCGAGCGGAAAGTGCCAGCGGTAGCCGATCCGAGAGAAGTAGAAGAATGCCAGCCTCTCGCGGCAACAGTAGGCCGCGGACAGCGCCGCCGTTACGACCACCACGATCGAAAGCGCAATCCTTGCCCTTGGGCGCGCTTCACTGCGCATGACTCTCCGTTTGGACAGATCGATCCATGGTGCCAAGATACTTTCCGAGGAAGGCCAGAATGATCGGCCTCAGATCTTTGGGGAGTAGATGATCCCCGTCCGTGGTGAACGTGAAGGCGTGGCCGACATGGTCCATCAGGACCAACTCGTGCGGGACTCCCATGGCGGTGAGATCCTTGTCCATCTCGACCGCCTGGCGGAAGTCGATCAGGGGATCGTCCCTGCCCTGCACGATCAGGATGGGCGGCACGGCCGAAGTTAGGTGGTTTACGGGCTGGAACAGGTCTATCTGTTTCAATGCGGGTCGCACTCCGGCCATATCGAGAGGCAGGACAGCCAGTTGTCTCTGTACGAGCGGGAACCTCATACCGTCATACCCGCCGTAGAAGTCGATTACCGCGCTTACCTTACTTGAGGTACCGGGATATGGCTCGGGGGGCTCGAAATCCACTTCGCCATCGGTGAATCCGACCATTGAAGCAAGGTAGCCACCGCCGGATCCACCTCCGATTGCAATGCGACTAGGGTCGATATGGTATTCCTTGGCATGCGTCCGGAGGAATCGCACTGCATTCTTGCAGTCCAAAATGGGCAGGACCCTAAAGGGAGTGTCCAAAGTCCAGTTGATGCAGGCGCAGATGTAACCGGCAGAGGTGAATGTCAGGCATTCGTCGCGGATGTGACTGCTGGCTTTGTCACTTCCGTTGCCATGCACCCAAATCACGGCGGGAACTGGCGGATCGCTAGGTGCCCTGCGAGGGAAGTAGAGATCCATCTTTTCATCCCGCCCAGGCTGAAGGTAGACAATGTCCTCGATGACGTGGAAGGGCTCCATCACGGAGGATTGAACGGCCGCGGCCACGGTGGTTTGGGCCTTGGGTGATTCTGCGCCCCGGGAGTGCGCTATGCAGAGCAGCAATAGCGGCACGAGCAATTGACCTCGGACGAACTGGCGAAAAGGCGATGGGGGTAGAGTGCTCATGGGTTCAAGAATGGCTTTTCACGGAGCCAACATCTCTACGACAATCGTCAGATCTAAATCCGCCAGTCAGGGTGCAAGAGAAATGCTGATCGTACGCCGCCTTTGCCCAAAATCGTCCGCGCTACCAAGATGTAGTGCCTGTTCCAAAAACCACGGCTTCGCGAACAGCCCCTTTCAGTCATCACTTTCTTAGCGTGAGCGCGCTAATAGGCGAGATACCGTGCTCGGCGCAACGGCGGCTTCTCGGGCGATTGCCCGGATCCTACCGCCTAGCCGTTGCGAAATCCTTAGTATACGTCGGACCTTATTTTGCGGAAGCGGCGGCCGACCAATTCTCTTTCCACGCCTTCGCGCGACTTCGATACCTGCGATTGTTCGCTCCTTGATGAGAGCCCTTTCGAATTCTGCGACGGCCATAAGTACACCAAGTTGAAATTGCGCGACCGGATTCGGGGTGGAAGTGTCGATCCCCTGGCTCGTGCAAATGAGACCGACGCTCTTCGCCTTCAGTTCTTCAACTATGACCGCGAGATGAGTGAGGCTTCGACCCAGTCGATCCAGTTTGTAAGTTACAACATACCGCACAGGGCCAGAACGGGTTAGATCCATCATCGATTCGAGCCCTGGCCGATGCAATGCGGCGCCCAAGGCAGCATCCCGGAGGACGTGTGGTGTTCGCCAGCCACGCCTTCGGCAGAAATCCAGCACCTGATACTCCTGCGCTTCGGTCTTCTGGTCCGTAATCGATACCCTGAGATAGACTGCAATGATGCCCTTTGCTTTCATAGCTGACGTAGCACGTCAGCTGTTCGTCAGGAAAGTGTTAGGATTTCTATGCTCCGTGGCGCACAAGAGGTCGTGCATAAGCCACATCAGCATGGAGTGTCGGGCCGGCCCGACACTTTGCATGAGCTCAAAAGGGTGGCTTCTAACCCCGAGCCGGGATCACCAGCTTGGTACGAATATGGGTGCCCACCTCGGTAAGGTCATAATAGACGAAATGTCCGATGCGGTGATGGGGAATACGGCGTAGCTTTGTCCATTCTCTTAGGGTGCGGATGGACGGCTCCCGGCCCTTTGGGAATATCCCTCCCAGGCGCAGTCCATTGATGTCCGTAAACTGGCTTCGGTTGGTTGGTGTTGAGGGTGTTTCCATACTAAAGGCGTTCCGTCAACTCATGCTGCCCAAGTTCGGCGGGGTAGGGCGACGAGCTCCAGGTCTCGCTTCGGGTCGGGAATCGGCGCTCCGATAGCCGGCACTTCTGTATGAGCGCGTTTGGGCATGATATCGAAGAATTCCTCGGCCTCCGACGCGCTTCTAAGATCGAGGTAGTGCTTGCGGATTATGGCTTCGGAGTTACCCGCTTGAAGCGCTGCTTCGCCCATCGACCGGTACTTGGCGACGAACATCGAGATGAACGTGTGGCGGAGCACATCATGTGTGAGGTGAAATCTCTTCGCGAATTTTGCCCGGCGTTTCTGAAAGTCCCCCACTACGATGGGGAACCTCTCGAGAGGATAGGCTCCGAGCCACGCCACGAGGTTCGGCTGAATGGCCACCCTGCGGGGCTCGCGGGTCTTAGAGACCTCAGCGGGAACGAAGATCGTCTTAGCCTTGAGGTCCACGGCTCCGGGCTGGAGCTTGGAAATCTCGCCATCAGGCACCCCGGGGCGGATGCCTGCAAATAGGCAGAGGGCGAAATAGGGCACCCACCGTCCCCCTTCGAAGCCTTCAAAGTGCTCCATGAGGTCGCGCACTTGCGCGGCGGAAAGCGTGCCCGCGGATCCGCTCCGGCGGCGGATCCGGTGATGAGGCACTTTGAGTATCGGATTGTCGGCAATCCAGCTGCGATGAAACGCGAATTTGAGGAAGGTTGAGAGAATGCCGCGCCGGTTGTTGTAGGTCTTCATGGCGGGCCGGCCGACCTCAAGAAAGGTCACTAGGCGCGGCACCGTCAGGCCGGCGACGGTCTCGTTAGGAAAGTGATCTTGTAGCCGTTTCAAATCCCATCGAATCCGGCCAAGCTGCGGGCGCGAGATGTGGTCCTGCTCGAATTCGTGCTCCTTTGCAGCGATATATTCGGCAATGCCGTCTTCCAGAAGCTTTTGGCGCTCCGGTGCACGGTAGTTTGCAAGGGCGAAGTCGACGCAGAAGGCGAGCGTTTGCTGCTGGCCTTCCAGTCGTTGAAAGGCGGTCTCGGCTTCATGGAGTTGCTCGTCGCTTAGGCGGGTGATTGCAGCTCGGACCCTGCCGTTGGTTTGAAGGCTTCCGACTTCAAAGACCTGTCGCTCGGCTTCTGCTTCGGCGCGAGTGGCAAAGTTTTTGCGGATGCGCTTGCCGTAGAGCCAGCCCGATACTCTGAAGACGATCTCCCCAGAGGGATTTGTGAACTGTGAGACGACGAACGAACTGAGTGGATTCATGCTAGATTTGCCACGTCAACTGGCAAATCTGAGTTCGGGTCGCGGCCGATCGTTGGTAGCCAACAATTTAGTTGGCGTCCCCACGGGGATTCGAACCCCGGTTAACACAGCCCGCCTTTGAGAATCAACCGCCTACGAATTCTCGCTCGGAGAGCAGACAGTAGTTGCTTCCGTAAACACCGAAGCTTTCGCCAGTCCTGTTGCCAGCCCCGCGGTTTGTCACGGATCATTTCAATTCTTGGGCGGTGCCGGGTCACAAAAGGCCCGGCTTCAGCACAATTGAACGGGAGTTACCATGCAGGGCCGGCCCTTCTAGCCTCAGGACCGGATCATCGTGAGAATCATCTTGTAGCGCTTGAGCGCCGTGAGCGCGTGCGGTTGGTGGGCGGGAATGAGGATCATCTCACCACCTTGCACTCGATGCGCCTGGCCGGAGATCGTTACCTCCGCCTCCCCTTCCAACATCTGCACAAGCGCGTCGAACGGCGCCGTGTGTTCACTTAGACCCTGACCCTGGTCAAACGCGAAGATGGTCACATTGCCGGCCGGTTTCCTCACGATCTCGCGGCTCACGACGGCACCATCCTGATAGTTGATCAAATCTGCGATTTTCGCGATTTGGGAGGCAACAAGGCCTTTAGGCTTGATGGGAGTATCCCCTTGCACGGTCAGTCAATTTTTAGCTTCTGGACGAAAAATGGAATATTGATCCCCGGATAGTTGCTACCGGCCGATGCAATCATGACCACGGCGATGCCGACTGCCAGAATATGTCGTAAACACCGCCGCCTGTGGAATACACGCAAGATTCGTGTTAAAGGGCGTATTCAAGACGTTCGTTCAACGCAAAGCCCGGCAAATAAATCCGTCAGT
>Ga0181523_10003705_pt1 | contig 13749 bp, 11 predicted proteins | sample PEATcosm2014_Bin_43_FD_119752 | JGI IMG/M metagenome (GOLD analysis project Ga0181523, IMG submission 119752) | Peatland microbial communities from MTU Mesocosm Facility, Houghton, MI, USA - PEATcosm2014_Bin05_30_metaG | ecosystem: Environmental > Terrestrial > Soil > Wetlands > Peat | place... | reverse complement strand
TTTCCACAAATCGGCAGGTCCGTGGACATTGGCGGCCGGACTCTCAATATCTTCTGCTCGGGAGCAGGTGCGCCGCCAGTGATCTTCGAGTCTGGCGGACCAGGGCCCGGCCTCGAATGGGAGACATTTCAACCGGAAGTCGCCAAGTTCACACAAGCCTGCTGGTACGATCGCGCGGGCGAGGGGTGGAGCGATCCCGGTCGCTTCCCGCGAACCAGCTATGCAATTGCTCGGGATCTTCATGAGCTCTTGATACGGGCAGGCGTGCCGGCGCCCTACGTGTTCGCCGGTGCGTCCTTTGGCGGTCTGAACTCGCGGGTCTATGGGGGCCTTTACCCGAATGAAGTAGCCGGGATGATACTCATTGACTCCGCACACGAAGACGAACTACAGCGCGCACCCAAGTTCTTTCTGGGCCGCACGGCGCCACGCTACCTCTGGCACCCCCTTCAGATGGGATTCGAGGCCGCGGCTTTCGTTGGCTTGCTGCGACTAACGCAATCGTCTCCGACGCCGGGCAAGGATTCCTCGCAAATGACCCGTGAAGAGATCATTGAGGCCCTGAGGCAGCGGCCAAAGTCGTCAGTAGGAAACGTCTCGGTGGGAATTGTTTTGCCTGAAAGCTATGCGGAGGCAGCGTCGGTAACGAGGCTCGGAGACTTTCCCTTGGTTGTGTTGACGGCTGGCAAATCATTCGACTTTGGAGATGTAGAACTAAATCGGGAATCTGCGGCTTATCAGCAAGTGTGGATTCACGAAATACAACCGAAGCTCGTGGGGCTTTCTACGCACGGGCGGCAAATCGTCGTCCCGAATGCGGACCACGGGTCCATCCCGCAAGAATTGATAATCCGCTCTATCCACGAGGTCGTAACGGAAGTTCGCGACGGGACCGCGACTCATTAAGCTCGGGAAGCTGAGCTTGCCCGGTTAGGTTCGAGAGCGCTAATCTTTCGTTGTGTTCTGAGCTTTTAGGCCGCGCTCTTCGAGCAGGGCCTGAACTTCCGCGTCTCGACCACGGAACGCGCGGTACATCGCCGCAGAGTCTTGTGAGCCCGCATGCGCCAGGATCATTTCGCGGAATCGTTGCCCGTTCTTGCGCGTCATTCCCCCTTGTTCTTTGAACCAGGCAAAGGCATCGTCATCGATCACTTCACTCCACAGATACGCATAGTATCCAGCCGAATAACCACCACCCCAAATATGCGAAAAATACGGTGTGTGGTAGCGCGGCGGTACTTCTTCCATATATACGTGGAAGCGCTTCAACACTTCGGGCTCAAACGTATCGGCGTTCTGTAATGGCGCGTCAGGGGGGAGCATGTGCCACCCCATATCGAGCAAGGCTGCTTCCAGGTACTCCGTTAGGGCGAATCCCTGATTGAACGTCCGTGACTTCTTGATCTTCTCTACCAATTCGTTCGGCATTGCCTGGCCCGTTTCGTAATGCTTCGCATAGTTGGCAAAGACCACCGGCTCCAAGGCCCAGTGCTCGTTGAATTGCGACGGTACCTCCACGAAGTCCCTTGGCATCCGGCTATTCGGATAACGCACGTCAGACAATATGCTCTGTAGTGCGTGCCCGAATTCGTGGAACATCGTAGTTACTTCCGTGAAACTCAGTAGCACTGGTTGCCCGGGCGCAGGCTTGACGAAATTCTCCGTGTTGGTGACGACGGGTTTCGTTCCTAAGAGTCGGCTCTGCCCAATGAAACCGCTCGTCCACGCACCGCCTTGCTTGTTTGGGCGTGCGAAGAAGTCAATGTAAAAGAGCGCCAGTGATGAACCGTCGGTGTCAAAAACCTCAAAGACACGCACGTCCGGCTGATATACGGGGATATCCTTGCGCTCCTTGAATTTCAGCCCGTACAACTGGTTGGCCGCATAGAAAACACCGTCGTGCAATACGCGATCGAGCTCAAAATACGGCCGGATCGAAGACTCATCGAGGTCATATTCTGATCTGCGAACTTGCTCGGCGTAATACTGCCAGTCCCAGGGCTCGAGCTTGAATGGGTTTTTCTCTTTATCGATCAGCTCTTGCATTCGGTCAGCTTCTCCTCGGGCCTTGCTCGTCGCCCCCGGTGCTAAGTCGGTCATCAATTTGATAGCTTTCTCAGGCGTCTTGGCCATTTGGTCGTCCAATACGTATGCGGCAAAGGTCGGGTATCCCAGCAGTTTGGCGCGTTGGGCGCGGAGCTGGGCGAGCCGCTCGACAATCGCTCTGGTGTCGTTCTCTCCTCCGTGTCCGCCCCGCTTGCTGGAAGCTTCGAACAGCCGCTCACGAGCACCGCGGTTCTTCAGGTACCTCTGTGCCGGCTGCTGCGTCGTGTTCTGGAGCGTAATTACCCACTTGCCCGTTTGGCCAAGTTTGGTCGCCGCTTCGGCCGCGGCCGCAATGTCAGATTCGGGCAAGCCAGCTAGCTCTGGCTGATCGCTGATCACCTGGGCGGAGGCGTTGGTATCTGCCAGCACTTTGTTCCTAAACTGGTCCGATAGTTGCGCCTGCTCTTGGTTCAGTGCGCGCATCGTGGATTTGTCGGTGTCAGACAGGAGCGCTCCTGCGCGGACGTAATCGCGGTAGTAGCGCTCCACTAAGTACTCTGCGTCGGGCGCGAGTTTCAGCGTCACTCGCTGATCATAAATGGCCCTCACTCGAGCAAATAACTTTGGGTTTAGATAGATCGCGTCGCGATGCGCTGCCAGCTTTTGTGCTTCCTCGCTCTGCACTTTCTGGATCGTAGGGTTCGTATTTGACGAAACCATGGCGGAAAAGACGGGTTGCACGCGCCTCAGCAATTCGCCGCTGCGCTCAAGTGCTTCCATGGTGTTGGCAAAGGTTGGCGCATCCGGATTGCTCGCAATCAAATCCACCTCGGCCAGTTCCCGTCTCATCCCCTCCTCTATCGCGGGCTGATAGTCGCTGTCCTTGATTTTGTCAAATGGGGGTGCCTGAAATGGAAGGGGGCTCTGTTGCGCGAACGGACTTGCGTCGTCGAACACAGGCGCTTGCGTAGATTGTGCGGTCGCGGCCGGAGTTTGGAGATTGGTGTGAGCCCACGGGTTGAACCCGGCTGACGGAGCAGAGAGCACGACGACCGAAATTATGGCGATTCCTATCAAGAGTGGTTGTTTCATAGCAATATTGGTCTCCCGACTCAGGCTGAACCGCCTCAGGGTATCTACTGGAATGCTGAAATAGCAAGCGATCTGCGAAGGTGCGACAGCGATCCGATCTCTCTAACCAACTCCCGGCACGATCCTGAGCGGAAATAATCGCGCAGGTCGGTATAAACGCTTAAACAATCGAGTAGGTCCCGGACCCTAGGTTACCGAGTCAGGCGCCAGATTGTCGCTTCGCACAATCGACTAGTTTTTCTGTGCACCGGGTGTGTACCAGATGGGCGAAGTCCAGGCGCGCTGCTGAACCGTTGCTGGCACCCCGGGGTTCGGAGGAAGGTTGAGCCTCGCTGCCCAGTAGGTTGACCATCGCGGGGTAGGAATCTCGAGTACGCGCGCATAATATGTCGCGCTGGCTTGGGGATCGAATGAAGGATCCGACCATTCACCGACTAATTCCGGTGCTCCGATGGTGTTTGTAAAAGTCGCCGTCTTTATGTCTACGGTGTTTCCAACGGCGGGAACTTTACCTGTTTTTGGATCGGGTCTCCTGTCTCCGCCCCAGACCACGTCATAAATCTTTTCCGTGCTCTTTCCGTTTTTCGTCGAAATCTTGATAATCTGGATTCGATCCAGATTCCCGCTGTTTGGATCCTTCATCGCATGAACGATGAACATCGGGACGCCTTTCGTCGGGGGGGCGTGAAGATCGCCGCCCATCGGGACGCCGCCATCGTAAGCCGCCTTCACCCAATCGGAATTCTTCGTTATATCTCTCGGATAGTTCCAACCAGCAAACATGCGAACTTTGATTCGCACTCCGGAAGTTCCGAAAGTCTCCTTCCGCTTCATTGCGGCAAACAGCGACTCGCGCGTGTTCTCCTCCGCCCAAACTCCGGTCAATCCACCGGAACCGAGGCTAGTCGGAGGTTCTCCGCCAATGGAAGTGGTCGCCGAGATAACCATCTTTGGGTCGCTGTCCTGAAGGCCGTGAGAGCCTGGATAATTGCTTGCCTCCGTTGACGAGAGCGCTGAGTGAAAGTCTGTTCCGGCTTCGATACCGTATTTGAACGGGTTGGCGCCGATCTTGGCCTGCAGCTCCTGCCCGACGCCATAGGCCTGTCTTATAAAACTCCCGGTAGCCGATTTTGCGGGTGTGTTTGTGCCAATCAGGTACTTCCATGGTTCAAAATTCGCAAATTCGTCAGTTGGAGAAATTGCCGGACTCGTATCGCTTTGTCCCTTGCCCTGAATGATTTCGGCTAGCGGTTCATTGGCCATGCGCCGTTCGGCGTATTCGAGGGTCAGCGGCTTGCCCGACAGGTCACGGGTGTTGAACATCAGTCCGTTGCTAGCATTTCCATTGTGCGGCACGGCAATAACGTTCAAGCCCTTCGTCCGTTGCGCTTCCAGGTAGTCCCACAATTTTTCGGGATCTAGCGAATCAAACGCCGAGAAGGGAATTTCCGGGCCTTTATCGGCAAAGATCACGCAGCGGTGCAGGTTCTGAAATTCGGGCGCGGAGGTCCACTCAAATCCGATAAACGACGTAAACCTTCCAGGCTTGTTGTACCTTTCCGCGGTGGCTTGATAATTCGTCCATGTAGAGCGAAGTAGTTTGGGATCGGACAATTCTGGCAACGGCTTGTTTGTTACGAATGTTCCGACGACCTTGTGGAAAGCGGCTGCCGCGACAGCCGGATCCTTGCTGGTCATATTGCTATACCAGTTGGTATTTGCAAAGACACCGTTCGGATTAATGGTTTCCGGTCCCACCCCCAGATACTCGGCATGGTCGGTAAGCGCGAGAAAATCGAGGGGTACAAGTCGTTTTTGTGGCTTGCCGAAATATTCGACGGTCTCGCCCATCGCATAGCGGTAGGCATCATCCGGCGTCGTTCTCGTCCCCATCGCAAACGCATCCATTGAATAACCGCTGTGAAGGTGCAAGTCTCCGAAGTAGGCATTGCGCAGAGGATTACGTGGGGGCCGGGCATCTGCAGCTGTGGTCTGAGACACCTCTTTTTTCTCTGCAGGAGCAGATGACTGGTCTGTCGTTTTTGAACAACCCGATAATGCAAAAATCAAAGCTGCAGAAGCGAGTAGAACTGAAGCTGCATTCGTTTTGGACACGCGTCCTCCACCTACTTAAAACGTAAGCTCCTAGAGCCGTCCGCGAGTATACCCCAACTATCGATTCATTCAAGACTTCCGCAGAGAACGCGATGACCGGAGACGTGAGTCCCGGTATGGAGATGTCCGGTAACGCCCCCCTAGAAAGAAACTGGCCAGGATAGTGCCGACGGTTTCAGCTGAACTGCTGGGGCTTCACGTCAAATTCCCTGTTGGAGAAGACAGCTTTACATACGTAAACTAGGCGTCTCAGAGACATGGTCCGCCCACCTGAAACAGGATTATTAGATGATTCGGAGCGAATATGTATTAGGAGTGAGAAGCGGATTGGGTTCGGCAGCATGGGAACACTCGCAATTTACCGAGTTTATGCACACGACGGCTGGCCGAATTTCGCTTGCAATGGCAATTCTCTTGATTCTCCTCTTTCCCAAGGCGAATTCCTGCCAAGACTTATCTGAATCGAGGTCACAAGCTCCACCAACAGAAAAGCCGCCCGTCTTCAGCGACATCACTGTCTGGGGAGCTCAGACGGTGGGTTCCACAGTACTCATGAGTGAGTACGAAGGACAACGAATGGCTGCGATAGGTGTTGGACTGCGCCGTCATTTCCACACCTATCGCCATTTCGACATGCACTGGAATTTTGAGGTTGTGCCACTGTGCGTGCCCTCGTTTCCGACATCTGGAGGGCGGAGCTACCACTTCGGTGGAGGAGGATCGGTGGGAGTCGAGTTCGAGCCACGAAAAGAATGGAAGGTGCTCCCGTATTTTGATGCTGGCGGCGGGTTACTGATTTTCACCGAGCCGACACCGATACCGCAGGCGAAGAGATTGAATATCTCGTTGCAGTTTGGGCCAGGGATTCAGATTCCACTGAAAGGGCGCAGTTCGTTAAGGATAGGAATGTGGTATTCCCATTTTTCCGATGGGCACACAACGCACGACAATCCGGGATTCGACGGCTACTTGCTCTACGCAGCATATACATACAGTTTGCGCAAAAGACAGGATGCGTCCAACTAATCAACTGACAAGGGTAGGAATATGACTGTTCGGCGGCGAGCCCCTTGCATGAGAAGATCCGTTCGCGGACGCGCGAAATGTGCGAAATGCACCCACATAAGTCCTGATTGACGACTCGGCTTCCAGTCACTACTACAAGCGTCATTCTCCTGCAGCCGTTCGCCGGTCAGAAGCACGTATTCACCGATCTCCAGTCTGCGCTCGCCGATTGAGGTTTCAATGCGCTCCCGAGGCGGGCTTAGGATCGCTCCAGACAAGGAGAATCCTATGTCGGTTTACGCGTCAACTGCAAAGCCCTACAAGGGTTGGGGAATGGAGGGCGCTGTTGCAAGGTGGTATGCGGCCCTTACCAAGAAATCGCTTGAGGACTTCAGAGCGCTGGCTCTGCGCACCGCTGAACAAATTCCGCCTCAGTGTGAAGTTCTCGAAGTCGCCCCCGGGCCCGGATATCTTGCGATCGAACTGGCGAAACTTGGCAACTATCAAGTCACAGGATTGGACATAAGCGAGACTTTTGTTGAGATGGCTCGTCGGAATGCTACTCAGGCAGGTGTTCGGGTTGACTTTCGCCGCGGTAATGCTTCCGCCATGCCGTTCGGCGATGAATCGTTTGATTTTCTTCTTTGTCGAGCGGCCTTCAAGAATTTCAGCGAACCGAAGCGTGCCCTCGAAGAAATGCATCGTGTTCTTAGGCCCGGTGGGCAAGCTCTGATTATCGATCTGCGAAGGGATGCAACCAAGAAATCGATCAACCAGGCTATAAATGAGATGAAAGTAGGCACCGTGAACGGGATCATAACCAAACTGACGTTTCGCTTCATGCTGCTTAAGCGCGCTTATTCCAAGAGTGGGTTTGAGGAACTGATTTCACAGACAAAGTTTCACGACATTGAGATTCGAGAGAACCTTATATCACTGGAAATATTGCTCTCCAAAGAACGCGGAACTTCATAAACAGGTTTGGGCTCAAGACGGCCAGTGGTACCCCCGCCGTGCCACCGGCTACGTTCAAACGCGCAAACCGATCGAACAAGTACTCGCCACAAGGTGATTGCATAACCATGTCGGTTCACAGATTCGATTTAAAAGTATAAATCGCTGTTCAATCGTCGCTAAGAGTTGAGCTGGAGCGAATCTTTTCCCTCAAATGCTTCGAAGTTGTTCCAAGACAATCTGAGCCATAGAACAAAAAAGCGGCTCCTTTTTATCGAGTTATCGACAACTACCAAGCGCAGGGAGTGCATGTAGATGGCGCTCTATTTCACTCCTCAATAGAGGTCGGCCATTTCGCTGGTATTTCGGCCAGACAACAGCATTTGTGTTTAACTCTATGTTGAACTGGGTGGCGACCATTTACAGCTCGTGATCTGCAATACTTTTACGCATTGAAAGCTAGAATTAGTCGCTCCCGGGAATAAGGATGGCAATCGAATGAACGCGAGCAAAGGCGGGCTGGCCGTGAGTACCGTTGAATTTCGCGACGTAAGCTCTCGCATTGGGCATATTTCTGGGCGCTTAATCGTTTCTAATATTTCATTGATGGTTTATCCGGGGGAGACCGTGGTTCTCCTCGGCCGCAGCGGTAGTGGAAAAACCACATTGTTAAGACTCATTAACCGAATGTTGGTGCCCTCCGCTGGCCAAGTTCTGGTGACTGGCCGCGCAACGACGGATTCCGATCCTATTTTGCTTCGGCGTGGCATTGGTTACGTGATTCAGGATGCTGGCTTATTTCCGCATTTTAGCGTGGCGGAAAATGTGGGCTTGGTACCGGGCTTGGAAAAGTGGGATGAATCTCGGATTTCGAAACGCGTGGATGAAATGCTTCATTTAGTAGGTCTGGAGCCTTCGGCATATGCGAAACGCAAACCGAGTGAACTTTCTGGTGGGCAACGCCAGCGCGTTGGCGTAGCACGAGCTTTGGCGGCAGACCCTCCAATCCTTTTGATGGATGAACCGTTCGGGGCCCTGGATCCCGTTACGCGTGCTGAATTGCAGCACGAATTTGCGTCGCTGGCGAAGCGGCTTGGCAAGACGATCGTTTTCGTGACGCATGATTTGCGTGAGGCGATGCTTCTGGCTTCCCGCATTGTTCTATTGGAGAACGGGAAGATTGTAGCGAGCGCGGCTCCGCAGGAATTCTTGCGGGTGGATCATCCGGAAGTGCGGGCATTTACCGCGTCGCTTGCAGTAGTTCCGGGAGCCAACGCATGACTTTCTGGAGCTTCTTGCTTACGCATCGAGATGAGGTTATTTCGGCGACGTTGGATCATCTAACGCTAGTCGTGATCGCGATGGCGTTTGCGATTTGCATTGGCGTGCCTCTGGGGATGCTAATCGTTCAGCGACCTTCGCTGCGTTCGGTCTCTCTGGGAATTGCCAGTGTTTTTCAAACGATTCCGAGTCTCGCACTATTTGGTTTTTTGATCCCGGTGCCTTTTATAGGTGGAATTGGCAAGCACACCGCGATCGTAGCTCTTGTGCTGTACGCGATTCTTCCCATTCTGCGAAACACATATGTGGGGCTTACTAGCGTTGATCCTAGTGTTTTGGAAGCGGCCGAAGCTATGGGCATGACAAGTAGGCAAATTCTCTGGCGGGTCCGATTGCCGCTTTCTTTGACGTTTATTTTGGCAGGCATCCGAACTGCGACCGTAATCACCATAGGAGTTACGACGATCGCTGCCGCCATCGGCGCCGGTGGGCTTGGGACATTTATCTTTCGCGGCGTGGCGATGGTTAGCGACGCGGTAATTTTAGCTGGTGCGATTCCGGCTGCGGCCATGGCACTGATGGCGGATTTTCTTCTAGGGCTCATCGAGCGTTACTTGCGAGTTGTATAGAGCCGGTGGTTGAGTTTTTTCTGATCCCCGGTATGCTAAAGTCGTTTTGCTTCTGGAGACTTGCCGCACATGAGTCGGGGATTAGCTTTCATTCTGTGTACCTGCTGGGTACTTCTGCTGCTTTCGTCGTGCGGCCGTCCAGCTAAACCGACCATTGTTATCGGTTCGAAATTTTTCACAGAGCAAGTCATTCTCGCCGAACTGTTAGCGCAACATATTGAAGCGAAGACTGGAATTACCGTCGAACGGAAGGCAAATCTGGGTGGCACGTTATTGGTGCAGAGAGCGATGCAATCCGGTGACCTGGATCTTTATGTCGAATATACGGGTACCGCGCTAAGCGCAGTTTTGAAAGAAACTCCTGGAAACGATGATGCTGCCACGATTTACAAACGCGTCAAACAGGCCTACGCGAAGCAATTTCAAATGGAATTGACCGAGCCGCTGGGGTTTGAAAATACGTTTGCGATGGTGATTCGGAGTGACGATGCGCAGCGATACAATTTACGTTGCATATCTGATGTTGCGCGCCTGGCGCCGAAATGGCGCATTGGCGTCGGCTACGAATTTGAGGAACGCCCGGATGGATTTCGGGGATTGAGCGAACGCTACAATTTGCATTTCGTCGCACCGCCCACTGCCATGGATCTCGGCCTGATCTATCGTGCATTGGCGGATAAGCAAGTTGACATCGTGGCGGGAAACTCCACGGATGGACTAATCGACGCTCTGCACTTGGTTGCGCTCGAAGATGACCGTCATTTTTTTCCGCCTTATGATGCTGTGCCGATCGTGCGGCAGTCCACACTAGCAAACTTTCCCCAACTACGAGGCGCTTTGGCGGATCTTGCCGGCAAACTAACCGCCGCTGAAATGCGCCAACTAAACTACGAAGTCGACGCCGATCAGCGGGATCCCGCAACAGTTGTGCGTGCATTCCGTCAATCCAAGGGCCTCTAGCTAAAGTAAATTATTGAAGCGAATACTGGTCCGCGGGAGTTCGAACCGCGAACCCCTTCCTTTTCAAAGCTCTCCAACCAAAAGAGCTAAGGGCCAGAATCTCATCCCCGGAACTTCGAACAAACTCGCCCCATACGCTGAATCGCCGTCAGCTAAGGCTCCTACTGCTGCCAACCAAGGCGAACTAAAACCTCCGGCTATTGCGGGCTACTGATTTTCGCCATTTTCCCGGGCTTCGCGGGATTTCGCGACGCTTCACAGGTGCAGTGTGAAACCTCGCGATAGTCCTCTATGGTCTGTGAAGTCACTTGGCTTTGAATGTGGAGGCGTAGAGGACATGGCATCTTTTGCCGACGTCAGCTAGCAACCCACAGATTCTCGGCGAAGGGCCACTCATGATCAATCCACTGGGCGTCCCTGCTAAAGCCGCTTTTCTCTGCGATGGCCCTAAGTTCGGCGTGCGAGTACTTGTGGCTAGTCTCTGTCCAGATGGTTTCTTCTGGGTCCATGCTGATGGAAATGCCAGCTCTAGCTACGTTCACTGTCTGTTTGGCCGTGGATACGAGGTGCATTTCGATGCTTCGGGTCTGCTCGTTAAATATGGCCCGATGTTTATATCGTCTCAGGTCGAAATCTCCACCGAGCTCACGGTTGATGCGCGCGAGCAAATTGCAATTGAACGCGGCAGTCACGCCCAGAGAGTCGTCGTAGGCGGCAACAAGCGCGTCTGTGGATTTTTCCATATCCGTACCCACCAGGAGCGAGTCTCCTTCCCTCAAGATACCTCGGAGCCGGCGGAGAAATTCGATGTTCGAGTCTCCATCGAAGTTCCCGATTGTGCCACCCAGGAACAGCACCATCAGGTGCTGCCCTTCCTTTCTCCGCGCCGCGACTTCCAGCAGTCCATCCAAGTACTCGCTCTCAAAACCAACAATGCTGATGCAATGAATGTCCCGTAGCTCGCGCTCACACCTGGCCAACGCAGTCGATGAAATTTCAATTGGATAGTAGGACGTCGGCTGTTTGCGGCAGAGTGCTTCCAGGATCAGGCGCGTCTTCTTCCCGGTGCCACTTCCCATCTCTGCCACAATCACATCCGCTGGCATCTTCGAGACAATCTCCGAGGCGTGGTGATGAAGGATTCGCTCCTCCGCCCGCGTCACCCCGTATTCAGGGAGGAAACAGATCGCTTCGAAAAGCGTCGTGCCCAAGGAATCATATAGATACTTTGATGGAAGTTGCTTCTGGCCCCTATCCGAGAGCCCAATCCGCACGTCCAATGCGAAATCATCGGCCGCTGTTGCACTGATCAGGTGGGTTAACATTCTTGCTCTCCTCCTCCGCTGGATACACAGCGAAAACCGGCGTATGTGTACTGATAGTGCGGCTGAAACCAGTTCCGAAACGACCGGCGCAGCATTGCGGCGGCGGTTCGCGACGAACCACCTTTCATCACATAATGGCTGCCGTCAAAAAAGTTCGCCGAATATCCTGGGTAAAAAGTAAACGCCTTGAACCCATCGAACGGCACAAACGGGCTCGAAGTCCACTCCCACCCGTTTCCCATCTGACCCACAACTCCGAACGAGCTTTTGTTTTCAGGGAAAGCATTGACGGGCGTTGGATCCCATCGGCTGAAGTCAAAGTTTCCCATCTCCTTCCTAGGAGCCTCATCACCCCAAGGAAAACTCGCGTCGGCACCTCGAGTATTTCCATAAGCCGCTCGGTGCCATTGCGCCTCCGTCGGGAGCGATTTTCCGGCCCAGCGCGCATAAGCGCTGGCCTCCGCATGGCTCACGTACGTCGGCCATGCCCTTGGTAGCGGATATTCCTCAAACATGCCGCGAAAAAACCACTCCCCGTCTCGATGCTTCCAAAGTACGGGATGACGAATGCCCTGCGTCTCTTTCCACCGCCAATCCTCCGGCGACCACAGCCGGGGGCTGTCATAGCCGCCCGCAAGCAAAAAATCGAGAAACTCTTCATTCGTCACCATGTATTTATCCATCTGAAAAGCGGGAACCGGCACATTGTGCGCTTCAAATTCGTTGTCCCATCCAAACACGGCATCCTCGCTGCGCGCCAATCCCAGTGTGGTGTGGCCTGCCGGAATCTTGACCATCGCCTTTGAGATTGTTTCTTCAGCAGTTGTGTCTTGAGGGTGTTTGTGTTTTTGCTCTGGCCGCAATTGGTGGAACATATAGGCCAATGTTTCTGCGTGCATCAGCCGATGTTCGCATGCGACATGAAGGAGTACCCGGAGGGACGGTTCTGCCCCCGTGGATGCTCGGTCGATATCGCCAGCCCCGAGACCTCCCTCGATCGACTGCCGAATGTGTTTTACGTACTCTCTAATTTCTGTGATCGTTGGCCAATCCTCAGGCTGGTCCGTCGGTAGCCCTCCATCCACCGGATCGATCCCATACGCGAACAGTCTGTCGAGCTCTGGCGCAAATGATTCCAGGCATGAGATATGGTGCCGGAGCAAGTTCCAATCGAATGCTTCGAGGTGACCAATATAGAAAGCGATGCGATGCCGTTCCGGGATTGGACGCTCATAAAGAAAGTCCGGGCGGACAATCTGAAAGAGTTCATCCGTGTTCTCACGGGCTTCCAAAAGCCGGTCTATCAAATTCTGTGTTGAGGTCGCTTGCTTTGCACCAGTTCGGATAGGCACCTCCGCCGACCTAAATTAAGATTCACGTCCCAGCCCCGCAGTTACGTGGCTGGCGTATATTACCTCTGAATCCTGGAACTTTGGCTCCCAGTATTTTGTGGACTCGGGTTTAATTGTCTGTCGGTCGACCACGGTGAGTCGGGTCCCATCAGTATGAAGCCAGCTCCTGCGAACGAAAGACCGTAAATATTTGAAGGCCTCATGCGAAATCGAGCTCGACTTCATCTACATAACACCAGCCCCAGCTTTCGCCGGGCTCGATCGATTTCATGATCGGATGTTTTACTAAGTGGAAGTGCTTTGTCGCGTGTTTGTTCTTCGAAGAATCGCAGCAGCCCACCGGGCCGCATATCAGGCATTGCCTAAGGTGAACCCAAGTGTCTCCCAGTTTGATGCACTCGCCGCACACTCGGGCGGGCGGTTTCACATGCTGAATCTGATTCAGGTGCGTGCACTGTATCATATGAATTCTCCTAAAGCTCGGCCAGGGCGCGGTGGACCAGGTGGACGGCAATCGCCCCCTCGCCCACAGCCGAAGCCACGCGCTTCACATTCCCCGAGCGAACGTCGCCTACGGCAAACACGCCCGGAAGGCTCGTTTCTAGCAATTCTGGCGATCGGGCCTGCGTCCATCCCGATGGCCCTGTTCTTGCCTCCAAATCCCGTCCGGTCAGGATGAATCCTTTCTCATCGAGAGCGATGCAACCCCGCAGCCACTCGGTTCGCGGCGAAGCTCCCGCCATAATGAACAAATGGCGAATTTCGTGGGGCGACGTCTCACCGCTGGTTTTGTCCTGCCAGGTAATCCGCTCCAGATGCGTGCCACCTTCGAGGTTCACGATTTCCGTTTTGTAATGCAACTCGATGGCGGGGTTCTCTTCGATTCGCTGGATCAAGTAGCGCGACATCGAGCTGGACAACTCACTCGAACGCACCAGCATGTGCACCTTGCTCGCTGTCTGTGACAGGAAAACCGTCGCTTGTCCGGCC
>Ga0181523_10003703_pt1 | contig 13758 bp, 13 predicted proteins | sample PEATcosm2014_Bin_43_FD_119752 | JGI IMG/M metagenome (GOLD analysis project Ga0181523, IMG submission 119752) | Peatland microbial communities from MTU Mesocosm Facility, Houghton, MI, USA - PEATcosm2014_Bin05_30_metaG | ecosystem: Environmental > Terrestrial > Soil > Wetlands > Peat | place... | reverse complement strand
CAGGCGGGAGCCACGGAAGACGCCACGATCGCGACCCGGCTGATGCAGGACGTGCCGCTGTATCGCAAATGGGAACAGTCACACGCCGGGCTCATGCGCGGCGTCGCCTCGCATCGGCGCCGATCGCAACAGTTCCTCGAGCTCAAGAAGGTCAGCTTCCTGACACTGCATCGCAAGGCGCCGTTCGAATATCTGCGCGACCGTCGCGTGCAGGGCCACGCGCGACGCAAGCTCGTGCGCGCGATGTTCGGCACGCAGGAATACACGCAATGCATCCTGCGTGAGCACACTGCCTACCTGAGTTCGGCCGCCAGTTACCTGTGCACCGATTCGCTCTGCGGCGATCTGATGCGCGACACGGCCTTCTGCGAAGCGCTCGATCACTACCACGACGCCTACAACGAATTCTATCGCGCCTACTGCGATTCAATGCTCGCGCAGCAGGCCGGCGAGGTCTCGCCGGTCGAGCCGCTGCTGCCGTACCTGCGCTACCAGCTCAAGATCATCCGCGATCACATGCTCTCCGGCGCGCCGCAGGAGAGCGAGTTCACGCGCCTGCAATCGCTCTACACGAGTCTCGGCGACACGCAGAAGCTGCCGGTACTGCGCCAGCAGTAGACTGCGCGCGCTCGGCAGTGTCGTGCCGCACCCGCTGCGCGCTGCGTCGGGCGGCTGAAATTTATGCCAATGCGCTGCAAATATTCTTACGCTGCGGCAGCGCACACGCGGCCAACCCGCTGATCCACTTCACATCGCCTGTGGCACAGCGATTGCAACCTCACTCAGGTCCAGGAGGCTTCATCGGCAGGATGCCGTGGCGTACCCACTTGAGAGGAGTTCCCATGCCCAACAACAATCCCCACGGACACAATCAGTACACGAAGCGCGATCAGGCCTCCAAGCCCACGGGAGCGGGCGAGCGCGGCGAGCACGCAGAGGGGCAACCGAGCGATGAATCGCAGACGGGGGGCGGCGCCTCGAAGACCGGCGGCACTTCGGGCGCATCGACGCCGAGCTCGGGCGCGGCCGCGCCGAGCGGCACCTCGCGCCGCGGCTTCGCCTCGATGGATGAGGCAACGCAGCGCGAGATTGCCAGCAAGGGCGGACACAGCCAGGGCCGCGAGAACAATCCGGGCAACTTCGCCAACGATCGCGAGAAGGCGCGCGAGGCCGGACGCAAGGGCGGAGAGGCGCACGGCGCGAACCGTCAGTGAGACGGGCGCCGCGTGGCAACACGCGGCGTAGGAGGGGACTTCAGGCCAGTGAGTGAAAGACCCGCTGAACGTCCTCTTCCTGCTCGAGCTTGTCGATCAGTTCCAGCGCCTCGGTGGCCTGAGCCTCCGGGAGCTCGGTCGGGGTGGTGCACACGAACTCGTGCTCGGCGGACAGCGGCGCGATGTGCCGCGCCTCGAGCGCTTCCTGCAGGCGGCCGAAATTCTCGAACGCGCAGCGCAGCACGAGCTGCGGCTCGCCCTTCTCGCCCGTGCTCTCGCCCATCTCCTCGAGTCCGTGATCGATCATGTCGAGTTCCAGATCGTCCTGATCGATGCCCGCCGGATCGAGTCGGAATACGCCCATCTTCTGGAACTGGAAGCTGACGCTGCCGGTGGTACCGAGATTGCCGCCGTTCTTGGTGATGATGTTGCGCACGTGCGCCACCGTGCGCGTCGGGTTGTCGGTGGCGGTCTCGATGAGCAGCGCGATGCCATGCGGCGCATAGCCCTCATAGATCATCTCGTGGTAGTTGGTGGCGTCACGGCCGCTGGCGCGCTTGATGGCGGCCTCGACCTTGTCCTTCGGCATGTTGATCGCGCGCGCGTTCTGCATGACGCGGCGGAGCGTCGGGTTGGACGCCGGATCCGGTCCGCCGGCCTTCACCGACATGTTGATGTCCTTGGCGATGCGCGCGAACTGCTTCGCCATGCGGTTCCAACGCGCAAACATGGCGTGCTTGCGGACTTCGAAAATGCGGCCCATCGCTACTCCGGGATCTGCGGCAGCTCGAGCGGTATCAGGATCATGCCATCCTCGATGCGCGCGGGCACTGCGATCAGAAATTGCCCCAGGCACACCCCATCGATGCACTCGCCCGTATCGATCGAGAAATGTGCGCCGTGCGCGTAGCAGACGATGTCGTGACCATCGCCCGAAAGGAAGCGGTCCTGCGCGAAGTCCAGCGGCCGCCAGTTATGCGGGCAGGAGTTCACATAGACGCGCACCTGGCCGCCGCGGCGCACGGCGAACAGCCGGTCCTCGCGGTTGACGGGCATGAAGCCGCGCGCGTGGCCGTCCGGAATATCCTGCAGCCGGCACAGGATGCGCTCGCGACCACGGATGGTCCCCGCCGTGTCCTCGCTCAGTGTTTCTGATCCCCAGGCGACCATTTTTCGGTGAAATTGAACAGGTAGATCTGCGAGGTCTGCTGATTGGCCGGAATGTAGCGCGGCTTCCAGCTGTCATCGTGCAGGTCCATGTCGGAATCGAATTCCATGAGTCCGCCGAACGGGCTGTTGAAATACCAGAAATTGTTCGAGCCCAGGATGTGGCGGCCCGGGCCCCAGAATGACTTGTAGCCCTTCCTGACGAAGTTCCACCCGGCCTTGAGCATGTCGCTGAGGTCGGGCACGTGAAACGTGAAGTGCTGCAGGCCCGGACGCGGCGCCTTGATCATGAACAGCGTGTGGTGCTCGAGCGTGCCGGCCGGGCGCATGAACGGCCCGAGGTTGGTGAACACATCCACGGTGCGAAAGCCGAGCCGCTGTGCGTAGAACTTCTCCGCCCGCTCGACATCCGGCGCGAACAGCACCACGTGCGAGAGCGTGCAGATCGGAATGGGCGCATCGTCCACGGCGGCGATCGCATTGATCGGCCGATGCGGCTCCATGCCGGGCACATTTATGTACCTGGGCGCCTCGAACTTGCGGCGGCGACTCAACTGGAAGCCGATGGGATAGCCGGTGTCATCGTGCGAGCGCAGCACCCCATCGCTGCCGGACTTCACCGGCCGATCGCGGCTGAGCTCGGCACCGATGGCCTCCAGCGTGGCCTTGTCGGCGACGCCATAGATCTGGTCGCGGATGTTGGGTGCCGCGGCCACGGGAGCGGGTAGTCCGCCATCGCTGGACTTGCGCACCACGGCGCACGTGCCGTCCAGCGCCTCGAAGGTGGCGCCGCTCGGCGCCGAATCGACCTGCTTGAGGCCGTAATCGGTCAGATATTTGAAGCAGGCATCGAGATCGTCGACGCCGAACACCAGAGCCTCGGGACCCAGTATCTTCACTCGCTTGCCTCCTGCGTGATGCCGCGATTCTACAGTGCCGCCGCACTGGCGTGCGGCGCTGCGACGACAGCGGGCAAGGGAAGTGTCAGGCCGCGCGCGGCGTCAATGAGATGTGCGGCGGCTCGGGAGTTGCCATTGCCAGCGGCGCGGGCTGCGGCACGCGCACGAACAGATCGATTGCCGCCGGCGGTTGTTCGACGATGATCTGCACCGGCGCAGCGTCCGCAATCGATGCCACTGCAACGGGCGCGGTGGCGGCAGCCGGTGTGGCGGCGATCTTCGCCGGCGTCGCTCCGGCCTCGAGGGCGGCGAGCGCTGCGGCGAGTGCCGCGAGCTCCGGCGGTGGCGCGCTCTCCTCGGGCGTGACCAGCCAGCCGCGCTCGCGCAACGCGCGACCGAGGCTCGCGCGGCTCGTGAGCACCGTGAAGGGCACCGCGATCACCATGCCGGTGAGCACCGGCATCATCCACCAGATGAACTTCGGCGCCAGCGCCAGCGTCGCCGCGGCCCACACGAGGCCGAGAACGAGATGCCACTTGTGGCGCATCAGGCCTTCGTGCCAGCTGATGCCGCGATCGCCGCGCGGCTGCGCATCCCAGCCGACGCTGCCGCCGAACAGCGCACTGAGCACGAAGCTCGTATGAAACAGCATCATCGTCGGTGCCAGCAGCATGCTCATGAGCTGCTCGAAGCACACGCCGCCCATGAGCCGGCGCGCCCCGCCGTACGCCGCGCGCAACGCGCGATTGCGCAGCACCAGCGTGGCGCCGAGCAGTTTCGGCAGCAACAGGATGGTCACCGTCATCGACAGCAGCGCCGCGATCTCACCGTCCCGATACTGCGGCCAGGACGGAAACAGCGAATGCGCGCCCGGCTGGAAATACTGGTGACCGGTGACCGCCTGGATGCTGGTGAGGATCGAGCTCAGGATCAGCACCAGCAGCCACAGCGGCGAGGTCACGTAGGACAGCACGCCGGTGAGCATGTGGATGCGGCTGAGCCAGTGCAGGCCGCGCATGGGCATCACGCCGAGATGCTGCAGGTTACCCTGTGCCCAGCGCCGGTCGCGGGCGGCGTAGTCGATGACGTTGGTCGGCACCTCCTCCCAGCTGCCGGTGATATCCGGCACCAGCCAGGTCTGGTAGCCGGCGCGTCGCAGGAAGGCGGCCTCGACGATGTCGTGGCTCATGATTTCCCCGCCGAAGGGCGGCGAGCCGGGCAGGCGCGGCAGTGAGCAGTGATCGGCAAACGCGCGCAGCCGCACGATCGCGTTGTGGCCCCAGTAGTTGCTTTCCCCGAGCTGCCAGAAGGTCAGGCCGCTCGCGAACAGCGGGCCGTTCAGCCGCACTGCGAACTGCAGCAGACGCGCGAACAGTGTCTCGCGGCCGGCCAGCAGCGGCAGGGCCTGGATGATGCCCACGCGCGGATGCGCATCCATCATCTGCGCGAGCGTCACGAGCGCCTGGCCGGACATGATGCTGTCCGCATCGAGCACGATCATGTAGTCGTAGGCGCCGCCCCAGTTGCGCACGAACTCCGCGATGTTGCCGGCCTTGCGTCCGCGATTCTCGGTGCGTCGGCGATAGAAGAGCCGCCCGCTCGCGCCGTGACGCGCCACCATGTCCCGCCACGCCTGCTCCTCGAGCAGCGCAATCTCCGGCCGGCGCGTGTCCGAGAGCACGAAGAAATCGAAGCTCATCGCCTGCGGTGTCTTTGCCAGCGAGTTCCAGATGGCCTCCAGGCCCGCAAACACGCGCGCGGTGTCCTCGTTGTAGATTGGCGAGACGACCGCCGTGCGGCCCCTGAGGGCGCGCTGCGGGTCCACATCTGGATGCAGCGCCGCCGGATCGTTGCCCGCCAGCCGTACCGCGAAGCCGGCGATGCCCGTCCAGAACGCCCCCGCGATCCACACGAACAGCACGAAGAACATCGCCAGACCGCTCAGCTCGAGCGGGCCGAGCCCATTGACGCGCAGGATATCGAGCATCAGGAAGCCGCCGGCGAATGCCGTCAGAAATGTCAGGCTGAAGAAAGCCAGCCGGCGCCAGTAGGCCTGGCGTCGGAGCCAGCGCTCCCCGTGCTCGGCGTCCTCGTGCTTCACGGTGTCCACAGGTAAGTCCAGGTCTCGGTCAGAGCTTCGCCGTACAATGTCAAATAGCAGCGCAGGTCGGCCGGCTGTCCGCCCTTGGGCGCAAGGCGGAAGCTCACCCGCCAGACCCCATTTTCCGACAATCGCTGCACGGTGATGGTGTCGACATCGGCATTGTGCGCACTGAGTTCGGCTCTGACCGGTAGACTGGCGCCGAGTGTAGCGAGATCACCGCCCGCAAAGTCAATCAGCACTCGCCGTGAATTATCCGAGCGACCGTGAATGGCGCCGCTGCGTGTCGCCACGGCGCGACCGCCGGGGGGCCATCGATCCGAGTTCATGTAGGCCGACAGCAGATACATGAAGCTCGCGGGCTTGTGAGGCACCAGGTGCGCAGCCGGCACCCAGTAGCTCACGATGTTATCGTGGATCTCCTCATCGGTCGGGATCTCGACCAGCTCGATGTTGCCCTTGCCCCAATCCCCGAGCGGCGCCATCCAGTAGCTGGTGCGCAGCTGGTAGTGCGCCTCCTCATCCTGGTAGTTGGAAAATTCGCGATCGCGCTGGGTCAAACCGAATCCACGCGGGTGCTCGTCCGAGAAGCTCGACACGCGCAGCGACTTGGGATTGACCAGCGGTCGCCACAGCCATTCCCCGCCACCGGTCTGCATGAGCAGCCCGTCGCTATCGTGTACCTCGGGCCGGAAATCGTCGAACTGCCGCCGGTGCAGCTCGCCATACAGGAACATCGAGGTCATGGGCGCGACCCCGAGCTTCTCGACATTCTTGCGCGCGTAGAGGGTCGCGGTGACTTCCACGTCGGTGATCGTGCCGGGGCGGATCTCGAACCGATAGGCACCGGCGACGCTTGGGCTGTCGAGCAGCGCGTAGATGGTGAGCGTGCGCGCAGTAGGGCCCGGCCGTACCAGCCAGAAATCGCTGAAGTAGGGAAATTCCTCACCATTGGTGGTGGCGACGTTGATGGCCAGGCCGCGCGCGGAGGCGCCATAGCGCTGCTCGCGCCCCAGTATGCGAAAGTACGATGCGCCGAGAAACGCGATCAATTCATCCTTGTAGTCCGCTGTCTGCAAAGGGTAATGAACGCGCAGACCCGCAAACCCGAGATTCGGCGGCAGGCTCTTGGCAAGCGCGGCGTTCCTGCCGAAGTCGAACTCGGCGGCGTCATAGCGCACCGGGAGCACGCCCTGCTCGGTGACCTCGTTGACGTTCACGCGTTTGTCATAAGTCGCGCCGCGATGAAAGAACTCCACTTCGAACAGCGACTGATTGCGCCAGAGCGAGCTGTCGGGGCGGAAGCGGATGTCGCGGTAGTCGTCGTAGCTGATCTTGGCCAGCGAATCGGGCAGCTTGTCGCCGCTCTCGCGATACGGCTCCTCGGCGCGCTGTTGAGCGAGCCGCTGGACGGATTCGAAACCGAAGCTCGGCGCCGGTGCGGGCGGCGTCGGCCGTGCCCGCGGCGCGGAAGCGCTCGAATGCTGGAATGCTGCTGCGACGACCGTCACGGAAAGCAGCAGCCATTGGTGAACATGCACGCCCGATACCCCAGCCTTCAGATCAATCCGTCCCAGCCGCCAATCCTACGCCCAGCCCATGAATCGATGCTGAATACCGGCCTCATGCGTGAGCCGCCGCGGTTCTGGCGACCGCTTGCGGCCCTCGGCGCTGCGCATATACCCAGGTGAATTCCGCGCCGAACAGGAAGATCTGTGCGGCATAGTACAGCCACAGCAGCAGCACGAGCAGCGAGGCCGCCGCCGCGTAGGCCGAGGTGGTCGCGCTGCGCCCCAGGTAGTAGCCGATGCCGAGCTGGCCGAGGCCGAACAGCAACGCCGTCACGCACGCGCCGCGCCAGACATCGCGCCAGCTCAAGGAGACGTTGGGCAGGAACTTGAACAGCATCGCAAACAGCACCGAGTAGGCCCCAATCGACAGCAGCATATTCAGCGCGTGCAGCAGCAGCGCCTGCTGCACGAACAGGCGCGAGTGCTGCACCAGGGCCGCCAGTCCGACGCTGATCACGAGCGAGACCAGCAGCAGAAAGCCGAAGCCGAGAATCAGGCCGAAGGCCAGCAGGCGCGCACGGATCAACGCCGTATAACCGGAGCGGTCGTGTCGGGGCGCGTGCCAGATGCGGTTCAGATCGTTCTGCAGCTCGATCACCACCGAGCTCGCGCCGATCAGCAGCAGCACCACGCCGATCGCGCTCGCGAGCACGCCCGTGCCGATGTGCGCGGTGGCATTCAGCAAGCGTTGCACGGCCTCGGCGCCGATCGGCCCGATCAGCTCCCTGAATTGTGCGACCACGGCCGAACGCGCGCGCGTGGCGCCGAACACCAGTCCGGCCACGGCGCTGGCGATGATCAGCAGCGGCGCCAGCGAGAAGGCGCTGTAGAACGCCAGCGCCGCGCCCATGCTCGGCGCGTTGTCGGCCAGCCAGGCCTGACCGGCGCGTTTGAACAGCACAAGTTGCTGCCGCAGCTTCGACATCGCCCGACCTCAATGCCCCAACGCCTCGCGGCGCCACAATGGATCGAGCTTAAGGCAGTGGCAGGCGGCCGCAATCGGCGCCGACGGTCGGATGCGCGGGGATGAAGTCCTACGCGCTGTGAGCGCTCACGCGCTGGAGCGGCGCCGCGCTCAGCAGCACGAAGGCTATCAGCGCGGGGCCATGCGCAGTGCGCCGTCGAGCCGGATGGTCTCGCCATTGAGCATGCCGTTCTCGGCGATCTGCACGATGAGCGCGGCGTACTCCTCGGGCCGTCCGAGACGCGGCGGGAATGGTACCTGCTGGCCGAGCGATGCCTGCGCGGCCTCGGGCAGGGCCGCGAGCAGCGGCGTCTGGAAGATGCCGGGCGCCACGGTGACGACGCGGATGCCGGCAGAGGCGAGCTCGCGCGCCATCGGCAGCGTCATGCTGACGATGCCGCCCTTGGAGGCCGCGTAGGCGACCTGGCCGATCTGGCCGTCGTAGGCGGCGATCGAGGCGGTCATGACGATGACTCCGCGCTCGCCCTGTGCGTCCGGGGCGTTCTGCTGCATGAGCAGCGCTGCGGCCTTCGAGCACAGCAGCGTGCCGACGAGGTTGACCTCGATCATGCGGCGAAAGAATTCCGCGCTCATCGGACCGGTGCGGCCGATCAGGCGGCCGGCGGCGCCGATGCCCGCGCAGCTCACGGCGAGGTCGATGCCCCCGAAGCGCTCGCGCGCCAGGCTCATGGCCGATTCGATGGCCGGCTCGCTGGTCACATCGCCCGCGACGAACACGGCCCGCTCGCCGAGCGCACTGGCCGCTGCCGCACCCTGAACCGGGTTCAGATCGAACAGCACCACCCGGCCGCCCTCTGCGATGACCCGCGCGGCGACCGCATGCCCCAGCCCGGACGCGCCGCCGCTGACGAATGCCCGGATGCCGGCAAATTTCATACGGCCACGCTGCTCCCCACTCCCCCGAAGGCGCCGCATTATCGGCTATCCTTTCCCGCCGCGCTCGGGCACAGCAAGAGCCCGGGCACATCAAGAGGGTTGGCAGATGAGCAGTATCCTGGTCGGCATCAAGCGCGTCATCGACTACAGCGTGCGGGTTCGCGTCAAACCCGATGGCTCGGGCGTGGTCACCGACGGCGTCAAGATGAGCATCAATCCCTTCGACGAGATCGCACTCGAGGAGGCGCTGCGCATCAAGGAGCGCGGCCTGGCCCAGGAGGTCATCGCGGTGGGCATCGGACCGGTCGACATTCAGCCGCAACTGCGCAGCGCGCTGGCGATGGGCGCGGATCGTGCGCTGCTGGTGCAAGTCGACGGCCCTGCGCCGGTGCAGCCGCTCACCGCGGCGCGCGTGTTCCTGAAGCTCGCGCACAGGCACCAGCCCATGCTCGTGATCCTCGGCAAGCAGGCGATCGATGACGACAACGGCCAGACCGGTCAGATGCTGGCGGCGCTCTGGGATCGGCCGCAGGCCACCTACACGTCCAAGCTCGAGCTCGACGGCGGCCGCGCACGCGCGACGCGCGAGATCGATACGGGGCTGGAAACTCTCGAGGTCGATCTGCCGGCGGTGATCACCACGGACCTGCGGCTCAACGAGCCGCGCTACATCAAGCTGCCGGACATCATGAAGGCCAAGAAGAGGCCGCTCGATACACTCTCGCTGGCCGAACTCGGTGTCGAGGCGGCGGCGCCGGGTCCGCGGGTCGTGAAGCTCACGGCGCCGGCCGTGCGCTCTCGCGGCATCATGGTCAAGAGCGTCGATGAGCTCGTCGGCGCACTCAAGCAGCGCGGAGTCATTTAAATGAGTGAGGTATTGATCGTTGCCGAGCACGCCAACGGCCGCCTTAACCAGAGCACCCTCAAGTGCGTGAGCTGCGCGCGCGGGCTGGGCGCGCAGGCGATCGACATCGTGCTGCTCGGCGCAAGCGTAGCGTCGGTGGCCGCCGAGGCGGCGGCCATCGAGGGCGTGCGCCGCGTGCGCACGCTCGAGCGGCCCGAGAACGCCGAGCCGCTCGCGGCCGTGTTCGCACCGCAGGTCGCAGCCATCGCCAAGGGCTACACGCACCTGCTCGGCCCGTCCACGACCTTCGGCAAGGACCTGTTGCCGCGCGTCGCGGCGCTGCTCGGCGTGGGTCAGATCAGCGACGTCATGGCCGTGGAATCGGCCTACCGGTTCGTGCGCCCGGTCTATGCCGGCAATGCGCTCGCGACGGTTGAGGCGCCGTCCGGGCAGATCGTGGTCGCGACCGTGCGGGGCGCCTCGTTTCAGCCCGCCGCGGGCGGCGGCCATGCGAGCATCGAGCCGGCAACTGTCGATGTGGCGCTGCCCAGCCACACGCGCTTCGTATCACGCACCGAGGCGAAATCGGATCGACCGGACCTGCAGACGGCAAAGCGCGTCGTATCGGGCGGCCGGGCGCTTGCGAGCGCCGAGAATTTCAAGCTCCTCTATGGTCTTGCCGACGCGCTCGGCGCCGCCGTCGGCGCATCACGCGCGGCGGTCGATGCGGGCTATGTGCCGAACGAGCTGCAGGTGGGACAGACCGGCAAGATCATCGCGCCGGAGCTGTACGTCGCACTCGGCATCTCGGGCGCCATTCAGCACCTCACCGGCATCAAGGACGCTCGCACGATCGTCGCGGTCAACAAGGACAGCGAGGCGCCGATCTTCGAGGTTGCCGACATCGGCCTGGTCGGCGACCTGTTCCAGGTCGTGCCCGAGCTCGAGCGGCTGTTGCGCGCGCAACGCACCTGAGAGGCGCCGTGCTCACGCGCCGCACGTGGGTGGTTTCAGCGGTCGCGACGGCACTGAGCCCGCTCGCGGCTTGGGCGCGCCATGGCGGCAGCGGGCTGTCCTTTCCGCTGTTCGATGCACACGCGCACCTCAAGTCCGACGATCTGCACGACTACCCCCACGCGCCGACACCGGGGCCGGCGCCGGCCCCGTCCGCCGGCCAGCTGACGTGGCCCGGAACCGCACCGCAGCCGACCACGGAGACACCGGAGGTGGTGCGCGTGCTGCGCTGGATGGACCAGAACGGCGTCGCCGGTGGCGCGGCCGTGCAGCACCGCGGCACCTACGGGGTCGATAACCGTTACCTGCTCGATTGCACCGATCAGTACCGGACACGTCTCGTGCCGGTACCCGTGCTCGATGCCGAGGACCCGACGACGCCGGACACCGTGCGGCAGATGATCGTGCAGCATGGACTGGCGGGGGTTCGACTCACGGGCATACGCAGCAGTGACGGCAGCTTCCCGTGGCTGAGCTCGCCGGCCGCGCAGCGCACTTGGGCCGTCGTCAACGAGAGCGCGCTCGCGATGGATCTGATGACGCTGCCGCCCGGCTCGTTGCCGGCCGCGCTCGGCGAGTATGTGCGACTCGCGCAGCAGTATCCGAAGGCACGACTCGTGCTCGATCACTGCGCCTGGCTCCCGGCCGCCGGGCCGCCGGACTACGGCCTCGGGGCGACTTATCGCGCGCTCGTCGCGGAGCGCAACATCTATCTGAAGTTCACGACCGTCAATCTCGAAGCGCTGCGCCTGGCACAGGTGAAGGCGCGGGATGCGCTGCGCCACTACGTGGCGGTGTTCGGCGCGGATCGGCTGATGTGGGGCTCGGATATCGGCAGTTCGTCGGGACTGTATGCTGAGATGGTGGCGCGCATCGTCGCGGCCTCATCCGGCCTCAGCCGGCGCGACCGGCGGGCGGTGTTGCACGACACCGGCCAGGCGGTGCTGGTCGCGGGTGGGCGGCGGGTCTGAAGCGGCGCGGAAGCTCAAGGATCGCCGACATGCGCGACACGAGGCTCGACAATCCAATCTGGCATGCGCTGACCGGAGCGCATCAGCACTGGGCGCAGGGGCAGGCCCCGCTGCTCTGGTATCCGCAGGATGTGGCGCCGTTCTTCGCCATTCCATCGCCCGATACGCGCCTCGAGCCGGATCTGCCGCAACAGCTGGGCTTGCGCGTCGGCGCTTATTTCATCGGCGTGCTGCCCGATGACTGGCCGCGCGGCTGGCGCGTGCATTCGCGCTCGGGGGTGGTGCAGATGACCTACTCCGGCGCGACGCCGCTCTGGGAACCTTCGAGGCACGTGCTGCTCGGACCGACCGACCGGGAGGCCATGAATGCGCTCGCGGCCATCGCATTTCCGGATTATTTTCGCGCCCGCAGCGCCGAGCTCGGCACCTTCATCGGCATCTCCGAGCGCGGGCGGCTGATCTCCATGGCCGGCGAGCGCATGGCGCTGGCCGGCATGCAGGAGATCAGCGGCATCTGCACGCACCCGGATTTCACAGGCCGCGGCTACGCGGGCGGCCTGACCCGCGCGCTGCTGCGTCGCCACCGCGAGCTCGGTCTGCAATCCTTCCTGCACGTGAGCACCAGCAACGAGGGCGCGCGGCGCCTGTACGAGCTGCTCGGATTCGCTGCCGTCGCGACGCTGCCGATGGTCCGCATCGAGGCCGTCGGTGAGTCGTGACTCACTGGCCATCGCCTGCCGGCAGATCGAACACCAGCACTTCGGCCTCGCGGCCTTCCTGCAGCGTGAGCGCGGGCGTCTCGGCGAGCTTCAGCGCATCCCCGGCCTCGAGTGCAACGCCGTTGGCGCTCACCGCGCCGCGGGCCACGTGCACATACAGCCGCCGTCCCGCGTCGACCTCGAGCGTCGCGCGCTCGGCGCCGTCGAACAGTCCCGCGTAGACACGGGCATCCTGGTGAATCAGCACCGAGCCCTCGGCACGGTCGGGGGAGGCGATCAGGCGCAGCCGCCCGCGTTTCTCTGCCGCGCCGAAGCTCTTTTCCTCGTAGCTCGGCTCGATGCCGTGCACGTTCGGTGTGATCCAGATCTGCAGAAAATGCACGGTCTCGCTGCGCGAGGGATTGAACTCGCTGTGGCGCACGCCGGCGCCCGCGCTCATGCGCTGCACGTCCCCCGGACGGATCGTCGAGCCGTTGCCCATCGAATCCTTGTGCGCCAGCTGGCCGGACAGCACATAGCTGATGATCTCCATATCGCGGTGCCCATGCGTGCCGAAGCCGGCCCCCGCCTGCACGCGATCCTCGTTGATGACGCGCAGCGGGCCGAATTCGACGTAGCTCGGGTCGAAGTAGTCGGCAAACGAAAAGGAATGGAATGACTTCAGCCAGCCGTGATCGGCATAGCCTCGCTCGCTGCCGCGGCGGATTTGACTCGTATTCATGATGGCCTCCTGGTTGAGGGGTAGAATATGGTCGATATATCGAATTAAAAAGCGCAATATTCGGTTCTAATTAATTCAAAAAGTAAATCTATTGACCGGCATTCCAAAGAGCTCGCTGGAGCAGTGGGCGGTCCTGGCTGCGGTGGTCGACGAAGGGGGCTTCGCGCCGGCAGCCGCGGCATTGCATCGCAGTCAATCGGCTGTCAGCTACGCGCTCGCGCGCCTGCAGTCAGCCCTCGATGTGTCGCTGCTGGCGACGGAGGGCCGCCGCGCCGTGCTCACGCCCGAGGGCCAGACGCTGCTCGAGCGCGCGCGTCCGCTGCTGCGCGATGCGCAGACCCTGGAGCGTCTGGCGCGCAGCATGAAGCAGGGATGGGAGAGCGCGCTGCGGCTGGTCGTCGATGCGGCCTTCCCACGCGAGCCGCTGCTGAAGATCGTCGCGGAGCTGCGGCAGATGTGCCCGAACACCGAGATCAGCCTGTCAGACGCCGTGCTGTCGGGCGCCGAGGAGGTGATCCTGGATGGCAGCGCCGATCTGGTCGTGACGAGCCGCGTTCCGGCGCAGTACCTGGGCGAATTTCTGCTCGACGTGCGCTTCGTCGGCGTCGCACGCCCCGATCATCCGCTGCTGCGGCTCGAGCGCGCCCTGAGCGTCGATGATCTGGCGCGACACGTG
>Ga0181523_10003702_pt1 | contig 13759 bp, 11 predicted proteins | sample PEATcosm2014_Bin_43_FD_119752 | JGI IMG/M metagenome (GOLD analysis project Ga0181523, IMG submission 119752) | Peatland microbial communities from MTU Mesocosm Facility, Houghton, MI, USA - PEATcosm2014_Bin05_30_metaG | ecosystem: Environmental > Terrestrial > Soil > Wetlands > Peat | place... | reverse complement strand
GCAAACCCTCGTTCCGGCAGGTGAATATGAACCTTGATAACAAGGTGGCGGTGATAGCAGAGAAGACCCACGACAAGGCAAAGACCTTCGACTACTGGTTGTGTCTTTCCACCTGTGAGAAGGGCAAGCCCGTCTACATGCCTGTGGAGTCTAACAAGTATTTTGACAGTATCACCGGCGGCCACAGGAAGTTCTGCCAAGTGAACCTCAACGACCAAGACGAGATATCCATAAGCTTTATTAAGGAAGTCCCAGATCAAAGAGGGATCTGCGTTGCAGAGACCGATAAGATATGCGTAGACATCGGGCTTGTCACGGCAGTGGCTCCCGACAAAGGTGGCCTGTTGGGTAGGGACTTTATGGATCGGCTACTGTATTACGACAACAGGATCACACCACTGGCTGCAAACAGGCAGCGGCAGGGACTGGGTGTGCGGAGTCCAAGATACGATCGTAGGGTTGCGGAGTTGAGGGATTATCTGAAGAACGAGATCAACCAGCTGTTCAACCGGATCAAAGAGATATACCACCCGGCGGAGATAGTGGTAGAGAAGCTGGACTTTCGCAATCAGAATCTTTCAAAAAGAATGAATCGGTTACTGTAGCAGTTTGGTCAGTCTTGGATCGTCGCCAAATTGAAAGCAATGGAGGAAAAATTTGGTATAGTCACCAGATACGAGAATCCAGCATACACCTCGCAGGAGTGCTCAGTATGCGGGTATATGGACAAGAATAACCGGAAGTCGCAATCTGTTTTTGAATGCAGGTTTTGTCACAGTATCATGCATGCGGACGTTAGCACCCGACGGAACCTCAGGCAGAGAAGTTCTCTGTCTACTGCATTTCCACTCTATATGTCCCATGCAAATATCCTTCGTTGCCTGACAAAGAGTTTTATTGACTCTCTATCAGATACGGAGCGGAAGTATCATCTGCGGCATAGTGACGCAGTCAGTTTACTGTCTGCCAACCCTTACTTCGCAGGGAACCTGGCAGCACTGTTTTCGCTATCTTAGATTAGCGATCGATTAGCGTTGGAATATGCAAAACCTTCGGGTTAATTCTTTCTAAAGCGGGTAGCGGCATATACGCTGTTGGGATCGCTTTGCGCTTGACAGAAACTTGCTATACTGATTATCGGGAGGCGGAATATCTGAAAATATTGGCTTATAAGATAACCCGTTCCAAGTCAAAGATTATCCACTGTTAGGAAAAGTTTGTTTTCATACGGTGATGAGCGCACAAGTGCTCTGGCGATAGCAGTATAAAAGCCTACGAAATACCCTCACAAGGAGCAATGATAATGACCCATAAACTCACGGGCAAAGTTGCTTTGGTTACCGGCGGCTCTCGCGGTATCGGCGCTGCAACGGCACGGGCGCTGGCGGATGAAGGCGCTGATGTTGCCATCAGCTTTCTGGCTTCGGCTGACAAGGCTGAGGCTGTCGTGCAGGACCTCAATGCGAAAGGAGTCCGCGCGGCTGCTTTCAAGTCTGATCAAGGAGATACACGTCAGGTCGAAGGTCTTATTAAATTGGTCGTGGAGCATTTCGGGCGCCTAGACATACTAGTCAACAACGCAGGTTCCGCCAACTTTCGGGCTGCCGACAGCTCCGACGAGAACGCTACGCAATTCGACCGGATGTATGCAATCAATCTCTTCGGAGTGATTGCTGGGATTCGCGCAGCGGCGAAGGTCATGGGTGAAGGTGGCCGGATAATTACAATCGGTTCCGGCATCGCCACACGAGCGGGCTTTCCCGGTGTTTCTGACTTAGCTGCAACCAAGGCCGGCGTGGTTGGATTCACAAAAGGCGCGGCACGTGACCTCGCTAGGCGCAATATCACGATCAATGTCGTGCAATGCGGCGTCATCGAAACCGACTTGAGCGCAGAAGCCTCCGCTTACAAACCGGCATTCCTCGCGACCATTGCACAGGGCCGTTACGGCAAGCCAGAAGAAGTTGCGGCTGGAGTCGTATTCCTCGCCAGTCCAGAAGCATCCTACATCACCGGCACTGTACTGAACATTGATGGTGGTTACGGAGCATGAAAGACGCCTGCAAGGTCGTACAGACTTAATTTGACAAGCTCAATATACCGGAATTTTACTATCGAAGCGAAGCTGGAGACTATTCCGCCATGAAGTGGATTGAATCATTCAAGCGTGTCGGGGTGTTACTCTTCTGCAATATGTCTTCTATTTTGCAAGATGATCGGCTGCGAGAGTGGTGATGAAGGAATCCCTCCCCTTTCAGAAGATACCCGTTTCGACATACAGGCTGCAGTTCAACTACCTTTTCGGGTTTGTTGACGCCGCGGAGGTAGTCCCCTATCTCCATGAACTCGGTATCACCGATATCTATGCCTCTCCTTATTTCAAGGCACGGAGGGGAAGCCTCCACGGATACGACATCATTGACCCAAACAGTCTGAACCCCGAAGTCGGGACGGAGGAGGAGTACCATGTATTGACTAGGCGGCTGAAGAACCATGGAATGGGACAGATCCTCGACATCGTCCCGAACCATATGTGTGCTGAAAGTGAAAACCAATGGTGGCTGGATGTCCTTGAAAATGGCCGGAGTTCTATCTACGCAGACTTCTTTGACATCGACTGGAATCCACCAGTAAGAAAGCTCGCCGGTAAAATACTCATTCCTCTTTTGGGAGACCACTACGGAAAGGTACTCGAAAGACAGGAACTGGAGCTCATCTTTGAGGAGGGCGCGTTCTTTATCTCCTATTTTGGGAATAAATTCCCGATCCGCCCCGATACATACAAATTAATATTGCAACACCGGATAGAGGACCTTCAAACTCGCCTCTCCAGCGATAGCCCTCACCTCACGGAGTTTTTAAGTGTGATCACTGAGTTGACGCATCTAACGCCTCATAGGAAAAAAAACCAGGATAAAATCGGCGAACGGTATTGCAAGAAGGAGATTATCAAGAAGCGCCTATTCATTCTCTGCAGTGAGAGTCTGGAAATAAGAAACTTTATTGCCGAGAATATACGGATATTTAATGGCATCAAAGGAAACATAAAGAGCTTTAACCTGTTGGACGGACTTCTCAGTGAACAGATATGGAGGTTGTCCAATTGGCGAATCGGGATGGAAGAGATCAATTATCGGCGGTTTTTCGACATCAACAATATGGCTGCCATACGTATTGAAAACCCTGAGGTTTTTGATAAGCTACACAGGCTGACATTAAAACTAATCACGGAAAGGAATGTCACGGGATTAAGGGTTGACCATCCCGACGGTCTGTACAAACCATCAGAATATTTTAAAAAACTTCAGCAGGCGTGTTTTGTCAAAAGCATGATTCCCTTTACGGGTAACGGAAGGAACGAGATGCTGCCCAAAGATCTCGATCTCGAGTCGCAAATAGTACGACAGTTTGATAATATCTTGTCGTCAGATCCTCTATTTAAGCCTTTTTACATAATTGCCGAAAAGATCCTTACGAAAGGTGAAAAGATTCCGGAGGACTGGCCTCTTTTCGGCACAACAGGTTACGAGTTTTTAAACTCTTTGAATGGCATCTTCGTGGACATAGGAAACACAAAAGCCTTTGACCATATTTATTCCGAGTTTATTAAGATGAAGATTAATTTTCAAGATATAGTGTATAAAACAAAAAAATTGGTAATGCAGGTGTCACTATCAAGCGAGATAAGTACTCTCGGGAATTATTTGAACACTATCTCGGAAAAGAACCGACATACGCGGGATTTCACCCTGAACAGCCTCACAAGAGCCATCATAGAGGTTTCAGCCTACTTCCCAGTATACAGGTCGTATGTCAATACCGTAAGGGTACACGAAAGGGACCGCCATTGTATCGAACTCGCCGTTGCCAGGGCAAAGCGGAAAAATCCGGCCATCAGTTCATCAATCTTTGATTACCTCCGAGACGTCCTTCTACTTAAGTTTCCTGATGACCTCGGTGACGGCGATAAAAAGGAATGGCTCGATTTTGTCATGAGATTTCAACAGATCACCGGGCCTGTGATGGCAAAGGGATTTGAGGACAGCGCCCTTTATGTTTTCAATCGCCTCGTTTCCCTGAATGAGGTGGGCGGAAGCCCCGAAAGGTTCGGAACCCCTCTCGGGACCTTTCACGGCCGGAACATAGACAGGGCCAAACACTGGCCCCATACCCTCATCACTACTTCCACCCATGACACAAAGCGGAGCGAGGACGTACGGGCAAGGATTAATGTCCTTTCGGAGATCCCCGAAAAATGGAAAGATCATCTTATAAGATGGCGTTGGCTCAATAAAAAGAAAAAGGCGGTTGTTAAAGGCCGAGCCGCCCCTGACAATAATGAAGAGTATTTTTTGTATCAGACCCTTATAGGTGCGTGGCCCATAGATACTAGGAGCGGATCTGCGTATGAGGCATTCAAGAAGAGAATCAAGGAATATCTGCTCAAGGTGATACGGGAAGCGAAGGTCAATACAAACTGGATAAACCCTTGCGTCGTTTATGAGAACGCTGTTATGGCCTTTGTTGATGCGATCATGGCCGATGCGCAGTTTCTGAAAGAATTTGAGCCCTTCCAGAAGATGATTTCTTACTACGGCATGTTAAACTCTCTTTCACAAACGCTACTCAAGATCGCCTCTCCCGGTATCCCGGATTTTTATCAGGGGACCGAAACCTGGGACTTCAGCCTCGTCGATCCCGATAATCGTAGACCTGTCGACTATGCGGCGGGAATGGCTATGCTTAGTCAACTGAAGCAAAGTGAACTGGATATCGGGCGGCGCGCCTTAGCAAGGGAGGTAAGCGTCGACCGCGCCGACGGAAGAATAAAACTTTACCTTACGTACAAGGCGCTCAACTGGAGAAGGGATAATAAATTACTTTTCATGGCAGGTGCTTACATACCCTTGATGAGCGTGGGACATCATAAGTACCATGTATGTTCGTTTGCACGGAGCAGTGAACATGGAACGGTTTTGATCATCGTTCCCCGGTTCACATCGGGGCTCGCACAGAACATTGACGAGACGACGCCCTGGCAAATACTATGGGATAAAACATGGATAATTATTCCAGATCAGATTGCAGCCGATCACTACCACAATATTTTCACTGACGAAAAAATCTCTGTTATTCGACAATCTGGAGAACGATTATTAGGCCTCGGCACGGTATTTTCCAGCTTTCCTGTAGCAATGCTATCGCCTTCTGAACCAATCGACTAACTCTAAGCAGAATCTATATATGCCGGAGAGAGTTGCCGCCAGCGTTGACGTCTCATCGGTACGATTTAAGTCACACGCAGTGCATTTCTGTTTATAACTGCTCTAAATATTCTGGATGCTGACAGACGCGGACTGCCTTCACCATTTTTGATACTTGCCTGCACTTTATGATAATATAGGCACCACGAAGTGACTGATTTACAAGCGAACCCTTAATGCGAGAGTGGCGGAACTGGCAGACGCGCTGGACTTAGGATCCAGTGGGGTAACCTGTAGGGGTTCAACTCCCCTCTCTCGCACCAATCCTCTCAACGGATGAGGCGGCAAAGCCCCGCCTCTGCAGGCAAATTATGCTGCGTGCTGAATCCTTTTGAGGACTTCTCCCCTGATCCCGATTATTACCTCTTCCATCGGTATATTCTTACCCGATATCGCCATGGCCTTCCTTACGATTATCGGCAACTTGGAGCAGCACGGCACCTCCATCTCTGCGACGGTGACCGTCTTGATGTCCGCATTTTTGAAGATCTCGACAAACTTGCGCACGTAGTCATCGGCATCATCGAACTTCGGGCACCCTATCATCAGGGCCTTTCCTTCCAGTAATTCCCCATGAAAACCTGCATAGGAGTATGCAGTGCAATCGGCGGCCACGAGCAGATTCGCACCTTTAAGAAATGGCGCCGAAGACGGCACCAGCCTGATCTGGACCGGCCAATGAGTGAGAGCTGAAGCAGCTTTTCCGTGGTGGCTGACCGGTTTGTTGGCCTCCTGGCAAGGAGAACTAAAGGTATGGAGCCGGCTGCTAGGGCAGCCGGTATGTACAGGGACCGGTACCTCTCTCTTTGTCTGCTGTTTTAACAGCTCCTCGACCGCATGCTCGTCGAACTCCTCCGCTTCCCTCTCTATGACTTTCAACGCGCCCTGGGGGCAATGTCCGAGGCACGCGCCCAGTCCGTCGCAATATACTTCAGCTATCACTCGCGCCTTGCCGTCGACTATCTGTAACGCGCCCTCAGCGCAATTCGGTACGCAGTCTCCGCATCCGTTACATAGATTTTCGTCGATCTCGATTATATTTCTGACTGTTTTCATTGTATCCTCCACGGTATTTATTCTCTCGTTGTTATTAGTTTAAAGCAATCCAGCGATTTGCACCTTGACTTAGATCAAGAACCCTTAACCTCTACTGAATCTATACCGACTCGATCGATCACCTCTCCGAATCTTTCACCTGCTAAGTTATGTGCCATGTAATGATCGACGCATTTTTCGATGACAGCAAGAGCTTTATCCTTAAGAAAGATGCCTTCCAGTTCCCTTCCTAACCGGGGATGCCTTCCGAGCTTGCCGCCGATAAGGATTCTCCAGCCGCGTTGCCCCTCCCTAAGAGTGCCGCATGAGCAGACCTTGCAGCACTTGCTACATGCAAGGCATTTGTCGTAATCGATGAGAGGTCCTGTACCTTCATCCTTCAGATCGATGGCACTTTCTCGGCATGCCGCGACACAGGCGCCGCAGCCGGTGCAAGGAGCACCGGAAAACTCCGGCCTGGCCGCTCCGATAAGACCGATATCGGCAATCTGGGGGCGCGAACACGCGTTGGGACAATCCGAAATGGAGACCCTGAATTCATGATGCATCTTTAGCGGACCTTTTACCTTTTCCTTCAGGAAAAACCTTAAATTTTTCCCCGAGAGTAGCTCTTCGACTCGCGTAGCAATTCCTTCGTCAACAGCTCGGTTTGGACAGCCGGCCGGCCCAAAACAGGTCTCGACCTGGAATCCGGCTACGTCCTCTTCCATATTGTTCAAATATCGTTTCTGGCAGGCCCGGACATGCTCAATGTTCACTTGCCTGCTTTCCTGTTTCACCGCCTCTTCTTCGACCCGCCTTCTTACCGATTTACGAACAAAAAATGGAACGCGGGAAACCACATCTTCAGCCTCTTTTGTCCATTTCATAATTTCCCTCCTGCATGTACGGTGCTGCTTGCTGCGCCCAAACAGGGTTTTATGTATCAACCCCTACATTAGTTTATACCCTAGGCCTGCAAATATCCTTTGACATAAATCAAAAAAACTGTTATTAAAACTGTACCTATGGAACTCGTGCAGATGGTAGCCAACATACCGCTTTTCAAAGGCCTCCCCACGGAGCAGCTCGATGAGGTCGTCAACTCGATGGCTGATCAGACATTCGACCGGGGACAGACGGTGCTTTCCGAAGGTGAGGCTGCAGAGGGCTTTTTCGTACTAGTCCAAGGCAAGGTCAAGATATTCAAACTATCTACGGAAGGTAAAGAACAGATACTTCATTTCGTCGGTCCGGGAGAATCTTTTGGAGAGGTGCCGATGTTTTCCGGTGGCCGTTTTCCAGCCAATGCCGAAACTACTGAAAAAAGCCGTATTTTCTTCTTCCCGAGGGCGGCATTTCTCGACCTGATCGGGACTGACCCCACTCTGGCAATGAACATGCTTGCGGACCTTTCAAAGAGACTTAGACAGATGACGCGCCTTGTCGAGGAACTTTCGCTGAAGGAGGTGCCCAGCAGGCTGGCCGCTTACATACTATATCTGAGCAGCGAGAATGACTCGGACGATGTCGGGCTTGATATAACTAAAGGACAGCTCGCAAGCCTTCTGGGAACGATACCAGAGACTCTCTCGCGGATACTCGGAAAGATGAGCGCCCAAAAGGTCATCTCTGTCCAGGGGAGGAAGTTGAAAATCCTCGATAGGACTATCCTCGAAGATTTAGCTGCCGGTGGCAAGTTTGTAATTTGACGGAATTTTTTGCCCGCCCGGAAAATTATGCCGGGCTTTGATGCCAAAATAATGACACTCGCAGGCCTCCTTACCCCCCGTCTCTCATTATTCCCATTGTATTTCAGTATCTTATCTCAATTTGGCACGCAACTTGCTTTAAGTCATTACAGAAATTATAGTAGGGAGGGCACATGAGCTTTACATCGATAATCAACGACATTGCAAAATATCTAAAACGCATGATATTCGTGAACATGCTCTTTTTCAGCCTGGTAATCCCGATCGTCCTGCTCTGCCTCGGGGTGGAGACTTCGAGTGTCGCTATCATTACCGCGCTTGGAGGAATGCTTCTTTGCGGGGCGAACTTTTACTTCATCAACGGCTATTTCGTCCGCAAGACCGAATCGTCCCTGACCCTGTCTTATGCTTCAATGCAGAATGACTATCTCTACGATGACCTGACGAAAGTATACAACCGCCGTGCCGGACTTGTACGCCTGAACGAAGAATTCGCCCGTGCCAAGAGAAGCGGCTCCAAACTTTCGATCGCCATGGTCGATGCCGACCATTTCAAGAAAATCAACGACACTTACGGCCACCTTGTAGGAGATAAAGTCCTGACTCACATAGCGTCAACCATTAAGGCAGGTCTCCGAGAATGCGACATAGTAGTCAGGTTCGGAGGCGAGGAATTCCTTGTACTTCTCCCCGATACACAGGGAAGTCATGCATCACTTCCGCTCGACAGACTTCGCGAGAGGCTTTCTGAAAATAAGTTCCGCCATAATGAAGTCGACATCCCGACATCAGTCAGTATCGGAATTGCAGCAGTATCGTCCTTGGATGGAGACCCTATGGACACGATAGACCGTGCCGACAACGCGCTCTATTTAGCCAAGAGATCGGGTCGCAACAAAGTCGTCTACGACCACAATAGACGTCACCTCACTCCTGTACTAAGCCATGCATAATTAAAATGTAGGGGCGCTCCGCGGGGTTGCCCTCTTCACATTATTCACCCTTTGTACTTCCTACCCTTGCCACCTCGTTTCTTTATGACTATATTTCTTCTAGGATCATGTTTCCCTTTAGTATTGGACATTTAGCCGAAGGAATAATTTTGGACTATACAATAAAAATCGGCGGCTCTGCGGGCCAAGGATTGCATACCATAGGTGATGCGCTTGCGAGGGTGTTCGCGCGATCGGGATATCATGTTTTTTCTCACCAGGATTACGAATCCAGAATCAGGGGCGGCCACAATTTTTACCAAATACGTTTTTCGGACAAGCCTGCAATGTCGTCCCGGGAGAGAATGGACATGATAATCGCGCTCGATAAAGAGACGGTTCTGTGTCATGCTACCGAATTGGCCGAAGGGGGCCAAGTCGTCTATGACTCCGAAACCATCAAAGAAACACTTGCCGGCCCACAATTCTTCGACATCCCCTTTGCGCGTCTTGCCACTAATCACGGGGGGAGCAGACTCATGGCAAATACTGCTGCCACAGGCGCTGTGCTTGGAATGATCGGTATGGAAACGAATGTCCTTTTCACTGTAATCCGTGATAACTTTACAAAGAAAGGCGATGAGGTCATCCAGGCGAATATAAACGCGGCGGCCGCAGGGCATGAGTTTGCGAAAAATAAGTGCGCTCGCTGCCATTTCACCGCTTCGCCACCCGCAAATCCCAAAATGCTCATCGGCGGTGTAGAGGCTCTAGCTATCGGCGCCATCGCTTCAGGACTGAAGTTTTATACGGCTTATCCGATGACCCCGGCCACCGGTATCATGAATTATATCTCAGTCCATGCTGCTGAATTCGGCATTATTGTTGAACAGGCAGAAGACGAAATCGCCGCAATAAATATGGCCCTCGGGGCCGCGTTCGGAGGTGTCAGGGCGATGACGGGGACTTCCGGAGGCGGGTTCGCACTCATGGTCGAAGGGCTTTCCCTGGCCGCCATGACAGAAACACCGGTCGTCATCGCTCTTGGCCAGAGACCCGGTCCCGCAACAGGCTTTCCGACAAGGACCGAACAGGGGGAGCTCCAGTTCGCCCTCTATGCGGCACACGGTGAGTTCCCCAGGGTAATACTTGCGCCGGGCACACCGGAACAAGCCTTTTACGCTGCCAGCAAGGCCTTCCATCTGGCGGAAAAATATCAAATCCCCGTCATCATACTATTTGATCAATACTTCGGGGACTGCCAGTGGACATATGACGGCTTCGATTTCGGCAAAACCGTCTATCATGACTATCGCCTTAGAGGCGACACATTCGCAGGCTTTAAGAATTATAAGCGTCATGCCTTTACCCAAACCGGGGTATCTCCTCTTGGTGTACCCGGCGATGCTCGGCATGTCGTCGTTACGGACAGCGATGAGCACGATGAGGAAGGTCACATAGTGGAAGATGCGGAAACCCGCAAGAAGATGGTCGACAAACGCTTGTTCAAGAAAATGCCTTTAATCAGAAGAGAGATAGCTCCCCCGCTGCTTTATGGAAGCGAAAAACCTGAAATAGTCCTGGCAGGCTGGGGTTCATCATATGGTCTTATAAAAGAGGCAGTGGATGCCCTTTCAAGAGACTATGAGATTGCCATGCTGCATTTCAGCGAGATCTATCCCTTACCACCTGCAGAACAAACAGCATATCTAAAAATCCTCGGAGAGGCACGAATGGCTATTTGCATTGAAAACAACGCCACCGGCCAGTTTGCGCGACTGATGAGGGCCGAAGCTGGATATGTCTTTACCCATTCGATCAACCGCTTTGACGGTAGGCCTTTCATGCTTGAAGAACTTATAGGAGAAATAAATGGCTTCCTTGGAAGAGTATGACGGACAGACGCCATCATGGTGCCCAGGATGCGGAAACTTCAGCATCCTCAAAACATTCAAAGAGGCGCTTGTTGAGCTTAGCATCGAGCCTCACCAGTTCACCATCGTTTCAGGGATTGGCCAGTCAGGGAAATTTCCCCACTACATGAAATGCAATACCTTCAACGGTCTCCACGGACGTACGCTACCTGTCGCAACTGCGCTCAAGCTGGTCAACAGCGGACAGGTCGTGATCGCTGTCGCAGGCGACGGGGATTGCTACGGCGAAGGGGGAAACCACCTGATCCACGCCATGAGAAGGAATATAAACGTGAAGCTCTTTGTCCACGATAACCAGGTCTACGGACTTACCAAGGGACAGGCTTCGCCCACTACACTCGAAGGGACTCATCCCAAGAACCTTCCCTTCGGCGTTCTGTCCGAGACGTTTAATCCGATGGCGCTTGCTGTCGCAATGGATTGCAGTTTCGCTGCGCGCACCTTTTCCGGAGACTTGCAACACCTAAAAGAAACGATCAAAGCGGCCATTTTGCACAAAGGTTTTTCTCTCGTAGACATCCTCCAGCCCTGTGTGAGTTACAATAAGGTGAACACCTATGAATGGTACTCTCAGCGGGTGTACCATATTGGACCTGATTATAATCCTGAGAACAGGATAGGCGCGTTTCAACAGGCGCTCGAATGGGGAGATCAAATCCCGATGGGCATTATTTATAGGCACCATCGGCGAACTTTCGAAGAAGGGGTCCCTCTGATAAGTGAAAAACCGCTTGTCAGACAGGAGCAGTCAGCCGATATGGCGAAACTCGATGAGGCAATCAGGGAATTTTATTAAGGGCAGCAACAGTTGCCTATCTCCCTTCCGATTTTCCGAACTTCAGAGCTTCGGCGCGATCATGATATAATTCTTCAAGGCTCATTTCATCATGGATACTATTGAAAAGCTCAAGGTCCTGTCCGAAGATTCACAATACGATCTTGCATGCGCGTGCGGCACTGGCAAAGAGGACCACAGGAAACGCGGAACCAACGGCAGCTGGCTCTATCCGGTCGCCCTGCCCAAGGGCGGCTATTCAGTCCTCCTGAAGACCCTCTTGTCCAATTCCTGCTCGAACGATTGCCTATACTGCCCTCTGCGTTCGGAAACGGATATGCGGCGCTGCACGTTGCGGCCTGAGGAAGTTGTCAATCTATTTCTGGAGTATTTGAAAAAACAGATGGTCTTCGGCCTTTTCCTGAGTTCAGGCGTGATCGGGAATGCCGATTATACGATGGATAAGATAAATACGGTCGCACGTCTACTGAGGAAAAAACATCAGTTCAGAGGATACTTGCATCTTAAGATCATTCCAGGCGCCTCGGATGCGGCAATTGAAGAGACCCTTTCACTCGCGAGTGCCGTCTCATTGAATATAGAAACGCCAGGCAAAGAACATTTCGCCGCTCTCTCGGCAAGAAAGGACTACGACAAGGACATCGTTCGTCCGATCACCCTTATGGGCAAGCTGACCGGCAGGGGCATGAAATTTTCGAGAGTAAAATGCACCACACAATTTATCGTGGGCGCATCAGATGAGACCGACAGTGAGATAGTAGAATCCATGTCGTCACTTTACAATCGCCTCAACTTCAAAAGGGTCTATTTCTCGGCATACCAGAAGGGTCTGGGAAATCCGGACATTCCCGGTGAACGTCAATTCCTCACAAGCCCGGGCGAACGCTTCATGCGTGAGCACCGACTGTACCAGGTAGATTTCCTCATGCGCAAATATGGGTTCACCGCCAATGAAATCCCGCTGGATAAAAACGGAAACCTCAGCCTAAGCAAAGACCCGAAAGAGATCTGGGCCGACAACCATCCGGAGTTTTTCCCCGTCAGCATTAATAAGGCAGACGAGGAAGCCCTACTGCGCATCCCGGGCCTCGGACCTGATGGTGTCAAGGGTCTCCTGAAGGTCCGAAAAGAGGGTAGGATTGCGCGCCCCGAAGAACTGGGAGTAAAGGGAAAGAGGCTGGAGAAGATAAAGCGTTATGTTATTTTTGAATAAGAAAATGATTTAAAGAAACCTTACAGTCCCGAAGCACTCCGGCATATGGAAATTGAGCTTCGGCACAGGCTGCCACGAGACCCAGTGCGGATGGGACGTTTCATCTCCGCATTTATATAAGTTTGCCTTCCATTCGCTTCCCCGCACCTTGCCGAACGAGCCGACATAGTTTTCGAGCAGCTCTAAGGGAATGAAGAATTCCAGCGTCCATGTCACAGAGTCGGCAATTTCCGGGTCAACGACACCCGGCAATGAATGACTTATTATGATGAGCCTCCCCTCCTCTTCCGGAACAGATACGAATTCTCTGAAGCCCTCTTTCGTCCTTTCCGGATCCGTAATATAGCTACAAAGTAATGTCCCGCCGCAATTGAATTCGAAATTAAAATAACCCTTGTCACGCTTAGGCTTCACAAAGAATTCCACACAGCTGTCCTTATAAACAGGATCTCCATAGTGCGTGCCCACCGAACGGACATATCGGTCTTCAACTCGGAATAGCCCGAAGATGCCGTCCGTGTCATAAAGGAGTCTGACGGCCGTTTTCGGTCTATGCCCGCTCCCCTCGGAGCGATAATGGTTAAGCTCCAGAGTATCGGCCTGCATCCACTCCGGGCCATCCCATGTTCCCATCATTTTCGGGCGAAGGTCAGCGAATTTTACTTTATACATTTCCTATCCGTTATAGAATATCAGATTCGCGGTTAAAATTCGTAAAACTATAGCACTTATTACACTACTGGCACCAACTTTACCTTCCTGTTGCATAAAATAATCGTAAATAGTTGGTACAAATCTACGCAAAACGGCCTCCTGATTGGTTAAAATTGAAGTGTCGAGCAACAAAATCAACCGAACCAGGAGGCCACTGAT
>Ga0181523_10003700_pt1 | contig 13765 bp, 13 predicted proteins | sample PEATcosm2014_Bin_43_FD_119752 | JGI IMG/M metagenome (GOLD analysis project Ga0181523, IMG submission 119752) | Peatland microbial communities from MTU Mesocosm Facility, Houghton, MI, USA - PEATcosm2014_Bin05_30_metaG | ecosystem: Environmental > Terrestrial > Soil > Wetlands > Peat | place... | reverse complement strand
GCACCCCGCTGGTACACTCACACTCACGTTGAGCGCTAATCCTATAGTGAAAAAAGGAATCCTTCATTACATTGAACGACTCAAACAAGCTGCTTAATCCAATATGTTATGCAACGTTAAGGTTTATTACTGGTGAAGACAACATCGATGCTTTTGTGCATCATACGTCAATCCAGGGCAATGGCTTTAAAAGCCTAGTCGAGGGTGACAAGGTCAGCTTTGATACTGAAAAAGGACCGAAAGGACCTAAAGCAATCAACGTTGTAAAGATGTAGTTAACCAGAGAGGTGGTACCCTCTTAATGGAGGGGCCTCTTCTTTTAGGAGGCACATGAACCACAGAGAAAAACAGGTGGTACGCGTAGAAAGAAGACGACGGAAAACTGAGGCAGGATTCATGTCTTCACTATTTCCGGAGGTTGAAAGCATAAGCATAAACATGGTATACAGCCAAAAGGAAATAATGCAGTCATTGCCTCGAACGGTTAATTTTTTCCCCACCAGTTCTGCTCTTTTTAGGGTGGACTGCTTGAGTAAGGAGTGTATCGAAGGCGGGTTTGATTTCACAGGTATAATCAACTCGATGATCGGAAACCGCAAAATAACGTCAAGTGGAGAACTCGGCTGTGAAGGCGGCCCTGCTGTGGATCATTCGGCTATCGTCTACGAAGTTGCAATACAGTATGTTTAGCATTCCACTGGTTCATCGTCCATTCGGGCTCGATTTCCAAGGGTGATTTTGAATGTCACATTCAGACTCTGCGGCGCTATGCTGCTGCCAACAGCTATGTTGACAGCAGCTGAACTTCTCATTGCCAAGGGCGCGGATAACAATACAAGAAGGGCCGCGACAACGCGGCCATCACTGTTATTTCCGGAAATCATCGCAGTCGTGACACTGACGGCACTGGAGGGTTTTAGGTGCAGGAAATATTTTCAGGAGATGCGCGTCGTTCTGGACTTTCGGAAGAAATGTCGAGTGCTGCACGATATTTCCTAAGTCTGTGTAGGAGTAGAAGGCGAGAATCATATTCCAGCAGTTTTGCAGAAATCATAATCCTTGATCATAGACAGCCTATGGCGACATGGAGTTCAAGCCAATATCGTCCGGAGGAGAAGCACCGGCCTTGACATGTCTGACTAATTTGATTGTCATTCGACCCGCATTATAATATCATAATGATCAGAAATAAGGATCTAGTATTACAAGTTTTCCTTTTCGTCCTGGCGATGATGCTTGTGGTCTACGGCTGGCGTTCTTTTTTCAAGGGCCTGCTGGATATCGAAGACAACTGGGTGCACCTCGCCTTAGGTTTTTTCGCAGTGGGCTTGGGTCTTCTTATTTTTTATCTGCTCTTTCTAAGGAAATCAAGAGCCAAATAGAAAATCTTGGGGAGTTGCTTCAGTTCTAAGAACATGGCAAGCAGATACCTGTCCCTGGTCACCGCTCAAATCTTCCCTCAGATGCGTTTAGCAGATTCATTATCTTTTTCAGGATTACGCCGGGCATGGTATCCCTGTTATCCGTATTCACTTCCCAAGTATCTCAATGTCTTCCCTTTTCTTAATCGCGATTATGAAATCATCACCTCCAAGTGTAATCGTGCCTACCATAATATTGGGAGCGTCCAGGACGCTGATCACTGTCTGTTTAAATGCGTCGGAAAAACATTCCATCTTGCCTATTTCGTCTAGGATTATAATGCAACTTGGGTCTTGAGGATAAATCGACGGCGTTGCAACAGCCTCTATATTTTCGATGCTGACACCGTACCGCCTGATATGGAAGTCTGATTTAATATCCTGATGGGCAAGGTATGCCGTCTTGCCATCCAAGGTCTTCATAATAAAACCGACCCTTCTGCCGTCCAGCCTTTGTTCTTCCGTGTAAAATGCGATGGCTGCAACGTCTAGTTTAGGAACTATCTTCTTAATGACCGTAGTTTTGCCTGATGAAGGAGCGCCGGTGAGAATAATGTTCTTCTTGCAAATAGCCATAATTTTATCGTAGCTGAAAAGTCGAGAAATTGAAAAGATTTTCACGAATAAGAGGGCTTTGGATCAAAAGGGGGTTGATAACTTTATTGGGGTGAGCTTTGAGTAAATGATTATTCGGGACATTGCTGCCTGACTTCTCAAACGAGATCATTCAAAAAGTCTGCTTAGGTTGGTGGTAATTTTGTTTTTCAGTTGTTATTTGTTGTTTTGGGGTTGGATTTGTAGAACTCAAAAAAAATACCAACATTTCTCTTGCACCCGTTGAGCTGATATTATTTATGACTCCCCGGGAAAATAGCAAAGTGCTTTTATTTAGCAATGTCAGAAAAACGGGAAATAAGTACACGGGAAAAGTTTTCTGTCAGACAGGAAAAATTATCTTGGATATTGTAGGCACATGTACTGATGTTTAAGGTTTTTTTTGCTGGCATAACGATTGCTAATTATGTGGTAGAAAGGAGTTTACAATGAAACCACAAACAAACCAACAAACAAAACTTATTGTCCCCTTCCTTGCGGTAATCTGCTTGCTGTTCGGCTGTTCGACACAGTCTACTCTTAGTTTCCTTCAATCTTCGGGCAGTAGTAACTACCAAACAGACAATGCCAAGACGCCTTATGATGTATTTATGAGGGAGGCCGCACAGGGAAATGCCTCCGCTCAATATAGCCTTGGTGTTATGTATGCAACGGGTAAAGGGGTGGAGCAGAACTACAAGGAAGCCGCAAGGTGGTATCGTAAGTCAGCTGATCAAAATAACCCTGACGCACAGAATAGTCTTGGTTCGCTTTATTGTAACGGCGAAGGAGTAAGGCAGGATTATGACGAAGCTCTCAAGCTATATCTCCTGTCCGCAGCTCAGAAAAACCCTCACGCTCAATACAACTTAGGTGTCATGTGTGCCAAGGGACAGGGAACTCCACAGAACTATGCCGAGGCCATTAATTGGCTCTGCCTAGCAGCAGAGCAGAGAGAAGGACGAGCCCAGTATATTCTAGGCTCGATGTATTACAACGGCACAGGCATAAAAAAGGATTACAAAATTGCATTTCGTTGGTTTACTCTTGCAGCTGAAAAAGGAATAGCCCATGCTCAGTACAACGTGGGGTCTATGTATTATAGTGGTGAGGGAGTGATACAAAACTACAAAATGGCCGCCAAATGGTATCACATGGCGGCAGAACAGGGGATAGCCGAAGCCCAATATAACATTGGGGTCATGTATAACAAGGGAATTGGTGTGTGGCATAGTTATAGCGATGCTCTGAAGTGGTATAGGCTCGCAGCGAAACAAGGGCATCCCCAGGCGCAGTACAACCTCGGCCTGTTGTATGAGAAAGGGCAGGGAGTTGAGCTGGACTATAAAGAGGCCGCTAAATGGTACCGTCTCGCTGGTGTGCAGGGAGTGACTCAGGCCGCCTATAACCTTGGGTTGCTGTATGCCAATGGCCATGGAGTAGCACAGGATGAAAAAGAGGCAGCAGTTTGGTACGGTCTTGCGGCAAAACAAGGACACACCCAGGCTCAGCATGATCTCGTACTGCTGTCAAAAAAAGCTCAGGGATCGTAGACTATTTGTCCGATATCGAGGCTGCCAATAGCGACGCTTTCCAACCCTTAGTACAAGCAGGAGCACATTCCATCAATGGCGGCGGAGCTAAGAAAGAATCTGACACTCAATGGCTTCTGCACCGCCGCCATAATGCGCGCATCCACGGGATCTACGTCTGCCGCGAATGCCTGCGGAAAGCCGTTGCCATCAATCCAGAGGAAGCTATGATCGTCGGTGCATATCTGGACAGCGCCGGCCGGGGCTGGTCCTTGTTTGCTGAGACCTTCGATGCTCTCGTCTTCGTCCAAGCCGAAAGCGGCTATGTAGACAATGGCGCTGACGTTGGGTGCGTCATTAGCCGCACCCGTGATTATCAGGCCGCCATAGGAATGGCCGACGAGCACTGTCAGACCCTTTTGAGCAGCCAGAAAGTTTCGGGTGACCTCAATATCGTCGCCCAGCGATGTTAACGGCAGCTGCACTGCTGTGACGTTGAACCGTTTGTTTTGCAAGACCGGAATCACTTTGCTCCATGACGATCCATCCGCCCATGCCCCATGCACAAGTACCACATTTATTTTCGCTTCCATGTTTTTCATCCTTTTTCCTTTTTGATCAATCTGTCGTTTCTTCCTTCCGTTAGAGGAGCGCGATTCTCTATGCCGGATTTACTAGAAACAATCCAGCTCTAGTTATAAGGGAAAAAACACACGTTACAAACCAGAAGAGATTTATAGAGGCTTCTCAAGAAGAAGATCGATTGGGTTGTAAAAGCGGGATAGCACACTTCCAGCATCATAACGAATAGCAACTTCTACTTACTTAATATGCGACCCGAAACAGTGAGGATGCCTCGGGTTCGACCGGTAATTATCAAGGGTCGATTCTCGCTTCCACCTGGTCTCTATATGGGTGCTAACCCTCGTCAAAGGTTGGAAAATTCAATGTTACGGCGACCCATTTTGGGGACAGTCAGTATACGCCCATCTTCTATCGTCAGGTGACACATGTTACAGGTAGAGGACCGGCAATCCGAAATGAACATAAAACTGAAGATTGACTTGTTATGCGAGGAAGAAACATACTTTTATATAAGGTATTCATCGAGGATAGGGATGATTAAGAAACCAACTGTTTTTATTTTGGGTGCAGGTGCTAGCATTCCCTATGCCTACCCTTCTGGTGAAAGCCTTGTTAAAGAAATAGTGAATGACCTGTCACGCCCTGGCTCGTTATTTTATTCGTTATGTCGAGAGTTGGGGTTTACCGAACCACATATCCTTGAATTCGCGTCAACTCTTGATCGTTCTCATGATAAATCGATTGATGCTTTCCTTCAACGTAATAAGTCATTCATTAAATTAGGTAAAGTGGCAATCACTCTTAAACTCCTCGTGCACGAAGACGAAACTGTTTTGTTTTCCCCGGGTGATGATAAATGGTATAGAGATTTAGTCAGCGAACTAAAGTCACCATCTCTCGATACTTTTGATAATGCGGTCGCTTTTTTAACATTCAATTATGATAGGTCTTTCGAACACTATCTTTATGTTTCGATACAAAATAGCTACGAAGAACTAAAACGATCACCTGGTCAATGCGATAAATTAGTAAATAGAATACCTATAATTCATTTGCACGGACAGATAGGCAGATTGCCTTGGCAAGATAATACGGGGACTCGAAGAGATTATGGCAGCAGTTTCAAAGAATTAGATTTATTAAAACGAAGTATTGAATCGCGGAATGACGTATTTTCTGCAGCCACTCTTGATGAAGCGAAGCATTATATATTCAGTCTTAGCGAACAGATTAAAATTATACATGGAAAAGAATTGGACAGTGATTTTGAAGAAGCCAATAAATTGTTAACTAACGCTCGTAACATTTATTTTTTAGGGTTTGGTTATCATGATGAAAATCTAAGAAGATTAGATTTATCTGCATTGCCACCAATATCTCAAGATTTAGACCAAATGTATGAAGTTAATATCGACGGAACAGCTTATGGTATAGGTGCAGCGAAGAGAAGACATGTTGAAACTATCACAAATGGAAAAATTAAGATGTCGGACAAAAACTATAAGGTAAAAGAGTTTCTAAAACAAAATGTGGATTTTGAATAACCCTAATCTGTTTTGGGGGAAGGCTCTATGGATAAAAGGATTTTAAAATCCATAGCTGAAATCTTGCTGGCAGTCACGATATGTATCGCATCATTAGCTGGGGTCTGAGAAGCTGCTACTCCGCAGATTGCTGCCGGAAATGAAAGATAGTAAACAATCGCCAACCATAAAGATTTCTTGTTAGACACGTTGATCAGATATTCCGGAAATTGTATCAACCAGACTGTTGATAGCTGCACGGAAGCAATACGAAGACAGCTTTTCATTGATAATAATTTCCAAAGAAATATCCAGAGGACTGACCGGCTCGGCTACTGTGAGAACCCAACGGCAAGAGGCCGTGCCTATTTTATAAAACTTGCAGATGACTCCTGTGTTTCGGGCTAGATGATATTGTCTGCCAGTCTCCGACAGTCACGGCGGTCTGGTGTCCGACCTGAATCGGAACAACTGTCCGACGTATTCCGGAATCGATGTCCGAACCCCTCCTGAATCACCACAACACCATTTTGGCGTATCATATTTATTTATCTATTTTTTCTGAGTCCTATATTTTAGTCTTGAGAGGGCTATTCAGTCCAAAAACATAGATACGCTTCTAGTGGGAAGTTTGGGCGAGCTGCCAGTTTTTTTTCGGTTTTTACGATTTCCATTAATTCCATCTAATCTAATGATTATGATACGTTCTATCACAATTTTATCACAGTCTTATCACCTCTTGAAGAGGTTGTTAAAGTTATCTCGAAGGGGGGATGACCCTAACATCCAGTCCTTTTACACTCGCTATACATATTGCACCGCTCCGACTTTTCCATCACATTCATACTGCCATAAAGGACAATTTTGCTGACAAAACCCAGAAATTTCTGCCAATTCCATGCAGAACAGGAACAGTTGAGGTACTTTAGAAAAGGGAATATAGTATCCTTTCTGTTTAAAATACGAGGTTGGCACCCTGCCCTAACCGGTATCTTTTGGTATACCCTGCAAGTGGAATATTCGGAGCGTGTATAAGATGGAGGGACAGCATCTTTGGTCTTGGTGCATGGTACAACCGGAATTTATTATAAGCAGGATATATGCTGTACTAAATATAAAACAATACTTATATGATGATGGGCATCTGACCCCCAAAGCGAACGACGGGCCGGAGGCAATAAGTGAGATCAACAAGCAAAAAAACAAACATCGACGTAGACGCATTTTATATCTCCTTTGCTATTTCGGCTTGTATTAGATGCTACATCATCCAACCTCTATACTTTTTAATGGATGATATCACCGCTACCACAGGTAATCAATTAATAATTTAATGCAATGCCTCTATTGGTCTGATGGCAATGTTATTATTTGTAACGCATCAGACACTTTGGAATAAATAAGTGCCAATAGTGTTTGTAAATTACGGTCTCAAGTCTCAAAGCAAAAAAGTGACAAACTGCAAAACAACTGTAAAAGAGATTATTGACATCCGCTAGTCACGGGGTTATGATTTTCATAGTGTTGTAATTCAATTTCGTGTTGCGTTTCAAAGGAGGTAATGTTAATGGACGCTGGCCCAGGTAATAGTGGTCACAGCAAAAGACAGATGCGACAAATAAAGGCCGGTTATTTAAATACCTCTAGTATGGGAATCACTCCTGATATTTCTTTTGACAAGCATTTGATCTTGACTGCTCTGTAGAAAGCATATCCTGTCCGTTTTTTGACTGCCTTTGTTAATTGTTTTTACCAAGAAACACAAGAAGAAGGTGTGTGTCATGATCTACATCTACAATGTGCCCGGAAGGGCAAGGATTGCTTCGCTTTTGCTCGTGTGTTTGTTTTTGCCTTTCTTCATATCGCCGGTCTTTGCAGATACCGACAGCGGCCAGTCTACTGTGACCGAAGACCAACTCGGTCAAAAATCGAAACAAGAACTGCTTGATATTATGCAACGTATTATAATACGGCATCCAGAAATCGGCAAAGAACTGTCAGGGCAGCAAGAAAATTCGCCTGAAGTCCCTGGAACCCCTGCTAAGACAGCTACGCCTGAACAACAGCCTGAACAAAGAACAGAAGGGCAGCCATCGTGGGCTCCCAAAGTGCTAGCATCGCAGTTCAACGCCATATACCAAAACGTACCCGGCTTTCACAGCCCCTATGCAGGCGATCACAGCTTCAGAGTGGACGGCGGACGTGGACACAATATTACCCATAGCTACGGAGTTTATTTAGGCTCCCAGATTCTGCCAACTCTTCAAACATATCTTGATATGGAAATGGTTCGTGGCTCGGGAGTTAGCAAGGGCTTGGGTCTTGGCGGATATGTAGATGGCGATGTTATCAAAAGCGGGACGGCGGAACTTGGAATAGAGCCGTACATAGCGCGCGCATATCTGCGCTATTACTATCCACTATCATCGGATACAGGAGAAGTTGTACGGGGCATGGACCAACTGCCCGGAGCGGAGCCGACAAGCAGGTTGGAGATAAAGGCAGGCAAACTGTCAGTCGCTGATGATTTTGACCAGAATCGCTACGCCAACAGCGTGCGCATCCAGTTTTTTAACCTTGCATTCATCAACAACACTGCATGGGATTACGCTGCAGACACCAGGGGCTATAGCTATGGAGTTGTTATCTCAGTGGTAAAGCCTTCCTGGAGATTGGCCTATGGTATTTTTGAAGAGCCGACAATGGTCAACGGCAACAAATTCGACGGACACCAGCTCAAGGCCCAAGGCAATAATCTCGAGTTCACGCTGAAGCCGAACGCTGAAGGGACGGTAATACGTCTGCTTGCTTATCTGAACCAGGCAAGGATGGGAAGTTACAAAGGAGCGTTGCAGACAGCAAGGGATACGGGTACCGTACCCAGTGTTTTGTTTGACGAGAAACCTGGACGCACCAAATATGGGTTTGGTTTGAACTTCGAGCAGCCGGTGACCGACAAGGGAGAAACCGGCATTTTCGGTAGGCTTGGTTGGAATGATGGACATAATGAGGATTTTACTTATACCGACGTTGATCGGCATGCAAGTCTCGGGGTGCAGTTGAACGGAGTGCACTGGGGAAGGCAGGAGGATCAGGTGGGATGCGCATACGCGCTGGATGGCCTCTCATCTCAGCACAAAAATTACTTGAGAGCCGGAGGATTAAGTTTATTTCTGGGAGATGGCAGATTGAATTATGGCCTGGAGCAGATACTTGAGACATATTACAGGGTGCAGATCGAAAAATACGTGCAAGTTACACCTGATTTCCAGTACATCCAGAACCCCGGGTATAACCGTGACCGGGGACCAGCTACGCTGTATTCCATTCGTTTGCATTTGAGTTACTGATGACAAAGATAGACATGTAATGAATATTATACAAAGCTATATTACGGGTGCTGCAGGATATGGAAGGCGTGGTCAGCGGAAAGGGAACCTTCACCTCTGCGTTCGTGTTCCCGGCCCTTCCTGCATCAACGTCTCCATATACTTTCGGAACCCGTCGTGCAGTATCTTCGTCCGATCGCTCTGCCACATGGCATAAAACTCCGGTCGCTTTGCGATAGAGAGCATATTGACTTCCCAAGAGGCAAAGTAATCATCTGACAACTGGCCATATTTGTGGCTATACCAGGCGATTTCGAACAGGCTTAACTGCATAAGGCTGTAATAGTAGCCCGCACTTCCTTTGAGGGAGTGCCCTCCGATCCTAAAGTGGGATCGTCCACAGCCATCTTACAGATTTCTAACTGTAGTTCAACAAGTTTGGTGAAATTCGCAACGAACTGGGAGGCCCGCCACCCACGAAACTGCAATGCAGCATACACCAACCCACCTGCCGCCGACAGAAGAGCAATAGCTTGCACGATTTCATGGAGTATCGAGTTGTTCACAGCTTTGTTTCCCTATGCAAGGAGTTGAGGGTTTCCGTATAGAGAACTATCAAAACATCCGTAATGCAAAAAGCCACTTTTATGTTCATGACGTCCTCCTCCTTTTCATTTCCTCCTCTTCCTGAAAGTGCCGTCTTTCCTTCAACAACTGGTTACTAAAGAGACAGGGAACCGCGGACTATGGATTATTGATGCCCTAGTTATATGGAAGTTTTGTCTGTGCCTATATACTCTTCCACCAAGTGTTATCAAACATCGACACTCTAAACAAAGAATATCATGAGAAGAAAGTCTGTCAAGGGGTTGTACAAGAAACCCCGCTTGGATACCTCATGTTTTGGTTAACTGTGTTTGGCTAACGGCAAAACTACTGCGTATCCGCCACGAGATAGTCAACATAGCTGCTCAATTGTTACTGAAAGTCAATACCCTGGCCATCTCACCGAATATGATTATTTCGCAAAAATAACCATTGAAATCAGATCCTCGCTAACTGATATGTATTAACCTGTCAAGTGCCGATAGTCGGCATTTCTTGTACTGACCTCCTTTTTGCATAATACGTTTAAGTCAGGACAGCAGCGATAAAGGACGGTAGATCATGCTGATATGCGCTGGTTGGACACCTCATGACTTGTCCTCATCGTGGAGCTGCCTCTCTCCACTTTCGAGAGTTAGCCTGTAAAAAGGCTCCACATGAAGTCGCCGAGGGTTCTCCCAACCAGCTGCTATCCTGGCCGAAACGCACTTCCGTTGGATCATATCTGCAGCTTTCCGGTCGTGAAAATACATTCATGCTTCCAGAGCTTCGATAAACAATAATTGTTCCATAATTGTAAACATCATCACGTTATGCAATTATCGCCACAATGTTGTGTTGTCCCATAATCTCACGACCGATATCCCAAATGAATCCTGCCAACTCCCTTGCCACCGCAGTACATGCCTGCACTTTCAGTTTCCCTTCTTGTGTCATATGCCAGTATCGGTTACATAACCGCTTTTGTGCCTTCCATGCAATTGCTTGTACGGCTTCACTTGTCTTTTCAGCCTTCCGCTGCAGGTGAGCTGTTTTCCGCGCCGGCAAACGATAGCTCCAGCTATTTCGAGGCCGGCGTTTTCCCTCCCTGCACGCCGAGTCGCCCGCCTGTGCCGAGTCCGCCCTTAACTGTTTGAGCCTTGTAGTTACGAACAGCTCTGACGAGTTTGTTGTAGGAATCCATGAAGGCAGCTGTTAGAATTTTTCCCTCGGGCGTATCGGTGTAACCGCCCAACGCCGCACCCGCCCCACCACCGAAGATTCCACCTCCAACGGCAAAATCAAAGTTCTTCGCGCTCCCCTCTGCAGCAGCCAGCTGAACTCCAGAGCGATTGTCTATCAAGAGCAGCGTTGTTGAAGCTTCGTTCGACTTCAAACCGCCTGCCACGCCACTCGCTACCCTGCCGAATAACCCACCTAGGGCACCGCCCACGCCTCCGGTGCCTTTCTGGCTGAATGTAATCGACGGGCTCATGGTGTAATCAGCAGCTACCATCTGTCCTTTCCCGAAGCTACTGCCCTCCCGCATCTCGCCTGACTGCTCCAGTGCCCGCTCTTGCATCATGTTGCTCATAGCTCGGCCTCGCTCTACCACAACAAAACAGTTAGACTGCTGCACCATCATGCGTAGCACGGGGACAGTGGATCCGAGTTTGTATTGTGCCAAATTCCCATACCAAGGTGCACCCTGGTCTTCCACTACCGCCATTGTACCGAATGATTCATCGCATCTCTCGAGCTGGCTGCTGGCTCCCTCTGAAGTGGCACCACCGGCACCACCTGTTGCTGCAGTACTCGAACCTCCCAGAACTGGTTCCGTTGCCCTGCATTCCGCCAATCCCAGTGTAGCCACTAGAGCCGCACTAATGCACAACATGCCAATCCATTCATTGAGCCGTTTCATCTTCATAAGTATCTCCTTATATAGCGGCATTCCCCCGCGTTTGATAGTATTGTTCTAAGCTCCTACCATGTCTTTAAAATCTTACCCAGTTTCACTGGCGATCACCAAGCCTTCTACCTCGCCACAAAAACACCATCTAAAAAGTCTGGGTTGTTACAGATTATTGTGCCCAATGGCGAAAGCGATTATTTTAATAATAGCAGCGATCTCCGCATTGTCAAAACAATATTTACTGGAGTTTCCTGAGTTTTTATTCGAACTCGGAGATGCGTTGGAAGTCATAGCCAACGGCACTTGTGGAATACCGTCATGAAAGATGCTAACATCACGGCAGATAAAAGGAAGTAAGTATTAGGCCAACAAAGGCAACAGATGCTCACGAGCGGTACACTTACATTACTGAAAAAGATACTTTTGACGGTCAGCGGGTTCTGTCTCAATATGAACCTAAAATTATTCAGCATAATCTTCTTCCATAACACACTGTAAATTTTATTCTGGCCTATTCACCATACATTACTTTGCAGTGCGTTTGCTTGAATACGAGATAAATATGAGATAATTTTTTATAGTCATCGTCACTGCTTAAAAAATAAAGCAGGGGCCTAGGATTTGACCCGACGACCTGCTGATTACGAATCAACAATTCTACAGGGCTTTTTGTCTTTCTTTTAAATCATATGGCTGATTTGGCACATAAATAAATGAGTCAAATGAATCCAATGAGTTCAATATAGCATTCCAACATATACGAGATATGCCGGTTCTATCATCAAAACTTCTATCTAACGACGAGAATACATCCTTCCCCCTACCCCAATTCTTCATCCTATCCGCTCTCCATAGTCACGAGGAGAGGCAAGGTCACATCAGTGTTACTCATGGGGAACTTGTTACCCCCATATCTCTTCCGAAAGGGAAAGCAACTCGTAAGGGAAGCCGATGCGGATGTGGACAGAGGATGGTGGAGAAAGCCAACGTCGGCCTGTAGCGGGCCGGATAAGGATTGAGCGCAAGCGACATATCCTATGCGAAAGCAAGCAGACTTCCACTTGGGTCACACTGCATGTGCATTCTCCAGCGTTTTATGCAAGAAGGCTGCAAATTAGTATTGTAAAGTCAGCGCACCTGCCAAATGTTGGATGTTGTGAAGGCGGGTTGTCGATGGCAACTTTAGAAAGGCTTGAGCCGTATGTCGGGAAACCGACCAGTACGATTCTTATGAGTCTCGGGTCCGGCAACTGACCCTGGCTACCAGACGCCGTGAGGACACTGCTCATGATACAAGCTTTCTTCCGGAAATCCATACTGGCGCTCTTCTACTGGAAATCTTGTCAACGCCTGATTATCAAGACTTGGGACATCTGCGCAAGACTGTTGAATTCCGATCGCAACAACGAATTCGAGAATTTGTAAGTTTCATTTTCTCCACGTAGTAGCAAAGCGCCTCTGCCAATAGCTAGGCATCTCCCGGCAACATATCACATGGCTGCATCAAAAGTGACTCGAAGATTGCTTTTTGCAGAAACGTTTAACTTCTGATCTCATCCAACACCTCTCGAATCTTTCTTGTAAGCAGAGCCGGTGAGACAGGTTTGGAGATAACAAGCCCCAAGTCCTCTTGCCACTTTCCCTTTAGGCTCGCAGGAGTATATCCGCTAACAAAAATAAACCTCGTATGGGGATTTTCCTGTCTGATGAGATCTGCCAATTCTTTGCCATTCATGTTCGGCATGATAACGTCTGTAACAACTATATCGATCTTATTCTTAGATGCTCTGAATTTAGCAAGTGCTTCTTTGCCGTCAACAGCTTCAACAACCCGATATCCATGTGCTTCAAGAACAATACGCATTGTATCTCTTACTGGCCCGAAGTCCTCTACAAACAAAACAGTTTCCGTTCCGTCCAAAACAGCTTCCAGTTGTTCTTGCTGAGTGAATGCAGGTGCGTCTCCGGAAAGCGGTAAATAGATTCTAAATGTAGTGCCTTCACCCTCCTCGCTGTAAACTGTTATGTTGCCTCCGTGCTGTCGGATTATGCCAAAGGAGATGGCAAGCCCAAGACCGGTACCTTTCCCGACCTCTTTTGTAGTGAAATATGGTTCGAAGATCTTCTGCGTCACCTCATAACTCATACCGGCACCGGTATCCGTTATGGATATTCGGGCATAGATTCCAGGACGATCACAACCGTTAACAAGAGCTGCTGCTTCGCTAAGATCAATTGAGTCAACCTCGACTCGCAGTTCCCCGCCGTCGGGCATGGCATC
>Ga0181523_10003697_pt1 | contig 13775 bp, 9 predicted proteins | sample PEATcosm2014_Bin_43_FD_119752 | JGI IMG/M metagenome (GOLD analysis project Ga0181523, IMG submission 119752) | Peatland microbial communities from MTU Mesocosm Facility, Houghton, MI, USA - PEATcosm2014_Bin05_30_metaG | ecosystem: Environmental > Terrestrial > Soil > Wetlands > Peat | place... | reverse complement strand
GAGAGGAGGAGGTGCTGCTGCCGTCCACGACCCACGGGGGCCGGGGTGGTGCGACCACCACCCGCTCGCCCTCGACGCGACGGTTGGCGCCGCCCGACGTGCTGCGTCGGATCGCACCGGGGGAGGGCGTCCTCGTCTACGGGGATCTCCCGCCTGCCCGCCTCCGCCTGCGCACCTGGTTCGATGACCCGTGGTTGCTGGCCAGGGCAGGGTCACCCGGAGGCGGCCCCCGGTGAACGCCATGTGCGTCAGCGAGGCCGGGCCGGTGACGGTCGTGGCCGCCATCGCGATCGTTGCGAAATGCCGCACCGGTGGCGCGCCTCCGATCGCCGTTGCTTCGCCCAACCGGGCAACGCGAGACTGAGGTCGTGTCGTCAGAATCTGCTCCTGAGCACTCCGACGTGGTGGTGTTCTGCGAGGGCTCCCTTTCGGTCGAGCGGATTCGGTCGCGGTTCCCGTCGATCGCGGTCGTCGACATCTCCGAGGGCGTACCTCCTGGCATGCGCGGCGACGTGCTGTTCGGGGGGTGGGGCCCCCATTCGGTCGAGGCCATGGCCACTGGTGTGCACTGGGTGCAGATGGCGGGTACGGGCATCGACGGGGCGCTTCCCGAGGTGAGGGCCGCTGCGGTGCTCACCTCGGCTCGCGGGGCGAGCGCCGTGGCGATCAGCGAGTACGTGATCGCCACCATGGGTGCGTTCGCCCGTAACTTCCCTCAGAACTGGCTTCGAGAGGCACCCGAGATGTGGAACTACCAACCGGCCGGAACGTTGGCGGGGACAACGCTCGGCCTGTTCGGTTTCGGGGGGATCGCACAGCGGGTGGCTCGCATCGCCTTGGCCATGGACATGTCCGTTGTCGCCCTGCGCCGCAGCGCGGTGCCCAGCCCCATCGATGGCGTCGAGATGGTCCGCTCACTTTCCGACCTGGTGTCGGTGGTCGACCACTTGGTGTTGGCCGCCCCGGCCACCGAGCTCACCCGCCATGTGATCGACGCCGACAGCTTGGCCTTGATGCGACCGGGGGTCCACCTGGTCAACATCGCCCGGGGGGCCCTGGTGGACCAAGAAGCCCTGCGCAATGCGCTCGACGACGGAACGGTCGCCCGTGCGTCGCTGGACGTGACCGACCCCGAGCCCCTGCCCACCGGCCACTGGCTTTTCGACCACCCCAAGGTGTTTCTCACGCCACACGCCTCGTGGGTCGGACCACCCTTCCTCGAGAAGGCCACTGACATGTTCTGTGACAATCTCGAGCGGTACCTCGTGGGGCAGCCGTTGCAGGGCGTGGTGGGCGGCGAGGGCTACTGAGCGCGGGTGCCCCCTTCCGATGACCCCGCCGGCACCCCTGCCCGGTTCGGAGCCCAAGGCCGACTCAGCGGGACATCACGACTTTGAGCGCGCCGGTGTCGGCTGCTCGTGCAAACACGTCGTAGGCCTCGACCATCTCGTGGAGGTCGAAGTGGTGGCTGACGAATTGGATCGAATCGATCTGGCGTGCGGTCACCAGACGCAGGAGGGTGGGCGTCGAGTACGTATCCACGAGACCAGTGGTGATGGTCACGTCGCGGATCCACAGCGTCTCGAGATGCAGGGTGGCGGGTAACCCGTGGACACCGATATTGGCTACATGCCCACCGGCCCGCACGAGCTCGGTGCACAGCTCGAAGGTCCCGGGGACGCCGACCGCTTCGATGGCCACGTCTGCGCCGAGCCCGTCGGTGAGCGCCCGCACGGCAGCGACTGCGTCCTCGTGTCCGTTGTTGACCACTACGTCGGCCCCGAAGCGCTTGGCGGCCTCGAGGCGCCCATCGGCGAGGTCGATCGCCACCACGTGGCTCGGTGAGAAGAGCTTGGCGCCGAGGATGGCTGCCAGGCCGATGGGACCGGCACCGACCACGGCCACCGTGTCACCGGGTTGTACCCTGCCGTTCAGGATCCCGACCTCGTAGGCGGTGGGGAGGATGTCCGCGAGCATGAGGATCTCCCCGTCGCTTGCTCCCCCGGGCACGGGGTAGGTGGAGGTGTCGGCGAAGGGGACCCGGAAGATCTCCGCCTGGGTGCCGTCGATGAGGTGCCCGAGGATCCACCCGCCGCCACCGAGGCACTGGCCATAGCGACCCTCCCGGCAGAAGCGGCAACGCCCACAGGACGAGATACACGAAACGAGCACCCGGTCGCCGGGGCGAGGGTCTTGACCCCGGCTCCGACCTCGAGGACCGTACCGACGGCCTCGTGGCCCAGGATCCGGCCTACGGTGACCTCGGGGACGTCACCTTTCAAGATATGCAGGTCCGACCCGCAGATGGTGGTGGCATCGACTCGGACGATGGCGTCGGTGTCGTCGCTGACAGTGGGGTCGGGCACGTCCTTCGACGTCTTCGAGCCGGGCCCTTCGTAGACAAGTGCCTTCATCGCATGGTCCTCCCGGTAACGGCCCGAGATTCCCAGGATGCACGCGGTGAGCAGCGTCCGCAAGAGCCAACGGTCACAGCGATCGAGCGGTCGGTGCCGGATCCGCAGGGACACCATCCCGGTAGCGAACGGTACGGTGCCGCACCGCGGGCACCCGGCGTCCACCCAACAATTCTCCCGTCAGATTGAGCGGGTCGGCACCGGCCACCGCCACCTCGGCCCCCCGCCCGGCATCACGGCGCACGTCGGCCAACAGCGACGCGGCTTCCGGTGAGGCGTACTGCTCACCGGAGGCGCCCGCCACGAAGCGTCCGCCCAGTACTTGGCCGCGGGCCTCGAGCCGGCGAAGGGCGCGGACCACATCGCGCCAGGGGATGCGGTACGACTCGTGCGACCACAGATCCCAGGCGACGACCCCCCAGCGGGCCAGAAGCTGCCACGCCACGGCCTCGGCCAATTCCTCGACGGGCGGCCCACTCTGCGAGCCAGTGCCGGTGACGTCGGGCTCGGGCAGGAGCGACCAGCGACCTTCGCCGATTCCGCTCCCCATCATTGCTCGCTGGCGACCGAGAGCGGCCCGTCGAGCGGTACCCCGGCGAGCTCCGGATCGCCGGCGGACGCGGGTCGAGAGCAGGGAGCGCACGCCCGAGAAGGCATCCGCCGTGACGATGCCACGGGCGACCAGGTCCCACAGGCCCTCATCGATCTCGGCGCCCAGGCGCCCCGAGGCCGACGCCAGTTCGGAGCGAAAGCAGGCACCCCGCGCCCGCAGCGCGGCAAGGATGTCCGCCGACGCGCCTGTGGACGGCTCGATCAGACCGTTGTCCGCGCGCACGGCAGCCAGCATCCAGGCCAGGTCCTGACGAGCCACGAGGGCCAGTGGCGTGGCCGGCGACGGCGTCGACGAACCCCGTCGGACTCGGGTCGGCCCTGCAGGGCCCTCGCCATCCGGGGAGCCAGGTTCGGGGCGCGGGGTCAGGCGGCCCCATGCCACCTCGCCTGCCAGGCACAGCTCGTCGAGCCAGTGCGGGTCGTACCCCGCCACGCGGGCCGGCAGGACATGACGCTCCCACTCGCCCGCCGCTACCTCGAAGCCCTGGAGCTGCTCGATGACCGACAGCAGCCCGGCACGCCCTTCGGCCTGGGTTCCCGCGGCAACGTGTTGCCAGCAGGCCAGAAACCGCACGTAGTCGGCGATGGTGGCCGGCTCCACATGCCGGCGCCGACGGCCCCGGCTGGCCGCGTGCAGGCGCACCAGCAAGTGACGGGCGCACCACCGACCGTCGGGCAGCACGATGGCCGAGCCGGTCGCCTCCAGGCGCGCCAGGCCCGTGCGGGCCCGGGCCACGGTCACCGGTGCACCCCGGACGGAGCCCGTGGGGAGCGGCTCATGGGCCACCAGCTGCTCGACCGTCACCGGACCTGCCACTTCGAGATGGCCGCCCACGCACTCGGCCAGCGCCTCGTCGCCCGCGGCCATCGGGTCGGTCATGGACCGGTCCAGAGCTTCAGCCATGGCCAGGCGCTCGGTCGGTGCCCAACAGCCGGCCACCAGGCTCGCACGACCATCCATCTGCAGCTGCTCGAACCAGTGCTGCCACGCAGGCACCGGACGGCAAAGGACCAGCGAGAGAAGGAGATCGTGTAGCTCGTCGGGATCGCGTGGCCGGGGGCGCACCTGGTCGAGCACCTCGGCCGCGGCAGTGTCATCGATCGGGCCGAGCTCCGACGCGGCGACGGGCAGGCCGGCGGGACCGAGTGGGCCCATGCCGCGCGGGACTGCCACCGCTCGCGTCCGGCGCTCCTCCAGCGGCGCCCCGTCGAGGAAGGTGAAGGGGCGTCCGGTCAGGATGCCGTGGGAGAGAGGGGACGGTTCCGCCGATTCGACGAAGTGCACCCCGACGCGTCCAGCCTCCACGTCCTCGAGCAGTGCGACCAGACCGGCGGCGTCGAGCGGCTCGGTCAGGCAGTCCACCACCGTCTGTCGCACGAGCACGTGGTCAGGGACCGGGACCGGGCCGGGGGCGGCGTTCTCCTGGCAGGCGGCCAACGCCGGCCACGTGGCGGCCAGGAGGTCGTCGGCCTCCATGCGCTGGAGATGGATCGGGCGGCGCTGCCCGCCCCGGGAGCGGGGGATCACCAGTGCCCGGTTGAGGTTCCAGCGCCAACGTGCGGCCAGCATCGGATGAGGGAGCACCGCCTGGGTCAGGACGTCGGTGGCGGTGCGGCTCGGCAGCATCTTGGGTACCTGGGACAAGGGAAAGCTGTGCTGGGGCCCGAGGGAGAGCACGACGGTATCGTCGTCGGCGGCCGCCTGGAGCTCGAAGTCGAAGGACACGCAGAAGCGCTTACGCAGGGCCAGCCCGAGCGCCCTGTTGATACGGCCACCGTAGGGCGCGTGGATGATGAGCTGGGTACCCTCGCTGTCGTCGAAGACCCGCTCGATGACGATGCGGTCCCGGGTGGGGAGCGCCCCGAGCGCAGCCAGCCCGGCACCGAGGTAGGCCACCACCTGGTCGGCCACCTCCGCAGAGACGCCGGCCCTGCGACGGACGGCCCGCCTCGCCTCCTCGCCGTCGCCCGCGGCCAGCAGCGGCTCGAGGTCGGCCCGTAGGGAGCCCACCTCTTCGGAGAGCTCCGCCGTGCGCGCCGGCGCCTCACCCAGCCAGAAGGGAATGGTGGGAGGCAGATCGCCGGCATCGACGACGCGCACCGTTCCGGTCTCCACCTTCTTCACCCGCCACGAGTGGGTGCCCAACAAGAAGATGTCCCCGGCCGTGGCTTCGACGGCGAAGTCCTCGTGCACCGAGCCCACGGTGACGCCGTCGGGGTCGAGCACGACCCGGTAGTCGCCCGTCTCGGGGATGGCCCCGCCGCTGGTGAGGGCGGCCAGTCGCGCCCCGCGCCGGGCGCGCAGACGTCCGTTCACTGCATCGTGGTGGAGATGGGCTCCCCGCCGGCCCCTTCCTGTCTGGATCCCCCACGAGACCAGTTCCACCACCTCGTCGAAGGTCTCGCGGGAGAGCTCGGCGTAGGGTGCGGCTCGCCGCACCAGTTCGTAGAGGTGGTCCACCTCCCACTCCTCGGCGGCAGCGACCTCGGCCACCAGTTGCTGGGCGAGCACGTCGAGCGGGGCCACCGGAGGCTGCAGCGCATCGAGGCGGCCGGCACGGACCCCCGCCAGCAATGCCGTGCATTCGACCAGTTCGTCGCGCGTGAGTGGGTAGAGGCGCCCGGCCGGCGTGCCCTCCAGCTGGTGGTTTGCCCGCCCCACCCGCTGGAGGAACGTCCCGATCGCTCGGGGCGAGCCGATCTGGCACACCAGCTCCACGGGGCCGACGTCGATCCCGAGTTCGAGGGAGGCCGTAGCCACCAGTGCCCGTAGGTCGCCCGCCCGCAGGCGCTGCTCGACGATTCGCCGACGGGCGGTCGAGAGACTGCCGTGGTGGGCCGCCACCTGCAGTGCCGCGTCGATGGGGTCGGCGGCCCGCCCGGTGGTGTCCGCAGTGGCGGCGTCGCCGTCGGAGGGGGACCCGAGGCGCCTGGCCAGCTGATGGGCGACGCGCTCGGCCATCTTGCGCGTGTTGACGAAGACGAGCGTCGTGCGGTGCTCGAGGACGTGGGCGGCGATGAGGTCGAGCACGTCGGAAAGCTGTGAGCTGCTGGTGACTGCTTCGAGTTCGCTGTCCGGAAGTTCGATGGCCACGTCGAGATCGCGCCGGTGGCCGCAGTCCACGATGGCAGTGGGGGGCCGGGACGGGTCCGATCCCGAGAGGAGGCGGGCCACCACCTCGAGGGGGCGCTGGGTGGCCGACAATCCGATGCGTTGGAGCCGGCCGCCATGTGCCGATACCAGCTGGTCGAGCCGCTCGAGGGTCAGGGCGAGATGCGCTCCCCGCTTGTCGCGGGCGAGCGTGTGCACCTCGTCGATGATGACGGTGTGCACTCCCCGCAGGATCGACCTCGATGATGCCGCCGTGAGCAGGAGGTACAGGGACTCCGGTGTGGTCACCAGCAGATCGGGAGGCGATCGGCGCATGGCCGCCCGTTCTGCCGCCGGGGTATCGCCCGTACGCACCGCCACCGACAGCTTCGGGGCGGTGAGACCCAGGCGGGCAGCTTCGTCCGCGATGCCGGCCAGCGGTAGCTGCAGGTTCTGTTGGACATCGGTGGCCAGTGCCCGGAGTGGCGAGACGTAGACGACCCCAGGCCCCCCGGGGGCGACCTCCGGAGGTGCCGTTCCATCGGCATGGGCACGGTAGGCGGCATCGATCGCTACCAGAAACCCTGTCAGTGTCTTGCCTGTGCCCGTCGGAGAGGCGACCAGCACATCCTCTCCCGTGATGATGAGCGGCCATCCGGAGCGCTGCGGTTCGGTCGGCCCCGACGGGAAGCGGCGGTGGAACCAACTGGCGACGGCGGGATGGAACGTGCGCAGGATCGAGTCCTCAGGCAGGTCGCTGAGGCCTTCCAGTGTGGCGGCTGCGGCCAGCGACGGCTGCAGCCGCCCCCCGCCGGGCGCGACAAGACCGCGCAGTAGGGGCTCCGGTTCGGCCCTGTCGGCTTGGGTAGGCGTGACCACTTCTGTATTCCACCCTATGGGTGTGTGACGGACGGCGCGTCTGTCGTCGCCGGGGGCCAGCCGGTGCCGGTGTGAGGAACGTGTTCGGGTCTGACTGCCCGGGGGCGGCCGCGCTCAACCGAGGGCCAGGGACAGTGGATTGTGAGTCATGACGCTCGGTCAGGTCTCTGCGACCTTGAGCTTGGCACTCCACTTCTCTTCCACGTTGCCGATGCGCCAGATGGCCAGTGCGACAACCCAGGTGAGGATGAACATACCCACGATCACGAAGCCTGCCGTGTTGATGTTGAACCCGGCCATGTCGTCCCAGAAATGGCCGTGGAGGTGGAGCTCCATCGGCAGCAGGCCGAGGACCTCGACGGTGCCGATGAAGAAGCAGATCGCCACGGAAAGCCCCGTGATGGCCAGGTTGTAATAGACCTTGCGGACCGGATTGAAGAACGCCCACCCGTAGGCGACGTTCATGAAGCAGCCATCCAAGGTGTCCATGAGGACATCCCGGCGGTGAACAGGATGGGTAGGCACATGATCGAGTACCAGGGCAAGGACTGAGTAGCGAGTAGGGCGGTGGTGGCGAGCAGGGCGACCTCGGTTGCGGTGTCGAAGCCCATGCCGAACACCACCCCCACCGGGTACAACTGCCACTCCTTGGTGATTGACTTCATCCACTTGCCGAAGAACCGGTACATCAGGCCCCGGTTCTCCAGTTGCCGCTCCAGTTCTTCCTCGTCGTAGGTTCCTTTCCGCATGGTCCGGAACACCTTGATGATCCCGGCCAGGATGACGATGTTGAGCAGGGCGATCAGGTAGAGAAACGAGGCTGACACGATGGTGCCGAAGACGCCCCCGAACTGCTCGAGGCCGGAGTTGCTGTTGGAGACCGCCCCGTAGACCGCCTTCTCGGCGATCACGATGCCCACCCCGATGGCGATGACGATGGTCGAATGCCCCAGCGAGAAGAAATAGCCCACGCTGAGGGGCTTCTTTGCTCCCTCCACCCCCCGCCGCTCGTTCATGAGCTTGCGGGTGGTGTTGTCGATGGCCGAGATGTGATCGGCGTCGAAAGCGTGACGGAGGCCCAGCGTGTAGGCGAGGACGCTGACCCCGATCCCGAGACCCTTGTAGTGGCCGGGCACCACGAAGGCGATGAACACGCCGAATCCGATGACGTGGAGAAGCAGGATGGAGGCCATCATCCACTTGACATGCCGCCACTCTGCAGGATTGAGCGCACGATGGAGTTGCTTCAGGCGACCGACAGGCGGGGCAACCTCCGTCATGGTCATCGTGACGTTTCTCCTCGGGGTGTGTTCGACCGCCCAGAGATCGGGGTCGGTGCGTTCGATGCGTATCCTACCCAGTTGCAGAGTCTTCGCAACAAGCAGGAGGCTCCGATGACAATTCGGCGTCTATCCTGGACGTATGTCGAAACAGCTCGCTCCGCCGGACGCCAGAGGTGAGCCGCCCAGCACCGTGGAGGAGGTCTTCGCACTGCTGCGAGCGCAAGGCGGGCGGGCCACACCACCTCGGAGGATCCTCCTCGAGATCCTCTTCGACACCGATCGCCATCTCACGGCCGAGGAGCTGGCCACGGCGGTCCAGAAGCGATCACCCGACGTCCATCTCTCCACCATCTACCGGAACCTGGAGGAACTACAGAAGCTGGGCGTCGTCACCCACACGCACCTCGGTCACGGGCCGGTCACCTACCAGTTGGCGGCCCACGCCCACGCCCACTTCATCTGCGATCAGTGCGGCAAGCGTGTCGAGGCGAAGGACGAGTTGTTCCAGGATCTGGCACGCAAGGCCGAGCATGAGCTGGGATTTACCATCGATCCACACCACGTCGCCATATTCGGCAGGTGCTCGGACTGCATGGCGCTGTAGACCGCCCTTGATCTCGATGAGCATCATCGACGGGAGATCGTCAATCCCCACCCCTGGCTTCCTTGGCGAGCCGAGCGGCCAAGTGCCGGGAGATACCCCATGCGCGGGCGAGGTCGGCGATGGTCATTCCTTCTCCGAGGCCCGCCGTGGTGGCGACGAGGCGCACTTCATGACGAGCAATTTCGAGAGCGCTCAGCGCATCGTCGACGCCCTGGCGATTGTCCGCCGCCTGCGCCGATTGGATCGCTGTGGCGATGTCGACACCCTCTTCGATGTCCTTGATCGCACCGCGGAGAATTGCTTCACTTGTTCGGAGACGGTGACGGACCTCTTGGTCCGCCTCGATCAGTTGAACGAGGCTCCGAATGACCTCGTCACGACTGCTCTCGTTCACGTTTTGAGCCTACGTCGCATTGTGCGACAGTTCCGGTTCCACCGGGCCGTAGTTCAGGACCTGGATACCTCTCCCGGAACTACCCCGGGCCCTTTACCGTGGAGAGGGCAGTGGCACGCGCCAACGGTGACCTTCGGCCCTGGCACTCTCTTGTCCCCCATCACATGATGGAGAGACATCAGTCAGGGGTGTGGAGGAGCAGAACCATGCGGATCACGGCACGGGCGGCGGCGATGGCGGTGGCGGCTCTCGTCACCGGGTCAGCGCTCGGTGCATGCACGAGTAGCTCGTCGAGCTCGAGCACGTCCACCTCGCGGGCCTCGACGACGACGAGTGCAACCGCCACGACGGGCACTGGTGCCTCGACCACAGCGGCCCCGTCGAGTACCACCGTGGCCACTGTGACGTGCCAGCCATCCCAGCTCAATATCGCCCTCTTCGGATCGGAAGGGGCCGCGGGTACCATCGAGCTGACGTTCTTCCTCACCAACACCTCCACCATGCTGTGTGCGATGCATGGGTACCCCGGGATGGAGTTGCTGGGCGCCAGCGGCGGTAAACTGGCGACCGTCGTGACCCGAGGCGGCGGGCTGGCCTTCGAGAACGTCGCAGTGACCGATGTGTCGTTGGCCCCTGGGCAGAGGGCCTATTTCAACGTCGGGTACGGCGACGTCCCCGTCGGCACGACCTCGTGCTCGGTGGCCTCGCAGGTCGAGATCACGCCCCCGAACGACACGTCGTTCGCCGTGGTGCCTGTGCCCCAGATCAACGCGTGCGGTGGCGGTGGGCTTCACGTGTCGCCGGTGTTCGCGTCGACGGACTCGGACGCCACGAAAACGACGGCCCCCACGGGCGTTCACTGAAAGGACCCAGTCAACCTGGAGGGAGCAACGCCTGAGGTGCTCCCCGATCGATGCCCGTCGGCGAAGGGCAGCGTGCCGCATACCGCCGATGAGCGTGGCATGTCGGGACCGTGGCCGAACGGTGCGTGTTGGGGCAGGGATCGGCATCGATCCCGAGTCACCGAGAACGAGTAGTTTCGGCAAACGTGAGGGTCAGGCCACCATGCGACGGGAGATGTCGGTGAGGCGCACGATTCCTGGCGCGCTCGCCGGGTGTGCCCTACTCGTGTTCGCGTTGGCGGGGTGTGGTTCACAAGGCACCGAGCCCGAAGCAACCGCAACGCCCCGTGCGACCACTACGACCTCGACAGGCGCACCAGCCAACTCGTCATCGACCCAGACATCGTCTGGGTCGAGTGCCGGCTCCTCACTCCGGGACCTTCCGGCAACGGAGGCTGACAAGGCGGCTCTTGTCGCTGCGTTCGTCGCCTTTACCCACGATCCGGCATCGGACATCGAGGGGACAGAGCCCGGTTCCGTGTACTACGCCTACTTGCCCTCAACCGGGACCTATTGGGCCCTGGCAAGATTTCTGCCGAGCGCCACAGCCAGTCAGAACACTTTGGTCAGCCTTCAGGACGGAGGCAATATCGGCATCTTCAGCCGGCAGGTCGGAGGTGGTTGGACGATGCTCTCGATAGGGGGAGAGCCGTTCTGCCCAACCAGGTCGGTTATTCCTCCATCGGTACAGGGCCTGTGGGGACTGACCGAACCAGGGACCTGTGGTTAGCCGAGGCACGGATCCCCTACCCTGACACGCGCGGTGAGGAGGCGCCGGTTTGCGCACCTGCACGGTGCCGGCCGGCCCGACTTCAGTGCCGCCGGCCTCTTCGGCCGCGGCCCGCAGCGGTCCGGCGCCGTCGAGGTTCCGCATGGTGGCCACGACCCGATAGCCGTGCCTGGCGGCGACCACGGAGGTGGACAGTCCGATCCCGGACGATGTTCCGGTGATGAGGAGCACGGGCTGCGGCATGGGGACGACCTATCCGGCTGGCGTGCCCCCGCAGTAGGGAGGTCGGGGGCCCGCCACAACGGGTGCCCCGCTCGGGCTGCGAGTCGCCGCCCGCCGTGCCGGTCGGTACCATCGACGTTCGGTGACATCCTCCCCGAAGGACTCCACGCACGCCCGCCCCGTGTTCGATCCCTACGACCCCCTGTGGGCCAGTGACCCCTTTCCGCTCTACGCCGACCTGCGCCAGCGGGCCCCGGTGCACCGCAACGACCTGGGCTTCTGGGTGGTGGCCCGCCACGCCGACTGCCTGGCCGTGCTGCGTGACCGGCGGGCCAGCTCCGACAGCACGAACGTGGACGTCGAGCGCATGCCCCAGGGCATCCGGACCCGGGTGGGCGCCGACGACCCCATGGCCGCCGCCATGCTCGAGATGCGGCCGTTCCTCTTCCGGGACCCCCCGGACCACACACGCCTGCGGGGCCTTGTGTCCAAGGCCTTCACCCCCCGGGTGGTGGAGTCGTTGCGGGCCCGGACCCAGCAGGTGGTCGACGAGCTCCTCGACGCGGCGCTGGAGTCCGGCGAGGTCGACCTGGTCGATCGGTTCGCCTATCCGTTGCCGGTGCGTATCATCTGCGACCTGCTCGGCGTGCCGGTGGAGGACCAGGATCGCTTCAAGGTCTGGTCCCACGCCCTGGCCCGTGGCCTCGACCCCGACTTCCTCCTGACCCAGGAGGTGATCGACGCCCGGGTGGTGGCACTCGGCCAGTTCGCCCAGTACTTCTTCGAGCTGTTGGCGGAGCGTCGGCGGGCGCCCGGGGAGGACCTGTTGAGCCGGCTGGTGCAGGCCGAGGACGGCGGCACGGTGCTGAGCGAGGCCGAGCTGCTGTCGACCTGCATCCTGTTGCTGGTGGCCGGCCACGAGACCACCGTCAACCTCATTGCCGGCGGGGCCCTGGCCCTCCTGCGCCACCCCGACCAGTGCGAGCGGTTCCGCACGGATCCGGCGGTCACCCGGAGCGGGGTGGAGGAGATGCTCCGCTACGCGTCCCCGGTGCAGCTGACCGGTCGTTCGCTGACCGGGGACTTCGACCTCGGCGGGTTCGGGCTCCGGGCCGGCGACTTCGTCATGCTCCTGCTGGCGTCGGGCAACCGCGATCCCGAGGAGTTCGACGCGCCGGAGCGGTTCGACGTCGCACGGTCACCGAACAACCACCTCGGCTTCGGGTTCGGGATCCACCACTGCCTGGGTGCGCCGTTGGCCCGGATGGAGGCACAGGTGGCACTGACCTCGCTGGTCAGGCGCGCGCCCGACCTGGCCCTCACCGTCGACGACGTCACCTACAAGACGAACATCGTCCTCCGGGGGTTGGAGTCCCTTCCGGTGGCCATGCGCGGCTGAGCCTGCGCTCAGACCGACGCGGCGCGTTCGAACACCGGCTGCAGGGCGTCGAGGGCGGAGCGGACCCCGTCGGCGCCGAACGGCAGGAGCAGGGCGGCCACCGCATCGACACCGGCCTCGGCGTACCGCTCGGCAATGTCGGCATCCAGCGGCTGGATGTACGGGCAGACCGTGACGGTCACCTCTTCGCGGCGGCGGCCCTGCGCGTCGAGCAGCTCCGCCAGTCGGCCCAGTGGCACGGCCAACTGGTCGGGCGTCCGGTTGAAGGTGTGCCATCCCCGGCCGGCACGCGCCGCCCGGGCCAGTGCGGCGTCGCTCTCCCCGCCGACGTGGATCGGGGGATGGGGATGCTGGACCGGCTTGGGGAACATGGAGCACGGGGCGAGGGAGTAGAACTCGCCCTCGTAGGAAGAGGTCTCGTCGCACCACAGGGTGGTCAGCACGTCGAGGTACTCGTCGGTCCGCCTGCCCCGGTTGGGCCAGGGCACGTCGACCGCGTCGAACTCCTCCTCGAGCCATCCGACGCCCACGCCGAAGTCGACCCGCCCGTTGGACAGCCAGTCCAGCGTCGAGACCTCCTTGGCCGTGTAGACCGGGTTGCGCTGCGGCAGCAGCACCATGGCGGTCCCCAGCCGGACCGTGGAGGTGTGGGCGGCGAGGAACGACAGGGTGGACAGCGGCTCGAGCAGACCCGACCCCGGAGGCATGGGGATGCGCCCGTCCTCGGCGTAGGGATACCTCGAGGCGTACTCGTCGAACAGCACGACGTGCTCGCCGACCCACACGGTGCCGACCTCCCGTTGCTCCGCCTCGGCGCCGATCAGCGACAGGAGCTCCGGGGTGCAGAACGGGTTGGCCGTGGGAATCCACAGGTCGACGCGCACCGGCTCAGACCGGCGCCGAGGGAGCGACCAGCGGCCACGGGCGCCCGCGCTCCGCGATCCGGGCCAGGTCGAGCAGCAACTGCTCCTCGTGATGGCGGCCGATCACCTGCAGGCCGACCGGCAGACCGTCGACCAGGCCCGCCGGGATGGTCACCGCCGGGTTGCCGGTGAGGTTGGCGGGGATGGTGAGTGCCCCGTTGTTTCCGATGGCCTTCTCGAATCCGTGCTCGGCGATGAGGTCCACATCTCCCAACGTGGTGGGCATCGGCCCGGCCGCTGCGAAGGCCACGTCGGGATTGGTGGCGGCGAGGACGAAGTCGGCCCGGTCGAAGACGTCGGCCATCGCCTCGTTGGCCCCGAT
>Ga0181523_10003696_pt1 | contig 13776 bp, 13 predicted proteins | sample PEATcosm2014_Bin_43_FD_119752 | JGI IMG/M metagenome (GOLD analysis project Ga0181523, IMG submission 119752) | Peatland microbial communities from MTU Mesocosm Facility, Houghton, MI, USA - PEATcosm2014_Bin05_30_metaG | ecosystem: Environmental > Terrestrial > Soil > Wetlands > Peat | place... | reverse complement strand
GCTGCCACGATCACCGGGAACGTGGAGATCCTGGACGACGGCTCTGCCGGCGACTTCACGCTCACCGGCAGCGGCTCGCTCACGATGGACGCCAGTGGAGACACGGGCACCATCGCCGTGCCGCTCGTCAACGGCGGCACCGTCGCGGCCGAGAGCGGAAACCTCACCATCACGTCGCTCACCAACACCGGCACGCTCAACATCGGGACCTCCAGGGTCACCATTCAGTCGGCCTACTCGCCAGCTGCAGGTTCCGTGCTCGATGTCGCGATCGACGGCACGGCCGCCGGAACGAGCTACGGGCAGCTCGTCGTGGACGGGACGTTCAGCATCGCCGGCACCCTCGATGTCACGACGGGCGCCGCCTTCACCCCGACGTCGGGCGAGACGTTCATGATCGCCACCTACACGGCAGAGTCGGGCTCCTTCTCGACCGTGAGCGACACGGGCTACGACGCTCCGGCGATCGACTCGACGGACATCGTCCTCACGGCGACCTGAGGCGGTTGGGCCGGCAGGCACGTCGTACGGCGCGGCCGAGGCCCGGGCGCGATCGATAACCGAGAGGACTACGCCTCAAGCCGTCACGTCGCGACGAGCAAAGAGGGCGGCCGCACCACCCCCGAGCACGACGAGGTAGGCGAGCGCCCGGATGACGGCCGTATGAAGGCTCACGTCTGTGGTGCCTCCCGAGGCGATGGCGCCCAGCAGCTGGCCGGGAAGCCACTTGTCGCTCCCGTTGACGGTGGCAGTGAGGATGAGCTCGAAGGGCAGGATGTAGACGAGGCCGACGGCGATGGCGGCGCCCGGCGTGCGTAAGAGACTCCCGATGATCATGCCGATCGTCGTATAGCCACACACCGCCAGCACGACCTCGCCGAAGGCCTTGCCGGAGTCGGCCAAGCCGGTCGAGGAGGTCCAGGCCGTCGTCGAAATGCCGCGGATGTGGGCCATCACGAAGGCCGTGACGACACCGACGATGCACGCCAGCAGCACGGCGAAAGCCGAGAAACTCAACACGGCGATGAACTTGCCGGCCAGCAGCACGAGCCGGCGCGGCTGGCGGATGAGGAGGTTGCGCAACGTGCCGACGCTGTACTCGCTCGCCGTCTGGGCGCCGGCCACGGCGAGGGCGATGATGCCGAGCAGGCCGGCGAACCCGGCGAACGCCTTTGCGAGGGCGTTCGACTCGGCGAGCTGGGCGAGCGTGATCGGCGTGCGCCCGCCCCCACCGCCACCCCCGCCGCCGCCTCGCCCGAAATGGTGTCCGGCGAGGGCGAAGCTGAGGATGGTGATGAGAATGGAGATTCCGGCGATGGCTCCGTAGGTGGAGAGCAGCAGGCTCGGGCGGCGCAGCTTGATCCACTCGCTCCGGAAGGCCGGGATCATCGCCCGCCTCCGTTCCCGCCGACACCGCTAGAGACAGCGCTTCCGACACCGCTTGGGACGCCCTGGGCGATGTCGCCGCTGACGGTTCCCGTCATGGCGAGGAAGGCCTGCTCGAGGCTCTGGCGGCGAGTGCTCAGGTGCACGAGTGTGATGCCTTCGCGAACGGCCAGCCGGTAGAGGTCGGCGGCGCAGTCCTCGTCGGCGACGACACACACCCAGGGCCCGTCGAGACGCGCCGTGCGACCGGAGGCGGTGAGGGCGGCGAGGAGGCGAGCGGCGTCGGCGGGGGCTTCGGGTCGTGCCCAGACCTCGGTGTGCTGAGCGGCAACGAGCTGCTCCACCGTTCCCTGGTACATGAGCCGGCCGGACTGGATCATGACGACGTGGTCGCAGATCTGCTCGAGCTCGCCGAGGAGGTGGCTCGAGACGAAGACCGTGATGCCGTCGTCGCGCAGCGAGCGCAGCAGCGTTCGCACCTCGCCGATGCCGGCCGGGTCGAGCCCGTTCGTCGGCTCGTCGAGCACGAGCAGCTCCGGTCGCGGCAGCAAGGCGGCGGCGATCCCGAGGCGCTGCTTCATGCCGTGGGAGTAGGCCCGAAACGGGTCCCCGCCGCGGTCGGTCAGCCCGACCCGTTCGAGCCCCTCGTCCACGCGCTGGAGGGGGAGGCGGGAGAGCCGAGCCAGTGCGACGAGGTTGGCGCGGCCCGAGAGGGGTCCGTAGAACGTCGGGCCCTCGATCATGGCGCCGATGCGGTTCATGTAGCGCTCCGGCTTCGAGAGCGGCTCGCCCAGCACCGTGCCCGTGCCATCGGTCGGGCGCACGAGCCCGAGCAGCATGCGCATCGTCGTCGTCTTGCCGGCCCCGTTCGGTCCGATGAAGCCGGAGACCGCCCCTGTCGGGATGTGGAGGCTGGCGTGGTCGACGGCGAGGCGGTCGCCGAAGCGCTTCGTCAGGTTCTGCGTCTCGATGGCGCTCGTCATGGCAGCTCGAAGCGTCCGGTCATCGGTCGAACACTATGGCGCCGGGCTGTGAGTCTCCTGTGAGGCCGGCTCAGCCCGCTGTCTCGGGCGCAGGCGCGAGATAGCGGGGCGCCTCGCCTCCTCCGTGCACGACGATGTTGGCCCCACTCACGTAGCAGGCGAGCGGGGAGGCGAGCCAGAGGCAGGCACCGGCCACGTCGGCCGGCTCCCCGAGGCGCCCGAGCGGAACCGTGGCGGCGACGCGAGCGATGCCGGCCTCATCGCCGTAGAAGAGGGGCGCCTGCTCGGTCCGGATGTAGCCGGGCGTGACGGCGTTCACCCGCACCTTCGGCGCCCACTCGACGGCGAGCGTCTCGGTGAGGTTGAGGAGCCCGGCTTTGGCGGCCCCGTAGGCGACGGTGTCCGGCGAGGGACGCAGCCCGCTCACGCTGGCGATGTTGATGATGACGCCGCCGGAGTCCTGCGGCTGCATGACGGCATTGGCGGCCTGGGCGAGCCAGAGCGGCGCCAGCAGGTTGAGCCGCACGATGGCCTCCGAGAAGCGCGGCGAGGCGGTTGCCGAGTCGGCCGGAGGCGAGCCACCGGCGTTGTTCACGAGGACGTCGAGGCGCCCGAAGCGCTCCTGCACGTGGGCGACGAGGCGTGCGATCTCGTCCGGCTGCCGGACGTCGGTGGCGAGGAAGTCGACGACGCCCCGCCGCGCCCCGCCGGCGGCCTCCTCCGGCGCCGTGCGGGCACAGGTGACGACAGAGGCGCCGGCGGCGGCGAATGCCTCGACGATGCCCCGCCCGACGCCCTTTGTCCCGCCGGTGACGAGCACCACGGCGTCGCTGTAGTCGATGAGATCGCGCACGTTGCCTCGTTCACGTAGGGTCTTGTCGCCGGCAGGCGCCATGGTACGACGGCGCGGCCCGAGACGGCCCGAGCGGGCCTGTGAGCGACAGGCGGGGGACAGCGACGATGGCGATCACGACGAGCATCGACGAGGTGGGCATCGCGGAGGTCGTCATGGAGCACCCGCCCGTGAACGCCCTTCCTGTCGCCGCATGGTTCGAGATCGCAGACGCCCTCGGCGGCCTCGGTCGCGACGAGGCCGTCCGGGTGGTCGTGCTGAGGGCGGAGGGGCGGGGTTTCAATGCCGGCATCGACCTGAAGGAGGTGCAGGAGGACAGCGGCTACTCGACGCTCATCGCCGCCAACCACGCCTGCGCCGCCGCCTTCGCAGCCGTCTACGAGTGCGCCGTGCCCGTCGTGGCGGCCGTGCACGGGTACTGCCTCGGCGGCGGCATCGGTCTCGTCGGAAACGCCGACGTCATCGTCTGCTCGCACGACGCCTCGTTCGGCCTGCCCGAAGTCGACCGGGGCGCCCTCGGCGCCGCCACCCACCTCAGCCGCCTCGTTCCACAGCAGAAGATGCGTGCGATGGTCTACACCTCGGCGCGGGCGAGCGCCGCCGAGTTGCACCACTTCGGCTCCGTGCACTCCGTCGTGCCTCGCGAGGACCTGCGCCGTGCCGCCCTCGACCTGGCGGCGGAGATCGCCGCCAAGTCGCCGACGGTCATCCGGGCGGCCAAGGAGTCCCTCAACGGCATCGATCTCTGGGACGTCCGGAAGAGCTACCGGTTCGAGCAGGGTTTCACCTTCGAGCTCAACCTGAGCGGGGTGTCCGACGAGCGGAGAGCGGCCTTCCTGCACGATTCGGGCGAGCCGGCACCGACTGCGGCGGAGGGCGCCCCGGAGCGATGAGGGACAAGCGGTGCAGTGAGGACGACGTCGTCGCCGAGATCGCCTCCGGGATGACGATCGGCATCGGCGGCTGGGGATCGCGGCGCAAGCCCATGTCGCTCGTGCGGGCGATCGCCCGCTCGCCGGTGACCGGCCTCACGGTCGTGAGCTACGGCGGTCCCGACGTCGGACTGCTGTGCGCCACCGGAAAGGTGCGAAAGGTCGTCTCCGCCTTCGTGTCGCTCGACTCCATCCCGCTCGAGCCTCACTACCGGGCGGCCCGCCAGGCCGGGCGGGTGGAGGAGGAGCCCTGGGACGAAGGCTTGCTCCTGCTCGGGCTGCAAGCGGCTGCCTGGCGCCTCCCGTTCCTGCCGTCGCGCGTCGGCCTCGGGTCCGACCTCCTCCGCCTGAATGCCCGTCTCTCGACGGTCCGCTCGCCCTTCGACGACGGCGAGGAGCTCGTGGCGGCGCCGGCTCTCGAGCTCGACGTCGCCCTCTGCCATCTCAACGTCGGCGACGCCGGCGGCAATGCCGCCTTCCTCGGCCCCGACTTGTACTTCGACGACCTCTTCCTGCGAGCTGCCCGGCGCCGTTTCGTCTCGGTCGAGCGCGTCGTGCCGACGGCCGAGCTGCTGAGCGTCGCTCAGACCGAGCAGCGGATGCGCGTCAACCGGACGATGGTCGACGGCGTCGTAGAGCGGGCGGGCGGGGCGCACTTCACCTCGTGCGAACCGGAGTACCGCCGCGACGAGGCGTTCCAGCAGCGCTATGCCACCTCCGCACGCACGCCCGACGACTGGGCGGCCTTTCGGGCGGACTGGCTGGACGTGAGCGAGAGCGACTACCAGGCGCGCCGGGTGGCTCTGTCGTGAGCAACGAGGGCAAGGCGCCGCAGCGAGCGACCCGCGCCGAGGTCTGTGTCGTCGCCGTTGCCGAGTGCTTCCGCGGCGACGGCGAGATCCTCGCCAACCCGATCGGGACGATTCCCATGATCGGCGGCCGTCTCGCCCGGGCGACGTTCGAGCCCGACCTCGTCATGACCGACGGCGAGGCCGCCCTCGTCCGCAACGACGAGGCCTTCGAGTTCCCCGGCGGCACGGTGCTCGAGGCCTACAACCCGTACCGGGCAATGTTCGACATGGTGTGGTCGGGCAAGCGGCACGTCATCATGAGCGGCAGCCAGCTCGACGCCTACGGCAACCACAACTTCGCCGCCATCGGGAGCGACTACGGGGCTCCCCGTGTGCAGCTCCTCGGGTTTCGGGGGGCGCCGGGCAACACGATCCAGAACACGACGTCGTACTGGATACCCAGCCACTCGAGGCAAGTCTTCGTGGAGCACGTCGACGTCGTCACGGGCATCGGTTGCGACCGGGCCGCCGAGCTCGGGGCGGCCGCCCGCTACTTCTCGCTGCGACGTGTCGTGACGAACCTCTGCGTGATGGACTTCGGCGGTCCGGCCCACCGCCTCCGCCTGGTCTCCCTGCATCCCGGTGTCAGCCTCGAGGACGTCGTGGCGGCGACCGGCTTCGAGCTGGCGCTCGCCGAGCCGGTCGTGGCTTCCCGCCCGCCCGATGCCCACGAGCTGCGGCTCATCCGAGACGTCATCGACCCCGGTGGCCTGCGGGAACGGGAAGTGCCGGAGACGGCGAGCGCCTGATTCAGTCGGCCGACTCCACGTAGCGGGCGAGGAGGTCGTCGGTCTGGGCGCTCGGCAGGGAGCTGCCGCCGTCGACGACGATGTTGGCGCCCGTCACATAGGAGGCAAGGTCAGAAGCGAGAAACGCCACCACGTTCGCCACCTCGACCGCACTGCCCACTCGCTTCAGTGGGATGCGGGCCTCGATGCGCCTTCGCACGGCGGGCTCGCGCAGGAGCGGCCGCGTGAGCGGTGTCTCGATCACCGCCGGCGACACGCAGTTCACGCGGATGTCAGGGGCGTACTCGAGGGCGGCGTTCGAAGTGAGGGCGATGACGCCCGCCTTGGCGGCCGAATAGGGGCCCTCGCCTCGTGTGGGTCTGATGCCGCTCAGCGAGGACACGTTGACGATGGCGCCGCCGCCGCTGGCGCGCAGGCGCAGCACCCCGGCGCGGATGCCGTGGAACACACCGCTCAAGTTGACGGCGAGCAGGCGGTCCCACTCCTCGTCGGAGTAGCGGTGCAGCGCCTTGACGGCGCCTGCGCCGGCGTTGTTGACGACGATGTCGAGACCGCCGAATTCGGAACACGCCCGTTCGAAGGCTGTTTCGACGGCGGCGGAGTCGGCAACGTCTGCCTCGAGGGCGATGGCACCCGATCCGGCGAGATCGCCGGCGGTCGCCTCGGCGGCGGCCATGTCGAGCTCGAGGACGGCGACGCGCGCCCCGGCCGCAGCCAAGGTCTCGGCGATGGCTCGCCCGATGCCCGAGCCACCGCCGGTCACGATGGCGCGCCGAGCCTGCAAAAGGTTGGCGATCATGCGCCGAGGCGCTTTCGCAGCTCGAACTTGAGGACCTTGCCGCTGGCGTTGAGGGGGAGGGCGTCCACGACGTGGACGGCCCGTGGTGCCTTGTAGTTCGCCATGTGGGAGCGCGCCCAGGCGACGATCTCGGTCCCGTCGAGGATCTGCCCGGGCTTTGCGACGACGAAGGCGACGCCGACCTCGCCGAGCCGTTCGTCGGGCACGCCCACGACGGCGGCCTGCGAGATGTCCCCGTGCCCGAGCAGGAGGTTCTCGATCTCGGCCGGATAGGCGTTGAAGCCGCCGACGATGAACATGTCCTTCATCCGGTCGGTGATCCGCAGGTTGCCGCTTTCGTCGAGCACGCCGATGTCGCCGGTGTGGAGCCACCCGTCGGCGTCGATGGTGGCTGCCGTCTGCTCGTCCTCCTCGAAGTAGCCCTGCGTCACGTTGTAACCCCGGCACACCACCTCGCCGGGGCAGCCCGCTGGAAGAGCGGTGCCGTCCGGTGCGACGACGGCCACCTCGACCCCCTCGATGGCGCGACCGGACGTCGTGGCGATCGTTTCGAGGTCGTCGTCGGGCGTCGTCGCCGTCACGAAGCCGGTGGCCTCGGTGAGCCCGTACGCCGTCAGCACGACGTCGAAGCCGAGGCTGTCCCGCATGCGCCGCACGAGGTCCACCGGGATGACGGCGGCGCCCGTGACGGCGAGCCGCAGTGAGGAGAGGTCGGTGGCGGCGAGGCCGTCGTGGTCGAGCAGTGTCTGGTAGAGCGCGGGAGGGCCCGGCAGGACCGTGACCGCCTCCGTGGCGATCCGCTCCAGCACGACGCTCACGTCGAAGATCGGCACCGTGACGATCGTGGCGCCCGTCAGCAGGCAGGCGAGGATGCCCGCCTTGTAGCCGAAGCTGTGGAACATCGGGTTGACGAGGAGGTAGCGGTCGCCTTCGCGAAGGCCGACGATCCGGCTCCACTCGGCGAAGGCCCGGATCGACTGGCCGTGCGTCGCCACGACGCCCTTCGGCGAACCCGTCGTGCCCGAGGTGAAGATCACGTCCGAGACGTCGTCCGGTCCGAGGTGCTCGAGGCGGTGGCGGACGACCTCGTCGTCGCCGGCGCCGCCGGCGGCGAGGAAGGCGCCCCAGGAGACGGTCTTGCCGGCGAGGGCGCCATTGGCGAGGGCGCCATTGGCGAGGGCGCCACCGGGCTGCTCGGGCGTGCCGCCACGGTCCGCCGGCGGCGGCGGCTCGTCGCCGAGCAGGACGAGGCACTGCAGGTGGGGAAGATGCTCGGAGGCGAGCAGCGACGGGTAGTCAACGCCGAGGAAGCCGGCGACCGTCACGAGCACCTTGGCCCGGCTGCGGTTGAGGATGTAGGCGGCTTCGGAGCCTCGAAACCGGGTGTTGAGCGGGACGACGGCGGCCCCGGCCGACTGCAGGCCGAGCAGCGCCACCACCCACTCGTAGGAGTTCGGCGCCCAGATGGCGACGCGGTCGCCCGCCTGCACGCCGGCGTGGACGAAGGCCCGGGCGGCCGCCGCGGCGTCCGACCACAGCTCCTCGAAGCTGTGGCGGGCGCTGCCGTCGACGACGGCTTCCGCCGTGGCGAAGCGGCGGGCCGCCTCGCCGGCAACATCGGGGATGCTCCGTCGCGGCGCCTTGTCCGAGGGGCTCGCCGGCCGGCTCGAGACCTGGCTCACGGTGCCCCGTAGACCGGCACAGGCGTGGGCGATCGCTCGAGAAGGGCGTGGACCGTGCCGGCCAGCTCGGCGACGTCGTAGCGCCGGCCGACGTCGCGGCTGGCGGCGCGTTGCCAGCCGTCCATGACCGTAAGGCGCCCACCCTCGATCTCGAAGACCCTGCCCGTGACGGCCGAGGACTCCGTCGAGCAGAGCCAGGCGACGAGCGGCGACACGTTCTCGGGGGCCATGGCGTCGAAGTCCTCCGGGTCCTGAGGGGCGCCCATCGCCTCGGCGAACGCGGTCTCGGTCATACGGGTGCGGGCGGAGGGCGCGATGGCGTTCACCGTCACGCCATAGCGGGCGAGCTCGGCCGCTTGCACGAGGGTGAGGCCGACGATGGCCGCCTTGGCGGCCGAGTAGGCGCCCTGGCCGACCGAGCCGAGCAAGCCGGCACCGGAGGAGGTGTTGACGATGCGTCCCTGCGCGGGGGCGCCCGTTTTCTTGGCGATTTCGCGCCAGTGCTGGGCGGCGTGGCGGGACAGGCAGAAGTGGCCCTTCAGGTGGACGGCGATGACGGCATCCCACTCGTGCTCGGAGGTGTTGACGAACATGCGGTCGCGCACGATGCCGGCGTTGTTGACGACGGCGTCCAGCCGCTCGTAGCTGTCGAGGGCGGCCTGCAGGATCCGCCGGGCGCCCTCGAAGTCGGCGACGTCGTCGTGACTGCAGACGGCCCTGCCACCGCCGGCGCGGATCTCCGCCACGACGTCGTCCGCCGGCGAGGACGGGGAGGCGGTGCCGTCAGGCCCGCCGTCGAGCGAGACGCCGAGGTCGTTCACGACGACGAGGGCGCCGTGGCGGGCGAGCTCGAGGGCGTGGGCGCGCCCGAGGCCGCGTCCGGCACCCGTGACGATGACGACTCTGCCGGCGAGCGACGACGTGCACTGCTCCATCGGGTGACCCGTCACCCCCGGAGCGTGTCACGCCGCAGCGTGGCTCGCCACCTCTGCGGCGAGCATCTATCGTCCCGGCCAGCACGAGGGAGTGGAGGAACCGGAGCCCCATGAGCCAGTACCCGCCGCCGCACAATCTGCTGGAAGGAAAGACGGTGGTCGTCACGGCGGCGGCCGGCACGGGCATCGGGTACGCCACGGCGAAGCGCTGCGTGGAAGAAGGAGGTCGCGTCGTGTTGAGCGATGCCCACGAGCGGCGGCTCGGCGAGGCAGCCGAGCGGCTCGGCGTTCCCGGCGTCGTCTGCGACGTGACCGACCAGGCGAGCGTCGACGCCCTCTTCGAGCGTTGCGTGCAGGAGCTCGGCCGTATCGACGTGCTCGTGAACAACGCCGGCCTCGGTGGCACGGTCGAGCTCGTCGAGATGACGGACGAGCAGTGGCTGAAGGTGATCGACGTCACGCTGACGGGGACGTTTCGCTGCACGCGGGCGGCCCTGCGCCTCATGAGGGCCGCCGGCGGCGGCGTCATCGTCAACAACGCCTCCGTGCTCGGCTGGCGGGCGCAGGCCGGTCAGGCCCACTACTCGGCGGCGAAGGCGGGCGTGATGGCGCTCACGCGGAGCGCCGCTCTCGAGGCGGCACCCCACGGCATCCGCGTCAACGCCGTGGCTCCCTCCCTCGCCATGCACCCCTTCCTGTCCAAGGTCATCTCCGAGGACGTGCTGGCCGAGCTCGCCTCCCGCGAAGCTTTCGGACGGGCAGCCGAGCCCTGGGAGGTGGCAAACGTCATCGTCTTCCTCGCGAGCGACTACTCCTCCTACCTGACCGGTGAGGTCGTGAGCGTCAGCAGCCAACACCCGTAGCCGTCTCACTCGCCGTGGGCGCCGGTCGCCGGCCGGGAGGCGGGGCCGTCCGGGGCAGTCAGCGCACCTCTGCGGTGAGCTCGCGGAACAGCGAGGGGCGCCCGAGCCGGATGGCCAGCAGGCTGAGGGCGAGGAGGGCGGCCGCGCCGACGGTGGTGTGCGGGAGCCCGAAACGGTCGGCGAGAGGCCCCTGCGCCAGCGACCCGATGGGGTAGGCGACACCGAGGGCGACGAGGTAGATGCTGAGGACTCGCCCCCGGTACTGCAGCGGTGCCCGCAACTGCACGACGGTCGAGAGACCCGAGAGGACGCCGATGTACACGAGCCCGACGAGGAAGAGCGTGACGGCAGCCGACGACAGCGCCGGTGACACGTCGTAGCCGACGAGTGCAGGCGTCAGCACGCAGAGGGCTGCGACAAGGACGCGACCGCGGCCGAAACGCTCCGCCAACGGTGCCATGAGCAGCGCTCCGACGACGGCACCGACGCCTTGCGCCGTCGTGAGGACGGCCGTGGCGGAGGCGACGGACCGGGCGGGGCCGTGCGGGTGAGCGAGGTCGACGAGGCGATGGGCGACCGCCGGCACGAGGGCGATGAACGGCGAGGCGAGCACGCCCACGACGGCGATGAGGACGATGGCGGCCCAGCAGCCGGGCTCGGCGCGAGCCGCCCGGAAGCCCTCCTTGAGCGAGGTACCGAGCGGCGTCCGGTCGTCGCGACCGGGAGGCGGTGCGAGGCGCACGAAGATGAGAGCGCCGACGACAGCGAGAAACGAGACGGCATTGGCGACAAAGGCCATTGGATAGCCGAAGGCTACGATGGCGGCGCCGGCGAGGGCCGGGCCGACGACCCGGCCGAGATTGAACTGCGCCGAGTTGAGCGACGAGGCGGCGAGGAACTCGTTACGGGGTACGAGGTCCGGCAAGATCGCCTGCTGGAACGGGCCCGTGACAGCACTCACGGATCCCTGGGCGGTCACGAGGAGGGTGAGCACGAGCGGCCCGTAGTCGTGTTCCGCCACGAGCAGGGCGATCACGAGGGCGACGGCAGCTGCCACGACGTTGCCGGCGATGAGCACGGCCCGCCGGGGGAGCCGGTCGGCGAGCGCCCCACCGATGGGGGAGAGGACCCCGATCGGGAGGAAGCCGCCGGCGGCGACGGCCACGACCCAGAGGGCGCTGCCGGTATGGGCGGCAATGAGGGCGCCAACGGCGACGGTCTGCATCCACGACCCGACGTTCGAGATGAAGCCGCCCCACCACAAAAGGGCGTAGTTGCGGTGCCGGAAGGGTCGCAGCGACGAGAAACCCCCTCGCCTGGCGAGGGTCGGGCTCGCCTCCGGCGGGAGGGCGCCGGCGGCCTCGGCGGCCGGCGTCGCGTGATCCGAGGGGGTCGCCGCACCGCCTTCGATGCCGGCGGGAACGGCGGCGCTCGAGACCGTCTCATGGCGCGCGCGCTCCGCTCGAGCCCTCCGTGTCACCTCACGAGGCTACGGCCGCCGGCGCCGTGGGCGACGCCCCCGCTACGGCCGTCGCCCTGAGGAGGCGGGGGGTTGTTGCGCCCCGCCCTCGAGAGCGTCATAGGTGACCCCTGTCGCTTTGACGGAGGCGGCCCAGAGGCGGCGACCGACGGTGGGCTGCATGGAGCGGGTTTCGATGCGGTCGCGCTTCGGGTAGCCGCGCACGCCGCCGGCGGGGCCGTACAGCTCACCGCTCCTGACCCCTGGCGCCGTGGCGGCGTACAGCTGCGGCCAGGCGCCGGCGTAGGCGGGCTGGGCGAAGACCGTGTTGCCGATGGCGTAGGAAGCGTTCTGCAACACGTTCGTGCCCCTCTGGAGGTTCGTGGCGGCGTAGCCGGGATGGGCCGCCACGGCGATTGTCTCGGCTCGGGCGGCGCTCAGGCGCCTGGAGAGCTCGACGGCAAAGACGAGATCGGCCAGCTTCGATTGGCCGTAGGCCGTCCAACGCCCGTAACGGGCACGGCCGTGCAGGTCGTCGAAGTCGAGCCGGCCGATGCGGCGGGCCTGGCTCGTGACCGTCACGATGCGGCTGCCCGGCACGTCGATCATGGCCGGCAGGAGGAGTCCGGCGAGGGCGAAGTGACCGAGGTAGTTCGTGGCGAACTGCATCTCGAAGCCGTCCGCCGTCTCGGCTCTCGGGATGGCCATCACGCCGGCGTTGGCGACGAGGACGTCGACGCTGCCGTGGGCCGCCCGGATGCGGGCGGCCGCCTCGCCGACAGAGGCGAGGGAGGCGAGGTCGAGGAGGACCGGCTCGACATCGGCCTCAGGGTGCCGCTTGCGGACCTCGGCGATGGCAGCCTGCAGCCGATCGATGTTGCGCGAGGCCATGACGACCGTGCTGCCGTGGGCCGCCAGCGCTGCCGCCGTCTCGAGCCCGAGGCCGCTGTTGGCGCCCGTCACGACGGCGGTACGACCTGACTGGTCGGGGATATCGTCCGCAGTCCAACGCGCCATCGAGGCAATGTTGCCCGACGGGAGGTGCCGGCGCACTCCCGGGCGGTCGTAGCGATGGCGAGACCCCTGGGCGTTTCATAGGCTGGCGCCATGATCAGCGACGCCGCCCAACAGTTCCATGCCGTTCTCGCCGCCCTGCCGGTGAGCGAGACGCCGCCACCGATCGAGGACGCACGGGTGGCGAGCGAGGGCTGGGCCATCGCCACCGGCGAGCCGGCGGGCGTCACCTACGAGGCGGTCGACGCCGGCGGCGTCCCCGCCGAGTGGGCGATCCCGCCGGGAGCGGCCGCCGACGGCGTCCTCCTCTACCTCCACGGCGGCGGCTACTCGATCGGTTCGATCGCCTCGCATCGCAAGCTCGTCGGTCACCTCGCCAAGGCGTCCGGCCTGCGAGGGCTCTCCCTCGAATACCGCCTGGCTCCCGAGAACCCGTTCCCGGCAGCCCTCGATGACGCCGTCACGGCCTACGCGTGGCTGTTGCGAGAGGGCTTTCCGGCCAGCCGTATCGGCATCGGCGGCGACTCTGCCGGTGGGGGACTCGCCCTCGCCACGGCCCTTGCGGTGCGGGAGCGTGGCCTGCCGGCGCCCGGCGGCCTCGCCCTGTTGTCGCCCTGGACCGATCTCGCCTCGACGGGTGAGTCGCTCACGAGCAACATCGGACGGGATCTGCTCTTCCGCCAGGTACGGGAAGAGGAGGATCCCCAGGTCGCCTGGTATGCCGGCGACAACGACGTCAAGAACCCCCTCATCTCGCCTCTCTACGCGGAGTTCACGGGCTTCCCGCCCTTCATCGTGCACGTCGGCGGCGACGAGCTGCTGCTCGATGACTCGACGCGCCTCGCCGAGCGGGCCTCGGCGGCCGGCTGTGACGCCACCATCGAGGTCTGGCCGGAGATGCAGCACGTCTTCCAGATCGCGGCCGGCAACGTGCCCGAGTCGGACTCGTCGGTCGCCAAGCTCGGCTCCTGGCTCTCTAATCGGTTGCAGGGTTGAAGGACCTGATGCCCTGCCCGAACTGCGGCGTCGAGAACTTGCCGGGTGACAGGTTCTGCCTCGAATGCGGCAAATCGCTGGCGATCGCTTGCCCGAGCTGTGGAACGGCCCTTCCATCACACGCCAAGTTCTGCAGTCAGTGCGGGGCGACGCTGGCGACGACGGGATCACCGGCTGCCGTTGGCCCCGCGCTGAGCGTTCCGCTCGCGGCTGGCCCGGCGGCGATCTCGACAACCGAGCTGCGCCACGTCTCGGTGCTGTTCTGCGACCTTGT
>Ga0181523_10003695_pt1 | contig 13778 bp, 14 predicted proteins | sample PEATcosm2014_Bin_43_FD_119752 | JGI IMG/M metagenome (GOLD analysis project Ga0181523, IMG submission 119752) | Peatland microbial communities from MTU Mesocosm Facility, Houghton, MI, USA - PEATcosm2014_Bin05_30_metaG | ecosystem: Environmental > Terrestrial > Soil > Wetlands > Peat | place... | reverse complement strand
TCGCTCAATCTGGCGGCGGTCTGGAAACTGCCGGTCGTCTTCGTCTGCGAGAACAACGGCTTCGGCGAATTCACTCCGGCGGCGACCGTCACGTCGGTGCGGGATATCGCGCAACGGGCGCAGTCCTACGGGATCCCCGGGCTGATTATCAACGGCAACGACGTCGTCGAAGTCTATCGCTACGCGAGTGAAGCGGCGGCCCGGGCGCGCGCCGGTGAAGGCCCGACCCTACTTGAATGCAAGACCTATCGATGGGAAGGGCATGTGGTCGGTGAGGCGGCCTTCCTCGGCGCGGCAGCCTATCGCGAGCAGGCGGAAATCGACGAATGGAAGAAGCGCTGTCCGCTGATCCGCTTCCAGAAGTTTGCCGCCGAATCAGGGCGAATCGGCGCCGCCGAACTCAGGAAAATCGAAGAAGAAACGGCCGCCGAGCTCGAGGCGGCGGTGGCCTTCGCGCGCGAAAGCCCGCTGCCCGATCCGTCCGAAGTCACCGACGATGTGTACGCATGAGCACCTTCGGCGAAACAAAGAACCGGGATTCCCTTCGAGGGACTCAGGGCAGGCTTTCGTTGCGCGAGTTTTTCATGAGCGGCGTCAAGGACGCGCCGCTCTTTGATGGCTTCACTCAGAATGACAATGCTACTTTTTGTCACAATAAGCCCTTTTGTCATCCTGAGCCGGCGAGCATCGCGAGCCGTGTCGAAGGACCTACGCGAAGCGATTCTGAAGGATTCACTTGTGCAGAGGTTCCTTAGGCGACGCGCGGCTAGAATAAAGAGGAACTCACCATGGCGATGACCACTTATGTCCAGGCGATCAATCAGGCGCTCTTCGAAGAGATGGAGCGTGACCCGCTCACCTTCGTGATGGGCGAGGACGTCATCCTGAGTGTCTTCGGCGCGACCAAGGGACTGTTCGAGAAGTTCGGTCCCGTGCGCGTGCGCAACACGCCGATTGCGGAGGCGGGCTTCGTCGGTGCGGCGGTGGGCGCGGCGATGGCCGGGGTGCGGCCGATCTGCGAGGTCGAATTCGCGAGCTTCTTCTACTGCGCGTTCGATCAGGTGTGCAATCAGGCGGCCAAGCTGCGCTACATGTCGGGCGGCCAGGCCCGGATGCCGATCACTTTCCGCACGGTGTACGGCGCGATGGGTGGCGCCGCGGCGCAGCATTCGGAAACCGTGTACGCACAGTTCCTGAGCGTGCCGGGGCTCAAGATCGTCGTGCCGTCGGGGCCCTCCGACGTCAAAGGGCTGCTCAAGAGCGCGATCCGCGACGACAATCCCGTGATCGTCTTCGAGCATGGCGGGCTGGGGCGCCTGCGCGAGGAGATTCCCGCGGGCGATCATCTCGTGCCGCTCGGCAAGGCGGCGGTCAAACGCCCGGGCGATAACGTCACGCTGGTCGCGATCGGGGCGATGGTGACGAAGGCGCTCAAGGTTGCCGACAAGCTCGCCAAGGAAAATATCAGCGTGGAAGTCGTCGACCCGCGGACCCTCGTGCCGCTCGACGAGGAGACCATCCTGAGCTCGGTGGCGAAGACCAACCGCGCCGTAATCGCGGACGAGGGTCATCTGCGCGGCGGTGCCGCCACCGATATCGCCGCGATGATCGGCGAGAAGGGATTCGACTTCCTTGACGGTCCGGTCAAACGGGTGACTTCCCTCGATGTGCCGATCCCTTTCAGCCCGCCGCTGGAAAAAGCCGCGATCGCGGACGAAGCGCGGATCGAAGCGGCTATCCGGGAAGCGGTGGGACATTAAGCGCGGCGCACAGCCGTCAGGTTAACAATGATCGGGTCGGAACCTGCGAACACCTGAGCAACGATGCCAATCGAAGTTACGATGCCGAAATTCGGCCTCACGATGCATGAGGGTACGCTCCAGCGCTACTTCAAGGCGGCGGGGGAAGCCGTCAAGGCCGGCGAGCCGATCTACGAAGTCGAAACCGAAAAGGTGCTCTACGAGGTCGAGGCTCCGGGGTCGGGTGTGCTGGCGCTCTGGATTCATCCGGAGGGCGACACGGTCGAATGCGGCGGACTGGTCGCGCTAATCGCGACGCCGGGTGAGGACGCGGCGGCGCTCGCGGCGCAACATGGTGTGAGCGGGGCGGTAGCGCAATCGCGTCCCGGGGAGGCCGAGGGGGGCGCGCCGTCCGGCGCGCCCCCCTCGGCCTCCCCAGTCGTGGCGCCGGCGGCGCCCGACGGGCGCCGCCTCGCGAGCCCGGTCGCGCGCAAGCTCGCGAGCGAGCTCGGGGTCGACCTTGCGCGCGTGACCGGCACCGGCCCCGGTGGCCGGGTCACGCGCGAGGACGTCGAGCGCGCCGCGCAAGGCGGCGCGAGTACGCCGTCCGCATTGCCGCTGGCCGGGGCGACGGCGGCTGGCGCCGCCGTCGCCGCGGCCAGCACAAAGCCGCGCGTCCGCACCTTGCCGATGCGCGGGATCCGCAAGACGATCGCGGCGCGGATGCAGCAAAGTCTTCGCGAAACCGCCCAGCTTACGATCAGCACGGAGGCTGACGTCAGCGCCGCGGTGGAGCTGCGCGGGCGGCTCACGCGGGAGTTCGATTTCACCTACACCGACCTGCTGATCCACGCGGCCGCACGGGCGCTCATCCGCCATCCGCGGATGAATGCGCGGCTCGTCGACGACGCGATCAATGAAAATGCCGAAGTCAACGTGGGGATGGCCGTAGCGCTCGACGAGGGGCTGATCGTGCCGGTGGTGCGCGCGGCCGATCGCAAGAGCCTGCGCGAAATCGCGCAGGAAACGACCGAGTTGGCCGCGCGTGCGCGCGCCGGCAAGCTTACTCTTGACGAGGTGAGCGGCGGCACCTTCACGATCACCAATCTCGGCGGCTTCGGGGTCGACGTTTTTACCCCTATCCTGAACCTCGGCGAGGTGGGCATCCTCGGGGTTGGCCGGATCATCGAGAAACCGGCGATCTATCGCGGCGAAATCGCGAAGCGCTCGATGCTCGCGCTGTCGCTGACCTTCGATCATCGTATAATCGACGGCGCGCCAGCCGCGGCCTTTCTGCAAACGGTTATCGATGTATTCAACTACGGCGATCGCTAGCTCGTTGCGCCGCGCCGTCGTCCTTATCCCGTATGCGATTGCCGCGCTGATGGTCGCGTCGGCGGTGTCGTCCACGCCGGCCGAGGCCAGGGAGCATCGTCACGGCGACGGCCTGACCGAAGCGGCGCCGCCCCCCAAACCGATCGCTTACGACAAGCTGACGAGCGAAGCCGTCGATCTCCTGAGCCAGGAGATTCGCATCAATACGACCAATCCGCCCGGCGACGAGCTGCCGCTGGCGAAACTGCTCAAGGAGAAATTTCTCTCCGACGGCATCCCGGCGACCGTCTGGGAACCACGTCCCGGGCGGGGAATTGTTGCCGCGCGTTTGCTCGGCTCGGGGCGCCACAATCAGGCGCTGGTCCTGCTGAACCATCTTGACGTGGTCGCGGCGAATCCCAAAGAATGGCAGGTGCCGCCCTTTGCCGGACAGGTCAAGGACGGCGCTATCTGGGGCCGCGGCGCGATTGACGACAAGGGTCCCGGCGTGATCGAACTGATGGCGATGCTGGCAATCAAACGCGCCGGCCTGCTGCTCGATCGTGACGTCATCTTTATCGCGACCGGGGACGAAGAAGAGGGCGGACGCAATGGCGCGGGCTGGATGGTCGATCACGAGGCGGACGTTTTTGCCGACGCCGGTTATCTGCTCAATGAAGGCGGCGGAATCACGGCGCTGTCCAACGGCCGGCGCTACTACGGCGTTGCGCTTACCGAGAAGACGCCGCTCTGGCTCCGGCTGACGGCGCAGGGGGCCGAGGGTCACGCGGCGGCGCCCCCCGCCGAGACCGCGATCACGCACCTGGTCGCGGCGCTCGACCGCCTGATTGCCTACCGGCCGCAAATCCGCATCATCGATCCGGTGCGCGACTACTTCAAGGCGATCGGCGAACTCGAGGACGGGCCGCCGCAGTTGCGCAACTTGCCGCATGCGTTGCGCGATGATCCGGATTTCGCGCGAAAATTCGTCGCCGTCCCGCGCAACAACGCGCTCGTCCGCGACACCTTCACGCCGACCGTGCTCAGCGGCAGTCCCAGGACCGATATCATCCCCGCCAGCGCCGCCGCCGAGATCGACGGCTGCCTGTTGCCGGGCGACGACCCGCAGGAGGTCATCGCCAACCTGCGCAAGGTTATCGCGGACGATTCGATCCGGATTGACGTGATCCTTAATTTCGCCGCCGCTTCCTCGCCGCGCAAATCCCGGCTCATGACCGCGATCGGCCAGGTGGCCGAAGCCGACGACGCGCGGGTGGTGCCGGGAATGATTCCGGGCTTTACCGATAGTCACTATTTCCGTCAAAAAGGACTGATCGCCTACGGCTTTATTCCGCTCGAGCTCACGCCCGCGGAAGAAAAAGGTTTTCACGGGAGCAACGAACATCTTCCGGTCAGGGCGCTCGGCGCCGGGATCAAGCGGATGGTGGCGTTGCTCAAGGCGATGGGCGGTCTATAAATCAAGCGCGAAGTTGGAGGATCAGATCATGACGAACGCACTCGAGGGGAAAGCGGCGCTAATCACCGGATGTGGCAGCGGGATCGGCCGCGCGGCCTCTTTGGCGTTTGCGCGCGAAGGGGCGCTCGTGACTTGCGCGGACATCGATCAGAGCGGCGGCGAGGCCACGGTCGCGATGATTCGCGACGCCAAGGGCACCGCGGATTTCGTCCGGACCGACGTTACCGACGCGAACCAGGTCCAGGCGCTCATCAACCGGATCGTCAGCACGCACGGCCGTCTCGACTGTGCATACAACAACGCCGGGATCGAAGGCGAGGTGATGGAAGTGCACGAAGCCTCCGAGCGCAACTTCGATCGGCTGATGGCGGTCAACGTCAAGGGCGTCTGGCTGTGCATGAAGTACGAGATCCGCCAGATGCTCAAGCAGGGCGCGGGCGCGATCGTGAACACCGCCTCGGTCGCGGGGCTGGCGGGCTTTCCGGCGCTCGCGCTTTACGTCGCGAGCAAGCACGCGGTGGTCGGACTGACCAAGAGTGCCGCGATCGAGTGCGGCCAAAGCGGGATCCGGATCAACGCGGTCTGTCCGGGCCCGGTCGATACCCCGATGATGGAGCGGATCACGCACAACGAGGGGCGGCCCGGGCGCGCGGAGTTCGAGGCGGTGGTCCCGATGCGCCGTTATGCGAACCCCAACGAGATCGCCAACACGGTCGTCTGGCTGTGCTCGGACCAGGCCTCTTACGTCACCGGCGTAAGCATGCCGGTTGACGGTGGACTGTTCGCCTCCTGAGCGCGGCGCGGCCGGGCGCGCCTAGTGGGCCGCGAACTCCGGCATGATCTCCTTGACCAGCAGGTCGCCCGATTCGGCTGATGATGGGAACACGATGTAGTAGGTCGTGCCGAACTCCTCGATTCGCGCGCGGAGCTCGCGGCGCACTTCGTCTGGCGTGCCGATCAGCAGCACGGGCGAATTGCGCGCCGCCTCGACGTTCGGGAAACCCATACCGGCTGCGGTTCGGGCCAGCGCCGCTTCGACGTCGCTCTTGCTGCGCGCCAGCGTGACCATACAGATGCCGCTGAGCTCGACCGCCTCCGGCGCGCGTCCCGCCGCGTTCTGGAACTGCCGCAGCATGGTAATCCGCCGTTTGAGCTCGGCCTTGTCGAATTTCACCGCCGCCGCGGGGTCCTGCACGAAATCCTTGCCGTTGACGATCGGCGGAATCAGATTGACGAGCTGTGCTTCGGCGGCGACCAGTTCGAGGATCTTCTTGCCGGAGCCGCCGATCATGATCGGGGGATGCGGTTTTTGCACCGGGCGCGGATTATTGTAAGCCTTCGCGACCGAAAAATAGCGGCCGTGATAGGTCGGCTCGTCCTGCGTCCACATCGCCTTGAGCAGTTTGATCGCGTCGCCGAGCTGATCGATCCGTTCGAGGTTCCCCGGATATGGGTAGCTGTGCGCGTCGTATTCCGAGCGTTGCCAGCCAGCGCCCAGCCCCATGATGAGGCGGCCGTTGCTCAGATGGTCCAGGGTCGACGCAATCTTCGCGAGCATCGGCGGTGTCCGGAACGACATCGCGGTCACGGTCGGGGTGAGCCGTACCTTGCTGGTGATCGTCGCGAGCGCGCTTAAGGTCGAAAAGCATTCGAGCTGCGGGGTCTGCGGTGATCCCAGGGGCGAGAAAAAATGGTCGTTGATCGAAATCGAGTAGAAGCCGTTGGCGTCGGCCCACAAGGCGGCCTTGCGCGCCTCGGGGAAGTCGCCGGTCGGCAGAAACAGGCCGAACTTTATACTGTGCATCGCAGCCGATCCTCCTGACGCGCGGGGCCTGAGCTGGCGCACCGCGTCGTGGCAGCCATCTCTTTAACTGACGCCGGCGGCCGTGACCAGAGCCGGCGCGGCGCCCGCCCGGTCAGTGGTGAAAGTCGGCGTGCCAGGTTCCGACGCTATGCGGCCTTGGGCCGGTGAGGAAGGTGCGGCCCGTGATCGTCAGATTGTCAGGATCGACCAGGGTCGCAACTTCTTCGTCAACCACGGTCGCCGGGCTGGATTGCGGGAATTGCACGAGCGAAGCCGCGGTCAGGTTCAAGGTCAACGTGCCGCGTGAATAGATCTGGTTGGCGGTAACCGCGTAGACGCCGGTTTTTTCAACCGTGACTTGCGCACCGTGCGAGCCCAGATTCAGGAAACCCAGCACGGTGTCCAGCATGCGATATCTGGGGGTCAGTTCCAGCGTGAATTCCTGGGTCTGAATCCCGGTCGGCATATAACATTTGGTGACCTGGCGCAGCCGGTACAGGGAAGCGACGTCGGGGGCTGGCAGCACCTTATCAAACTTCCGCGGGTTGCCGACCCAGCAGCCGAAAAAGGCGGTCGGGATTTGCGGCTGTACGAGGGGTGGCGCAAGCGGGGGAATCTTGAGATCCGTCAGTTTCGGCAGCTCCAGGTGGTGCGCGCCGGCAGGCGCCGTCGGGAACACGGGTTCACCGGTCAGCGCCGCGGAATCAAGCAGAACCAGGAGCGAACACGCGATGATCATCATTAAAGTCATGCTGGGATTGTCGGATTGACCCGCGGCGGCGCAGAGCCAGAATTCACAAGCCGCAACCGGAACGCAAGCGCTGCGTCATATACTCGGGTGAACGGGTCGTTTGGTTCTTGTGAAATGGCTTGCTAATGATCCACGGAACAAAAATGCCTTGGTGGTCATCCGGATTGCTGCAATCAACTACGCGCCTCGTGCCCCGCATCCGCATCGAACTGTTCGCCATAGTTTTGCTCGGCCTGGCCGCGTTGACCGTCGGGATGAGCGAAGCACCGCTGGTCGACTGGGACGAGGCGACGTACGCGGAGGTCGCGCATGAGGCGGTTGGCAGCGGCAGCTATCTGCATTTAACGTGGAACGGCGATCCTTATCTGAAGAAGCCGCCCCTGCTGTTCTGGATGGTGATGGGGTCCTTCCGCACCTTCGGTGAGAGCGCCTGGGCGGCGCGCCTGCCGTCGGTCGCGGCCGGAATCGGGACATTGTTGCTGCTCTATTTTTCAGCGGCCGCGGTCGTCGGGCGGCTCGGCGGATTGTTCGCTGGATTGCTGCCGTTGGGCTTTTATTTTTTTATCGCGCGCGGTGGCCGCGAATGCGCCACCGACGGTCCTCTGGTCTTCTTCAGCACGCTCGCGGTGTTTGCGCTGACTAGGGCGCGGACCGACCGGCGCTGGCTGCCGGTGATCGGGATGGCCAGCGGTCTGGCAATCCTCAGCAAGGGCGTCGCAGGGTTGCTTCCGCTGGGCGTGACCGCGCTGACGGTTGTGCTCGTTCCGGGCTTCGATGCGGTGGGCTTCGCGGGCCTGACGCTGGTTGCCGGGTTGACCCTGGCCGTGATCGCACCCTGGTTGATCTACGAACTGGGCGCCAACGGGCCGCTCTTCTGGGAGGTCTTCATCAAGCAGGAGACCCTGTTCAGAGTCGCCTCGCATATCGAGCTCCAGCGCCAAACGGCGGCGGCGACCCTGCCAACCTTTTTCCGTGAAGTGCGCTACTTGTGGGTGGTGGCGCTGCCCCTCGGCGGCCTGATCGCCGCGGCGGTGAAACGCGGCTCGCGCCTGAGCCTCCGCCAACTACCCCCCGCGGTGCTGGTGTGGTTGTTATGGTTGGGGCTGGGGCTCGCGGCGGCTTGCGCGGTGCAGACCAAGCTCGGCTGGTATGTTCTGCCGGCGCTGCTGCCGATGGCGTTGCTGTGCGGGTCGATACTGGGGGTCGCGCTCCGCGGCGGTACGCTCGCCCGCGGCTATACGCCCCGGCTCGCCGCGCTCGCGCTCGTGATTCTGGCGGTCGAGATGCCCGCTCATTGGCGGCTTATCAACCGCGCCTTTCGCGCCGAGCGGGAACGCAGCCGGCCGAGCTACGTGCTTGGCCTGCGCGCCCGCGCCCTCTGCACGGCGCGTGGTGACGAGGAGCTGTTCTTTGTCGGCGTCGAGCTGCCTACCATGGTTTACTACAGCGGGATGCACGCCCATTTTGTGACGTTCCCTTCGGCCGACTTTCCCGATCTCGCATACCATCAACTGGTCCTGCGCGAGCCGGACGGCGCACTGTCGACGGTGGGCAATTTTGACGAGGAATGGAATCTCACTGGACCGCCCGAGGAACGCGGGGTGGCCGACGAGGCCGGTGGCCTGTGCCGCTCGATTGGCGCACGCGCGCCGTCCAGTGACCTGCGCCTGAGTCTGCTTGACGATCCGCTTTGACGGCCCGCGGCGGACTATCGCGCACTGCTACCGTTCGACGAACTCGCCGAGGATCGCGGGCACGCGCAGCCGCGCCGGAATCAACTCCGCGCCGATACTGCGGTCGATCGCTTCGTGCAGATAATAGATGCGGCGTTCCTGATAGCTCAGGGGAATGGACGCGATCGTTCCGGCCTCGAACGAATTCTGCATGAAGGTCAGGTTGCCGAGGTCCTCTTCCAGGACCCGTTCGGTGGCCGCGATCATGCGCTCACAGGCCTCCCGGCTGCGCTCGTCCATCGGCGCGGCCAGCATATATTAGCTGTCGTAGCGCATCTCGCCGGGCGACAATGGCCACGCCTGGGCGACGAAGATCATCGTCTCGGACACGCCGAGAATCGTGTTGGGATAAATCAGGTAAGCGTACTGACCCTCGCCGGTTACCGGGTTCACCTTGGGGGTGAGGGATTTTCGATGCACCGTGTTGACGTGATAAGTCTCCATGTCGGCGTCGGTGGCGAGCTTCCAGTTGCCGCGGATACGGCGCAGATTCTTATGCGCGAAGCGGGACTGATGGGGCGCCGCGCCGTCGCCGATTTCCTCGTCCAGGTTGCGCGTGATCGGGGCGAGAAACGCGCACGGCGGCCCGGCGGCAGGGCGGGAAAGCCTGACGGATAATGCGTGCGCGCTTTCTCGGCGGCGATGCGCCGCCTGATTTCGTCCGCGAACTGCGTCTTCATGATGGTCCGCTCCACCCGATGGTTTGCTCGGCGTGATAGTAAGCGCTTACTTTTATTGTCAAGAGTCCGCAGCGATTGACCTGCGCCACCCGGCCGGATAGTTGTTGCCGGACTTGTTGGGGAATTTTGTCGTGAAACCGCCGTCCACCACGCAACCAGCCAAGCGGCGCCTCGGGCGCCCGCGCAAACAGGATCAGCGGAAGGTACGGCCGACTCGCGACCGGATTCTCGACGCGGCGGCCGAATTGTTCGCGCGTCACGGGTTCGACGCCACCCCGGTCGACGCGATCGCGGAACGCGCCGGCCTGACGGTGGGGGCCCTTTACCGTCATTTCGACGCCAAGGGGGCGCTGTTGCTCGACGTTGTGCGCCGCGCGCTCACTTCGCTGCCGATCGCCCGGCACATGCGCGGCGACAGCGGACGCGCCGATCTGCTGCCGCAAATGGTCGCGCTCTATATGGCGCCCGATTCGCGGCGGCTGCGCCGCCTGGTGATCGAGCTGCATACCGCGGCCAGCCGCAACCAGCGCGTTGCCCGGCTGTTTCGCGAGTTCAGCGAGCGGATGGCGCGCGATACCTGTGCCCGGATCGAGGCCGGTCGGCGCGACGGCACGCTGCACTCGACGCAGGACCCGGACCTTTCGGCGCGGCTGCTGATCGTCCTGATCGCGGGTCTGGCCCATGTCGATACGCTCTATCCCATGCTCTCGGCGAACCTGGCGTGGCGTAATCTTGTGCTCGAAAATGTCGCGGCGCTGCTCGGTTTGAAGCCCGGGCAGGCGATCACCGCCGCGCCGATCGGACTGACTACCGCGCGCCGGCGCGCCGGCAAAGACCGGCCTACCCTCGACTCGTCTGGAGCGGGCGGCTAAACCTTTGCGGAGAACCGATTATTCGAGAGGTGGTCAACGCTGATGGCGCCGCGAGCTATACCTTCGACTTTGGCCATACTGGTGGGCGGTGGTCCCGCACCCGGAATCAACGGCGTGATCGCCTCGGCGGCGATCGAAGCGATCAACAACGGCCTGAGTGTGATCGGCCTGCGCGAGGGCTTTCGCTGGCTCGCCGCGGGCGACGTTACCCATACGGTGAAACTGACCATCAACGACGTGAGCCGTATCCACTTCACCGGCGGGTCGATCCTGCTGACCTCGCGCACCAATCCGGCGCGCGACGAGGCGACCCTGGCGCGGGTGGTCGAAACCCTGTTGCGCCTCAACGTGCGCTACCTGATCTGTATCGGCGGCGACGACACCACCTACGGCGCGACCAGGATCGCTGAGCTTGCGCGCGGCCGGATTGGGGTGGCCAGCGTGCCGAAGACGATTGATAACGACCTGCCGCTGCCCGAAAACGCGCCGACCTTCGGCTTCGAAACCGCTCGCGCGGTGGGCGCGGCGATTATCGAATCCCTGATGGAAGACGCGCGCACCACCGGCCGCTGGTACCTGGCGGTCTCGATGGGCCGCAAGGCCGGTTCGCTCGCGCTCGGCATGTGCAAGTCGGCCGGCGCGACGCTCGCGGTGATCCCCGAGGAGTTCAGCGGCGGCAAGTTCGAGCTTAACCTGGTGGTCGATACGATCGTCGGGGCGATTATCAAGCGCGCCGCGGCAGGGCGCGACAATGGCGTCGCGGTAATTGCCGAAGGGATCGCCGAATCGGCCGATCTCGGTCACGTGACCGAGTCGAGTTACGACGCCTACGGACATATCAGTATCGCGGATATTCCGCTCGGGATGCTGCTCCGCGATCAGGTCCGCGCCGCGCTCAAGGAATTGGGGATTGCCGCGAACGTGGTCAACAAGGATATCGGCTACGAACTACGCTGCGCCAAGCCGGTGGCCTTCGACGTGGAATACACGCGCACGCTCGGTTACGGGGCGGTGCGCTATCTGCTCGGCGGCGGGTCGGGCGCCCTGATCGCGATAACCGGCGGCCGCGTCACCCCGGTCAATCCTGATGAACTAATCGACCCGGCGACCGGTCGCGTGCGCGTGCGCCTGGTCGACACTTCAACCGAATCTTACCGCGTTGCCCGCAGCTATATGATTCGGCTCGAGCCCGACGATCTCGAGGAACCGACGCTGTCGCAACTGTCGGTGCATACGAATATGACGGCGGAAGCGTTCCGCGCGCGCTTCCTGCCGGCGGTAATGGCCACGGCCGCGCGCGCGACTGCGGATTCCTGAGCGCGCCGGCCCGTCGGTCGGCCGGCAGTGTCAGCCCGCTTCACGCATCATTTTGGCGAAGCGGCGCATCGCGTCGACGAACTCGCGCAGGTTGCCGCCCAGCGGCAGCATGTACATCGTCGAGACGTTGAACTTGCGGTAACTCTCGACCATCGCCGGCGACAGGCGGCTCATATCGACCATCGCGGTAACCTCGAGCTGGTTGAAGTCGCGTCCGGCCTTGTCCATCGCCACCCGCAGGCGTTCGTAGAGCGACGTTATCTGCTCGAGCGTCAGTAGCGCGATATGCCAGCCGTCGCCGAACTCGACCACGCGGCGCATCGCGGGCATCGACTCGCCACCGACCCAGATTGGCGGATGGGGCTTCTGGAGCGGCATCGGCAGCATGTTGACGTCGCGATCGAGTTTGATGAAGCGGCCGTCGAAGCGCGGATTCTCGTCGGTCCAGAGGGCCTTCATCACGGCGATATACTCACGCGTGCGTTGGGCGCGTTCGTTGAAAGGAATCCCCAGGAGCTGGAACTCCTCTTCCATCCAGCCCACGCCGACCCCGAGAATCATCCGGCCGCCCGACAGCACGTCGAGCGTCGCGATCCGCCGGGCGACGTCATACGGATGGCGATACGGCACAATCAGCACGCTCGTGCCGAGCCGGACTTTATCGGTCGCGGCGGCCAGGAAGGCCAACGTGTCGAAAATATCCAGCCAAGCCGCCTCGGTGTAGATCGAAAACGGCACCTGCTTGACGTCGTTGCCGTAGTACTCGGTGTAGGGCCAGGGCGAGTCGATCTTCTTCGCATTGACGATATGGTCGCCGGTCAGAATGGAATCAAACGCCCATTCCTCGGCGACGCTCGCCACTTCGAGGAGCTCTTTGCGGCCGCAAACCTGCGCACCGCCCGCCAGATGTAGACCATATTTCATCGGGTTTTCCTGTTCGCTTTTCGAGCTACTTTACTTGACCGGGGCGCCCGTCGAGTCGGCGATCAGTTCCGCGAGATCGCGCACGCGCATCTCGTCCTCGAGCGAGCGCGACCTGAGCGCATCTTCCACCATGGCCATGCAGAAGGGGCAGCCACCAGCCCAGTAGCAGCAAGTGCGGTGCTTGCACGAAGAAGGTCTCTTCAGGACTCCGCATCCCCGTTCCGGGTGACCTCGTCGACGATTTCCATCACGTCGAGGGTCTGGACCTTCTCCTCCAGCCCTTTGGCCTTGATGCCGTCGCCAAGCATCGTCATACAGTACGGGCAGGATACGGCGATGACCTCGGGATCAGTCTGAAGGGCCTGCTCGGTGCGGAGCAGATTCACCCGTTTATCCGGGTCTTCCTCGAGCCACATCCGCCCTCCGCCGGCACCGCAGCACATGCCGAATTTATGGTGACGTTCCATCTCGTGAACTTGAGCTCCTGCACCGCTGAGCAACATCCGTGGCTCGTCAAATACGTCGTTGTAACGGCCGTAGTAACAAGAGTCGTGGTACACGGTCCGCTTCGAGAATTCCGGAGAGATCTTGAGACGGCCCGAACTGATTAATTGACGCACGAGGTCGGCGGCATGAATGACCTCGTACGAACCACCGAATTGGGGAAATTCGTTCTTGATCGTGTTGAAACAGTGGGGACAGTTCACGATGATCTTGCGAACTTTGTTTGTGTTAAGGTTTTCGATCAGCATTTGGGCCATCGTCTGGTACAGGTACTCGTTGCCGAGCCGACGGGCCGTTTCGCCATTGCAAGTTTCCTCGCGCGCGAGGCAGGCAAAGTCGACGCCTGCTTTCTGCAGCACGCGGGCGAAGGCCTGCGTCGTTTTCTTGTTGCGATCATCGAAGGCGCCCGCGCAGCCGACGTAGTAGAGAAACTCGGCGTCGGGCTTGTCGGCGAGGGTCGGGACATTCATCTTTTCGGCCCACTCGAACCGTTTCTCGGAATCGAGCCCCCACGGATTGGATTGGGTCTCCATGTTCTTGAAGGTGCGGGTAAGTTCCCTGGGAAAGCGGGCCTCCTCTTGCACAAGATGGCGACGCATGTCGACGATCTTGTCGACGTACTCGATCATCGGAGGACAAGCCTCCTCACAGGCTCGGCAGGTG
>Ga0181523_10003693_pt1 | contig 13787 bp, 12 predicted proteins | sample PEATcosm2014_Bin_43_FD_119752 | JGI IMG/M metagenome (GOLD analysis project Ga0181523, IMG submission 119752) | Peatland microbial communities from MTU Mesocosm Facility, Houghton, MI, USA - PEATcosm2014_Bin05_30_metaG | ecosystem: Environmental > Terrestrial > Soil > Wetlands > Peat | place... | reverse complement strand
TGCCGGGATTACGGATGATTTGCAGTCTTTCGCGAAGGTTGTCATGCCCGCCATTTTGCCACTGGATGGCTTTGCGTGGCGTGAAAAAATCGAAGCGGCAAGCGGGCGCGGTTGCCGGGGTCCGGCGACGAATGCTACGATGAGTGATTCCATGGCTAGCGAAAAATCAAGCAAACCGCGCGTCGGCGTGCCTTGGCGGACGCTTTCGGAAGAGACGCAGAACAAGCGGCCGAAGATCGATCACTATCTGAAGGCCGTGGAGGCCGCGGGCGGGGTGCCCGTGCTGCTTTCGCTGGAGACGCCCGTCGAGACGCTGCACGAACTCGCCGGGACGCTGGACGCGTTCGTGCTGCCTGGCAGCCCTGCCGACGTGGACCCGTCGCGATACGGCGCGGCGAGGCACCCGGAGACGGCAACGCCGGACGGAGCGCGCGAACGAATGGATTTCGCGCTGCTGGACCACGCGCTCGAAAAGCACAAGCCGGTGCTGGCAATCTGCTACGGCACGCAACTCCTGAACGTCTACATGGGCGGCAGCCTCGTGCAGGACATCCCCGACGAGGTCGGGGGCCCTATCCGGCACGACCGCGACGACGACGCGCCGGACTCGATTCACACGGCGAAGATCGAAGGCGGGCGTCTGGCCAAGCTCACCGGCGCGAAGGAGCTTGTCGTCAACAGCTCGCACCATCAATCCGTGCGCAAAGCGGCGCCGAAGCTGAAGGTGACCGCGCACGCGCCGGATGGAATTGTGGAGGCCGTCGAGTACACCGGGCCGGACGACTGGGTGGTGGGTGTGCAATGGCACCCGGAGCGAATAGACGACTCAGCGTCCGGGGCGGCGCTCTGCAGGGCGCTCTTCAAAGAATTGATGGCGGAAGCGCGCAAACGGCGCGCGGACAAACGCTAATCGCATCCCGCACGGGCGGGCCTGTTTCTCGCGCCCGGCCTGGCAACCTTTATCACCGGCGAAGTGCTCAATGTAAACGGGGGATCAGTGCTTTGCGGTTGAAGACCTATTGGGTAACAGCGATTTTGGGGATTTTGGCGATTGCGGCGGCGGGCCCACCTGCCACGCGAGCGCAGGATGATGAGTCGTTGATGCCCGAGCAGAGCGCGGCAAAGGCGAAGCAGTTGCTGCGCCAAACGATTGACGCGCTCGGCGGCGAGGCGTACCTCAACGTTCGCGATTACGTTTGCTCGGGAAACGCGGATTCCGTGGATCACTCCGGGGCGCCGGAGTTTCCCGCGCCCTTCAAGGATCTCTGGCTGCTTCCGGACAACGAGCGCACGGAATTTGAGGTCAAGAGCATTCCGATGGTCGCCATCCTGATTGGACAGCCGCCGCAAAAAGGCGGGCTCAACATTCAGTTGTTCACGGGGAATCAGGGCTGGACGATGGACAAGAGCGGCGTCAATGAGCAATCCGCGACGGCCGTGGCCGATTTTCAGGAACAGGTCCGCAATAGCATGAATAATGTGCTGCGCCACCGGCTGAATGAAGAGGGGATGACTTTTCGCTATGCGGGCGTGGATATCGTGGACCTCAAGCCGGTGGACTGGGTGGAATTGGTCGACAGCACGAATCGCGTGATGCGTATCGCGGTCGAACAATCCACGCATCTGCCGCTGCAATTCGTGGTGACGACGCGAGATCCGGAGACACGCGAAGAGAGTAGCCGGACGACCGAGTACTCGGAGTTTCTACCGTCGAACGGCGTGATGATGCCGCGCAACATCCTTCGCATGCGGAACACCCAGATCGTCAATCAGGTGTTCTTCACCGAATGCGACGTGGACACCGGACTCGACCCGAATCTTTTCACCAAGCAATCGCTCATCGAGCGCTACGCGAAACTCGGAAATAAAGACAAACCCAATAAGAACAAGTAGCCGCTGAATGCGCCGGGCGTCTCGCCGGGACCCGCTGCCGCATTGCCAACGCAACGTCGTAAGACGCTTTCAACCGTACATGTTGGCGCTTTCACATTTGAAACCGGGCACCATCCTCATCCGAGCTTGTAATTTTGGCCGCGTGCAAGGGCGGCGGTATAATATTCGGATGGCAATGGAGCGGGATAGCACGCAGATGCACGCCACTACGGTGCTGTGCGTGCGGCGGGACAACAAGGTGGTCATCGCGGGCGACGGCCAGGTGACGATGGGCGACCACGTCATGAAACACACCGCCAAGAAACTGCGCCGCTTGTTCGAGGGGAAAATCCTCGCAGGATTCGCAGGTTCGACGGCGGATGCGCTTTCACTTTTCGAGCGCTTCGAGGGCAAACTGCAGGAGTTTCACGGGAATTTGCCGCGCGCTTCGGTGGAACTGGCGAAAGAGTGGCGGAAGGACCGCGCGCTGCGGCATCTCGAGGCGCTGCTGGTAGTGGCCGACTCGAAATCCACGTTCCTGCTCTCCGGCAACGGGGACGTCATCGAGCCGGATGATGGAATTTGCGCCATCGGATCGGGCGGAGCATACGCGCTCTCCGCGGCCCGGGCGCTGGCACGGCATACGAAACTCGGCGCGAAGGAGATCGCGCAAGAGGCGATGAAGATCGCGAGCGAAGTCTGCATCTACACGAACGCAAACATTCTGATCGAAGAGCTTTAGTTCTTCCCGCCCCGGCCAGCCGGGGCAAGATGAGGCGAGTGAACCCGAACATGGTGATTTATCTTCCCGGCGAACAACGAGAGCCCGAGCCCCCGCCACAGCCGTCATTTGACGAACTGACGCCGCGGGAAATCGTGGTCGAGCTGGACAAGTACATCGTGGGTCAAAACGCGGCCAAACGCGCGGTGGCCGTGGCCCTACGCAACCGCGTACGCCGCCAGAAATTGTCACCGGAACTTGCCGATGAGATCCTGCCGAAGAACATTTTGATGATCGGGCCGACCGGCGTGGGCAAAACGGAACTGGCGCGGCGCCTCGCGCGTCTCGCGGGCTGCCCGTTCGTGAAAGTCGAGGCCTCGAAATACACCGAAGTCGGTTACGTCGGCCGCGACGTCGAATCCATGGTGCGCGATCTGGTGGAAACTTCGATCGACATGGTGCGCGAAGAAAAGCTGGACGAGGTGGCGGAGCGGGCCGAACAAGCCGCCGAGGAACGCGTGCTCGATCTGTTGCTGCCGCCAACGCCCGCGCTCGAGCCGGTCAGCTCTACGGCTCCGCAGACCGAGACGCAACGACGCGAACAGAGCGACCGGACACGCGAGAAGCTGCGCGCCCAACTACGCGAAGGCAAGCTGGATCAGCGACTGGTGGAAGTTGAGGTGCGCGAGCGCTCGATGCCGGCATTCGAGATCGTAACCAACCAGGGCATCGAAGAGATGGACGTCAACGTCAAGGACATGCTCTCGGGGCTGTTCGGCCAGCAAAAAAAGAAACGCAAGATGAACGTGGCCGAAGCGTTCGAGTACATGATCCAGGAAGAAGAAAACAAGCTGATCGACATGGATCAGGTGACGCGCCAGGCAGTCGAGCGCGCTGAGCAGATGGGGATCATCTTCATCGACGAGATCGACAAGATCGCGGGACGCGAGTCTGGCCACGGGCCCGACGTTTCGCGCGAAGGTGTGCAGCGCGACATCCTTCCGATCATCGAAGGCACGACCGTCAACACGCGCTATGGGATGATCCGCACCGATCACATACTTTTTATTGCGGCGGGGGCGTTTCACGTCACGAAGCCTTCGGATTTGATCCCCGAACTGCAGGGGCGGTTGCCGATTCGCGTTGAGCTGACGGCACTCACCGAGGGCGACTTCGTGCGCATCCTGACGGAGCCGAAGAACGCTCTCATCAAGCAGTACATCGCGCTTCTCGAAACCGAAGGCCTCAAGCTGAGCTTCAGCGACGACGCCGTCGAGGCCGTGGCGCGCTTCGCCGTACAGGTGAACGAGCAAACGGAAAATATCGGCGCGCGGCGGCTGCATACGATTCTAGAAAAATTGCTGGAAGAGATTTCGTTCGAGGCGCCGGAGCTGAAAAAGAAAAATGTGAAGCTCGACTCCACTTACGTGCAGAAGCAACTCGCCGAAATCGTGAAGAACCAGGACCTCAGCCGGTACATCCTCTGACGCTCCGCAAGGCGGCCATGCCGGGCAGCAACCTCACAGCACACAATGATCTTGCGGGGCCGCTCACAGCGAAGAATCGCGCGCCGGGACGCTTGTTCAGTGCCGGCCGCTGGGCGCTCCCGCTGGCAGCTGCGACATTGTGCGCGGCCGGCTGCGCCGCTCCGGGCGAACCGACGCCCCCTAAGCCGATTCTCCCCGTTGCCGTTGCGGACCTCACGGCGCACCAGCAGGGCGACGCCGTCATTCTGACATTTACGCTGCCGACAAATTCGACCGAGCACGAACCACTCGCGGAGCCTCCAGCCGTGGAGATTTATCGCGGCATGCTGGCCGCGAGTGAACCATCGCACAAGACGCCGACGCGGCTGATCTACACGATCCCCAGCGCGCTGGTGGACACGTACCTGGCCGCGGGCCAGTTTGAATTCAACGATCCATTTCCCGCAGCGGATCTAGCGCAGAATTCGGGCGCGCAAATGATCTATATGGTGCGCACGCGCGTATCGAAGAAACGCGCCTCTGACGATTCCAATGTCGTGGCGGCGCGGGTCTATCTCGGGCCGGAAACTCCAGCCGGCCTCCGCGGCACCATCACGGAACATGCGATCGAGCTCGCCTGGCAGCCGACTGCGGCTCCAGGAGCCAGCGCCGGCTATCGCGTGTATCGCGGCGAGCTCGCGGCGGGAGCTACCCCGCCCGCCAGCGCCGCCGATATTTCCAAGCTCAAATTCAGCGCGCCACTGGAATTGCTGGGGCCCGCGCCGGAGGATTCCTACGACGACGCGCAATTCGAGTTCGACCGGACGTACGTCTACACCGTCCGAAGCGTCGCACAGTACGGCGCGGATTCAGTCGAGTCCGCCGACTCGGCGCCGCTCATTGTGACCCCGCGCGACATCTTCCCACCCGCCGCGCCGCAGGGACTCGAAGCTTTGTATGTTTCTGCAACCAATCAGCAGCCTGCCGACGTCGAATTATCGTGGGCAATCAGTCCGGAAGCTGACCTGGCCGGGTATAACGTTTACCGGAGTGAGCAGTCGGGCACACCTGGTCAGCGCGTCAACCAGGAATTGTTGATCAGCCCGACGTTTCGTGATACTTCAGTGGTGGCGGGAAGGCGTTATCTCTACCAAATTACCGCGGTAGATCGCGCCGGTAACGAAAGCCCTCTGAGTGTCGCGGTTTCGGCTGAAGTCCCCGCAAACACGCAGTAGCGAAAGGCAGGAATGAACGCCCGATCCCAGCTCGCGGGCCTCGATAGATTTCTCTCTCTGCGCGACTCCACGTTGCGTATCGGAATCTTCACGGGCGTTACGCTTTCGGCAGTCTTTACGGCGTGGCTGCTCATAGCGAACCGCGTGCCGCAATTCGAGCGGTTTGCCACCCTGCGAAATCTCGCGGCTGCCGGTACATTGCTTGTGCTGATGTCCATTCCCGTGTTGCGGTTCCTCGCTTCGCCAGTGAGGATGTTTGTTTCAGGGACGGTAGGCTGGGCGCTGGCGTCGCTTTGCTACGTTTCGATGGAGATGTATTTTCCGCGCCTGGATAGCCGCATGGGCGCGCTGCACGTTTTCATGCTGGGCGCCATCGCCTATGGGTTCCTGGCCGTGTTAGATTGGGTTGTGAACATTTGTCGGCTGGCGCGGCGACAGCCCATCGTGGCCGCCCGGCGCAGGAGTCTTTGACGCCCCATGAAATTCTGCCGTTTTCAACGACTGGAATTCAGCGCCGCCGTAACTCTTAAGGGGGAAACTCTTTCTCCAAGTCCTCGCGTCGGTCGAATCGAAGGTGAATTGATCCACGAGTTGTCCGGCAGTCTGCTCGGCGAAACCAAACCCGCAGGCAAGAGTTGGAAGCTCGCCGAAGTCGCGCTATTGCCGCCGGCGGCGCCGTCGAAAATCGTGTGTGTGGGCCGCAACTACTACGCCCACATCGCGGAGATGCAGCACGAAGTCCCGCCCGAGCCGCTGATTTTCCTGAAGCCGCCGTCCTCCATCATTGCGCCTGGCGAACCCATCGTGATACCGGAGTCTTCGCATCGCACGGATTACGAAGGGGAGTTGTGCATCGTGATCAAACGCCGCTGCGCACAGCTCGCCGATGCGGACGACGTGCATCCCTATATTCTCGGGTTTACATGCTTGAATGATGTCACCGCGCGCGACTTGCAGGAGAAGGATGATCAATGGACGCGCGCCAAAGGATTCGACACGTTCTGCCCGTTTGGACCGGTGCTGGAAACGGAAATCGATCTCCAGAACACCATCGTGGAGACATTCGTCAACGGGCAAAAAAAACAGTCCGCTCCCATCAGCCTCATGATTTTTCCCATTGATGTTATAATCCGTTGGATTTCGCGCATTATGACCCTGGAACCCGGAGATATCATCGCCACGGGAACTCCGGCAGGCGTCGGGCCGCTCGCGGCCGGCGACTTGGTGGAAATCAGCGTAAGCGGGATCGGCACGCTGCGGAATCCCGTTCAAGGGCGAACTGCTTAAGAATTTTCGGTAGCCATCATAAAGATCCGCGCAGGAGGCAAAGGGCCATGAAGTTCTTCCTCGATACGGCAAACCTGGATGAGATTCGCCGCGGCATGTCGCTTGGCGTGGTGGACGGCGTCACGACAAATCCGACGCTGGTCGCCAAGGAAAAGAAACCGTTCCGCGAGCACATCCTGGAAATCTGTGAATCGGTCGGCACAGGCGCCGTGAGCGCCGAGGTGGTTTCGACCGACACGCAGAACATTCTGAATGAAGCGCACGAGATCGCGACCTGGCATCCGAATATCGTCGTGAAGATTCCTTGCATTCCGGACGGCGTGCGCGCGCTCAGCGTGCTCTCAAAGGAAGGCATTCGCGTCAACATGACGCTGGTCTTCTCCGCCAGCCAGGCGCTGATCGTGGCGAAGGCAGGCGCCTATTTCGTCAGCCCGTTTGTCGGCCGCCTGGACGATGTGGGGACGGACGGTTTGCACCTGGTGCGCGAAATCATCGAGATTTATCGCGCCTACAACTATTCGACGCAGGTGCTCGCCGCCAGCTTGCGCGGCCCGCTGCACGTGATCGAAGCGGCAAAAATGGGCGCGCACATTGGCACGATGCCCTACAAAGTTTTCGAGCAGCTCTTTAAGCATCCCCTGACCGACCGCGGTCTGCAGGGCTTCTTGAGCGACTGGGCCAGCGCGCGCGAGGTGCTGGGCGACGTTTTCGCGCCGGCCGCGGCACCCAAGACGGGGCGTTGAACCCGCTACCCAACGATTGGCGCATTTTTGCGGCCGCCGGAGCGGCCTTTGCCGCTGCCATCGGCATCGCACTCTTCTGGAAATATCGCCGGCGACCCGATGCCGACGAAATTGAACGCAAGCGCCGGTCCTATATCAATCAGGTCGGCCGGATTGCCGAAGGCCGCGTCACCGAGTTGATGGAGCTTGCGGCGCAATCTCAAACCGTCACTCGATTCGGCATCCTCGGGCCGAAGACCAGCAAGATATCCCCCGCTTCCAAGCACCACCGCCAGCTGGTTTGCTACAGCTATTCGATCTCCGGCGTCACGTATGAGACTGCCCAGGACATCACAGCCCTCGAAAATCGCGCGCTCGTTGCGCGCCTGGTTTCCGGCCAGATCGCCAGTGTCAAGTACGATCCTTCCAATCCCAGCAATTCCATCGTTGTGGCGGACGATTGGTCTGGCGTCGCCTAAAATTGCCATGCGCAAGATCGTTCAGAACGCTTTGGGCTGTGTGATTGCGCTGGGCGTGCTGCTTGGCGCGGCGGCCGCGTTGATTCTCTGGACGGACCGACTCGGGGGAATCGCGAGCCCAGTTCTACGCACCGTCGCCATTGTTGCCGAGTTGGCCGGCGGCGTGCCTGTCTTGTTGGGCGCGTTGTACGTTGCGACGCAAACGGCCGTGCGTATTTTCGCCGGCGGCACGGAAACCCCCGCACCCGCGCCCTCGAGCGTAGAATGAGCGCAGATTGAAATGACGACCGCACCCAAACCATCCAAACCGCCCGAATCACCTGACCGCGCGCAGCAACAATTTGACGAGCTGCGGCGCCGAAACACTGCCGCCGAAGAAGGTGGCGGGGCCGAGCGGCGCGAACGCGAGCACAAATCGGGAAAGCTCTCGGCTCGGGAGCGCATCGCGCTTTTACTCGATGAAGGCAGCTTTGAGGAACTCGATAAATTCGTGGCGCATCGCTGTACCGATTTCGGCATGGAGCAGCAGCGCCCGCCGGGCGACGGCTTTGTGACCGGCCACGGCCAGGTGAACGGGCGGCTGGTGTACGTTTTCGCGCAGGATTTCACCGTGTTTGGCGGCTCGCTCTCGGAATCGAACGCCCATAAAATTTGCAAGATTATGGATCAGGCGATGCTTGTTGGCGCGCCGGTCGTGGGGCTGAACGATTCGGGCGGCGCGAGAATTCAGGAAGGTGTAGTCTCGCTCGCGGGTTATGCGGATATTTTTCTGCGCAACACGTTAGCCAGCGGCGTGATCCCGCAGATCAGCGCAATTCTCGGGCCCTGCGCGGGCGGTGCGGTCTATTCGCCCGCAATCACGGACTTCATCGTGATGACGCGCGACACTTCCTACATGTTCGTCACTGGGCCGGACGTGATCAAGACCGTGACGCACGAGGAAGTCACCAAGCAGGAGTTGGGCGGCGCGATGACGCACAACCAGACCAGCGGCGTCGCCCACTTCGTCGCGGGGGACGACGCCGAATGCCTCGCACTGATTCGCGAACTGCTGGGATTCCTGCCGTCGAACAACATTGATGACCCGCCGCGTCGCGCGACTTCGGACCCGTGGGATCGCGCGGAATCCTCGCTCGACGGGCTGGTGCCCGCCGATCCCATGCAGCCCTACGACATTAAGGATGTGATTCACGGAATCGCCGATGAAGGATATTTCTTCGAGGTGCATGAACATTTCGCGCGAAATATCGTGGTGGGCTTCGCGCGCCTGGAGGGACGCCCCATCGGCATCGTCGCAAACCAGCCCGCTTTTCTCGCCGGCGTGCTGGACATCAACGCTTCGGTGAAAGCGGCGCGCTTCGTGCGCTTCTGCGACGCGTTCAACATTCCGCTCGTCACGTTTGAGGATGTCCCGGGATTTTTGCCCGGCACGCAGCAGGAGTTCGGCGGAATCATCAAGCACGGGGCCAAGCTGCTGTTCGCCTTCGCGGAAGCGACTGTGCCGAAGCTCACCGTCATTACGCGCAAGGCGTACGGCGGGGCGTATTGCGTGATGTCCAGCAAGCACATCCGCACCGACGCGAATTTCGCGTGGCCCACCGCCGAGATCGCCGTCATGGGACCCGAGGGCGCCGTCAACATCGTCTACAAACGCGAACTCGAGCGCGCTCCTGAAAATCAGCGCGAGGCGCTTCGCCGAGAAAAGATCGCAGAGTTCCGCGAACGCTTTGCCAACCCTTACGTCGCGGCCGAGCGCGGCTACATCGACGCCGTCATCGAGCCGCACGAGACTCGTGCCCGCCTCATCACTGCATTGCGCGCCCTCGAAAATAAACGTGACTCAAATCCCAAGAAAAAGCACGGCAATATCCCGCTGTGATCAATCATTTTGCGAGTGGTGTCCAGCTCCGCTTTGACCGCGCGAACTAACCCAACCCCGGAAAGACGACACATACCAAGAGGCCGGGCGGAGGCAAGCTCCGCCCCTACCCACGGAAAAACCGTCGCGCGATGGAGATTGGTGTTTCTGCCGTAGGGGCGGAGCTCGCCTCCGCCCGCTCTGCTTGTTTCCCGTGGGTACCCCACACGTAACTCACGGGTGGGGGGCCCTCGCACCAGTCACAGCGCCGGAAATGGAACCGGGGCCCCGAAGAAATCGGGGCCCCGGAATTTGATGAGCCAGTGAAACTGAACTTACTGCGTGACCGTTTTCGCAGCGTCGCCCGCCTGGAAGCCGGAACCTGAAACGACTCGACATACAGATGATCCCGCATCCACGTCGGTGACTTCTACGATTCCGAGTGGGGTGGTCATCTTGCGCAGCACTGCGCCCGTGGCTGGGTCTTTGATCACCTTCGTCACGCGCTCAATCGAGAGCTGATCGCCGACCTTCAGTCCGGCGTTCGCGCCGACATTCAAAATCACCTGCCCGCCTTCGACGTCAGCAACAAGGCCTTCGACGATTACCGTGCGCGGGTGCAGCTTTGAATTGTCCGCGATCACGTCCGCCGTCATCTGCGTGACCGCCTTGTTGATCGCCTCGCCGATGATCGTGTCCTGGAAATTGCTGTCGCCGAAGTCCACGTTTCCCCCGCCCCAGCCATTCCAATTTCCACCGCCGCCGAGCAGCGAAGTGCTGGAGCGCGACGATTCGCCGTGGCCTTCCGCAACGCCCAGGATTTCCGCGGTATCAATGTCCACGATGCGCGCGTCGAGTCCGACGATGGCCTTGGTATTTTTGTGGCCGATGCCGCCGATTCCGTAGCCGCCCCAGCCGCCGCCGTTGCCGCCTACGTTGGTGTTCTTCGTGTCGGAACCGAATTGCGTCACGCTGCCGACGATAATCGCGTCCACGCCGAGCAGCTTGCCGAGGCGCGCCGCCGAAGTTGGATTCGCGCGGTCGCTATTGGAAAAATTCTGCTCGGCTATAATCTTGTCGAGCGCTTTTCGCTCGATCACCGAGTAGGTCCCGTCCTTCACCAGGTACTTGACCAGGAGATCCGCGATGCCCTTGCCGACGTCCACGTTTGTGCCGAAGACGGCGCTCGAGCTGCTTTGCACGGTAGCGTAATCGAAATCAAATACGGCAACCCGAATCCGGCGCGCTTGCGGCGAACCCATCCCCGGCACCGGCGGGACCGCTGCCGTGCTGGGCGGCAAATTGTCTTGCGCCAGCAGCACGAGGGGCACGATCAAAAATGCTAGAAACACGAGTATCTTCTTCATGAAAACTCTCCTCTGGCCCATCCGGAAAGACAGGTCTGCCAATTTGCGGCGCTCACGTCGCGGCTCAATGGAAACACTCTGAGCGGATTCTAGGGAAGGGTTCGGAAAGTGTCAACGACGGAGCGGGCGAACGGCGATTAGAAGTGACCGGGGCGGGAGGCCGCGGCCTGTGCTATTCTGGATGTGGTATTCGGCCTGTAAATCCTCTCGAAATGTGAACGAGGGCTGCAAGGTCGCACTTGCAGCGCTTCTGGTTCCCCGGCCTGTAACGGTGCGCCCCGAAGCCCCGGCACGAATCGTAAAATAGAGAGAGCGGAGTGTTATGCCTGGAATTCGCAATATCGCCATCATCGCCCACGTGGACCACGGCAAGACCACGCTAGTGGACGCCATGCTTCGCCAGAGCGGCATCTTTCGCGAGAACGAAGCCGTTGTGGATCGCGTCATGGACTCGAACGATCTCGAACGCGAGCGCGGCATCACGATTCTGGCGAAGAATACCGCGTTGTTTTATCGCGGCGTGAAAATCAACATCGTAGACACGCCCGGCCATAGCGATTTCGGCGGCGAAGTCGAGCGCGCGCTCAAGATGGTGGACGGCGTCCTGCTGCTCGTGGACGCGAGCGAAGGCCCGCTCCCGCAGACGCGCTACGTCCTGCAGAAGGCGCTGCAGGCGAAACTGCCGCAGATCATCGTGCTCAACAAGATTGACCGCACCGACGCGCGGCCCGCCGCCGTGCTCGACGAAATCTACGATCTCTTTATCGATCTGGAAGCCACCGAGGAGCAGCTCGATTTCCCCATCCTCTATACCAACGCTCGAACGGGAGTGGCGGAGCGCAAGCAGGGCGATGGCTCCACGACCTTGCAGCCGCTTTTTGACGCAATCTTGTCGGCGATCCCCGAGCCGGGGGGCGATCCCGCGGGAGTGTTACAGGCGCAGGTGATGAACCTCACCTACAGTGATTTTCTGGGACGCATCGCCATCGGCCGCGTCTTCAACGGGACCCTGCGTCGCGGCGCCGATGTGGGCATCGCGAAACTTTCGGGCGAAGTGACGCCGACTCACCTCACGAAGCTCTACACCTTTCGCGGTTTGGAACGCGACGAGGCTGAAGAAGTGCCCTGCGGCGACCTGGTGGCTGTGGCGGGCGTCGAAGGAATTCAAATCGGCGAAACAATTACCGAAGTGGAGAACCCCGCGCCGCTCACTCCGATGAACATTGACGAGCCAACCCTCGCCATGTTGTTCACCATCAACAACAGCCCGCTCGCAGGCCGCGAAGGGCAGTGGGTGACCTCGCGCGACATTCGCGACCGCCTGGCAAAAGAATTGCTCACCAACGTCTCCCTGCGCATCACCGACACAGAAACCCCCGACGTCTTCCGCGTCCTTGCGCGCGGCGAACTGCAACTCGCCATTCTGATCGAAACCATGCGCCGCGAAGGCTACGAGCTGATGGTCGGCAAGCCGGAAATCGTCGTCCGCGAAGTGGACGGCAAGAAACTCGAACCGCTCGAGCGGCTGGTGGTGAATTGTCCGGAATCGTTCGTGGGCGTGGTGATGGAATCGCTCGGACGGCGCCGCGGCGAACTCGAAAAAATGATCAATCACGGCTCCGGCTGGGTCCGTATGGAATTCACTGTGCCCTCTCGCGGATTGATCGGTGTGCGCGGACAAATGCTGGCCGAAACGCGCGGCACCGCGCAAATCAACACCCTGTTCGAGCGCTGGACCGATTACGGCGGCGAGATGGCGACGCGTCCCACGGGCGCGCTCGTTGCGGATCGTCCCGGCGTTTCCACCGCGTTTGCAATTTGGAATTTGCAGGAGCGCGGCGAGATGTTCATCGGGCCGGGCATCGAGGTGTACGAAGGCATGATCGTGGGAGAAAATTCGCGCGATTCGGACATGGACGTGAACGTCACGAAAGAAAAGAAACAGACCAACATGCGCGCGTCCTCCGCCGACGAGGCGATCCGCCTGATCCCGCATCGCGAATTGAGCCTCGAACAAACCATCGAATTCATCGCCGAAGATGAATTTGTTGAAGTCACGCCGAAATCCATCCGCCTGCGCAAGAAAGTTCTCGCCCAGGGAAAGCGCCCGCGCCGCTGGCAATTGATTCGCGCCAGCAACGAAGCCTACAAGAATAGCTGAGACGCAAACGCGCTAGCTCCGTCTGCGTCGCCAGCTCGCGCGATGTCGCGCGCGCCGTGCGTGGTAGACTCGCGAAGCGGGGATTCCACTCGAATGTTTCGCAAAGTCTTGATCGCCAACCGCGGCGAAATCGCGCTGCGTGTTCTGCGCGCGTGCCACGAAATGGGGATCGCCGGCGTGGCGGTATTCAGCGACTCGGACCGCAAAGCACCCCACGTTCGATTGGCCGATGAGGCCTACGCGATCGGCCCCGCTCCTTCCCGCGAAAGTTACCTTCGCATCGACAAAATAATTGACGTCGCGAAGCGGGCGGCGTGCGACGCTCTGCATCCTGGCTACGGTTTCCTCGCGGAAAATCCCGCACTGGCCCGCGCTTGCGCCGGCGCTGGAATCAAATTCATCGGCCCGTCTCCGGAGGCAATGGAGCGACTCGGCTCGAAAACGGCGGCGCGGGAGCTTGCGAGTCGCGCCGGAGTCCCGACCGTTCCCGGAGCGCAGGAGTCCATCGCCGACGCGGCGGATGCGGCGGAAATCGCGCGTCAAATCGGCTTTCCAATTGTGCTGAAGGCGGTGGCTGGAGGAGGCGGGAAAGGGATGCGCGTTGTGGCGTCCGCGAGCG
>Ga0181523_10003691_pt1 | contig 13810 bp, 7 predicted proteins | sample PEATcosm2014_Bin_43_FD_119752 | JGI IMG/M metagenome (GOLD analysis project Ga0181523, IMG submission 119752) | Peatland microbial communities from MTU Mesocosm Facility, Houghton, MI, USA - PEATcosm2014_Bin05_30_metaG | ecosystem: Environmental > Terrestrial > Soil > Wetlands > Peat | place... | reverse complement strand
GCCCGCGCTTAAACACGCGAGTCTCCGGACCCACCCTATGCCCTCCCGGACAATCGAAGAAAGCCATAGGCCAAGAGTCTCCGATAGGACCATGCATTGCCACTCCTTGAGTGGACAATCGGCCGGCTGGTAGTCTCAGAAAACGATGGGCGCCGTCACGACAGCGAAATGGGCACCACAGAGGAGAGAAAGCGGAGCACACGTCCAATCAGTTGGGCTGAATGCCGAAAAAAGTTCGACATTGAGCCGAAGAGGAGCTGTTTTTTCTTGACATTCCTTTTTATAGGACTTTCCCGGTTACGCGAACAAACCAGACGCTGACCCGTCGGATGCACCTGAACTTTTGCCCTGTTGTGCGAACTTGCCCGAAGCAAGAAATCCTTTCTTGTCTTTCCGAGCAATCGAAAAGTCGGAGAGAGATTTCTTGACCTCAAAAAGGGCTTCAAGAAAGCAGTAGTACAATTAGCCAGAATCGCCCTGATACGTTTTCATGATCTGAGGCACACATTTGCCACACGCCTAGTCCAAGCGGGAGTCGACATCATTACTGTGCGGCACCTATTAGGTCATGCTAAAATTTACATGACTGCTCGATATGCCCATTCTCCAGACAATGCCAGGGTGGCGGCAGTCAAGAGGCTTGATGAGCTTTTCTCTTTGCAATCGGACCCCAGAGCCCAAACGGGGGTGAGATTGCAGAGTATAAGCCCCAGCAAGTTAATACGTTAGGCCCGTAGCTCAGTTGGTTAGAGCGCTACCTTGACACGGTAGAGGTCTGGGGTTCGAGTCCCCACGGGCCTACCATCGTTTTCAATCACTTAGAAAAATCCACCAGAAAACTTCACCCGTAATTCTTCACCTGTAAAATGGCTTTTTGGGCGGTCCGATTCGTTGACTTGCTTCTTGTCCCCAACTTAAGATGTGCAACACATGACAGGCACCGACTCGCTCATCGGACAAACCATCTCTCATTACCGCATCCTCGAAAACTCGGCGGCGGTGGTATGGGCGTTGTTTATAAGGCCGAGGACACTCGGCTCCATCGGGCTGTAGGTCTGAAATTCCTGCCCGCCGAAATGCTCAACGACTCAGCGGCACTCGAACGCTTCCGTCGCGAGGCTCAGGCCGCCTCGGCATTAAATCACCCAAACATTTGCACGATTTACGACATCGGTGAACAGGGCAGGCAGCAATTCATTGCTATGGAGTTTCTAGACGGCGAAACCCTCAAACATCGCATTTCCGGTAATCTGCTCCCTTTCGAGGAATTGCTTGAACTCTCTATCCAGATTGCTGACGCTTTAGGAACCGCACACGCTCGAGGAATCATCCATCGAGATATCAAGCCAGCAAACATTTTCGTGACTAGATTGGGAAACGCCAAAGTACTCGATTTCGGTCTGGCAAAGTTTTCTCCAGTATCTGAAGGCGGCTTCTCTGTCGTGCCGCCTGCAACACAGGACACCTTGCTAACAAGTCCCGGTTCAACCGTTGGCACGGTCGCATACATGTCGCCGGAGCAGGCACGAGGGGAAGAACTTGATGCACGAACAGATTTGTTTTCGTTCGGCGCTGTTCTTTACGAGATGGCAACAAGCCGGATGGCATTCTCCGGCAATACTGCGGCGGTCATCCATGACGCGATTTTGAACCGTACGCCTGCTCCGGCGTCGCAGATCAATCAAGGACTCCCACCCAAGCTAGACGAAATCATCGGGAAAGCGTTGGACAAAGACCGTAAGCTGCGTTACCAGAACGCGGCGGATATGCGTACGGATTTGCAACGATTGAGGCGCGATACGGAGTCGGCAAAAGTGTACACGACTGCGAGCGCAGTGGATGGTGCAGGCAGGAAGTTAGGGTTGGGCTGGAAGGCGTTCGCTTCGACTGCGTCAGTCATTTTAATGATTTCTGTAGGAGGCTATTTCTATTTTCATCGCACGCCGAAGCTCACAGATAAAGACACAATCGTCCTCGCTGATTTCACGAATACCACTGGCGACACAGTCTTCGACGGCACACTGCGCCAAGGACTCTCCGCGCAACTCCAGCAGTCTCCCTTTCTTAGTCTTATCTCGGACCAACGCATGGCGCAGACGCTGACGCGAAACGTGATGCTGACGAGGAGCGGTGCGAAGCTTATGGATTTCGGGTTGGCGAAGCCGTCGATGGGGCTGACCGCGGCGAGCGACCTGATGACGCCGAGCGGGCCGACGATGAGCGTGGCGGCGCTGACCTCGGCGACATCGCCGCTGACCCAAAAAGGAATGATCGTCGGAACGTTTCAATACATTGCACCCGAAGTCTTGCAGGGAAAAGAGGCGGACGCGCGGAGCGACATTTTCAGCCTAGGTTGCGTTCTGTTTGAGATGGCCACGGGCAAGCGCGCCTTTGAAGGAAAGTCTCAGCTTAGCGTGTTCACCGCCATTCTGGAAAAAGAGCCGGAGGCAGTCAGCAGCCTGCAGCCGCTGGCCCCCCGCAGCCTTGATGCCATCGTCCGGCATTGTCTGGCCAAGGATCCCGAGGAGCGCTATTCGAGTGCGCATGACGTGAAGCTGCAGTTGCGCTCTCTAGAGGCCAGAAGCGCCACCATTTCGGCGCCCGTTATCGCAGCACCGACGAAGGCAAGCAATAAGCTAAAAAGCGGGCTGCTCGGGGCGAGTGCCCTGGCTCTCTTGGCAGCGGGCTGGATCGGCTATTCCTTCGCAAGCAAACATCAGGGCGAAACCGCACTTCACGTCCAGGTGACCTCGCCGGACAAGGTGAGCTTCATTGATACCGGAGACTTCGGCGGCGCTCCTGCGCTGTCGCCGCAGGGGGACCGGCTGGCCTTTACCGCACAGGGTGATTCTGGTTCGCATGCGCTGTGGGTGCGTCCGCTGGACAGTTTTGCAGCCCAGCGGCTGGAAGGCACGGAAGGAGCAGCACATCCCTTCTGGTCTCCCGATGGCTGATACGTCGGCTTTTTTACCAGAGGAAAACTGATGAAGGTGCTGGCGACCGGAGGGCCGGTCGTCACCGTTGCCCAGGCGGAAAATGCGCGTGGCGGTACCTGGTGCAGTACTGATGTGATCATCTTCACGCCAAACTTTGTCGGCGATTTGTTGAAAGTGAATGCATCCGGTGGCAATGTCACTCAAGCCACCAAACTGGATGGTGCGAAACACACCACACATCGCTGGCCGTGGTGCTTGCCAGACGGAAAACACTTTCTGTATCTCGCGACCAGCCACCAGGGAGGCAAGTCTGACGACAATGGTGTGTACTTTGCATCGCTGAACGGCGAAGAGAATCGCCAGATCGTTGCCAGCGATGCCGGCGCGCAATTTGCTTCGGGTTATCTGCTTTATCACACACAGAACTCCGTCATGGCCCAGTCGTTCGATCCGGCCACGGGCAAGCTGAGCGGCGAACCTGCCGGAGTGCTCGACAAAGTGAAGTTCGATTCCGGTGTTTGGCGGGCACTGTTTACGGTCGTCAATAATGGGATGCTCGGATACATGCCGGGAGGGTCGGAGTCGGTCGGAACAAAGATGGAATGGCTCGACCGCTCGGGGAAGCCGATCAGTACCCCCTTAGAACTCGCAAGCTCCTGGTACCCTCGGCTATCGCCTGACGGAAAGTGGCTTGCTTTCTCTTCCGGCGATCCCGCGCTGGACATTTGGACGCTGGACTTGGAGCGCAGGACGAAAACGCGCATCACCTTCGACCCCAGCGTGAATTTGGAGCCGACGTGGTCTCTCGACGGGAAAACTCTCGCTTATTCCGTAACCAACGTGGGTGGCGCGGGAGAATTTGGCGTCATCCACAGCAAAGCGGCGAGCGGCAGCGGGCCGGATCAGGTTCTGGTGGAGGCCCCGGGAAAAGAGCTTGGCTACCCGCAGTATTCACCGGATGGACGCTACATTGTCTATCTGCAATTCAGCAAAGGGCATGGGGAAGGCATCTTTGCAAAACCACTCTCGGGCGGTGGCGCGCCCATCGCCGTGGTGACTTCCGGAGGGCCGCAAATCAATGTCAGGGCTTTTCGCATTTCCCCAAACGGACGATGGATCGCCTATCAATCCAATGAGTCTGGGAGGCCGGAGATTTATGTCGCGCCTTTTCTGCACGGCGAAGGCAAGTGGCAGGTGTCCAACGGCGGCGGCCTTTTCCCCACATGGCGCGGGGACAGCCAGGAAATTTATTATCCTTCGACGGCCAGCGATTTTTATGCGGCCAGTGCCGTCGAACATGGGGGCAACTTGCAGATCGGTACGCCCCAACTTCTCTTCCACGTCACGTTAAACGCGTTGGGAACCTTGTACGATGTCAGTTCGGATGGCCAACGCTTTCTTGTGAACCGCACGAGCGACGGAGCGCACACGACCATGAACCTGATGACCAACTGGACTGCGGAGCTAAAGAAGTAATATTGGCCGCCGGCTCGAAGTTGGAACCCTACGAGATCGATGGTTCGCTCGCCGTAGCATGTCGCCTGAGTGCCCTCGGAGAATGCTTGACAAGGATTGAGGCTTAATGCCACTCTTGCCGCCGCTGAATCCGAAGGAGGAGAGCCTATGGCCGCCAAGAGCAAATCGAAATCGAAGAAGAAGGTTTCTAACGTCGAGCGTCTGGAAGGCGCTGGGGTGCTCAACTCAAAGAAATATACGGATGGGGACAAGAAAACCATAGAGAAACTCAGCGTAACGGAAGTGGCGCTCCTGATTAAGATGCGGAAGAAGCGAGGAGCTGCACCAGCAGGTAAGCATCATCTTCGTCCGAACTTCTTTGTATAGACCGGATGCCTGCTTGAAAAACTAGAAAAGAATCCGTGCTCCTCTTCTGTGTGCCCATGAAAGTCGATTCGCGCGCCGTTGAGTTCGCCAACGGAAGCAAGAGCGTGAGCGCATGAACGCGCCCAGTCACAGCAAACAACTTCGCATAAAAATCCGCCTTGCGGAGCCTCGCCTCCTGGAAGTCTCCGATCAGTTCTGGAGGCACCCGCAGCTTAAAGGAATGTTTCCTGAATTTCTTTTCATGATGCATTCCATTATTCGGAGTAGCGTTTCGTTGATCAACGCTGCGGCGGAATCGGCTGCAGGCCGGGCCGAAGCGGACCCGGTGTGCCGGAAGATCGCTGCTTACTACAAATCGCATGGGCTCGAAGAGATGCATCATGACGATTGGCTGCTGGAAGACATGACGGCGATCGGGATGGAGCGCGCAGAGATTCTGAGGCGACTCCCGTCACCGGCCGTGGCGTCGCTGGTAGGAGCGCAATACTATTGGGCACTTCATGTTCATCCGTTATCGCTACTTGGCTATCTGGCCGTGCTCGAAGGCAATCCCTCGTCTCTGAAACAGCTCGGCGAACTTCGCACGAAGAAAGGCATAGCTGCGGAAGGACTCCGAACGATGATCAAGCACGCGCGCCTTGATCCGCACCATCGCGACGAGATTTATGCACAGATCGACAGTTTGCCGCTATCGGAAGATCTTTCGGAGCTTATGGCGCTCAGCGCATTCCATACCATCGAGCACATCAGCCAGGCCATTCAAGAAATCCTGGATGCGAACCGAAGAGGAAGAGTCATCCGGCGAGAGGCTGCGGCGGTGGGCTGAATCAACGACAGAGCTCGTGGCGATGCAATGAGCCAGTCCGAAGCCGTGGTGCGAAAATCAGATGCTAGTGGGTCCGGACACCACCGAGCGCTTCGAGAAGCCGATCTCCCAGTGGCGAACCCAAGCCCGTGCAGGCATTCCAGCCTGGGCCGGCGCGGTAGACACCGTTCTCTCCGTGAGTGATCGGCCGTAAGATTCCGCCTTCGTGATGCCGCCACGCCAGTTTGTAGAGCAAAGAATTCAGAAAGCCAGAGTGCGCTCCGAGTGCATGGTTCAGGCGGGCAACGAGCGCTGCCCAAAGCGGAGCCACCGCACTGGTTCCGGCCGAGACGCTGGGAACCCCACCGACGACAATGCGGCATCCCGTTCGAGGGTCAGCGACGCCGGCGACATCCGGTACACCGCGGCCGCCGTTTTTCGATGTCGGCCCGGGCACATTGAAATCCTGTTGCCAGTAAGGCCGCGGGAACATGCGGCTCACACCGCCGCCAGTAGCACCTCGCATGCTTCCAAATGCGGAATTCCAAACCACCTCCGCTTCAACCTCGCTTCCGGAAATTTTTAGAGTCGTTCCACCACAGCCCAGGACGTAGGGGCTGCTTGCCGGAAAATTGACGGAGGGTTTTCCCGGCATGCCGTTATGGGCGCCAAAGTCCCCCGAAGAAACACACACGGTAACACCAAGGTTTGCCAGGCTCTTCAGGACACCGTTGATCAAGGCTGCATACTTCGGGGACACGGTCGGTTCAGGCTCACCCCAACTGAGCGAGAGAACTGAAGGGCGGTGCTTCGTGTCGGCCAGAGCGGTTGTGAGCGCGTGGTAAATGCCCTGTTCGTTGTTGGCAGCAAAATAAACAACGATGTGAGCACCGGGAGCGAAGGCGGCCACCAGTTCAATATCCATGGTGGTCTCGGCCGTGGACTGTGCCAACTCCAAGGCGGGGCGCGAATCTAATTTCGAGCCCTCGGCGGGGTTCTTTCCCGCGTTCAATGCCGTCATATAGGACTGCAGAAATGACTGGTCAGCTGGAGCGTTCTTCGCGCCTCCAACGGACACATCTGTGATTTTCGGCATTGGCAGCTTCAGAGAAGAGAAATAGCTTACAAGATCGCTCCGGTGATAACCGCCGCCGAGTTCAATGACTCCTATGCCCTGTCCTTTTCCGTCTGCATGGCGAGGAAAGCGGTAGAGTTCGGCAACGTCGTTCGGAGAAAAAGGAGCGCCGGGGGCTTTTTGGGTTGCAGTCACGGAAAAATGGCGCAAAGCGCAGGGACGATCGTGCAGGCCGAGAACAGATTGCACGGATTTGGCGAGTTCCTTCGGAATGTAAATCGGGCCATTGATGCCGCGGTGCCGGCCCCTCCCGTGTTCGTATTGGAACATTTCGACGCGAAACGCTTTACTGAAATCGCCGCATTTCCCTTGGAGCAAAACACTGTGACGGGCCGCGGAGGTTTCGACAACTTCGAATCCGTGCGTCCGCCCAAAGCGTTCCACCTGAGCCAATTCATCGGAATAGGCACCGTGACGGAGTTCGAACTCTTCGCGCGAAAGATGATGGCGTTCACGTGGAAGAAGGGTTGCCAGGTTCTCGTCCGCATGCAACTCGGGAACCGGGTCGCGGGGCCGAAGAACCACAGTGACATTAATCAGTTCGTGCGGGTCAGCCGGGGCGATAAACTTCGCACCGGGGAGTGCAACGTAGTCCTTCCCTTGGATAGGGGCACACGGGCTGCTGGGGGCCATCGGTCTTCCTCCTCGCCAGGGCTTGGCCGGAGAAATGGTACCACCGCTGTCGCCCGAACCCCACCGCAGGTGGGCAAGAGCACTCGGTTTGGGGCGGGCAGGTTTCTCGGCCGCAGAATCGGTGATTTTCGTACGGCCAGGGGAACGGTAGGGCAGCGCTGCGTTGACTTGAGGTCTAGCGAGCCCTAAGATTCTCGCCAATGACCGATTCCCGCCTAACTCCTGGCCAAATCATTTCCCACTATCGTGTGATCGAACTGCTCGACAGTGGGGGCATGGGTGTAGTGTACAAGGCAGAAGACGTCAAACTGAACCGCTTTGTGGCCCTAAAGTTTCTTCCCGAAAGTGTCGCCCGACACCCCCGTTCGCTCGTGCGTTTTGAGCGCGAAGCTAAGGCAGCCTCGGCGCTGAACCATCCAAACATTTGCACGATCCATGAGATTGACGAAGTAGAGGGACAGTCGTTCATCGTCATGGAGTATCTGGATGGTGCAACGCTGAGGCATCGCATCGATGGCAAGCCGCTGCCGCTTGATCCTGTGTTGGACTGGGGAATCGAAATCGCAGAGGCGCTCGAAGCAGCCCACGCCGAAGGCATCGTCCACAGGGACATCAAACCCGCGAACATATTTATCACCAAACGGGGCCACGCCAAGATTCTGGATTTCGGTCTGGCGAAGTTAGCTCCCGGCGGCGGAAGTGCAAGTGCTTCAGACATGCCAACCGCTGCAACAAATGACTTTTTGACGCGCCCCGGGAGCACGATGGGGACGCTTGTTTACATGTCGCCGGAACAGGCGCGCGGAGAAGAGTTGGACGCGCGAACGGACCTGTTCTCGTTTGGTGCGGTGCTGTATGAAATGGCGACGGGACGCCTGGCATTCCCAGGTATCACCGACGCTGTGATTCACGATGCCATCTTGAATCGATCACCTGTCCCTCCCTCAGAGATTATTGAAGGATTGCCAGCGAAGCTGGATGAAATCATCGGGAAGGCACTCGAAAAAGACCGCAAGCTTCGTTTTCAAAGTGCTGCGGAGATTCGAACGGACTTGCAGCGACTGAAGCGCGATTCCGAGTCCTCGGCCGTGCCGATAGCTTCAAGAGCAAGAATAGACGGAGGCCGCAAGAAGGGAATCCGTTGGAAACTGGTCGCTCCTGTCGCCCTGGCGATTATCGTCCTGGCCGCTGCGGCATTCCACTATTACCATCCGCCGTCGAAGCTTACCGACAAAGACACCATCGTCCTTGCCGACTTCAACAACCGCACGGGTGATCCCTTGTTTGACGATACTTTGAGGCAGGCATTGGCCATCCAACTGGAGCAATCACCTTTGCTGAATGTCCTTTCCGACCAGAAGATGAACGCAACGTTGAAGCTGATGAACCAAGAACCCGGAGAGCGAATCACGCCTGAACTGGCACGGGAAGTTTGCCAGCGGACGAACTCGAAAGCTCTGTTGGAAGGGTCCATAACCAGCCTCGGCAGCGTTTACCTCATCGGATTGAAGGCAGTCGATTGCCAAACCGGCGATTCGCTCGGGAGTGCCGAAGTTGAAGCTGAGGGACGAGAGAAAGTTGTGAAGGCTCTTAGCCAGGTATCCGATACACTGCGGGGCAAACTGGGTGAATCACTGGCCTCCACAGAAAAGCGCGCGAAGCCGCTCGATGAAGCCACGACATCTTCTCTTGAGGCACTGCAAGCTTACACCCAGGGAACTCGGGCAGCACACGAGCAGGGCGACCAAGAGGCACTGCCCTACCTCGAGCGTGCCGTGGAACTGGACCCTAATTTTGCCCGCGCGTACGCCGCACTGGGTGCAAGCTATATGGCTCTCGAGCAGCCTGGCTTGGCTCTACCCAACTACAAGAAAGCCTTCGAATTGCGCGACCGGGTGAGCGAACGGGAGCGCTTGTATATCGAAGGCATGTACTACCTGAATGTCACCGGTGAACTGGAGAAAGCAGCACAGATGTTCAGAGAATATGTGCAGGCCTTTCCGAACGATAGCGAGGCCCATGGATGGCTCGGATTCACCTACTATGCGCTGGGCCAGTGGGACAAGTCGGCCTCGGAATGCCGCGAGTCGCTACGGTTGAACCCGGATGACGGATACATCGCATCTTTGCTCATGGCCGACGATCTTGCCCTGAACCGGCTGGAGAGCGCGAGGACGGTATACCAACAGGGCCTGGCACGAAAGCTGCAGAATAGTTTTCCGGACTCGATCATGTATTACGTCGCCTTTGCCGAGAGGGATGCACCGGGCATGCAGCGGTATTTCGACGCGGCTATGGGCAAGCCGGGGATTGAGGACATCCTGCTGACTATGCAGTCCGATACGGAGATCTATTACGGGCATCTGGGAAAAGCCCGAGAATTTTCGCAGCGGGCCGTAGAGGCGGCCCGAAAAAACGGTGCCAAGGAGAGCGCAGCGTTCTGGCTGGCCTATGCTGCGCTGCATGAGGGCGAATTGGGCAACGCCCCGGAGGCAGCAAAACAAGCAGACGCTGCTCTGTCTCTTGCGCCGGGTCGCGATGTGCGGGTGCTGGCGGCGATGGCGTTGGCCTGCGCCGGAAAGACGGCTGAGGCAACCAAGTTGGCGGACGGCTTGAATCAGGAATTCCCCTTGGACACATTGATGAAGAGTTATGTGCTTCCTATAATCCGTGGTTTGCTGGCGGTCGACCGGGGCCAGGGTGAGCAGGCGTTAAAGTTGCTGGAGGCGACCAACGGTTACGAGTTCGCTGCTCCGCAAGCATTTATGAACACGCAACCACCGGTCTTCCCTTTCTACCTGCGGGGGCAGGCATACCTCAAGGCCCGACAAGGTCAAATGGCTGAAGCAGCGTTCCAAAAAATGATTGCGTTTCGCTGGATGAACTATCCGCTCGCGGCGCTGGCCCGATTGGGACTGGCTCGCGCCTACGCCTTGCAAGGCAACACAGTGAAGGCCAAGCCGGCCTATCAGGATTTTTTCGCCCTCTGGAAGGACGCTGACCCTGACATTCCCATTTTGATTGCTGCCAGAGCGGAGTACGCCAAACTGCAGTAGCCGAATGGGCTAGCTCCACCACTTTTTGTATCCTTGAAGCCTGTTTTTGTGGCTTACGCCTATATGTGAATTGTTTCTAGGAGCAGCCCGCGAAACTTCACATCTGGGCGACGCGTCATGGTTGACTTGCCGGATAGCAAAACATACCATGAGCAACCAATGTCGGATTCCTCTCTGATCGGCCAAACCATCTCGCATTACCGCATCGTCGAAAAACTCGGCGGCGGCGGTATGGGTGTTGTCTATAAAGCGGAGGACACTAGACTTGACCGGTTTGTGGCCATCAAGTTCCTGCCCGAGGATATGGCCAGCGATCCCGCCACCATTGAGCGTTTTGGGCGCGAAGCCAAGGCCGCTTCCGCTCTAAACCATCCCAACATCTGCACGGTTTACGACATCGGCGAACAAGACGGCAAACGTTTTATCGCTATGGAGTACATGGAAGGCAGCACGCTGAAGCACCTGATCAACGGTAAGTCCTTGGAACTTGAGCAACTTCTCGATGTGGGGATCGATGTGGCGGACGCGCTGGACGCGGCACACAGCAAAGGCATTATTCATCGCGACATCAAGCCAGCCAACATTTTCGTCACTACGCGCGGCCATGCAAAGATTCTGGATTTTGGCCTGGCGAAACTGACCTCCGGCTCAACCGCAGGCGACTTAAGAACGGCTGTTTCGCAGAGTGACAAAACGGAAGGCCAGCTCACCGGCGCCGGCAGTGCCGTCGGGACCGTTGCCTACATGTCGCCCGAACAGGCTCTCGGCAAGGTGCTGGATCCGCGAAGCGACCTCTTCTCCTTTGGCGCTGTCATTTATGAGATGGCCACGGGCTTTCTTCCTTTTAAGGGAGATACTTCCGCAGCCATCTTCGATTCCATACTGCATCGCGCTCCGGTAGCTCCCGTCCGCCTCAATAGTGAAGTTCCGGTGGAACTCGAGCGCATCATCAATAAGGCGATTGAAAAGGACCGCGACCTCCGCTACCAGCACGCTTCCGATATTCGCGCCGATCTGAAACGTCTGAAGCGCGAAACCTCCTCCAGTATGACAAGTGTTGTTTCGGCCGCGAATGACGCTGAAGAAGCCTCGGCTCCTCCCACAAAGGTATCGAGTGGGAATCGGAAAGCGGCGTCAGGTTCTACGCCGGTAAAAGCTGATCTTGCCTCGCCGGCGGGCTGGCTGAAGAAAATCATTCTCCCCACGGCAGCGATTGTGGCTGCCTCGTTCCTTGCCGGTTGGGCCTATATGCATTTTCTGAACAGGCCCAAGCTCACCGAAAAGGACACGATTGTGCTGGCGGACTTTTCGAACTCAACATCCGATCCGGTTTTTGACGACACCTTGAAGCAAGCTCTGGCCGTCAATCTGGGCCAATCTCCTTTTCTGAACATCGTCTCCGACGACAAAATCCATGAAACTTTGCAACTCATGGGGCAGTCTACCGCGCAGCGCATCACGCAAGACTTGGCTCGTGAGATCTGCCAGCGAGCAGGCGCGAAAGCATATATTGCAGGATCGATCTCCAACCTGGGCAGCCAATACGTAATCCTGCTGAACGCCAAGAACTGTTCGACAGGAGACAATCTCGCGAGTCAGCAGGCGCAAGCTGCCAACAAGGAAACGGTGCTCATGGCACTGAGCGATGCGGCAGCAAAAATCCGCAATGATTTGGGGGAGTCGCTGAGTTCCGTCAAGAAATATGATGTCCCGCTTGTCGAAGCAACGACTACTTCACTCGAAGCTTTGAAGGCGTACAGCACGGGCATCCGGGCGGGCCGGGAAAAAGGCACTTCCGAGGCAATTCCATTTCACAAAAGGGCTGTTGAGCTCGATCCCAATTTCGCGTTGGCCCATACCGCGCTAGCCACCAGCTACTACAATTTAAATGCGATTGATTCTTCCGCTGCCGAGATCAAGAAGGCCTTCGAACTGCGCGACCGCGTTACCGAACGCGAGCGCTCGCATATTACGACGCTCTACTACGATCTGGTCGGTGGAGATCTGGAGAAAGCCACTGCCGGATATAAACAGTGGGTAGAAATTTATCCGCGTGATCCTACGGCACGAGGAAACCTGGCCAATGAATATATGGTTGCCGGCAATTACCAGGAAGCCGTTGCCGCAGAAAAGGAAATTGCTGCCGGCGAATTGTCGGTCGTTGACTACGAAAACCTCATCGCCAGCTACATTGCCCTGAATCGCTTCGATGAAGCCCAGAAGGCCGTTGGCGATGCGGCTGCCCACAAACTCGACGATCCGGTACTTCACGAAAGTATCTACAACCTCTCGTTCCTGCGTGGCGACACCGCCGCAATAGAGGAACAGCTCCGCATGTCGGCTGGCAAGGCCGGGTGGGAAGACTTGATTCTGTTCATGCATGGCAATACCTTCGCCTACAACGGCCAGTTGAAAAAGGCACGCGTCTACAGTCAGAAAGCCGTGGAATCCGCGCAAAGGGCCGAACTGAAAGAGACCGCGGCGCTCTGGCAGGCTGACGCATCTCTGCGGGAAGCCGCATTCCGGAATTCAGCGCAGGCCAAGGAATTTGCCGCGGAGGCCGCCAAGATCGCGCCCGGAAGCCGCGATGTCCAGGTCCTTGCCGCACTGGCACTCTCTCGTGCCGGCGACGCAGCCAAGGCGCAAACTTACCTGGACGATTTGAACCGCCGCTTCCCCGAGAACACCATGATTCAATCGGTCTGGGTTCCCGCGATTCGCGCACAATTGGATTTGAATCGTGGTGACGCAGCCAAGGCGATTGAGTCATTGCAGGCCGCCAAGACTTATGAGCTCGGCGAAGGAATCGGTAGCCTAAACTTCGTTTGCATCCTGCCGGCCTACTTGCGTGGAGAAGCCTATCTGGCTGCCAAGCAGGGCCCTGAGGCAGTTGCAGAATTCCAAAAGATCATCGACCATCGTGGCCTGGTCGCTAACTGTTGGACCGGAAGTTTTTCGCGGCTTGGTTTGGCTCGAGCCAAGGCCCTCAGCGGCGATACCGCCGGGGCTCGTGTCGCCTACCAGGATTTCCTGGCAATCTGGAAGGATGCGGACCCCGACCTCCCCATTCTCGCGCAAGCCAAGGCGGAGTACGCGAAGCTGCAATAACCCAGGTCTCGAGACTCGGCACCGCGTTCCGGTCTCGCTGCTGCGCCGGGTTGTCGACCGATCCAAAATTGGGCGTTAGGGCTTTGCGAAGATTCACTTCCCAGGCTTGACGGGCGCTGTGACGGACTTTTGCTGCGCGATCCAGGCCATCACGCGTTGATCAAGCAAGTCCAGTGGTAGCGCCCCGCCGTTCAGAATCTCATCGTGGAAAGCGCGTACATCGTACCTTTTCCCAAGTTCGTCCTGCGCCAACTGGCGAAGCCTCAAGATATCGAGTTGCCCGAGTTTGTATCCG